>Ga0181520_10006547_pt1 | contig 17743 bp, 15 predicted proteins | sample PEATcosm2014_Bin_29_FD_132451 | JGI IMG/M metagenome (GOLD analysis project Ga0181520, IMG submission 132451) | Peatland microbial communities from MTU Mesocosm Facility, Houghton, MI, USA - PEATcosm2014_Bin02_30_metaG | ecosystem: Environmental > Terrestrial > Soil > Wetlands > Peat | place... | reverse complement strand
TTCGAACTCACGGTGGAGTTGCCCCCACGGCGGTTTTCAAGACCGCTGCCTTAAACCACTCGGCCATCCTTCCGTCGGCCTCTCGCCCCCTCTCTCCCGCTTGCAGGGGAGGATTGGGCGAGGGGAGGTCGCCACTCGCCCTCATCCGGCCTCCTTCGCTCCGCGGGCTGCGGAGGCCGCCTTCTCCCGCAAGCGGGAGAAGGGGGGCGTCATCGCCAGGCGCGGAGCGACGAAGCGATCCAGGGCCGGTCACGGGCGGCCCCTGGATTGCTTTGCTTCGCTCGCAATGACGTCGCCAGCGATGCTTAGCCCATCGCCCCGCCCGGCGCCAACGCCCTCACACCAGCCGGCTCTGCGCCTTGGCGGCGGCGATGAAGCTCGCGAACAACGGGTGCGGCTCGAACGGGCGCGACTTCAGCTCGGGGTGGAACTGCACGCCGATGAACCACGGATGGTCGGGGAATTCGATCGTCTCCGGCAAGAGCCCGTCGGGCGACATGCCCGCGAACACCATGCCTTCGTCCTCCAGCCGGGCGCGGTAGGCGGTGTTGACCTCGTAACGATGGCGGTGGCGCTCGGAAATCTCGGTCGCGCCATAGATCTCGGCGATCCGCGAGCCCGGCTTCAGCTGGGCCTTGTAGGCGCCGAGCCGCATCGTGCCGCCGAGGTCGCCGGAGTCCTGGCGGCGCTCCAGCTCGTTGCCGCGCATCCACTCGGTCATCAGGCCGATCACCGGCTCCTCGGTCGGGCCGAACTCGGTCGAGTTCGCCTGCTCGAGGCCCGCGAGCGAGCGGCAGGCCTCGATCACCGCCATCTGCATGCCGAAGCAGATGCCGAAATAGGGCACCTTGCGCTCGCGCGCGAACTTGGCGGCGAGGATCTTGCCCTCGGTGCCGCGCACGCCGAAGCCGCCGGGCACCAGGATGCCGTGCACCCCTTCGAGATGCGGCGACGGGTCGCCCTTCTCGAAAATCTCGCTCTCGATCCAGTCGACGTTGACGCGCACCTTGTTGGCCATGCCGCCGTGGGTCAGCGCCTCGTTCAGCGATTTGTAGGCGTCCTTGAGGCCGGTGTACTTGCCGACGACGGCGATCGTCACCTCGCCTTCGGGGTTGTGGTAGGCGCGCGACACCGCGTCCCAGCGGCGCATGTCGGGCTTGGGCGCGGGCTCGATGCCGAAGGCGGCGAGCGCTTCGCGGTCGAGCCCGGCGGCGTGATAGGCGGCGGGCGCGTCGTAGATCGAGGCGACGTCGCGCGCCTCGACCACCGCGCTCTCGCGCACGTTGCAGAACAGCGCGAGCTTGCGCCGCTCCTCGCGCGGGATGGCGCGGTCGGCGCGGCAGAGCAGGATGTCGGGCTGCACGCCGATCGAGCGCAGCTCTTTCACCGAATGCTGAGTCGGCTTCGTCTTCAATTCGCCGGCGGTGGCGATGTAGGGCAGAAGCGTCAGGTGGATATAGACGACGTGGCCGCGCGGCAGGTCGTTGCCGAGCTGGCGGATCGCCTCGAAGAACGGCAGGCCCTCGATGTCGCCGACCGTGCCGCCGATCTCCACCAGCACGAAGTCGGTCGCCTCGGCCCCGTCGAGGATGAACTCCTTGATCGCGTTGGTGACGTGCGGGATCACCTGCACCGTCGCGCCGAGAAAGTCGCCGTGGCGCTCTTTCGCGATCAGCTCCTGATAGATGCGCCCTGAGGTGATGTTGTCCCGCCGGTTGGCCGAGCGGCCGGTGAAGCGTTCGTAATGGCCGAGATCGAGATCGGTCTCGGCGCCGTCGTCGGTGACGAACACCTCGCCGTGCTGGGTCGGGCTCATCGTGCCCGGATCGACGTTGAGATAGGGGTCGAGCTTGCGTAGGCGGACGGAATAGCCGCGCGCCTGTAGCAGGGCGCCTAACGACGCCGAAGCCAAACCCTTGCCAAGCGAGGAGACCACGCCGCCCGTGAAGAAAATGAAGCGCGCCATGGGATTTGACCTCTAGCCGATCGGCGCCGATTCGGCGAGCGAAGAATCCTCCGGCCGCGAAAAAGCATAGAAGCCGCGTCCCGCGCGCAGGGCTCGCGCGCCTCTTTGCGGCGCGGGGCGAGGCTTTTCCAGGGGCGGAAGAGGGCGGGAGCTGCTGTGGATAACTTACTTTTCGCGCTTCTGGCGGGATTGGCCCGCCCTTTCCGGCTCGCGCCGCCGACCGCCTCCGCGGCGGCCGAGATCGCGCGAAGCCCCGTCTCGATCCGCCGCGTCGCCGTCGGTCCTGCCCCTCCGTGCGGCGCGCCTGTCCTGCTGGCGGGCGACGACAGCGCTATTGGCATGGCGCCGCCGCCGCCCTTGCGTCGATGACGATGTCGAGGCGTTCGCTCTTCGCGGCGGAGTCACGCCTCTTCGGGGCCGCGAAACCGCCCGCCGTTCGTCACTTGTAGTTGGACGGGTCGGCCCTGCACTTGTCATACTGGACTTGCCAGGCCGCGCCCTTCAGCCCTTTATTGTTCACTGCGTCGCGGCAGACCGTTGGTGCTGTGCAGGACAAACGGGTGCAGTGCTGAACCGCGCCGGCGGGGACGCAGTAAGCGATCGTCACACCAATAGCCAAGGTCGCAATGGCAATCTTTCGCATCGCACAATCCTCCTCTTGCGATTACGGCGAAGACTTCGATTCGTTTTGTCATGTTCGCCTTGTCGCTCGCTCGCCGCGCAAGGCGCAATCAACTTATAGCAGTAAGTCTAAACGAGCAATTGCGGCGAACGAATCAGGCTCGTCCGCCGTGCGCGTCGAGGCCGCCGGCTCGGAGGCGAGGCGCGCCGCAACTACCCCGCGCTTCCCCACAAATCGTAGGCGTCGGCGCGCTCGATCTTCACGCTGACGATATCGCCGGCGCGCAGCAGGCGGCGGGTTCTCAGATGAACGAGGCCGTCGATCCCCGGCGCGTCGCCCTTGCTGCGGCCCTTGACGACGCCGACGCCGCCCTCGTCGACGATGACGTCGAGCCGCTTGCCGACCTTGGCGGCGAGCTTCTTGGCGCCGATCGCCTGCTGGCGCGCCATGAAGCGCTTCCAGCGGCTCTGTTTGATTTCGTCGGCGACCGGCGCGAGGCCGAGGTGGTTGGCCGGCGCGCCGGCGACCGGCTCGTAGCGGAAGGCGCCGACGCGGTCGAGCTTCGCCTCGCCGAGCCAATCGAGCAAAAGGCGGAAATCCTCCTCCGTCTCGCCGGGGAAGCCGACGATGAAGGTCGAGCGGATGGTGAGCTCGGGGCAGGCGGCGCGCCAGGCGCGGATGCGCTCGAGCGTCTTTTCCTGGTCGCCGGGCCGGCGCATCGCCTTCAGCACCTTGGGCGAAGCGTGCTGGAAGGGGACGTCGAGATAGGGCAGGACGTTTCCGCCGTTCATCAGCGCGATCACGTCGTCGACGTGCGGGTAGGGGTAGACGTAGTGCAGCCGCACCCAGGCGCCGAGCGAGCCGAGCTCCTTGACGAGGTCGAAGAACTTCGCTCGCACGCTTCGGTCGCGCCAGATGCTCTCGGCGTATTTGAGGTCGCGGCCGTAGGCGCTGGTGTCCTGAGAGATGACGATCAGCTCCTTGACGCCCGCCTTCACCAGCCTCTCGGCTTCGCGTAACACTTCAACCGCCGGCCGCGAGACCAGGCCGCCTCGCAGCCTGGGGATGATGCAGAAGCTGCAGCGATTGTCGCATCCCTCTGAAATCTTGAGATAAGCGTAGTGGCGCGGCGTCAGCTTGATCCCCTGCTCGGGGACGAGGTCGACGAAGGGGTCGTGGGGCGCCGGAGCGGCGGCGCGCACCGCCGCCATCACCCCGTCGAAGTCCTGCGGCCCGGCGATCGCCGCGACATTGGGATAGACGTCGCGGATCGACTGAGGCTCCGCGCCCATGCAGCCGGCGACGATCACACGACCGTTTTCGGCCATCGCCGCGCCGATCGCCGCTAGCGACTCCTTCTTGGCGCTGTCGAGAAAGCCGCAGGTGTTGACGATCGCCACGTCGGCGCCGGCGTGGCTTTTCGCCAGCTCGTAGCCTTCCGCGCGCAGGCGCGTGAGGATGCGTTCGCTGTCGACCAGCGCCTTCGGGCAGCCGAGCGAGACGAAGGAAACGCGCGGCGCGGGTTTTCCGGCGGGGGAGTTTTCGCTCATGGCGGAAGCGCTTGCCACGGGCGGGGCGGCCGGGCAAGGCTCGCTTCTCGCGCAACGGGGGAATTATGCAAGGGTTGCGGCAATCGCGGCCAGGGCCGGCGCCGATTTCCGGCGATGGTTTGCTTTCAGCGGCTTGCCCGGCGCTTTTCTTCCGCCTCGCCGCGCGGGCTTTGCTCGCGAGGCGAGGCGGCGCGTGGAGGGGGTGAGGTATCGTAATACCGTAGCCGTCTTCAAGCGGCCCGACCTGAACCGGCGCCGTTCCGACGGCGCGGTGTGTAGCGGGGAGGGGCACGGCGGCGCCGGCCGGGAAAGGCGGGACGCTACGGTCAGGTCGCGAAATTGCGCAATTTGCATCCCGTCCCCGTAATTAGGAATCAAAAGCTGTATCCGGCGCTGATCGTCGCGGCTGCCGCGGCAGCTTTTGGGGAAGTGCCAAAGGCGCACCGAAAGGCGTGTGTGAAAGCACTTTGAGATGTGTAGCCGAGTTGGTTAGCGAGTCTGGCGATGTCGGCATCGCCCCGCGCCAGTGCGGCGCGAGCGATAGTGAGGCGCCACGCCCGCACATATCCGAGCGGTGGCTGTCCCACGCGGCGGGTGAATAATGCCGAGAAGGCCGCCCGTGACATACCGGCCATGCTGGCGAGCCGCGCCACCGTCCATGGCTGCGCGATATCCCCATGAATGGCGCGAAGCGCACGACCAAGCCGTAGGTCCGAGAGTGCGCCAAGCCATCCCGTCGGGACATCCTGGGCGCCCTCCGTACAGGCGCGGATCGCCTCCACCACGAGTATATCGGCGAGGCGGGCGCTCACGAGCTGACTCCCCGTGGCGCCGCGCTCAATTTCGCCATTCAGCAGCGCCAGAATCGTCGTCACCGCGTCAGATGCTGCCGACAATCTGGGAACGAGCAGGAAATTTGGCAGCATGTCGAGGAGGAAGTCCGCGTTGCCCGGCGAGAAAGAGACGGTTCCTCCGATTCCGATCGTATCGTCACCACCGAGACGCACCACATCGCAGCTGTCGTAAAGGGACCGGCCATCGATGAGTCGAATCTCAGGGTCACTGGCTACCGCGTAAGTCGTGCGTCCGATGAGACAAACATCACCCGCGCTCAGGAGCTGCGGGTCTCGTCCTGGCGTCATCAACCAGCAGGTTCCTCTCAGCAGCGCCACGAACTTCAGTCGATCAAGAGCCGGAAACGTGAGCGCCCACTGGCCTGCCGCTTCCAGGCGCGTGAGACGGGTCACCTTAGCGCCGAGGATCGTCAGAACGTCCGATAGCGGGTCCGTTCGCGGATTAGACGATTGCGATAAGTTCATGGGAGGTTCTGCGATAGATAATCTTGCTCTTACGCGCATATGTCCGTCTTGAAGGAGATCCGCAATGGGCATCATGGGCAAGGTCATCGTCATAACTGGCGCAAGCAGCGGGATCGGGCGGGCCACGGCGAAGCTTCTCGCAGAACGGGGCGCTGTCGTCGTCTTGGGCGCACGCCGTGAGGATGCGTTGTCCGCAGTAGTTGCGGAGATCACCGCCGCAGGCGGCAACGCCGTGCATAAGCTGACCGACGTTCGCCATCGAGGTGACCTTGAAGCCCTTGTCGACTTGGCAATCAAACGAGGTGGCAAGCTCGACGTCATGGTGAACAATGCCGGGGTCGGTCCCATATCGCGCTTCGACGCCCTGCGCGTCGAGGACTGGGACGCCATGATCGACGTCAATCTGCGCGGCGCGCTCTATGGAATCGCCGCTGCTTTACCTGTGTTCCAGCGCCAGCAATCGGGCCACATCATCAACATCGTCTCGACGGCGGGGCTCAAAATCGTCCCGACCATGGGTGTTTACGCCGCGACTAAGAACGCCGTACGCACAATCACCGAAGCTCTGAGGCAGGAGGCGGGACCGAATTTGAGGGTGACCGAAATCTCTCCGGGCATGATCTCCACTGACTTCGCAAACTCGATGACCGATCCCGCCATCAAGGAAGCCATGGGAAAACGCCTGACTGGCCTTGCAATTCCGCCCGATTCAATCGCGCGCGGCATCGCCTATGCGATCGAGCAGCCAGCCGATGTAGACGTGGGCAGCATCGTGATACGACCGACAGCTCAGGATTGACGGTCAGATTATTGGACCGCACCCCACCGTTGAGACAGGGGGATTGCGGCGCCAGGTTATCGATTCCCCCCATCGGTGGGTCGCCGAGGGGGCGCGCGTCGGTTTGCGCGTGGGCTTGCTTGCCGCGCGTTTTTGGCGGCTAAACGTTTGATAATCCAAGTTCGGCGTACCGTTCATGCGGCCAGGCCTCGCCGCTCGAATGTCTCACGCGGCGGGCTGCGGGGCCGCCCGGCAAGGCTCATGGGCGGCCCGAACCGCCCGCCGCAGCCGCCCCCAAAATCGCCGGAGTTGAGCGCGAAGCTGATCCTTTCCGCCAACGCGGGAGGATCCACGTGAAATCGCCGCTCATCGCCGCCGCTCTGCTGCTCGCCTTGTCGGCGCCCGCCTGGGCGCAGAGCCCGCCGTCGCCGCCCGCGGTGCGCGGCGTCATCGAACGCGTCGCGCCGGACCGCGAAACCTTCGACGTCAGGACGCGCGGCGGCGAGGAGAAGACCTTACGGCTCGCTCCTGACGCGACGGTGGTCCGCGCGCGCGCCGCCGGCCTCGCCGACGTCAAGCCGGGCCTGTTCGTCGGCGTCGCGGCGCTGCCGGCGGTCGACGGAGGGGCGCTCAAGGCCCTGGAGGTCCATGTCTTCCCCGAATCGATGCGCGGCGTCGGCGAGGGCTCTCGCTCGTTCGACCTCGCCCCCGGCAGCAGCATGACCAACGGCGCCGTCACGGCGCGGGTCGACCGGGTCGAGGGCGCGCGCATCGTCGTCTCCTACAATGGCGGCGAGCAGGCGATCGCGCTCGATAAGTCGACGCCAGTGGTCGCCCTCGAGCCGGGCGGGCTGAGCGATCTGATGGCGGGCGCGGCGATCGTCGCGCGCGGCGTCGCGGCGCCGGACGGCGCCGTCGAAGCGCGCCGGGTGGTCGTCGGCGTCGGCGGGGCCGTCCCGCCGATGTGAGGGCCGGGCGCTCTGCGCTTCGCTTTGCGGCGAGAAGAAAGGCCGAGCGTCGTTTGCGGCGGGCCGCCATTCCGATTTTCAAAAGCGTGAATCATCAAACATTCGGAAATTCTTGACAAAGGAACAAAACAGGAACATCATATCGTCGCAGGAATGGACGCCCCCCCAATGAATTTGGCGCTGGCGCGAATGTATCGGCTCGCTCCGCGCGGCGGAGGCGGACTCGCGTGCGACGAGGCGGGCGTCGCGCTGGGCGCGGCGGCCCTTGCGCGCGTCGGCGCCGACGCGGCGGGACGACGACGTTGCGAGGCGCGGCCGCCGCAAGGACTGAGGCGAATTGTGAGCGCCGCTTTTGGGCCTCAGCCCGACGACGTCATTCTTCGCCTTCACCGCGGCTTGCGCCGCGCCGCTGCGGCGATCGAGGCCGGCGATCTCTGTCTCGCGGGCGTCGAGACCGTCCTGCTCCGTTTGCCGGACCTGACGCCGCAAGCGCTCGCCAAGCTCGCCGAAGTCGCCGAGCTGGAGAAAGACGGGACAGGCTGGCAAGACGAGCCGCGCGTCCCGGCCGGACAGCCGGACGGCGGCCAATGGACGACAGGGGAAGGCGCGGGCGGCGCGCCCGCCGTCGCCGCCAAGCCCGCGGCGCCCGTCTCCCCTGACGAGACCCCTCGCGCTCAGAATCCCCGTCTCCCGCTCGGCGACGGAGTCTATCGGCCCGGGGTCGACGACCGGCACATCATCCTGACCGGCGGCGCGGAGGAGGAAGAGGCGTCTCGCCGGTCGAACGGGCCGCCGGACGATTACACGAGACTCGAAGACGTGTTTCCCGGCCTCCGGGAGGCCCCTGGTTTGGCCATTCCCTTGGCGCCCATCGACGGCTTTCTCGGCGTCAGCGCTGTCTCCGACGAGGCCAATCTGGAGGCGACGTTGGGCCAGTACCGGGCTCTCGTCGAGGACATCGGACAGGTCGACCCCACGTTCGTGGACGACGAACTCCTTCCGCCGGGCGGCGTCGCCGGCCTGTCCTGGCGGGGACGCGCCAATCTGATCAACCATCTGCTGATGGAGCGGGCCGCCGCCTATTATCGCGTGCGCGGCGACGTCGGGTTCCTTCAGGTCGAGACGCTGCGGTTTCTACAACACGCCGTCGACGCCGCTTATGAGGGAGCCGTCGCCGCCGCTGACGCCGGCCGCCTTCAGCCGCGGCTGTCGCGAGAGGAGGCGATCGGCAACCGGGTTGATTTCATAGTCCGAGCCGATCTCAGGCAGCTGTTCGACGAGTACGGCATTCCCTATGGTCCGCGCGCGAACTTGACGATCAACAATCGCGACTACGAAACCTCGGAGAGTGATAATCTCTATCGGATTCCGGACGCTAGGCTCGGAGACGTCGACTTTGAGTGGACCCTTTCGCAGAAGACGATCAGCTCGCCGCAAATCCGCGGATTCTTCCGCGCCGATTCACAGCCGCGCGCGGTGATCATCATTCGACCGAGCCAGCTTGGTCGGGACAGCATTTATTTGCTACCGAGACCCACCGATCTGCCGTTGTAAAGGTGACTCATGAAATCCGCGAAGATCCGTGTCCCACAAAACTTGATAGAAATCTTGGAGATCTTAAGCTCTATGCTGGTATCGGCTCCGAAGTTTCTGGACAAGACTGGCTATTTCCCGTACATGAATCTGGATTATGTCTTCCGCCAATTGAACCAAGGACTCAGCCACAACCGGCAGACCCTCGGAGAAGAGCGCTACCAGGAACTGACGCGGATGTCCGACCGGATGCGGGCGCATTTCGAGGCCGACCCGGAAGACAAGACCGGAGATACGTTGAAGGGCTGCAAAATCATCCATGAGATGGAGGACATCCTGAGACAGGCCCGGCAAGAGTCCTAACCCGCCAAGCGCCTCCGCCTCTCCGCGGATTTTTCCGCGCCGACTCGCAACCCCGCGCGGTGATCATCATTCGTCCGACCCAGCTTGGCGAAGACAGCACATACCCGATTCCTCGACCCTACGACGATTGGCTATAAAGGTGACTAATGAAGCCAAAAAGGATGTACATCCCAAGCGACGTTGGCGAGGTCCTTGATCATTTAATCCACATGCTGCTCGGCGCTCCAAAATTCCAGGATAAAACCGGATATTTTCCTTATCGTAATCTTGATTACGATTTCCAACAATTGAGCGGGGGGCTCAGCAACATCCGGCAGACGCTCGGCGAGGATCGCTTCCATGAACTGATGCGGATGTCGGGCGAGATCCGGACGCTGTTCGAGGCCGACCCGGAAAACGAGACGGGCGAGACGTGGAAGGGTCGCGAAATCATCCTCAAAATGGAGGACATCGTGAAACAGGTCCGGTGAAAATCCTGACCCGCCGGCCGTCTCCGCCTCGCCCGCTTCCGCCTCGCGAAGGCGCGTCGACTTCGGCGATGGCCAGATTCTGGACGCAAGAGTCCGAGCCCCGCCGCCGCCTTTCGCCTCGCGCATCGCCGCCTGTATAAGTCCGCCATGCGTCCCGCTGTTCTCGACCCCGTGTTCGCCCCCGTCGCCAGCCTGCCCGGCGTCGGGCCGAAGAACGCCAAGCTGTTCGACAAGCTCCTCGACCGGCCGCAGGGCGCGCGGGTCATCGACGTGCTGTTCCATCTGCCTTACGCGGCGCTCGACCGCCGCGCGCGGCCGAAGATCCGCGACGCCAAGCTCGACGCCATCGCCACGCTGGAGGTGCGGGTGGTCGAGCACCGGCCGCCGCCGAGCCGGCGCTCCAAGGCCCCCTACAAGGTGCTGGTCGAGGACGACACCGGCGACGTCGAGCTGGTGTTCTTTCTCGCCAACCTCGACTGGATCAAGAGCCGCCTGCCGGTCGGCGCGACGCGCTGGGTGTCGGGCAAGCTGGAGATGTGGGACGGCCACCTGCAGATGGTCCACCCCGACCGGGTGATGGACGCCGAGGAGCTGGCGAAGATGCCGCCGGTCGAGCCGGTCTACGGCTTGACCGAGGGCCTCCACCCGCGCGTCGTCGCCAAGGCCGCGCAGGCGGCGCTCGCGCGGCTGCCGCGCCTGCCCGAGTGGCTCGACGGCGCCAGCGCGGCGCGGCTCGACGCGCCGAGCTTCGCCGAGGCGCTGGCGCTGATGCACCGGCCGGAGGCGCCGGGCGACCTCGACCCCGCCGGCCGCGCCGCGACGCGTCTCGCCTACGACGAGCTGCTCGCCAACCAGCTCGCGCTGTTGATGATCCGCGCTCGCATGCGCGCCAGCGTCGGGCGCGCCAACGCCGCCGAGGGGCGCCTGGCGCGACGCGTGCTTGAATCCTTGCCGTTCTCGCTCACCGCCTCGCAACGGCGGGCGCTCGCCGAGATCCGCGCCGACCTCGCCGAGCCGAAGCGGATGCTCAGGCTGCTGCAGGGCGACGTCGGCTCGGGCAAGACGGTGGTGGCGCTCTCGGCGATGGCCGACGTGGTCGAGGCGGGCCGGCAGGCGGCGCTGATGGCCCCGACCGAGATTCTCGCCCGCCAGCATTTCGAGCGCATCCGCCCGCTCGCCGCGGCGGCCGGCCTGCGCGTCGCGCTGATCACCGGGCGCGACAAGGCCGCCGAGCGCCGGCAGGCGCTGGCGGCGCTGGCGGCGGGCGAGATCGACGTCGCGGTGGGCACCCACGCGCTGTTCCAGGAGAGCGTCGCCTTCCGCGACCTCGGTTTCGCGGTGGTCGACGAGCAGCACCGCTTCGGCGTCCACCAGCGCCTGGCGTTGACCGCCAAGGGCGAGACCGTCGACCTCCTGGTGATGACCGCGACGCCGATCCCGCGCACGCTGGTGCTGGCCTATTTCGGCGACATGGACGCTTCCGCCTTGACCGAGAAGCCGCCCGGCCGCGCGCCGATCGACACCCGCGTGATGCCGATCGAGCGGCTCGACGAGGTGATCGCCGGCGTCGGCCGCGCCATCGCCGGCGGCGCGCGCGCCTATTGGATCTGCCCGCTGGTGGAGGAGAGCGAGGCGCTCGACGTCGCCGCGGCGGAGGAGCGCGCCGCCGCGCTGAGAGAGTTCTTCGGCGACGCGGTCGGCCTGGTGCACGGCCGCATGAAGGGACCGGATAAGGACGCGGCGATGGAGCGCTTCCAGCGCGGCGAGACGAAAGCGCTGGTCGCCACCACGGTGGTCGAGGTCGGCGTCGACGTTCCCGAGGCGACGATCATGGTGATCGAGCACGCCGAACGCTTCGGCCTGGCGCAATTGCACCAGTTGCGCGGCCGGGTCGGGCGCGGCGCCGGGCGCTCCTCGTGCCTCTTGCTCTACAAGGGCCCGCTCGGCGAAGCCGCGCGCGCCCGGCTGGAAATTCTGCGCGAGACCGAAGACGGCTTCCGCATCGCCGAGGAGGACTTGCGGCTGCGCGGCGAAGGCGACGTGCTCGGCGTGCGCCAGGCCGGCCAACCCGGCTTCCGCCTGGCGCGTCTGGAAGTCCACGGCGCGCTGCTGAAGCTCGCGCGGCGGCAGGCCGAGGCGGCGCTGGCGGCGAGCGAGAGGCTCGGCGGCGAGGAGAACCGCGGCTTGCGGCTGCTGCTCTATCTCTTCGAGCGCGACGAGGCGGTGCGGCTGATGGAGGCGGGGTGAGGGGGCGCTTCCGGCTCGTCGGCCGCATAGCCGATCGAAGACGGGCGTTCCTCGCACATCCTACGCGAGAATGGGTTGGGGCGAGGGCGCAGCTCGACCTGATTGCGGCCTGCACGAACGGCTGAGGTCTGACGCTTGGCACGCGAGCGCGCGTTAGTTTGTAAGACCGCGTTCGACCCGACGGCGTCTTTATAGTTGGCGCAACATTCAACAGTTCTCGACCTCGGGATTGCAACCAAAGCACCGGGGCCTTTGCCGGCCGAGCCCGGACGGCTCTCTCTTCTTGCAAGATAAGGGAGTCAGGGAATATCGAAAGTGGCGCGGACAATGTGGACCAAAAAACATCCAACATTGCGAAATTGCCACTTGCGCTTTCCAATTTTTATCGGAGGTTAAGGTGCCGCGGGTCGGCGGCCAATATTTCACATAGGGTGGAGGAAAAACATGCGATACTTGTGTCTCGCCGCAACAGCTGCTGTTCTATCGTCGGTCTTAAGTTCGAGCCTTGCCGCCGCATGCGAGCCCCGTCCGGTGTGCATAAATATCCAGTGGTGCATGACGGGAAGTGGTCACGAATATAATGACGCGCTTATAAAAGCTGCTCAGCAGGGGGATGGTAACGGTGTCGGTGTTGACACTGCCGCATGCCAACATAAATACGGACAAAAGACACCCCAAGGGTGGGATTCTGTTTCAGCCGGATGCACAAACTCTGATTACGCAGCGATCGGCAAGAAGGCGTTGGGAGGAACCCCCGGCTCTTGCGATTGACATGCCGATAAGTATGCAGCCCAAGTATTAAAGGCCCCGACCTAGTCGGGGCCGTTGCCTTGCCTAGCCAAAAACATCATGTCCGAGACGCGATTATGTCGGGCTTGTGTGAAAATGAAAGCGTGTCGCCGCGAATCAACATAAACCAAACTGCTGTGGGCCCTACGGCGACAGCGTGCGCGATGTCAGCGCTCCGCCCCTCTCCGATCAACCCGCCAGGGCGCCAAGCGTCAGCGTTGAACGACGAGCAGGTAAGGCGAAGGTCGGGCAATGGTCGAGCAGCCCAGTTCATTGCTCGCGTGGCGGAGCGTGAGCGCGAGAGGAATTCGAAGTCAAGGACGACGCCAGAGCCCGTCGCTTGCGACGGGCTCTGGCGTCGCCGCCGAAGGCGGCGCGCTTCGCGCATCCTTGAGTTCGAATTCCTCTCTCGCAAAATCGCCGCCAAGCAAGCAATGAACGCCTCTGCCGGCGCGCCGGCGGCGCTCCCATCCTGCTTGCGGAGGTTGCGTGATCGCCGCGACAGGGCGGAAAACCGACGCGTCTGGTTATGGTTGAAAGCCTTGCCTCGCGGCGCGCTGCATTTGCGTTATGAACGTCGCGATCAAGCGCGCTCTCAGGGCGACGCCGTAGTTATTGCTGACGAAGCAATTGCCGAGATTCGCTTTCTCCGACACGGGCTTTCGGAATCTCCAGTCGGCTATGCTGGGCGCGCCGCCGCCAGGCGAGGTCCCAGACCTTGTCCCGATCCTCGTCGAAGACGAGGGCCGGGTCGGCCTCGACGAGGCCCCAGGCGCGCAGTTCGATCTCGTGTTCAAGTTGGCCTGGCCCCCAGCCGGCGTAGCCGAAGGCGACGAGGGCCTTCGCCGGGCCTCTGTTGGCGGCGATGTCGTGCAAGATCCCGACGCTCGCCGTCATCGACAGGCGATCCGTAATCGCGACGGTCTCCCGCCGCTGGTAGTCGGAGCTGTGGACCACGAAGCCGAGCTCCGGCTGAACCGGGCCCCCCGAAAAGACGCGCACGCCGCCCGCGACGTCGCCTTCCTTTTGGCCGAGCGCTTTGAGAAGGCTGGCGAGCGGTTGCTCGCCGATCGGCTTGTTGACGACGACGCCCATGGCGCCGCCGGGTCCGTGCTCAACGATCAAAACGACCGCGCGCTCGAAGCGCGGGTCGCCCATCTCGGGTGCGGCGACCAGCAATTGGCCGGCGAGCGAGGATCGAACGAGCGTTTCGTCCGGCCCCGGCAGCGCCGCCCTGAGCAGGGCGGTCTGCAGGAGCAGCGCTGCGACGATAAAGCCGAGACGACGCCACCCGACCGCGGACATTTCTCACCTGCGCGTCTGTAGCGAGAACCAACGATAACACGCGCGCGCCGCCCGCCAAAGGAGCTTCGTCGCGGCGTTCCCCGCGCAACCTGTTTCAAAGGCGCGCTTGGCGCAGCCCTCGGTTGGACAAGCGCCCGCCGAGGCTGTTTAATCCCGCGCTCGACGCCGACGGCGGGCGAACGCGCCCGCGCGCTCGCGCCGTCGCGCCTTCTCGCCGCCGGAGCCTACCGTTTGTCCATCGGGATCGTCATCACGGTCATCAGCGTCGTATTGATCGTGCACGCGGCCAAGACCGGGCGCTTCTGGCCGTGGGGCTTCATCATTCTGTTTCTGCCGTTAGCGGGCGCGGTCGCTTACATCCTGGTCGAGCTGGTTCCGGAGTGGCTCGGTTCGTCGACGGCGCGGCGGGCGCGCTTTCGCTTCGCCGGCGCGGTCGACCCGTCGCGCCGCTATCGCCAGGCGCGCGACGCGCTCGACCTGGTCGACACCATCGCCAACCGCGCCGCGCTCGCCGAGGAATGCCTGGCGCTCGGCAAGTTCGACGAGGCGCTCGCCCAGTACGACGCCATCCTCGCCAAGCCGCAAGGCGACGAGCCGGGCTTCATGCTCGGCAAGGCGCGCGCCGAATACGGGCTCGGGAACGCCGCGGCGGCGCTCTCTTCGCTGGCCGAGATCGCGCGACGCTGGGCGGACTATCGCTCCGAAGACGCCCATCTCCTGCTGGCGATGACGCTCGAGCAGGCGGGGCGCGCCGAGGAGGCGCTCGCCGCCTACGCCGACGTCGCCGCGACGTACCCCGGCGTCGAGCCGCGCGTGCGCCAGGCGCAATTGCTGCAGCGGCTCGGGCGTGAGGCGGAGGCGCGCGCCGTCGCCGCAGAGGTGGCCAAGAGCCTCGGCCGCGCGCCAGCGCATGTGCGCCGCCGGCAGGCCGAATGGCTCGCCGCGGCGCGCCGCATCGCCGGCGCCTGAGCCGATCCGTCTGCGCCGTCGCCAACCCGCGCTTGCCGCCGTGGCGCCGCCGCGGCGGCGCCCCCATATCGCGGAGGCGCGCGAAGGCTTGAAGGAGGCGACATGGGCGTGCTGGTCAATGGCGAATGGCGCGTCGATAATGAGTTCCCCAGGGACGCCTCGGGCCGCTTCGTGCGGCCGGACTCGGCGTTCCGCAATTGGGTGACCCCGGACGGCGCGCCGGGGCCGACCGGGGAGGGCGGCTTTCCCGCCGAGGCGGGGCGCTATCGTCTCTATGTCTCGCTCGCCTGTCCGTGGGCGCACCGCACGCTGATCTTCCGCAAGCTGAAGGGCCTTGAGTCGATCGTCGGCCTATCGGTGGTCAACTGGCTGATGGGCGAGGAGGGCTGGACCTTCGCAGAAGGGCAGGGCGTCGTCGCCGATCCCGTGCTCGGCGCGCGCCGCCTCGCCGAGCTCTATGTCGCCTCGCGGCCACGTTTCACCGGCCGCGTCACCGTGCCGGTGTTGTTCGACGCGAAGACCCGCCGCATCGTCAACAACGAATCGGCCGACATCATCCGCATGTTCAACTCGGCGTTCGACGCGCTCGGCGCCGCGCCGGGCGACTATTACCCGCCCGACTTGCGTGACGAGATCGACGCGCTCAACGCGAAGATCTACCCGACGGTCAACAACGGCGTCTATCGCGCCGGCTTCGCCAGCGCGCAGGCCGCCTACGAGGAAGCGGTCGTGGCGCTGTTTGAGGCGCTCGACGCGCTCGACGCGAGGCTCGCCGAGCGGCGCTTTCTCTGCGGCGACCGCGTCACCGAAGCCGACTGGCGCCTGTTCACCACCCTGGTGCGCTTCGATCCGGTCTATGTCGGCCTGTTCAAGTGCAATATTCGCCGCATCGCCGACTACCGGAATCTATCGCGCTACTTCAACGAGCTGCGCGGCTGGCCGGGCGTCGCCGAGACGATCGATCTCTTCCACATCAAGCATCACTATTACGGCAGCCTGCGATTCATCAATCCGAACGGCGTCGTGCCGCTCGGACCCGCCGGGACGAATTGAGGCCGGCGACGCATTTGCGCCGCGATCCACGTTTACGCGCTTGCTCCGTCGCGGCCGGCCCCTAGACTGGGGGGGCGCGCGACAAGCGACGGAACGGGTCGAATGAATCGGCGGCACGGGATTGGCGCGGCGCTGCTCGTTGGCGCTTTGGCGCTTGCGGCGGCGGCCTGCGCCGCTCCCCCTCCCGCCGCCGAGCCGCCGGCGCGGGTCGACGTCGTCTCCTTCGGCCTGTGGGGCGATCAGAGCGTCTTCGCCAGCGAGGCGGAAAGGGCGGCGCGCGCGGTGGCGCGGCGATACGGCAACGGCGGCAAGGTGATCGTGCGCGTCAACACCAAGCGACGCGGCGACGCCACCGAAGAGAGCCTGCGCGCGACGCTCGCCGCGCTCGGCGCGACGATGGACCCCGACCGCGACGTTCTGTTCCTCATCGTCACCTCGCACGGCGACCCGGAGGGCCTCGGCGTTGCCGCGCCCAACGAGCGATCGTTCATCACCCCGATCGAGTTGCGCGAGATGGTGCGCGAGAGCGGCGCGCGCTTCAGCGTGGTGGTGGTCTCGGCCTGCTATTCGGGCGTGTTCGCCGACGCGCTCGCCACCCCCGACACGCTGGTGATCACCGCCGCCGACGCCGACCATTCCTCTTTCGGCTGCCGCGACGGCGCGCAATGGACCGATTTCGGCCAAGCGTTCTTCGACCAGGCGCTGGCCGAGACCGGCACGCTGCCGGACGCCTTCGCCGCGGCGCGGCGCGCCATCGCCGCGCGCGAGCAGGCCGAGGGCCTCGAGCCGTCGAACCCTCAAATGGCGGGCGGCCAGCGCGTGCTCGAACGGCTCGCCGGCGCGCGCTGAGCCTCGGCGCGATCGCGACAATTGCAGCGATTTCGCCAACCGCCCGTCAAGTTCGGCAAAGTTAGAATCGCTCTCGCTGGCGAGGCAAGCGCCTGCGCCGTCCGGCGTCGCTCGCGCCGGACGTCGACGGGCCTCGAACGGGACGAGGCGAAGCGATGTCGGGAGCGCCAAGGAAGAATTGGGGAATGAGAGCGGCCGTCTGCGCGGCGGTCGTCGTCTGGCAGATCTATGAGTCCGCGCGGGCGAGCCTGTTCTCGTCCGGCGAGGGCGCGATGTTGCGCTATGTCGTCATCGGCGCCGCGCTGTGCGGCCTGGTGGTTTCGCTGCTGAGGCTCGGCGTCGACTACTAGCGCGGCGCCGCCTTCACGCGGCGCCGCTGTCGTCGCGAGACGCGGCGCGAGCAAGCGATCGAGATTCCTGGATCGCTCCGCTCGCGCGCGCGGACGACGGCGGCATACGCCCTTCGTCGGCCCGCGGACTCAAGTTGACGCGCGGCGGAACTCGGCGTCCGTCGCGTCCTCGCCGGCGCGCATGTCGAGGGCGAAGCCCTTGCCCGGCGCAGCCGCGCCGTTCTTGGTCGGCGCGCCGGCCTTGGCCTGCGCCCGCGCAAGATGCGCGACCGCGACGTGAGGCGTCTTCGCCGGCGCCTTGGCGCGCATCGTCGCCGCCTTGCCCTTGAGCTGCGACACGGCGCCGTCGACCGTCGCGTCCGCGACCGGCCCGTCGATGCGGAAATAGGAGATCGTGCGCTGGAGCTGCTCGGCCTGCGCCGTCAGCTCCTCCGAGGTCGCCGAGACCTCCTCCGACGCCGCGGCGTTCTGCTGCGTCACCTGATCGAGCTGCTGGATCGCCTGGTTGATCTGCCCGGCGCCGACGTCTTGCTCGCGGCAGGCGGCGGTGATCTCGGCCACCAGATCGGCGGTGCGCTTGATGTCCGGCACCAGGCGGACGAGCATCGCGCC
>Ga0181520_10006545_pt1 | contig 17747 bp, 16 predicted proteins | sample PEATcosm2014_Bin_29_FD_132451 | JGI IMG/M metagenome (GOLD analysis project Ga0181520, IMG submission 132451) | Peatland microbial communities from MTU Mesocosm Facility, Houghton, MI, USA - PEATcosm2014_Bin02_30_metaG | ecosystem: Environmental > Terrestrial > Soil > Wetlands > Peat | place... | reverse complement strand
GGGGTTTGGCGCCGGAGGAGGTTGTGGCCATCGGCGACAACTGGAACGACCTGGAGATGCTGGAGTTTGCGGGCCGGGCTGTCGTGGTGGCAAATGGTGCTCCGGATCTGGTCGATCTGGCGCGACGGCGGAGGTGGGAGATTGCGCCTGCCAACGATGAAGATGGAGTGGCGCAGGTCATTGAAGGGCTGCTGGCGGCTGAACATTTCGATGCTGGATCGGTAAAGGCGTAAATCCCACAACAGTAACCAATTATCGGCTCGCGGGGAAGTGAACGCTTTGACCGGGTTCTGCGTCTGAATGGTAGAGTAAAAAGGAATGAGCCGCGTGGGAGAGTGTTTATGCGTCGTGCTGACCCTGGGTTGCCTGGGGACGGCGGCGCACGCGGCCGAGCACATAACGCTGAGGAACGGATTCGACCTTTTCTGCGATCATCGCGAGGCAAACGGCGAGAAGGTGCGGCTGTATGTGGATGCGGCCGGATCGAGCTTTCTCGAGGTCGATGCCTCCGACATCGTTTCGGCGGAGAAGGTGGACTGGCCCGCGCCGGTCGCGACCGGTGCTCCGAAAGCCACTGCGGTTGGGGCTCCCATGGCAGGTGCTGCGGAGAAGCTGTCCGAGGCCGATCTGCAGCCGATGCTGACGACGGCGGGGACGACGTACAACGTCGATGCCGATCTGCTGGCGAGCGTGGTGCGCGCGGAGAGCGGCGGTCATGCGCGGGCGGTGAGCCGGGCGGGAGCGCAGGGGCTGATGCAGCTGATGCCCGGAACGGCGAACGATCTGGGTGTGGCCGACAGCTTTGCTCCGACTGAGAACATCCGAGGCGGCACGGCGTACCTCGATGCGCTGCTGAAGAGATACAACGACAATCTGGCGCTGGCGCTGGCTGCGTATAACGCCGGCCCGGCGGCGGTGGACCACTGGCATGGGATTCCACCCTATCGCGAAACCCGCGCTTACGTGGCGCGCGTGATCCGCGAATACAACCGGCGCTACGCGCTGCGGCATCCTGCTGAGTTGCGGTCCGCGGTCACGCGGTGATGCGGGTTTGCCCCCTTCTTTCTCTCCGAGATCGAGTTGCGTGGGGAGTTCTGATTTGAAATCGAACAGAAACGGGATTCTTGCGGTCATCGTCCTGGTGGCGGTGGTCGCGCTGGTTTGGTTCGGACGTCATCGAATCCACTTTGACTGGCAGGTCTTCGGGCAACAGCTGCGCATGGCGGACTGGCGCAGGATCGCCTTTGGACTTGCGGCCATCTACTTCGGCTATTTGGTGCGGTCGGTTCGATGGGTTTGGCTGCTTCGGCACAAGAAGAAGATGTCTCCGCTGTCGCTGCTGGGTACGCAGGTGATCGGCTTTACAGCGGTGGCGCTGATCGGGCGCGTGGCGGATCTGGTGCGGCCCTATCTGGTGGCGAAGAAAACGGGTCTGCCGCTGAGTTCGCAGATTGCCGTTTATATCGTGGAGCGACTCTTCGATGCGGGATCGATGGCGCTGATCACTTCTTCGGTGATCCTGCTGTCGCCGGTTGGTTCTTTGCCGCATCCGGAGATTTTGAGAAGAGCCGGATACTGGGGGCTCGCGCTGACGATTGCGGGCGGGCTCTTTCTGCTGGCGGTTCGGCTGTGGGGTGACAAAGTCGCCTCGTTGATGGGAAGGGCATTTGGGCTGGTCTCGAAAGGCTTTGGACGAGCGGCGGAAGAGAAGGTCCAGGCTTTTCATTCGGGGCTCGACACGATGCGGTCGTTTTCGGATTTCGCCGTGACGACGGGGCTTTCGCTCGGGATGTGGCTGTTGATTGCGTTCGCTTATCTTGAGACAACGCTCGCGTTTGTGGCGAGCCCGGAGCTGGCAGCGATGACGCCGGCGAAGGGCGTTCTGCTGATGATTGTCAGCGGCGGGGCGAGCGTGATTCAGCTGCCGGTTTTGGGCTGGTTCACGCAGATCGGGCTGGTGGCGGGCGCGATTTCGAAGTTCTTCGGAGCTGCTCCGGAAGCGGCGACGGGCTGCGCGGCGACGCTTTTGCTGGTGACTTTCCTCGGAATTGTTCCGGTTGGGCTGATTTGGGCTCGGTTCGATCACATTTCGCTGAGGAAAGTGACCGAGGAGAGCGAGCATGCCGGGGAAGAGTTGGCTCATTCGGGCGTCGGCGAAAATGCGGTCGGCTGACGCCGGGAATTCCTGATCATCCCGCGAGCAGATAAAGCAAGGTCCTTCGGCTCGCGTCTGCATTGATTGTTGCGCCCAAAAGCCGGCGCAGCATATTCGGAAGCTTCGCTCAGGATGATGGTTGTGGCGGGCCCACTCAAGCCAAGAGAGTCTTGAAATGGGGCACCCGGCATTAGGCTGCGGTTTTTCGTTTTGCGCCTTTCTTTTCCTTCGCGGGATGATCGGCGGTGGCGAGGCTTTTGCGGAGCGCGTCCATGATGTTGACGACTTTGGCGCGTGGCTGCGCGGGCTCGGGCTCGGGGAGGGGTTTGCCTTTTCTTTTCGCGTTGACGAGTTTTACGACGGCGGCTTCGTAGTCGTCCTTGTAGGCGGAGAGGTCGAACTTCGAAGTGCTGGAGTGGATGAGCTGCTTCGCGAGGTTGAGTTCTTGCGCGTTGACTGAGGGTTCTTTCATGCCGGAGAGGACGGACTTTGGGTCGCGCAGTTCCTGCTCGTAGCGGAGGAGGTAGAGCATGAGGCCTTTCTGTTTGGGATCGGGAGGGGCGCCGATGGCGACGAGGTGTTCGCGGCCGCTGAAGGCGATTTCGCCGATGCCGAACGTGGCGGTTTGTTGCAGAGCTTCGCGCATGACGGAGAGGGCTTTGGCCTGGGTGTCGTCTTTGGGTGCGACGAAGTAGGGGCGGTCGAAGAGCGACTCGGGCAGCTCATCGGCTTTGACGAACTGGTGAATCTGCATGGTGGTGGCGGTGGGGAGGCGGAGGGACTTGAGCTCGTCGGGATCGATCTCGACGTATTGGTCGCGGGCGTACTCGTAGCCCTTGACGATGTCGGCCTGGTCGACTTCGCCGGAATCGTCGACGTTGCGGTGGTGGACGCGCTTGTGGGTGCGGCGATCGATGAGATGGAATTCAACCTGGCGGGGCGGATTGGTGGCGGGGAAGATGCGGACGGCGATGGAGACGACGGAGATCTGAATGGATCCGGACCAGGTGGGACGTGCGGGCATTGCAGCTCCTTCGAAAACAAGTATGAACTAGGATGCTGGGTATGAGCGGACAGGGGCGGGTTGCGGTTGTTACGGGTGGGGCGCAGGGGATTGGGCGCAGGACGGCGGAGCTGCTGGCGGAGCGCGGGTGGCGGATCGCGATTCTCGATTTGCAGGAGCCGGCGGCGACGATTCGCTCGATTGAGACGCGGGGCGGCGAGGCGCTGGGATATATGGGAGACGCCTGCCTCGAAGAGGTGGTGGAGCGATTTGCAGGGGTGGTGTGGGAGCGCTGGGGGCGGGTGGATGCGCTGGTGAACAACGCTGGGATCAGCCTGATTCGCGCGGCGGAGGAGACGACTGCGGATGAGTATCGGCGGGTGATCGAGGTGAATCTGGTGGCGCCGTTTTTGCTGGCGCGGGCGTTTGGGCGGAGGATGCTGTCGGCGGGGCGAGGCTCGATCATTAATGTTGCTTCGATTGCGGGGTTGATGGCGGTGTCGGATCGCGCGGCGTATAACGCGTCGAAGCATGGGCTGATTGGACTGACGCGCACGCTGGCGGCGGAGTGGGGTGGGCGCGGCGTGCGTGTGAACGCGGTTTGCCCGGGGTGGGTGAAGACGGAGATGGACGCGACGGACCAGGCGGGAGGGAGTTATTCCGATGCGGACATTACGGGGCGTGTGCCGATGGGGCGGTTTGCGAGTCCGAACGATGTAGCGCGGGCAATTGCCTTTTTGGCGGACGAAGGGGAGAGCGGGTTTGTGAACGGGCACACGCTGTCGGTGGATGGGGGATGGGCGGCGGATGCCAGCTGGGAGTCGGTGCGGCGTCGCAAACGCTGATCAGAGGGTGCGGCGGACGGCGCGGCGGACGGTATCGGTGGTGACTCCGTAGGCGGCGTGGGTGACCCACTCGCTGATGCGTTCCTGGGTGGGCTGATTTTCGGGGCGCGCGGACAGGCCGAGCTTCGGCAAAAGCGACTCGTGGGTGAGGCGGTTAAGGGTGATGCCGAAGGCTGCGCCGCGCCAGGCAGCGAAGGAGGGCTCGACTTCGACAAGCGCGCCGTAGACGGCTCCGGCGAGGGCTCCGAAGATGAAGTGGATGCCCTGGAGGGCGAGCTCGCGTTCGCGGTCGGGGAGACGGCGGTGGGCAACGTTTTCGGCGAGGACGACGGGAGGTGGGGTTTGGCCCTCGGTGCGCGGTGGGAAGATTTTTTCGGCGACGATCTTTGCGCCGGATCCGGCGAGGCCTCCGATGAGGCCGGCGAGGGCGCCTTTGGCGATGCTGCGCGTTCGTTTAGTCGTGCTCATAGGTTGTTGAGATGCGATGCGGAGAAGGATAGTCCTGGGACGCGCGAAAAGCGAGTGAGGGCGAGTGAAAAGCGAGGGAACGGCGAGTGAACGGCGAGGGAAAGCGAGCCAGGGTTTGAGCGGGAATGTGGTTGTTGCGCTGCTAGAATCGATGGAAAGCGATGAAATGTCCCTATTGCGGGTTTGGGCAGGACCGCGTAATCGATTCGCGCGAAAGCAGGGAAGCCGACTCGATCCGCAGGCGGCGTGAGTGCGAAAAGTGCGGGCGCCGGTTTACGACCTACGAGCGCATCGACGAAATCCCTTATATGGTGGCGAAGAAAGACGGGCGGCGGGAGAAGTTTGAGCGCCGGAAGGTGCTGGAAGGGCTGATGCGCGCCTGCCAGAAACGGCCGGTGTCGGCGGGGAAACTGGAGCAGGTGGTGGATGAGGTAGAGACGTTCGTGACCGAGTCGACGGAGCGGGAGCGGACGACGGCGGAGATTGGGGAGCTGATCATGGATCGGCTGAAGGGGCTGGATACGGTGTCGTATATCCGGTTCGCCAGTGTTTATCGGGACTTTAAGGATGTGGGTGAGTTTAAGGAAGAGCTGGAGCAGCTGCTGACGCATGGCGCTGACAAGCATGGGAAGAAGAAGTAGGGTTTAGCCCGTAGCAGGGAGCCGGGAAGCAAACAGATTCAGGAGCGACCTTGGGGAAGACGCATACAGTCACGCTGATTCCTGGGGATGGCATTGGGCCGGAGGTGACCGATGCTGTGGTGCGGATCCTTGAAGCGACCGGCGTGCAGTTTGCGTGGGAGCGGTTTGCGGCAGGGGCGGGCGCGTTTGAGAAGCATGGAGAGTACATCCCGAAGGAGCTGGTCGCGTCGATTGAGCGGAACCGGGTGGCGCTGAAGGGGCCGGTGACGACGCCTGTGGGCGGGGGATTTCCTTCGATCAACGTGACACTGCGGAAGAAGTTTGAGCTGTACGCGAATTTTCGGCCCATTAAGAATTTGCCCGGCCTCGAGACCCGGTATCCGGGCGTGGATTTGATCATCATTCGCGAGAACACAGAGGGGCTGTATGTGGGTCTGGAGCATGAGGTGGTGCCGGGGGTGATTGAGTCGCTGAAGGTGATCACGGAGAAGGCGTCGACGCGGATTGCGAAGTTTGCGTTTGAGTACGCGGCGAAGCACGGGCGGCGTAAGATTCACGCGATCCACAAAGCGAACATCATGAAGATGTCGGATGGGCTGTTTTTGCGCTGCGCGCGGGATGTTGCGAAGGGGTTCCCCGATATTACTTATGGCGAGCGCATTATCGATAACACGTGCATGCAGCTGGTGATGAATCCGTATCAGTACGACACGCTGCTGCTGGAGAATCTGTACGGAGATATTGTGAGCGATTTGTGCGCGGCATTTGTGGGCGGGCTGGGATTGGTGCCGGGCGCGAACATCGGGGCGGAGGCTTCGATTTTTGAGGCAGTGCATGGGTCGGCTCCCGATATTGCGGGGAAGGACATTGCGAACCCGACAGCGTTGCTGCAGTCGGCGATTTTGATGCTCCGGCATCTGGATGAGTCAGCGGCGGCGGACGAGGTGCAGGCGGCGCTGGAGAAGGTCTACACGGAGAAGAAGACGCTGACGCGGGATGTGGGCGGGTCGGCGGGGACGCGGGCTTTCGCGGACGCAGTGATTGCAGCGCTGGGGTAGAACTCACTACAGAGAGCACAGAAGATACAGAGGGGAATGAGAATGAAACCTGGTCGGATGATGGTGGTGCCATGCGTAATCCTGCTGGCCGTCGGTGGCTGCAAGAAGGAGTCCGCGGGGACGGGTTCGGCTCCGGCGTTCACGACCATTGACTGGTCGACCGCGGGGGCGATCCAGGGGACCGTTCATTATGTGAAGACGCTGCCGAAGCCGATTGAGATCGACATGAATCAGGATCCGGCGTGCACGCTGGGTCCGACGCTCTATAGCGAGCAATATGCGGTGAGCAATGGCGGCGGATTTGCGAATGTCTTTATCTATATAAAGGATGGGCTGGGGAACCGGGTGTATGCGGCGCCGACGACGCCGGTGGACATCGACCAGAAGGGCTGCCGGTATGTGCCGCACGTGGTGGGGGTGATGGTGGGGCAGCCTGTACGGTTTACGAACAGCGATCCGACGATGCACAACGTGCACATGGTGCCGACGGTGGCGGGGAACGCGGCGGCGGATATTTCGCAGCCGCCGGCGAACGGCGCGAATGGCGCGCAGGACGCGCGCACGTTTAAGTCGCCGGAGCTGATGATACCGGTGCGGTGCAACAATCATCCCTGGATGCAGGCCTTCATTAATGTGTCGGCGAACCCGTTCTTCGCGGTGTCGGATGTGTCGGGGCGGTACTTCATCAAGGGTCTGCCGCCGGGGACTTATACGGTGGCGGCGGATCAGGAAGTGGCGGGGGAGAAGACGGCGACGGTGACGGTGCCGGCGCAGGGGACGGTTACGCAGGATTTCAGTTACTAAGGGCAGGGAATAGGGTGTAGGGAGTAGGTGTAGAAAGCCGGGTCACGGGCGACTAAGTGCGCTGCGCGAGACTTCAGCCCCAGTAGTTGTCGGGTATGTTGACGACGATGGGGTCGGGAGTGCTGCGGACTACGATCCAGCGGAAGGGGTGCTCGTTCGAGGGGTTGATTTCCATGTGGGGCGTCCATGCGGGGACGTGGAGGAAATCGCCGGCGCGGATGCGGGCTTTGGATTCGCCGTGCTCGCCCCACAGCGGATGAGCGACTCGCCTTCGAAGACATAGACAACGCGGGTCGAGTGGTAGACTTTGATCGTTTGACAGGACAACCGCGATGAGAGCTGCAATTCATGTTTTCTCTTTGTTAGTTCTGGTCTGCTCTGCCCCAGCAGCTCTTGCCGACGCGGGCGTCTTCGCCGGAAATGGCCAATCCCTTCATCAAATCACTTCGAAGTCGATCCAGCTAGCCAGCATTGACGTAACGATGGCGCTCGGGCGAGGGCCTTACCTATATGACGGCGGTGTGGCAGGAATGGACCGGGCGCGTTATCTGTGTAAGTTCGTTCTGCACAGCAAATCCGATCAGCCTGAGGACGCGGAGATTGGATTTCCCGTCGATTCCGAATTCGCCGAAGGTGACACTCCAGTTTCGCCTGCCGATTCGGCGAACTGGGTATTGGAGTACAGTTTCATCGCCCGGGACGAAGGGGAAACGTATCACGTGGAATATGTGCACCGGAAACCAAAGGGTGGCCCGGGTGAGTTCGCGTTCTTGTTTACCTGGAAAATGAGCTTCCGGCCTCAGGAAATAAAGACGCTCACGGTCTCATATGAAATGCCGATCTCAATGGGCTTGATCACGACCGAAAAAGAGGAGCAAGGCTCTCGTAATACACAGTCTCGCCGACCCGAATCGACCGTGTTCCAGATGGAGACGCTGGATTTGGGCACTATGGAGCAGGCCGGTTATATTACCTCGACCGGGTCTTCCTGGGCGGGAAATGTGGAATCCGCCACTTTCACGGTTTACACTGAACCGTTCGAGGAATACCTGAACTATAGGGGCGTGTTAGAGGCAACCGCCAACAGTGACGCTTCCAGGGCCGCGGCGGAACGGGAGAACCCGTTTCCAATTAAACATCCGTGGTGGTTCAGAACGGTGTCCCCCGATGGCTGGAAGGCAGTGAAAGGGGGAATCCAGTGGAAGTACCAGAACTACAAGCCCCAAGATCCGATCATCGTTCGCTACTACATGACGGAGTTCCCGCGATCGCCTGTGGACGTTGACACTTTCGTGAACCGGATTTTGAAGCGCCTTGGAAAGGGTGAATCGCAAGCTAACGCGCTTACTGAGGTCGAGCAGGTCCTACTGGCCACCTACGGAAAGGAACCAACCGATCCGGATGCGCGTGCTTATGTCGAGCGACAGCTTTGGTACACACCTCGGAAGGATTTCTCACTAGCAAGTCTGAGCTCGACGCAAAAGGGGACTGTGGAAGCGCTCGATGTGAGAATTGCGCAACTTAAAAAAGAGTGAAGGAGCAAAACAGCCGCGGATCCTTCCGCCTCGCGATGCTCGTCGTCAGGATGACAGGCGGGTGCTGGGTTCGTGAGGGTACGCAGGTGACTATGGTGGTTTCGCTGGTTGCTGGAATGCGCTGAGGGCGCGCCCGCAGCATTTACACTGTCGTCATAGCCATTGGGCAGGCCGTTTTGTGTTGGGTGCGGCTGGTGGCGTGTAGCTGAAGAAGGCGACGCGATGCGGCAGAGGGTTGGGATTTTGGGGGCGACCGGGATGGTCGGGCAGCGGTTTATTCAGTTGCTGGAGAACCATCCGTGGTTTGAGGTGGGGTGGCTGGCGGCGAGCGACCGGTCGAGCGGGAAGCTGTACGGCGAGGCGGTGCGGTGGAAGCTGGATACGCCGCTGCCGGAGCGGGTGGCCGCGATGCCGGTTTCTCCTGCTGCGCCGGAGGGTGCGCCGCGCGTGATCTTCGCTGCGCTCGACGTCGACATTGCGCGCGAACTGGAACCGCAGTTTGCTGCCGCGGGCTGCGCGGTGATCACGAACTCAAGCGCGTTTCGCATGCAGCCGTCGGTGCCGCTGGTGATCCCGGAGGTGAACGCGGATCATCTGGCACTGGTGGAGAACCAGATGTGGCGGAAGGAGTCGGGCGGCTATATCGTGACGAATCCGAACTGCTCAGCGATAGGGTTGGTGATGGCGCTGAAGCCGCTGGTGGACAGGTTTGGGGTTGAGGCAATTTTCGTGAGCACGATGCAGGCGGTGAGTGGCGCGGGTTATCCCGGCGTGGCGTCGCTGGATATTTTGGGGAACGTGGTGCCGTTCATCAAGAACGAAGAAGAGAAGATGGAGGCGGAGACGCTGAAGCTGCTGGGGCGGCTCGATGGCAGAGTCGTGACACCGCTGGCGGCGAAGATGACGGCGCACTGTAATCGCGTTGCTGTGGAGGACGGGCACACGGGGAGCGTGAGCATTAAGCTCGGGAAGAAGGCTACGCGCGAGGAGATGATTGCCGCGTGGGCGGAGTTTGCGCCGCTTGCTGGAAAGAATCTGCCGATGGCGCCAGCGCAGCCGGTGGAGTTTGTGGCGGCGGAGGATCGGCCGCAGCCGCGGCTGGACCGGATGAGGGGGGCGGGGATGGCGGCGACGGTGGGACGGCTGCGGCCGTGCGGGCTGCTGGACTGGAAGTTTACGGTGCTGTCGCACAACACGATTCGCGGAGCGGCGGGCGCTGCATTGCTGAACGCTGAGCTGCTGGTGTCATTGGGCAAGCTCGACCCGGTGGCTGTTCCGGCATGAACCGGCTGGTGGTGATGAAGTTCGGCGGGACCTCGGTTGAGGACGCGGCGGCGATCCTGCGGACGGCGCAGATTGTGGCGGGGCGCGTGGCGAAGGGCCTTGAGCCGGTAGTGGTGGTGAGCGCGATGGCGAAGGTCACGGACCTGTTGCTGTCGGCGGCGGCCACGGCGGCGAAGGGCGATCGCGCGAGCGCGCTGGCGATTACAGAGCGGCTGCGGATCCGGCATCACGATACGGCAACGCAGCTTGCTATGGGGAAGGAACTGCGCGAGGATCCGCTGGCGGCGATGCGGCCGGACAGTGAGCTGACGGCGACGCATGCGTGGATGGAGAAGGAATTCGACGGGCTCGAGGAGATTTTGCGTGGGCTGGCGGTGGTGGGCGAGCTGACGCCCAGGATCAGCGACATGATCGTGTCGTATGGGGAGCGCGTTTCGAGCCGCATGATCACGGAGGCGTTTGCGCGGTGCGGGTTGAGTGCGGTGTATGTTGATGCACGGCAGTGCATCATTACTGACGCGCAGTATGGCAAGGCGATTCCGCAGGACGCGCTGATTGAGCGGCGGCTGAAGGACAAGGTGGTGCCGCTGCTGGCGGAGGGACGTGTGCCGGTGATGGGCGGGTTCATCGGGTCGACCGAACAGGGCGTGACGACGACGTTGGGCCGCGGGGGTTCGGACTTTACGGCGGCGCTGGTGGGCGGCGGGATCGATGCGGGCGCGATTGAGATCTGGACGGACGTGAACGGCATTATGACGGCGGACCCGCGGGTTTGCCCGGACGCGCTGCGGGTGAAGACGATCAGCTTTGAAGAGGCGGCGGAGCTGGCGTATTTCGGCGCGAAGGTGCTGCATCCGGCAACGATTTTGCCTGCGGTGAAGAAGAATATTCCGGTTTGGGTGCTGAACTCGAAGAATCCGGAGAACAGCGGGACGCGGATTACGGCGCTGGCGGCGCACTGCAAGAGCCCGTTCAAGTCGATTGCGGTAAAGAAGCGGCTGACGATTATGGATGTGGTGGCGAGCCGGATGCTGATGTCGCATGGTTATCTGAAGGCGATTTTCGACGTTTTCGATAAGCACAAGTGCCCAATCGACATGGTTTCGACGTCGGAGGTCAGCGTTTCGATCAGTCTTGACTCGAATGAAAAGCTGCCGGCGATTGCGGCGGACCTGAGCCAGCTGGCGGATGTGAAGTACGAGGGGCGCAAGGCGCTGGTGTGCATGGTGGGGGAGAATATCCGCGGACAAAACGGCATTGCGGCGAGAGTGTTTCAGAGTGTGCGGCACGTGAATCTGCGGATGATTTCGCAGGGAGCGTCGGAAATCAACATGAGTTTCATGGTCGAGGAAGATGATGCGGATGAGGCGGTGCGGTCGCTGCACGCGGAATTCTTTGCCGATCCGGATCCGGCGGTTTTCGATCTGGAAGCGACAAGGCAGGGAGTAGGGAGTAGGGAATAGGGAGCAGGAGTAAGGCTGACCGGGGGATCGAGGAGCGAAGAAATGCTGTTCCTGGTGCTGGGGCGGGGCAGGACGGGGAGTTTGGTGGCGCAGGTGGCGCACGAGCGCGGCCACGGCGTGCGCGTGGTAGGCGAGGAGGAGAATCGCAATGCGGCGGCGTTGACGGCGCCGGTGCTGGCGGGGTTCGACGCGGTGATCGACTTCACGACTCCGGAAGCGGCGGTGCAGAATATGCGGGCGTGTCTGGCGACGGGGGCGCGCGTGGTGGTGGGGACGACGGGGTGGTATGCGCATCTGGACGACATGAAGGCTCTGTGCGCGCGGCGGGGCGGGGCGCTGCTGTACAGCACTAATTTTTCGGTTGGGGTGCAGGCGCTGTTCAAAGTGGCGCTGGAACTCGCGCTTGCGGCGCCAGGATATCGGTTCAGCATCACGGAGACGCATCACGCGACGAAGAAGGATGCGCCTTCAGGGACGGCGCTGTCGCTGAAGAAGATTCTCGAGAGTGCCCATCCTGGTCTTCAGGTGGAGATCGTGTCGAAGCGGGAAGGCGAAGTGGTGGGCATTCACGAGGTCGAGGCACGGTCGGACAACGATGTTCTGGTGCTGAAGCATGAGGCGCACTCGCGGTTGGGATTTGCGGAGGGCGCGGTGCGGGCGGCGGAGTGGATCGCGGGGAAGACGGGGTGCTGGGATTTCGAGGAGATTGTGGGGAAACTTTGAAGCGGGCGCAGAGGACCGGGAACTGCCCGAGAACCGGGCACCGACCTTTGGTAGGTCGGTGTAGAGTGAAGTTGTTATGAATCTGCAGGGCTGCGGGACGGCTTTGGTCACGCCGTTTCGGGCGGATGGCAGCATCGATGAGCGGGCGCTGTACGACCTGGCCCGCTGGCAGGTGGAGAGCGGGATCGACTGGTTGGTCGCCTGCGGGACCACCGCTGAGACGCCGACTCTGGATGAAGGCGAATGGCTGGAAGTGATTCGCATTGTTGCGGATGCGGCTGGCGGTCGCGTGCCAGTCTGGGCTGGATGTTCGCACAATGCTACGAAACTGGCGGTTGCGCGGGCTCGGGCGGCGGCGCAGATTCCTGGTGTTACGGCGATTCTGACGGCGAATCCCTGGTACAACAAGCCGACGCAAGAGGGCCAGTTTCAGCACTTTAGGGCGGTGGCGCAGGCGGTGCATTTGCCGGTGGTGCTGTACAACATTCCTGGGCGGTCAGCGGCGAATCTGGAGCCGGCGACGGTTTTGCGGCTGATTGAGGCGGCTTCGAATATTGAGGCGGCGAAGGAGTCGAGCGGGAATCTGGTGCAGATTACGGAGCTGATCACGCTGGTTCCAAAGGAGTTTCGGGTGTTTTCGGGCGATGATGGGATGACTTTGGGGATTTTGGGCGTCGGTGGAAGTGGTTTAGTTTCAGTGGTGTCTAACATTATTCCGGCGGAAATGGCGGAGATGGTGAAGGCTGCGCTGGCTAACGAGTGGTCGGTAGCGCGGCGTCTGAATCGAAAGTACTTCCGGCTGATGCAGGGTATTTTCAAGGAGACCAGTCCTGGGCCAGTGAAGGCGATTTTGGCGATGATGGGCCGGATCGAGGAGCAGTACCGGCTGCCGATGGTGCCGGTTTCGGCTGCGACTCGGGCTTTTTTGGAGCGGATGGCCGGGGAGCTGGGGCTTTTGGTGCGCTCGCCGAGGGTTGAGGGCGATTTGCGGGTTTTCTAGCGCAGAGGGTGGAGGGTACAGGGTGCAGGTGGCCCCCGCTCCCCCTGGGTGCCCATTTCTTCTAAGTGGGGATGTCGGGGCTTTGGGGGCTGCTCATAGCTCAGAGCGCGCAGTGAGCGGAGATGGATGAGCTGCAAAAGAGATCGCGGGTGGTGGGTCGGCTGCGCGGGGACCGTCATGGGTGGACTGTTGGATCGAGGGCGGATCTTGCGGTTGCGTTCAGAACTCGACTCTGCCTTGGAAGGCGATCATGCGCGGGGAGCTGTCGCCCCCAAGGCCGACGCCGAGCAGACCGGTAGGAGGCGAGATGGTGCTTTCCAGGGTTCCGAAGCGGGCGGGAATGGATACACCCGGCACGCCGGCCTCGACTTCGCTGGGCAGAGCGAAGTTGGGATGGTTGAACGCGTTGAACCATTGCGCGTCGAGGCGGAAGGTGATTCCTTCCTTGATGGGGAAGGTCCTTGTGACGTAGAGGTCGGAGTTCGTGTAGTGCGGCCCGCGGACAGAGTTGCGCGCGGAGTCGCCGAACTGGCAGTTTACGGGCGAATCGCCTCCGACGCACGACCCTGTGGTTGGATCGACGGTCGAAACGAAGGCGTGGGGATTGAGCCATTGTTTAGTCCCCGCGACGGTGACACCCGCGATCGGGTTCTTTTGATACAAGGCTGCACGGGGAACGCGGTTGGCGTAGGTGGGCGCGTTGAACTGCACGGTACTGGCCCCATTCGCCTGAAAGACGCCGTTGCCATTGGCGATATACGGTTGGCTGAGGACGCTGAACGGCAGCCCGGAGTGCAGGATGGCGGTCTCCGACATCGACCAGCCTGCGAAGATCGAGCGCAGGAATCGGCGGCTGGAACGGAACGGCATCTGGTACAAGCCATAGGCAGAGACGTTGTGGCGAACGTCGTAGTCGCAGCCGGCATATTGCCGGCTCAGCTCCCCGGGTAAAGGCGACATCAATCCTTGGGTGGAGAACGAGAGCAGGCCGCCGTTCGATACCTCGTCGAGGCAATGACTGAAGGTGTAGTTAGCGCGCAGAGTTAGTCCTCGCCATTGCTCGGTATAAGCAGTTTGGAGTCCTGTGTAACCGCTGTTAGCGTCGGTGCGAAACTCATTGACATTGCCAAAGCGCTGATCGAGCGGTCTCCGATACGGAAATGGAGCAAAGCATCCATCGCAGACGGTCTGGTAGCCGTTCAGCTGCACCTGGAAAGGCTCATGCAGGCCTCGTGTGCCGACAAAGTCGGTCCGCAGATTTCCATGCACCCCCATCTGCTGCTCGATGCCCAAATTGTATTGGTAGTAGTACGGTGTCTTGAGTGTTCCGCTCGGGAAGGTATTCAGGCTGACGGCCAGCGGGCAGGCAGGCGCGCCTGGCAGCATGCCCGCGCAGGGAGAGCCGCCGAGACGGAAGATTTGCTGGAAGGAATTGTTCGCATTCACCGCCGCATCGACAGCGCTGCCGGCTACTCCGGGTGCGATGCCAAGGCCGCCCACCTGGCCGCCGATGCCGCCGACGAAGGTCGGATCGTTAGGCGCATTCATGGCGCCGAGATCGGCAATCTGCATAGGGATGATGTCGTTGAAAACGCCGAATCCGCCATGCACGTCCGTGTGCGGACGCAGCTGATATGCAAATGAAACTCGTGGCTGGTAGATGAAAAGCGGCGTGGCGGGAAACAGCTCGTGGACGCCTCCCAACAGAACCTGGTTCAGTGGTTGATCGGTGTCGTGGGATGTGTCGAGGAAGGATCCAGCCGTGCGCGCGAAGAGGTTTTTTCCGCTGGTGACGTTGGTGTTCCAGGTGACGCGCATGCCATAAGTGACGGTGGCCCTGGCGATTGGCTTATAAGTGTCCATCGCATAGTATTCGAGATTGCCGGACGAAGCCCTCTCTTTCAGCGAAACCGGAAAGCTCTCGCTGGCCGTGTAGGCAGCGCCATACGTGAACTGCGCAAGATCATTGAAGGTCACGGTTGGCGCTGTGCCTTCGCCGAGGTCGTAGTTGCTTGTGTCGAGACGCCGCGTGTTGATACCGCACTTCCAGGAGTGCTTTCCGTGCGTCCAAGTCAGGTTGTCATTGATCTGCCATTGGGTAACTTTGCGGCCTTGCGGGTAGGTATTGTTATTACCGCCGATGGTCGTGAAGGGAACGCTGTCGCTGGCAGACGCCAGCACAATGGGGAAGGTCTCGAGCACCTGAGAGTAGTTATTTGGTTCGAAGATGCTGGAGTACCAGCTAGCACCAGGATTGAATTGGTTGACGAAGGTCGAGGTGAAGAGATGGGTATAGCCCAAAACCAAAGTGCGCTGGGGTTGAGGCGAGTAAGAGTTGAAGAGAGTATTCACGGGATCGGTATAGGCTGCCTGGAGCCCTGTGTCCTGCTGGAAGCGATACCAGACACTGTTGTTGGCGTCGATGGTGTGATCGATCTTCACCACGATAAGGTTTTCGCTGTCACTGTTATTGAGTGAAGCCTGGCGCTGGCTTGCGCAGCCGTCGCCGTTTGTACCCAGGGGGCAACCGACGATGGGAACGGGAGAGCCGCCCGATGCGGGCAGCAGGGAAAACATCTTCCGGTAAAAGGGGATTTCCGCAGGCTGGGCGGGAAGGGCTGTGCCTGTGACCGGGTCGGTTCCGCCAGTCGCGAGCTGCCCCAAAACGAATTGCCGATAAGCCGGCGTTGGCAGGGTGATCTGGGACACGAGCGGGAGCGCAATGCGAATGCCCTCGTAATGCGAGAAGAAGAACAAACGGTCGCGCCGAATCGGGCCACCGATGCTCACACCGAATTCGTTGACGGTGGATCGAGGTTTCTTCGCGATACTGTCCGCGGTGTCGTTTGCATGAAGGAAATAATCCTCCGCATTGAACAGGGAGCCGTTCCATACTTCGTATGCGTCGCCGTGGAACGCGTTGGCGCCTGATTTAGTGAAGTAGTTAACCTGCGCTACGGCGTACCTTCCCTGATCGACGGAGAAGGAGTTGGTATTGACCGTCGCTTCGTCGACAGCGTCCAGGCCGATGACGAGATTCGTGGAGAGACCGATGTTCAGTCCCAGCCACGGATCGTTCGTATCGTAGCCGTCGAGGATGTAGCCGTTCGAAGTGGCAGGCAGCCCATTGAACTCCACATTGCCGTAGCCGCCGGCGGCTTTGGCATCGTTGGACGAGCCTGCCGTATTCATCAGCGCACCCTGTGCGAACTGTGCAATGTAAGTGAGGTCCTGCCCTGGATTCGGCAGCTTCTCGATCGCCTTCGCTTCGAGCGTCGTTGAAGTATTCGGATTTTCCAGACTCAGGAGTCCGGTGGGTGCGGCTGATACCTCGACCGTTTGCGCAGTGGCCGCAGGCGAAAGAGTGAAGTTCACGGCGATGGTTTGACCCACCGCAACGGTCGCAGGCTGCGACTCGGCGGGCGCAAAGCCTTCCGCCTGTACAACAATCCGCCAGGTGCCAGGATTGACCTGGGCAAAGAGAAAACGCCCGTCGGCGTTGCTTTTGGCGGTTCGATTTGATCCGGTGTTTACCTCCCTGGCCGTCAGGGCAGCATTGGGGATGACGGCTCCTGTGGCATCACTGATGGTTCCGCTGAGCGCGCTGCTCGTCCCGCTTTGCGCGTATAAAGCAGACGGGTTAACCGCGGTTAACAACAGCAGGAGTGCGAGGTTCTTTGGGCTTCGCATCGGCATGGACGGCAGCCTCCTGGGACGGGAAACGTTGGGGAAAGGGGAGGAAGGAGGTTCGGGGTTCGGATTTAGGCTCGCCTAAAAGATTAGGTTGACCTAAAATGAGAAGAGTGTCAAGCCGCCGGGAGATGCCGGACCATGCCATCGGGCCGCCGGGTTAACGCCAACACGGAATCAGTGGACAATTACCTGAAGGCGATCCTCGCCCTCAGCGGGCCGGAAGAGCGGCGTGTATCGAGTACATCCCTGGCCGGCCGGTTGGGAGTTGCGCCGGCATCGGTGACGAATATGCTGCAAAAGCTGGCGGCGTCTCCGTTGCCGTTGGTTGAATACGAAAGACACCGCGGAGTTCTGCTGTCGGCAGCAGGCAAGCGACGGGCTCTTGAGGTGCTGCGCCATCATCGCCTCATCGAGACCTTCCTCTACGAGGTGCTGGACTACCCGCTCGAGGAGGTTCACGAGGAAGCGGAGCGCCTCGAACATTTCATATCAGAACGGTTCGAAGAGCGGATCGCCGCGAAGCTGGGCCATCCCAAGTTTGATCCGCACGGGCACTGCATTCCGGCAATGAATGGAAAAATGCCGAAGCAGATTTCGAGGCCACTGACCGAACTTCCCGTGCCGGGGACTTTGGTTGTCGACAGCATTTCGGATCGCGATCCCCTCTTGTTGAAGCGGCTCAGGGCTCACGGCATCACACCGGGCGCGCGGTTACGCGTGACAGGTCGCCCCCCGGACGATTTTGTTTTGCGCAGCAGCGGCGCGACCAAGGCTCTGCGTCTCTCTCGCGATCTTGCAGGCGCAGTCCGAGTCCGTTCCTCCCATTAACGAGAGAGGGACAGGGAGGGGCGTGGCTATTGATGGAGCAGCGCCTCCGCAGGCTCCTGGGAGTTGCGGGGTTGGGGGCGAAACGACAAGGTGGGGAAGGAGGGGCCGTTTCGGGGAGGCAGGGTTACGGCAGGGTGTCGCACACGAAAACGGTATGTTGCGGGAGGGGCGCGCGGGGGTAGAATTTCGGGCGGAAGTGACCTGGGATTCACAGGAGGGATGAGGCCGTGATGACGAACTGGATGGG
>Ga0181520_10006544_pt1 | contig 17747 bp, 9 predicted proteins | sample PEATcosm2014_Bin_29_FD_132451 | JGI IMG/M metagenome (GOLD analysis project Ga0181520, IMG submission 132451) | Peatland microbial communities from MTU Mesocosm Facility, Houghton, MI, USA - PEATcosm2014_Bin02_30_metaG | ecosystem: Environmental > Terrestrial > Soil > Wetlands > Peat | place... | reverse complement strand
CTTCCTCGTCCTTCTCCCCGTAAAGTAATAGGTCTCGGGCTTGACGACGGTATCGCCCCCGATGCGGAACTCCCGGGGCGCGCCCTCGAAATGCCGCATGATCCGCCGTTGGGAGAGGCGTTGCAGCCAGGTGCGGCGAGCGGGGGCTTCCTCTTGCACCGCTTCCTCCCAAGGCACGTCCAACAGGGCGGCGAACATGCTCTTGCCCGAGGTGACCTGCCGCCCGCGTTGCCGCGAGCCGATCACCGCCTCGAACCGCCCGTTCCTGTTGGCATGGACGGGACGAAGCTCGTCCGCGCCGGCGGGCAGCACCCTGATCCCCCAGTCCTCGCCGACCAGGGTCAGGAGCCACTTGGCTTCCGCCCGCTTATCCTTCTTCCTTTGGCTGTTCTTGATCATTCCTCCTCCGCCTCCCACTGCCGGACGATCGCCTTTGCCGCCTCGTCACCTTCCAGGACACGTTCGGTACCGTCTGCGGAAACGGCGACAGCGTCGATAAAGTCGGCCAGCCACTTGGCTGCCCGGCGTTTCTGTTCCTCTTCTTCCTTGCGTTTCTGTTTCTTGCGCTGGCTGTTCTTGATCATCGTAAAATAAGAAAGCCGCAGGCAGGTCTCGCTTGGGGTGCGAGGAAAACCACGGCCTGCGGCTTCGTTTGATTCGGTATCGTGGTTTCTTCGCACCCCTTGTCTTAACGTAGTAGGCTCGTCCGAAAAACTTTCGTAAATTGCTGGGCTGATAGCGGACTATTGACGGGTGCTTCCGGAGTCAGGGCAGGTCCCGTTGGGGTCGCCGTACCGCGACAACTGTTCGCAACGATCCTGGAGCGGATCAGACGACTGGCGATGCAGCCCGCGATGTGTCCGTCCGGTTAAGAAGCCTCCTTCGGAAGAAGACGAAGCGGTTTTTGGCGAGAGCGTAGGGAATGCACGGCCTTCGGGCGGGAAACGACGCCCGAACTGACTCTGCTGAGGGCGTCGAGCATCAGGAATGCCTGTGAAACCAACTTCTCGGCGGGACAATCAGCGGGCTGCTGGGATTCCACATAGCTCTCGGTTAATATGGAGGAGTTATCGCTCGGAGCGTATCCCGGTGGAGCCCATATGGGAAATCCCGGATTAGACATTGGCCTTCCTCGACCACCTACCTTCCACTACGCCGCCTTCTTTGCCACGAGGAGAGACTGCGATGAAGAACGGTCTCTGCACCCCTGGTGTCGTCAATTGGATTGTCGCCGGCTCATTGGTGTTATGCCTTAATGTCCCAGCGGTGTTCTCCGCGGAGGCAAAGCCGATCGTTTTAGGACTGTCAGCCGGCGATGCCGAAAAGCATAACGTCGAATTCCAGGTCTACGATCGGATGATTCCCGTCTATCGGGACAATGGCATCCGGGCAGCGCTCCTGGAACACTGGTTCTTTTTCCGTCGCAACTGTACGGAAGACCAATTGCTGGCGATGCTGAAGAAGTTTCACGTCGTTCATCTGGCCACCACCCAGGAGGGCGCCAGCCCCTTTGACGAGGCCCACAAGAAGCAGGCTGCTGTGGTGGGACGCGCGCTGGCACGCTACGTCGAGGAGGGCGGCGGACTGTTTCTTCAGCCCCAGTCGGTCCGTTACCCCGGCATGGACGACGAGGTGTACTGGAACGCGGCATTGGCGCCTCTGGGCGTAAACATTCTCCATGAAGGTGTTTTCGATAAGACACGCGCCTTCGAAGGCACGACGCTCCGCACGGCCACCTTCTGGCACACCAGCAACATCCAACCCCATGCGGTCACGAAAGGGGTGACGAATCTCTATCTTCCCTTGCATGGATTTGTTGGCTTTCCCGGACTGCCGGCCATGCGGTACTCGCCCGAATGGACGGTCCTGGTCCGTGGTGAAGTCGATGCCCGCAGCTACAAATCGGGTGACGACAACGAAATCAACCTCAATGTCCAAGGCACGTATTCCAGCTCGCCTCCGGTGCTGGCCGTCCGCCAGTTTGGCAAAGGCCGGATCGTCTCCTATCCGGTCTCCGATCTGTTTAGCGGACAGAACCATCGCAACCCGCTCTGGGCCGACATCGTGGAGTGCAACGGCGATCGGGCCGCCGACCGGCCCAGCCACAGCATGAAAATGCAAATGAACGCCTACCGTTGGTTGGCCGAGCCGTCCCGCGGTCTGGCGGATTTCGGAACATACGTGCAGGAGCCTTATAAGCCGATCCAGTTTCCGGCAAAAGTCAATTGCGACCGGCCGTTCGCCCCTGCCGCCACGCGCGACGTCCGGGGCATCTTTGGCGCGCACACGGCCTATAGCGACGGCGACGGAACCGTGGCCGACTATGTGAAGGCGGCCAAGACGGCTGGGCTTTCTTTCATCGTCTTCAACGATCCGCTCGAAAAGCTCACCAAGGAAACCTTGGAGAAACTAAAGGCCGACTGTGCCGAGGTCTCCCAAGCCGGCGACTTCTATGCTTGCCCCGGCGTCGAGTTCACCGACGGCGTCGGCAACCGCTGGGCCTTTTGGGGCGAAAAACTCGTGTGGCCCGAGGCGTCCTTCACCAACTGGAATGGTTCGATCAAATATGTCCAGTGGGATGGGCAGCGCGTCAACAACTACGGCCGGTACATCACGGCCTGCAACTATTGCGGCAGCGCACTGTTGGACTACAAACAGTTAGTGCGGAACGGCGCACACCGCGAGAACCTCTGGTGGTTCTTCCACTACTTGCCGTTTGTGTATGAAAAGGACCGGCTGGTCGCGGACAATGAGAACGAGTATCTCTTCGGCCTGCGCGACATGCGCTGGGCGGCCGTGGCGTCGTTCACGCGCGTCCGAACTCCCGGCGACGTGGCCGCCGCTGCGGGCGCGTGTTTTACCGGGATGAAGGATCTGCCGTCGGCCAAGACCGCGCTCAATACGAACTTTCTTGCTTATGAGGTTGCGATGCCGGCCGGCCAGTACACGAGCCAGGGGCCGGTGATCGCGGCCTGGCAGGATATGAATTCGACCTTGGATAATTGGCGTTATATTCGCGGCGCACAGCGGGTTCGCCTGCGTTTCGTGGTCCGTTCGGACGCGGGCATTGCCGAGGTCAACGTGATGGATGCCGACCGCGGGCCCATCCGGCATTTCCTCGGTCATGGCGTCAAGGAGTTTTCACGCGTATTCGAACTTGTCCACGATCAACAGCACTACCTGACGCTGGAGGTCGTGGACACCGCCGGCAAAAAGGCGATTTCCCATGAAATCATGGTCTACTGCTACAAGGCCGGGCTTCAACGCTGCGGCGACAATACGAACATCCTCGGCGCAACGGCCATGATTTGGCATCCGGACCGAAACCAGTTTTTCAATGCCGCCAAAGATTTTCGGAACGGTTCCGACTATTGTCTGCGCGGGTGGGACACCTCGGAATGCACGACGGGCGTGCCCGTGCCCGACCATAATGATTTGTGGGATATGATCAACATCAAGGAGGCGGGGGGCTGGTATCCGAACCGCTACCTTGTCGGGGGCATGATGGGACGTCTGATGGACATGGGCGTCAATAGCTACAACATGCAAATCGCCACCATGCGTATGACGAAGCTCTCGGAAAACTATGACACCAAGCAACGGCCTACACCCTCCTCTGCGTCGATCACCCGCGACGTAGGCGATCTGGAGTACTTCGACCGCATTCATACGCTCTACGCTCCAATGGAACGCGTGGATATGTTCGTCACCTGGGATTACCGGCGGGACCGCGAGGGCCGAAAAGACTACCGCGGCGGAATCCTTTGGCACGAAGGTGAAATCCGCTTCAAAAAGGATTGCACTCTGCAGGGCACGGTGCCGATTCCTCTGCTTTTGGATCTCTGCCCGACCGACTTGACTAAGAACATTGGCACAACCTTCATCGTTACCGACGCGGACGGCTCGACCCGCGTGGGCATGGTTCGCGATGAGAAGAAGCCCGTGAATATGTGGGGCCGGATTCGACCGGGCGGCTACGCTGCCTTGATGACCACGCCGGTGGGCTATCACGGCTTCTTGGTCCCGGCGGACATGGATTTCGCCTACCAAGCAGAACGTCCTTCCCCGAACGGACTGATGGCCGGACTGGGCCGCGACGGCCAGAAAGTGAAGGCCGGAACGGTGTTCAAGTACCGCTTTGGCGTGGGGACCTTCGCTGATGAGGTGGCCAGCAACGCTCTCTTGGAGCACACCGTCAAGGCTATGAACTTTGGCGGCGGACACGCCGGTTATCCCGTGGAGATGAAGACCGGCACGCTGGAAGACGCCGTTTTCTTCTTTACCGCCAAGGCCAAGCAGAATGAGGCGGCATTTGTGCTCGGCCCGCAAAGTGTGACCATCGATCTTCCGATTCGCGTACGCGGACTGGAGAACAACGGTTGCACGGCCGTGTACAGCACCAAGATGCCGTGGTATCGTTTCATCCCAGTGGATATGGAGGGCACGGCATGGTTCCAGGAGTCGATCGAGCAGAAGAACGAGCTATGGGTGGGCAATGTGTTCGTGTGCGACAATAAGGACGTGAAGATCACGCTGGTGGTTGACGGCCAAGCGGACGGCAAGCCGCCGTTTGTCGAATTGCACAACCCCACGAATCAGGAAATCCGGACGACGCTCCGCTCGCCTTCCCATGCACCTCTATTCGGTGGCATGTCGGCGTGGGTGAAGCTGCCGCCGGGTGACAGCGTGCGATTGAAGGTCAACGGGAAGGCGTTTGAGTAGCGTCCAGAGTTTGCCCCGGTGGTTTTCAAGTTAATCGATAAGCATTCCTAAGACCCGAAGAGGAGGTTTTGGACAGATGATGACCGTTCAACGCGTGATTGTGGCGATGGTTCTTGCGACTCTCTTGGCCGGGGTTGCTTCGGCACGGGAACCGGCTGCCAAGCCGGCGATCTTGTTGCTGGGACAGGACGCCGCGAACTGGGCCTTGCCCCAGAAGCTGAGCAAAGACTATGGCTTCGTCGTGGCGGCCTGCGGCTTCGACGAGCTCACCGGGAAGAAGCTCAGTCAGTTCAACGCCGTCATCCTCTTCGATATGTCGCGGCTGTCCGAGCGCAGTCGAGCTGTCAACTCGATCGAGATCAGCCCCGAAGGCTTCCGCAGAGTAAGCGACCTGCTCTACCGCTACGTCCGGGAAGGCGGAGGATTGTACGTGTACGGAATGTCGTACAATCACATGGGGGCGGGGTGGCCCACCGATACCTTGAACAAGTTCCTGCAGCGGCTCGGCGCGCAGGTGCTCTTCGAGACCCTGCGCGACGGAGCAAGGGAAGAGCGCCAGACCGACGGACTGCCGAAATGGCAGTCGTCCTACGCCCTGGCAGACAGCATCGCGCCGCACCCGGCGACTAGCGGCGTGCGGCACTATTGGTATGTCGTCGGGACGTGGTACTATGGGCCGTTGACGCGGCCGTTGGCGCTGAGCAGCGACTGGACGGCGCTGGTTCGCAGCTCCCCGGGGTTCAAATCGACACCGTTCCCGGACACGTTCTGGGCCGACGGACCACCGACGCCGGCGGTCTCCGGAGTCAAGGAGAAGACCGCGGTCATCTACGCGGCGCGGCAGTATGGGCGGGGGCGGATCGTGCTCAACGGCGGCGAGTCCACGATCTCCTTCTTCGGCTACGGCTACTCGCCCTATGCCGACCGCGTATGGGGTCGCATCGGCATGGAGGCGGGACTGAAGGGGATCAAGAGCGACGGCCTGCAACTGTTTGTCGCGTCGCTCCGGTGGCTGGTTCAGCCGAGCCAGGGGAACTTCGGCGGCTACATACCGCCGGTCAAACCGCCCTTTCAACCGAAGGTGGCCGCGCCGATCCAGTGGGACCGGCCGGCAGGGGTCGGCGGTGATCTGCCGTATAAGAGGGGCGTCCTCGGGGCGCAGCCGGCAGTGGGAGGCGGCAGCGGCAGCATCGCCCAATGGGTGGGCGCCGCCAAGGCGCAACGCCTGGCATACGTCGTCTTCGCCGGCGACTTCGCCAAAATGGACCAGGCCGCCTGGGACCGGATGTGCGCGGAATGCAAAGCGGCCAGTACGGCCGACTTCCTCGCCATGCCCGCGCTCCTCACCCGCGACAACCAGAACAACACGTTCCTGCAATGCGGGCCGCAGTCATGGCCGAAGACCAGCCGACTGTCGAAGAAGCGCCCCAAGCGCGTGGAGGACCATGTTGGCTATTGGATGTCTGACTGCAACTTCCCCTGCCGCGTGATTTGTCTCTTTTCGCAGGGCCAGTATCCGGCCTGGTTGTACAGTTGTTATGACACCTTCGCGGTCAGGACCTACCAGGACGGGAAGCTGGTGGACGAGGCGGTCAACGGCTTCCTGCAGAACCAAGAGCAAGGCGACCGCAGCCGGATCGTCGTGTTGGACCTGCTCAGCAGTCCCTCGAAGTTGGCGCAGGTGAAGGAATATACTTACGTCGCGGCTGGGACCGCCGCGGAGTTGGAAGAGACATTCACGCAGCAGCAGTTCGCCGGCGGCGCGATCAGCTACGTCTCCAGCGGGCCGCAGATCCGCAACTGGTACGTGTCCAACGCGAGGCGCGAGACCTACGGCGAATTCTACAAACCGGGCACTGAGCGCTGGCGGGCCTCGCTGCGAGTGACCTCGGACGTTCCGCTCAAGTCGGTGACCATCTACGACAGCACACGGGTCTTCCGACGGATGGCCCTCTCCGGCAAGACAGCAGAGGTGAACGTCGAGGGGCTGCACGACATGCGGCATATCCTGGCCGCCCTGGTCGAGGACGAGCAGGGCAATAAGGCCATGACGGGCAGCATCGAGATCCAAGACGCCCTCATGTACCAGGACTTCTGCGGGGACCGCGGCAACATCATGAGCGGAGACTCGATGATTCGCGAGGCCGACGGCCGCGATCTCCACGTCCCCGCCAGCAGCGTGCTCTACAAGGCGGGGCGGCTGTTCTTCGGCACCGTTGCGCTGTGTGAGGGACTCCCCGGAGTTGACGGGTCGGGTGGCGCCACCGAGTTCACCGTGTGGCCCAACCTGAACGTCGAAGCCGCCGACCCGGCCAAGACCGAGAACCGCCTGCCCCTGCACCGCATCGAACGGCCTTGGGAGGCAGCCGACGGGCTGGTCTTCGACACGCCGATCCTCAAGCGGTGCGCCAGTCCCGGCGCGGTCGAGATCTTCGGTCATGCACCCTACGTAGACCTGGGCGAACCCCGCATTGGGGCACGACTCGTGCAGTGGCACTTCTACCGCAAGCCCGTCTACCCCTCGACGGTCATGGCCGAGATGTCTACCACCATCGCCGACCCGGCAGGCGTGAAGCTCAAGCAGGGCGGCAACGGTTTCACGCAGCAGTGGGCTAGCGCCTGGAGCGGGGAGATGTTCAAATACCTGGTCCTGCGCGCCGATGGAACGCACGAAGAGGGGCCGTCCGCGGATGAAAAGGTAACCAACTGGCGCGGGAGGCTCCAGCCGGGCGACTGCGTGATCTTCCCCGAATTCAGCGAGGGGATGTACGTGCTGGACGGCCTGGTGGACGTCATCATCGAGTCGAGGCCCTCCGAAAAATGGTTCCGAATGTACCTGGGCAGGTTCGATACGCCGACGCTGCTGCACGGGGCGAAGACTTCCGCGCGGGTCATGAACGTTAAATTCCGCGGCGGGCTGGCCCACGATCCAATCGCCGAGTTCACACGATTCCGCGATCAATACGGGATCGCTGGCCGGCCGCCGGCCTACAGCCTGGTCTCGACCCAGGGCAAGGCGACGGCCCAGCGGTATCTGTTGGAACTGGCCGCGGACCAGAACGGCTGGGCGGGCACGATCGGCAAGGCCGATCTGCCGCAGCGCCTTCCCCTGAGAGTCGCGGGGATCAATCCTAAATGGACCGCTGCGAAGGTAGACCTGGTGAAGAACGAGTGGTATCCGCTGGGCGTTTGGCAAGGCGCGGCCTGCACAACCGTGGACACCAAAGAGGGCGACCAGAAACTCTATGTCGGGAACCTGGTGACCGCCGACAACCCGGACGTGTGGCTGACGCTGCTGCCGAGCAACGCCGACGGGAAAACCTACGTCGAGGTCCATAACCCGACCGAGGCGGACCTGCCCGTCACGCTCCGCGTGCCGGTGGCGACCTTTCTGGCGAAAAAGCAGGAGATCGCAATCCTCGCCCCGAAATTGAGCAGCATTTGGGTCGAGCTAAAGCCGTAGTTGGAAGCAGCCCGTCCGATAACGGTCCTTCTTCGTGTGTCCCGTTTGCGTCCCATTTTCACGAGTTTCCAGGACTTTGATTAGACGGCAATTTGGGATTCGGCGGGTTGGAGTCACGATCGGAAACGACTGAAAAACGTTCTGGCCGAAAGTCGAACGATTTGCGACACGGTATTCGGAATGGTTATAATGGGGGCTCGTGGGCCAGCCGGATGCCAAGAGCCGCACATATGCCGATCTACGCGAAAAGGAGAATCGCCAACAATGAACAGAACCACACGATACACCGTAGTCGCCTTCACTACTACCCTGCTGCTGGCGTGGACGGTCACCGTGTGCAACGCTGCCGAGCACACGCCTGCCGGTTTTACCTGCGTTGATCCTCTGGTGAAGGTGTTTCGCAGCGCCACTAATCTCCCGACGACAACCGCTGAGGCGCATGTGGCAGTGGGCGAGTACGCGACAATTCAGTTTGTTTTCCGCACGCCAGTAGACGTGACGAATTTGACGGCAGCTGTTGCCGGCGACGTACCAGGCGCGGTCGCGCGTTTCGTTGGCTACGTGAAAGTCGGTAAGCGTTGCTGCAATGAACTTTGGTCCGACGACGGGAAGTTTCCCGATCCGTTGCTCGAAGACAAGCGCATCGCCGTCGCCGCCAATCAGAACCAGCCGGTGTGGATCACTGTGCCAACGAACACTCCCGGCACGTTTTGCGGCACGCTCGTGATCCGGTGGGACGGCGGCGTGTTGCGGTGTCCGTTTCAGGTTCACGTCCACAACGTCCGCATGAAGAAAACCCGGCTCTGGGTCACAAACTGGTGGTTCAGCGACTCGGAACGCCTCGCGCTGCTGGCGGGGCACAAGGTCGAGCCGTTCTCGGACGAGTATTGGAGGCGTATCCGCCAGTTCGCCGATTTCATGGCCGCGTACCACCAGAATGTCGTGCTCATTTCGCCGCTCGACCTCACGCAGATCAGCCAGAAGGATAGCCGGTGGAGCTTTGACTTCACGCGATTCGACAAAACCGTTGAGACGTTCATCGCGGCGGGTGTGGTCGGTCGCATCGAAGGCGGTCACATCGGCGGACGCGCAAGCGAAGACTGGAACTCACCGTTCGTCATCCGTGTTCCGCAGGCGGTGGGCGGCTTCATCAGCCTCCCGGTCACCAACGCGGCGACGCGGGCGTTCTACGAGCAGTTCTTCCCCGCGCTCGCCCGGCATCTCGCGGAACGCGGCTGGGACAAGATTTACCTGCAACATCTCGCCGATGAGCCGATAACAAAGAACGCTGCCAGCTACCGGCAAATTGCGGATTTGGTGCATGAGTTCGCACCGAAGATGCGCGTCATTGAGGCGACCCAGACACGCGAGTTGGTTGGCGCGGTCAACACTTGGGTGCCGGTCCTCGACCACCTGCACCGCGACTACGACTTCATGCGTGCGCGCCAGAAGGCCGGGGACGAGGTGTGGACGTACACTTGTTGCGGACCGGGTGGGAGCTATGCCAACCGGTTCATCGAACAGCAACTCCTCAAGCCGCGCCTGCTGCATTGGATCAATTTCCGTTACGGCGTGACCGGCTACCTCCATTGGGGCTTCAACTACTGGAACATCGGCACGTCGCCGTTTGATGAAACCACGTTCAAGTTGCCGGGCGGCGACCAGTGGATTGTCTATCCGAGGAACGGACAGCTGCTCAGTTCCATCCGGCTCGAAGCGATGCGCGACGGTATTGGTGATTACGAATTGCTCTCGATGCTTGCCGAGCGCGACTCAGTACTCGCGCAGAAACTCGCCACTGAAACCATTCTCGACTTCAACCGTTACGACACCGACATCGCCCGTTTTCGAACCCGTCGTCTGCAACTTCTCGAATGTGTGCGTGACAATTTCGACTGGCGCGATCTGCGGGGTTTAGGTAAACTGCTTGGATCGATGTGTTTCGGTTCGCAGTCCCAAGCAAGGAGCGTCGCATGAGCGAGTCGCCACGAGTGCCGCCCGAAGAGTTTGTGGAATCAATGAAGGACGAACTCGAACGGTACGCGAAAGAGGTTATGGAGGCCGTCAATCAAGCAGCCGACGGTGAGTGGATCGCCGGAAGCGAGGAGCGTGTTCGCGATCTTTCAGCGGAGATGCGACAGCGTATCTTTGAGCGAGCGATGCAGAAGCGGGTCAATGCGGCGGAAGCCGCTTTTCCCCCCTCCGCACGATCCACTGACGGGCAAGCGGCTGGCGAATAAGGGCCGGCAGTCGCATCGCGTTCTTACCATCAACGGCGAGATCAACGTCGTGCGACGCTGGTGGCACGGCCCGCAACTCGGCAGCGTCGCGCCAGCCGATGCGATTCTCGATCGCGACGGCGTCACGATCACGCCGGGCGTTGTTGAGATGGCTTGTCGCGAGAACTTGTCGGCGACGAGTTTCGTTCGAGCGGCGGCCGCTTTGCAGCGCACGGCCCAAGTGAAACTCAGCGGCGAGCGGTTGCGGCAAGTGGTGGAAGCGGCTGGGCGTCGCGTGTTGAAAGCCCAGCAAGACGACGCCATCGCCGTGGCGTGGCACGCGGAAGATTGCGTCGTGCCGAACGACGCAATAGGCGAGAAAACCCGCGTTTATACGGGTTGCGACGGCGTGATGGTGCCGATCATCACCGACGCCGAGAAGATCAAACGCCGTGATCAGGTCAAAGCCAAGCGTCGTCGTCGCGGCAAGAAGTGCAAGCCCTTGCCACCGCGCCGCCGCGGGTCGGACCGGTCCTGGAAGGAGTTTAAGGTCGCTTTCTTTTACAGCGAGGAGGCGAAGCATCAACACGTGGCTTTCACGCATGGCAATCATATCGCGGCAGGAAAGCTGTTGCGTCGCGAGGCGGACAGGCTGCGGTTCCAGAAGGCCGACCAGCGCGTGGGCTTGGTGGACGGGGCGACGTGGATTCGCGAGCAGATGCAGTTGCACTTCGCCGAGTTGGACGGCTTGGGTTTGGACTTCTATCACTTGAGCGAAAACGTTCATCGCGCGCGTCGCAAGGTGTTTGGCGAGCAGTCGCCGGAAGGCAAAGCGTGGGCGGACGAACTGATGCACGTGTTCAAGCATCACAGCTACGCGACCGCCTGGGAGAAGATCATCCAGTGGCGAGCCGCGTTGCGAGGGAAAGGGAAGCGCGAGGCGGCAGACCGATTGTTGAAGTTCGTCTCGACACGCAAGGAGATGATCCGCTACCCGGAGTTTCGGGAGCGTGGTTGGCAGATCGGCAGCGGCCCGACCGAGTCGCAGTGCAAACTGTGCACGAAACGGCTCAAAGGTTATGGCCGCCGTTGGGACCGGCCCAACGCCACGGCCGTCGCGGCCCTCGATACGCTGGACAGAAACGGCCAATGGCGTCAAGTCTGGTCAAACGCCCGCTACGCCACGACTTAAGGCCGCCCAGAACGCTGGTCACACACTCGAATGTTTGGAGAGATGACATCCTTCACGTTAGTGGATACCATGGAAAACCTCGTGAAGAAACAAACCACTTTTCTCCTGACCGCCCTGTTGCTGGCGCCGCTGGTCGCGCTGTACGCTTCCGGCTGACCGCTCCAGCGTCGAGTTAGCGTCCCATCAAGCCATACGTATTGCGAGACGTGTCGAAAAACCACGGCTTTTCGGAATGGAGATTCGAGTGGTCACACCGGCCGAAGCCTCTCCAACATGTTTTTGCACCGATGGGCCCAATTACGCCGAATAGCCGGCAGTTGTCATTTCTCTAGAAATTCACTAGCATGTGAGCAACGGTCAGGCAATGGCGGCGGGCAGTGGAACCCTGGGCGGCCCTGATCCAGCGCACGTTGGCGCGACATGCCTGGGACGTTTTCGGCGGATCGGCCTTGATCTATTGTTGTCCAACTGGCCGGGCGCTGTTCGCCAGCGTCCCGGGTGACATCCATGATGTGATTGACGACGTGCTCGAACAATTGCGCAAGCTCGTGATCTGTGACGTCGGTCGCCAATTCACACCCTCAAAGCGACAGAGGATACTGTTTATAGGGGCTGTGAAGGCCGCATACCCTGTGGCGAAGGCATCCCCGGCAGAGGACATTCGAGATGATCCGCTTGCAAATGGTGGTTTTCCTGGCCGCGGCGACTTTCGTGCCAGCCGGGGTCGCCCCGGCAGCCACGGACGTGAAGGTGGATTTCGTCCTGGAGACCACGGACAACCAGGGGGTCGCCGCCACGCAGAAACGGTTCTATTACGTCTATCGTCCGCGCAATCTGCCTAGGGACAAGCCGGTACCGTTGGTACTGGTGATGGAGTGCCGGGGCGGGGATCTTCCGGCGAAGTTCTTTCATCGCAAGGCGGATGAAGCCGGGTTTGTGCTGGTCTCCTGTGCAATTGAGGGAAACTCGACGGGCAACAGGGGGTGGGTCAACGGCAACCCCCGCGAGCGCGGCTTCGAGGACATCGACTACACCACCGCCGTGATCGACCGCGTGTCGTCGGCCGAGAACTGCAACGACGTCTTTGTTTGCGGGATCTCGAAGGGCGGACACATGACTTGCGCCTACGCCTGTGAGCGCCCCGCAAAGATCCGTGCGGCGGCCGACCTCGACGAGTTCATGGGACTGACAACCAACATCCCTGCAGCGCCCGTGCCAATGATCTTCTTCCACGGCACGAAGGACGGTGCCGTGCCCTATGCGATGGTCAAGGACACGGTCGACGCGTGGCGGGCCATGAACTGACTCAAAGGCACCTCGCCCGTGACAACCTTCGAGAGCTCACCGAACGATCCGGGCGCGGTGACCCAGGCGACGTGGGAGGGGCCAAAACCGGTGGCATTCGTGACGATCATCGGCGGTACTCACCAGTGGCCGCGGCCGAAGACCGAGACTGGCTTCGATGTCACGGACGCGATATGGGCCTTTTTCGCCCGTTTCCTTACGCCCCAGGGGCATGCGCCGACGATCAAATCGCAGCCGCACGCTAACGTCCAACGGGCCGGACATCCTGCGAGCTTCCGCGTGGCGGCCACGGGCGACGAGCCGATGCACTGTCAGTGGCAGAAGAACGGCAAAGACGTTCCTGGCGCGACGTCGACTTGGTATACGACGCCTCCGGCGCCCAGGGAGGACGACGGCGCCGTCTTTCGAGTTGTGGTCGTCAACGCGTCGGGAACGGCCATCAGTGACGGATCGCTGCTTCACGTGGCCCCGGCGCCGACCGGCCCCAAGTTCACCCGAAATCCGCGGAACCAATCCGTGGTCGCGGGCCGACCGGCGACGTTCTCTGCGGCCGCCGAAACCGAGCCGGGACTCCACTACCAGTGGCAGAAGAACGGGATGGACATCGCAGGAGCGACCGAGGCGATGTACACGATCAAACAAGCGATTACGGCCGACAGTGGGGCAACGTTTCGTGCCGTAGCCAGCAACGCGGCGGGTTCCAGTGCAAGCATTCCCGCCACGCTAATCGTGATCCCGGCGCCGGGGGCGCCGGTAATCGTGACCAATCCGGCTCGGGCGCGGCTTCATCCCGGTGAGACAGCGACATTCTCCGTCAGTGCCAAGAGCCGGACGCCAATGAGCTACCAGTGGCAGCGGGGAAGGCTGACGACGAACTTTACCGACATTCCCGGTGCCTCGTCGGCCACCTACAAACCGCCTGGGGCGAGAATGTCTGATCACCGGACGCTCTTTCGGTGCATTATCACGAACGCTGCCGGGGCGGCAGTCAGTGCCAGTGAGATGATGCTGGTAACGCCCGCGCCGGCGGTGGGAAGATAGGCGTCGACTCCTTCGATCGGCGGAGCAGTTCAATAATTTGTCCAGGGCTTTCTGGGCATTTCTTAGAGCGAGGACAGTCCGATCTGGCCGCGTCGATCACATTGGCCGCCAGCCGAGGGACTCGATTCTGGACGGGAATCGGCACGCCAACTGCAAAGTCGCGAGCCGCTTTGCTAAAATGTGGGAATCCACCACTACCTGGAGCACACCATCATGTCGCGAATTTGTCTCGCCTTGCTATGTCTGGCGGCGGGCCTCACCGCCGTCACGGCCAACGAACCGGCCGATAGCTCGAAGAAGCCATCCGTCCTGATCGTCAACGGCATGAATGCCGGGCCGATGCGGTATGGCGATTTCAATTACTTCCAACGATTGCATGATCATGGATTCCAGATCGATAACCTTTTTCTCAATGAACGACCGCTCAACTGGGATCTCATCAAGCAGTACAACTGCCTGGTGATTCTCGACTTGCCGCCCGAAAAGGAGAATCCCGCCGACCAGGGCGTAAGTTGGAACAAGGCTCCGCCGTACAAAAAGGAGCTGCTGCCGTTGCTCGCCGCCTATCTGAAGCAGGGCGGCGGAATCTTCTTCATGCCGGCGCTGTGGGATTGGGGGTTCCAGAACAATTCCAAGTACGAGGAGTATCTGAAACGATGGGGCGCCAAGCTGCCGTTCGAGTCGGTGCAGGATCCGGCCTCCCTGACCGCCCATCCGCGCAACACAGTTACGTGCGTTTACACCGAAAAGGTCGCCTCCTCACCCGTGAGCGAAGGCGTGAAGGGCGTATGGTTCCCCGGCGGCGATTGGATGAGCTATTGGTCGTTGCCCGCCATGCCGCTTTTGGTCTCGAAGGATTGGATCGAGGTGGTGCGCGGTTCCGACACGAGTTTCACCAAGGATCCCAAGGTCCAGAAGCTGGATCCTACGGAGGAGCACTACTACAAGCTCCGAACGCGGCGGCCAGACCCCAAGACTCCGCCCACGCTCTACGCGATTCGTGAATTGCAGGAGGGACGACTGGCGCTCTGCGCCATGCTCCCGCAATTCACGGTCCTCGCTGGAACCACGTGGATTCACGACGGCATGGTGCTGGACAAGGGCATCAACGGCCGTCCAAGCGATTTCGGCAAACTGTTCGAGAACACGCTCCGGTGGTTGGCCGAGCCGAGTCTCAAGAGCGGCTCGCTAGGTGGATATGTTCAGGATCCCAAACAATTGGTGCGGCCCAACCTGCGGAAGAAGCCGGAAGAGTTCTTTTCGCAATTCAACAGTTACCAGAACCCCACCGCGCCGGGCAACGTCTATCGCGGCTTGGTTGGTGCGCGAACCTCGTATTCCTCGGGCCATGGGACGGTCGAGGAATATGCCAAGGCGGCAACGGACGCCGGGCTGGACTTCATCATCTTCCTGGAGGAGTTCGGCAAGAAAGGCGGCCTGACCGAGGCCAAGTACCGCAAGCTGGAGGCCGATTGCAAGAGACTTTCGACCGACAAACTGTTCCTCATGCCCGGATTCTCCTTCCGGAACAACATCGGCAACCACCAGTTCGTCTACGGTTTTGACATTTTGTGGCCCAGCAACACACAATTCGTCGGTCCCAACGGCGACGAGCTGCGTCACCAGTGTTTCGACAAGGAAGGAAAGCTCGACTACAGCGACGAGGACGCCAAGAACTGGCTCTGGACCAACTGCGCCGAGCACGGCCGCAACCTTGGCTACTACAACTTCGCCAACAGCCCGGCCGATACCATGCCGGTCCGCGACCTGCGGATCTTCGGCATCCTCGGCGTGATGACCTACCTGGACGGCAAGCTCGTAGAAGACCTGACGCCGCAGTACATCAGCTACTCGAAACAGGGAGATCCCCCGCTGGCCTGCGCGGTTGACATCATTCATTCCCCCGCGGAACTGACGCGGGCGGTGGAAGAGAAGCATTATCTGACCCACGTGGCCGCCGCCAGGCTTGCGGACTTGCCGAAGGCGATGGAATACGGCAATCAATATAGCCGGGCGAACGTCAATCCGTCGAGCGGCCCGCGAATCAAGTCCTGGGCCGGCGGGCAGCGGATACTCACCTTTGCCGGAGAGCCGTTCTTGCCGGCGAACTACCGCCTCCGGCCATATTGCTGGGTCACCTCCGACGTCGGCTTGAAGGAGATCGTCATCTATGATTACACGAAACCTTATCGCCGCATCTTGCTCCATGGCGCCAAGGAGTTCAAGCAGATCTTCGAGTGGGCGTTCGACCGCCATCACGTACTGATACTGGACGTGACCGACATGGCCGGCCGTCGAGCGGTGAGCGCCGGTTTTGAGTGCTGGAGCGACGCGAATTTCTATGGCTGTTGCGGCGACCGGCAGAACGGTCAACTTTGGCATGGTCCGCTTACAATGGGCACCACCGCCAACAATTGTTCGCCGGGGCTGAATCTGCCGCAGATATCGGTCGGCACCACCTGGGACGGCGGCCCGCCGCCGCCAGCCTCCACGTCCTTCGAGATCCATCCGGGCATCCGCATCAAGCCGAATCGGTACGAGGGAACCGTGTACTACACGGGGGGCGATTTGATGGCCGGCGACATGTGGCCGACCTGCATCGACGACTGCGTGACGAACTTCATGGTCCGCGGCGACGACATCTATTCGCCGGGCAAGATTTGCTTTTCCTACTGCACCCTGGGGCCCCTTCATCCAAGCGAGTACATGACGTTCACGATGCGCCGCACGGGGTATCTGCAACGTCCAGGCGGCGTCAGCCTCGAATGGCATCCCATGTGGCCGGAGCGGGTGGGCGGCAACCTGGCGCTCGTCGAAGGCACCATGACCTTCAAGAAAGACACGCCCTTGGAAGACATGCATGCTTTCGCGGCGGTGAATCACAACTATTCCAAGACGAGCGGCAATGTTCCGCTCTTGGCCATCCGCCGCAACGGCGAACTGCCGCTCCTGTGCGGCCCGCAGCAATCCTTGGTCACGCCCGACGGGGGCATTTCGCCCAGCTTGGGGCTCGGTCCGACCGGCAAGTATGCCATCGATCCCGGCGGATATTTCGCCGTTCTGCCCACCGCGGAAGGGGTTCCCACGATGCTGTTCAACATGGGAACGGATCCCTTGTTGTTCTCTCTTGTTAATGGCTCCGGCTCGGGTGGCGCCGTCTTCACTGTGCCGTGGCGGGGCAAGACCTTCAAGGCCGGCGATTCCTTGAACTGGCGATTCCTGGTGATCATGGACAATCTGGACCAGCCCGTCCACAATCTGCACCGCGTCGAACGGCTCTGGGCCTACTATGGCCTCGATGGCAAACACACCTGCGGCATCAAGGTGAAACGCGGCAAGCTCGTATCGCATTACGGGCTGGTCGATATTGCGCCCGAGGGCGGCGTCTTGGAGTTCGAAGTGCCGGCGCCCGACTTCTTGCTCGACTTGCCGCTGGGTCTGCGCTTCGTCGGCTTCAATCCGAACTGGGCCTTGGGACAGCTCCAGGTCAGCGGTTATTCGATGGGCTACTACACCAACGGCGCCAACGTCTATCGCAACCTGGGGATCGACGATCGCAAGATGGCTTATCTGGCGGTCTATCCCGACAACGTGCCGCTGAGCCATTCGATCGTCGGCCATCCGGTGCAGTGCGACAACCCGCAACTGGTTATCGAGTTCGCCCAATTGAACGCCAAGCCGGCGGAATATCACGTGGCGGTGAACAACCCGACGGACGCGCCGATCAAGACGGTCTTGAAGAAGTGCATGGACCTGCCGGGTTTCGAGTTTGCCGACACGGCGGTGGATGTTCCGCCGGGCGGCT
>Ga0181520_10006543_pt1 | contig 17749 bp, 15 predicted proteins | sample PEATcosm2014_Bin_29_FD_132451 | JGI IMG/M metagenome (GOLD analysis project Ga0181520, IMG submission 132451) | Peatland microbial communities from MTU Mesocosm Facility, Houghton, MI, USA - PEATcosm2014_Bin02_30_metaG | ecosystem: Environmental > Terrestrial > Soil > Wetlands > Peat | place... | reverse complement strand
GAGCCGGTCGAAATTTTGCGCACCATCCATTCCTTTGACCCGTGCCTGGCCTGCGCCGTGCATCTGTACGATCCGCAGGGACGGCACCTTCACCAGGTTTCCTTCGAGTGACGGCCATGAGTAATCCAAGCTCTGCTGCGGGAATTGCCGCAACCAACGGATTTTCGGCCAATGGCCACCAACCGGTCGAGTATCGACGGATCTATGTGTGGGAGCTGCCGGTTCGTGCTTACCATTGGATCAACGCAATCGCCTTGGTAGCCCTTTGTGTAACCGGCTACCTGATAGGCTCACCCGTCCGCACGTCCTACGTGTCGGAGGCCTTTCAACAGTATTCATTCGCGTGGGTGCGGTTTATCCATTTCGCGGCCGCGTTTGTTTACCTCTTCAATTTCCTGGCAAGGCTCTACTGGGGCTTCGTCGGCAACAAGTACGCCAAGTGGACCGCTTTCTTCCCATTCAAGCGATCACAGCAGCAAGAGATCGTTGACGTAATCAAAGCCGATGTCCTGGAAACCAAGATGCACGGGCCGATCTCCACTGGCCACAACGCGCTCGCTGGCCTGATTTATTTCGGCACGTTCCTCGTGTTTGTTTTCCAAACCATAACCGGATTCGCGCTGTACTCCAGCATGAGCACGTCGTGGATGCCGCGGATGTTCACCTGGGTTGTGCCGCTGATGGGTGGAGAATTTGGTGTGCGCTTCTGGCATCACCTTTTCCTGTGGTTCTTTGTCACATTTGTCATCATTCACGTCTACCTTGCGTTCTATCACGACTACATCGAGGGGCGCGGCACGGTATCCTCGATCATAGGCGGATGGAAGTTTGACAGGGTGGAAAAGGGTGACAAATAACCCGGAAGCAATGAAACAGAAAAAGACGCTGGTGCTAGGGCTCGGCAACGTCCTGATGGGCGATGAGGGCATCGGCGTACACGTAGTGCGGGCGCTGGAAAAACACACTTTGCCCGCTGGTGTGGAGTGTCTGGATGGCGGCACGGGCGGATTCGTTCTGCTCGAGCCGCTCCAGAACGCTGACCGCATCATTCTCATCGACGCCGCCGCCGATGGCAACCCTCTAGGCACCGTCACCCGCACCACGCCTCGTTTTTCACACGACTACCCGCCCACGCTCACGGCGCACGACATAGGCGTCAAAGACCTGCTGGATGTTTTCTACATTCAGGGCGGAGGCCCCGACATAGTGCTCTACGCGATCACTATTGATCCGCAACAGCCAATCTCGATGGAACTCTCAGAGGGAGCGGCTAGAGCCGCCGACGAGGCAATCGAGAGAATTCTGGCGGAGCTAAGGTCCAACTCCGCCAACTGATTATCTGGCGTGTTCGTTCAACTTCCCGATCACCTGCTTCAACGCCTCAAGCTTCTGCCCAGCCTCGGCAAGTTTGCCTGCCGCGGTTAGTCGCTGATAATCGTCAAAATCCCTGCCTGCCTCTTTAATCAGCGCATTCAGGTCTTCTTTCGCTTGAGGCGCGGTTGCTGGCGAACCCGCAGGTTGATTTGCCGCTGCCGGCGCTGTTGAAGATTCGGATCCGCTCAGCGATGAAACACCTCCTCCAAACAACGACGACAGCGCTGCTTCGAATGTTGGCGCGTACGCCAGACGGTCTTGTAGCGCCAGCACCACCAGGCGCAACTCCGGCATAGGGCTGCGGTCAGCCTGCAGGTAGATTGGTTCAGCATACAAAAGCGCCTTGCCCGACGGAATCACCAACAGCGTTCCGCGCCGCACATGCGAACCTTGCTGATTCCATAACGACAATTGCCCGGAAAGCTGCGCATTTTGATCGATGCGCGCCTCAATCTGCAACGGTCCGTCGATCTGCTTGGTCTTGGGAAAGTCGTAAACAATCGAGGTGCCATAGTGCTCGCCATCGCTGCGCCCGGCGATCCAGCCGATCAAGTTGTTGCGATTGGCTGGCGTAAACGGCAAAATCTCTACAAACTCCGCGCCAGTTTCTCCCGGCAACTTCATCAATACAAAGTTCGGTTGCATCGGCTGTGCGGTCTGAGCGCCGCTCTCATCCGTTCCCACTTCCGTGGCGACATTCCACAAGTCTTCCCGGTTATAGAAGACTTCGGGATTCGTCATGTGATAGAGGCCGTAGACTTCGGCCTGTAACTTGAGCAACAGTTCCGGGTACCGCACGTGCTTGCGCAGTCCTGCCGGCATCGCCGATGCGTCTTTGAAAAGGTTCGGGAAAATCGCGCGATAGCCCGCCACAATTGGATCCTGATTGTCGAAGACGTAGAGTGTTGTTGTCCCGTCGTAGGCGTCCACGACCGCCTTGACGCTGTTGCGCATGTAATTGATGGATTGGCCGTCGACAAAGTAATGCGTGGCATATGGATAAGTATCCGATTGCGTGAATGCATCCAGAACCCATGAGAGCCGGCCATCGTCGCCCAACACGATATACGGATCCTGATCGAAGGTTAGAAACGGCGCCAGCGCCGCGACACGCTCACGCACCGTGCGCCTCATCAGCAGACGGCTCTGCGCGTTCACATCGTCGCTGAAGGGCAGTTTGGCCAGGTCGCCGCGGTCGAACGCAATGAGAATGCGTCGCAAGAGTCCGCCCAGTTCAATGCCACCATTGCCCTCGTACGAGGCAAGATTGTTGCTTTCGCCTTGCGGGTAGTTGAACTCCTGCTGCCGCGTCTTTACGTAGACGTCGGTATTGGTCATCTCGCCAAAGTAAATCTCCGGCCGTGTGACGCTGAGGCCGGAGGTGGTGCTTTGCACGGGCATGTTGCTCAACATCAACGCCGGTCTTCCTTCGGCGGTAAAGCCGTTCACGGGGTTCATGGTAATACCGTATCCGTGAGTGTAAATCAACTTCTCGTTGATCCAGTTGCGGCTGCTCTCTGGCAGTTTGTCCACATTCAATTCGCGCGCCGCCAGCATCACCTCGCGCATGGAGCCGTCGATCTGGTAGCGATCTATGTCGATGTCGGGAAAGTCGTAGTAGGTGCGAATCTCTTGAATCTGGCGCAGCGTATCCTGGAGCGCCTTCACATCCCACAAGCGGATATTCTGCAACGTAAGCTGATTGTTGGCCGGGTCGGTTGCATCGACGGTCGTCTCGGCGGGAAATTGGCGTAGCAGAAAGCGGTCAAGGCCGTAAGCTTGCTGCGTCATCTCGATGTTATGCACAATGTAGGGCTGCTCGCGCATCAGTTCGTTTGGCTTGACTAGGAAGCTGGATACATACCAGCCCACCACCCCCACCACGGCATAACAGAGCACAGCCGGGGCCAGAGATGCGACCAGCCAGCGCCCGTGCGGCGCAAACAAGCCGCCTGCTGCGGCGATTACAGCTCCCAGCAGCAGCGCAACGCAAACCACGAGCAGGCCGGTGAGCGTCACATGCGCATCAGTGTAAGTAACACCGTCGAAAATTGTGTGGTGATCGAATAGCTGCTCAAAACGGGACAGATACACCCGCATAGCGACGATAAGCAACAGAAATGCAGTCGCAATGGAAAGCGCGCGCCAAGGCAGTTCCGATAGGCCGCGGCGGCCGCCTGTTAGCGCGCGCGAACCGCCCGCCACAGCCAGAAACACGGCAGCAAGCAGACAAGCGATCACGCTGAGCGTCATCAACCAGCCTACGATCAACTGCCATGCCGGCAGGGTAAACAGATAGAAGCCTAGTGGCTTGCCAAAGATCGGGTCGGCCATGGCTCCAGCGGTCTGCGGTGCATACCACCACAGGGCCAGCGTTTGCCACTGCGCGGCCATGGTGCCGCCGGTAATGACGCCAATGATCAGCGAGCCTCCGATGGAAATAATGCGCAGCACGGGCTTGAGCGACAGTTTCACCTCCTGACCGGCGATGAACACAGTGTGGTCGCTGGGCAGATCGTCGCGGTGAGCTCGCTTGAGAGCGGAGAATATCCCGTACAAAATGAGAAATGTGAGTACCGCGAAGGCCGCAAAGATGCCCCATTGCAGCCCCCGCGCCTTCCAGAACACGTCGCCGTACCCGAGCGACTCGAACCACAGAAGATCAACCCAGTAGGAAAGCGCGGTCCGGCTGCCGAGTACGATGACGGCGATAACGACGATGAGAAAAATCAGTCCGCCACGGCGGCGGCGCGGCGACGTTGTCAGCTTTGGCCAATTGATTGTATCGGGCAACTCTTTACCCCATTCTTTCCGTTATTGTGATCTCTGTACGCCGGGAGCGCCCGGAATGCAAGATTGGGCGATTCCGGAAACCTGAGAGGTTGCCGGTCACACCAACTCCACTCTAATCTTCTTCAGCGCTTCTTGCAGGCAGAACTTGCAGTCTGAGGCCTGGAAATTGCCCTACCGAACCGGGATTATTCGTTGAATTGGCGCTTGCTGGATTTTGTTCCGTGGAGGGATGCCAACCTTGGCCCGCGCATGCTACCCTCGCATATCAACATGAGCCAGACACCCCCCACGCAAACCCAACCGGTCATGGCTAACCTGCCTCGCGTGCTGGGCGCCAGTCAGGCTACGGCCTTCGTTGTCGGCACCGTTATCGGCAGCGGCATCTTTCTGGTGCCACGGGAGATGATGCAGGATGTCGGCTCTTCTGCGCTGGTCTACCTGGCATGGATCGCCGGCGGGCTGCTCTCGCTCTTTGGCGCCATGACCCTCGCTGAGCTGGGGGCGATGCTGCCCTACGCCGGCGGCGGATATGTCTACCTGCGCGGTGCATACGGCGACACATCGGCCTTCCTTTATATGTGGACATGGTTCGCCGTGGCCAAGCCGGCCTCGGCCGCTGCCATCACCATCGGCCTCGCCCGCACTCTGGAGTTCTTCCCGGCATTCAGCGGCCTCACCCATCAGGCCATAGGTGGTCCCGTCCCCCTCCTGTGGTCGCAGATTTTTGCCATCGCTGTGGTCTGGTTCATGACCGGCCTGAACTACCTGGGCATCAAGAAGGCCGGCGACTTCCAACTTGTCTTCACGGTCCTCAAGGGCATCCTCATCCTCATTGTGGTCGCGCTCTGCTTCGCCTCGGCCTCGGGCTCCCTGGGCAATTACCCCACCATGCTACCCCACGCTGTGGGAGGCTTCGGCGGCTTCATGCTGGCCATGATCGCCACTCTGTGGGCGTACGACGGCTGGCCTGACCTCGCGATTCTTGCCGGCGAGATAAAGCGGCCGGAGCGAAACCTGCCCATCGCTCTGATTGGCGGCCTGTGCATCATCGGCTTTCTCTATATGGCCACCAACGCCGCCATGCAATACGTCCTCTCCGCAACACAGATTGCCGCCAGCGACCAGCCTGCCGTTGCGGCGCTAAAAGTCGTCGCGGGACCGGCGGGAGCAAGTTTTGTGGCGGCTGCCATGGCTGTCTCGATCTTCGTCACCCTCAATGGAACGGTGATGTCCGGCGCCCGCGTCCCGTTTGCCGCTGCCCGCGACCGGCTCTTCTTCCGCCAGTTCGCGCACATCAGCCCACGCTTCCAGTCCCCTTCCACATCGCTGGCCATTCAGGGGGTGCTCGCTACCATTCTGTTGCTCTTCCTCAGTCAGTTTCAGCAGCACTTCGAACTCGCCATCTTCTCCGAGTGGATTTTCTACATGCTCATCGCCAGCACGGTCTTCGTCTACCGTCTCCGGCGGCCTGATCTCGCGCGCCCCTACAAGGTATGGGGCTACCCACTGCTGCCTGCAATTTTTGTCTTCTGCGCAGCAGTCGTGCTCGTTTACAGTTTCCTGGGCAACCTCAAAGGCTCGCTGTTGGGCACCGGACTGATCTTGATTGGCCTGCCGGTGCTGTGGTTGGTGCGCAAAATGTATCCCGGACCGCCGGCAGAGTTGGAGGGGATGGGAAAATAATGTAACTCGGAAAGAAACTGGCCTGATAGACACAAGCCATGCCTTACCGGAGCCGCTTCACTACTGCCGCGTTCTTGCCGCTTCTTCGTATACCGCCGCGTACTCCCGCGCCGGTTGTTCCCAGCTATAGTTCCGCGCCATGCCATTGAGCATCAACTTCTTCCAGCCTTCTTTATCCTCAAAGGCAGCGAGAGCGCGGTCGATGGCATCCCGCAGGCCCTCGGCTCTCATACCCTTGAACTTGAAGCCAGTCCCAGTTCCCTGCCTCGGCTCCCACTCCTCGATGGTGTCATCCAGACCGCCGGTGGCACGCACCACGGGCACAGTACCGTACTTGAGCGAATAAATCTGGTTCAGCCCGCAAGGTTCATAGAGCGACGGCATGAGAAACATATCGGCCCCTGCCTCGATCTTGTGGGCCAGCGCATCGTCGTAACCGATACGCACGGCCACATTCGCTTTGTTCCAGAAGGCCCAATCGCGGAAGAACTTCTCATAGACCGGCTCGCCCGAGCCCAGCGCCACCACGGCCACATCCAACTCCGACAGCCGGCCGGCAACCTGTTCCACCAGGTCAAAACCCTTTTGGAGAGCAAACCGCGAAACAATCCCAATCACCGGGGTCGAGTTCCCCACCCGCTCCAGGCCGAAGGCGCAAAGCAGATCGGCGCGGCACTCCCGCTTGCCGGCCAGGTTCTCGGGCGTGTAATGCGCCGCCAGGTTGGGGTCCGTCGCGGGGTTCCACTGTGCATAGTCCACGCCGTTCAGAATCCCGCGCAACTCCGCCGCTCGGCTGCGCAACACACTGTCGAGCTGGTTGCCGAACTCCGGCGTCTGAATCTCCTCAGCGTATTTGCGGCTTACCGTAGTGAGAATGTCGGAGTACACCATGCCGCCCTTGAGGAAGTTGAAGCTGTCAAACTGCTCCAGCTTGTCCATGGTGAAAATCTCCCAGGGAAAGAGCAGCCGCTCTGTGGTCACCGGCGGAAACGCTCCCTGGTACGCGGCATTGTGAATGGTCAGAACCGTCCCGGCATTCTTCAGCAGCGGGTCAGAGTTATAGGTCGTGCGCAGGTAAACGGGAATCAGTGCTGCTTGCCAGTCATGCACATGAAAGACATCCGGCACGCCCAACAGCTTCGTCGCCTCAAGCACCACGCGACCAAACAGTCCAAAGCGCTCCCAATTGTTGGGATAATCTCCCTTAGTAGTCCCGTAAAGCCCTTCCCGGTCAAAGAGTTCCGGACAATCTATAAAGTAATACTGCACCCCGGCGCGCTTGCCGCCATCTACAACTCCCACAAAGCGGTTGTAATACTCAAAAGGAATTGTGATGGAGCGGACCGCGTATTTCAGCTCGCCCTTTATCTGCCGCCGCACGCCCGCGTAAAGCGGCAGATAGACTGTGACCTCGTGGCCCAGCTTGACCAGATCCGGAGGCAGCGCTCCAACCACGTCGGCCAACCCCCCGGTCTTGGCAAACGGCACGCACTCCGAAGCGGCAAAGACAATGTGCATCAAGGCATCTCCATAGCCGGCGAACCAATCCGCATGAATCGATCAAAATTCCTCGGCCAAAGGGTCAGTCTACTACCTGTTGCTAATTAACCGCACGCCGCTTTAAACAGCAAAAGGTTTCCGCATCCGGCAGGTAAACCTCCTCATCCAAATATCATGCAAGACCAAAATCCGATCAGCCTTTCTACTTCATCTTCTTCCTCCGGTTCGACTCTACCAGCTTCCGATTCCAGTCCTTTAGACAATCCAATCTGGCAAGCACTGGTGACAGAGCAGAGTTCGCTGGCTTTGGGCAGCGGGCCGGCAAGGCGCTTTCCAGCCGAAATCGGACCACTCTGTGGCATGGAAGAACCCTCCCTCGCCTCCTACGAGGCGCTGCGAAGTCTGACCAGCCCCGGCGAGGCCTTGGCAGTCTTCTATACGGAGCCGCCAACACCCCCGGCGGGCTGGACGATGGCGCATTACGACGTGCTCGATCAGATGATCTATCGAGAGTCACGGAGCTCGGAATCAGCGCGCCTGCCACCTCAAACAATACTTCGCCAACTCACGCCCGCTGACGTCCCGGCCATGCTGGAACTGGCCTCACTGACCGAGCCGGGGCCATTTAATCGGCGCACCATCGAGTTGGGGGTATTCTTCGGGATCTTCGACTCAGGACGCCTGTTGGCCATGGCTGGGCAGCGCCTGCACCTGCCTCAGTTCGTCGAAGTAAGCGCGGTTTGCACTTATCCGGATGCTCGAGGCCTGGGTTACGCAAGCACCCTGTCGATCGCGGTGATGGAAGAAATCCGGCAGCGGCGCAAGACACCCTTTCTGCACGTCCGCTCGAGCAATCTTCGCGCTATCCATGTTTACGAAGGTCTTGGCTTCACTTTGCGCCGGAAGGTGCACTTTGCGGTATTGAAAAGCGACGGATGACACCGCTGAATTGATTCCCTGACCTGCGGCTTCATCTACCATCAAAGAAGCCCATGCCCGTCAAACCCAAGCTCGGCCAGAACTTCCTTGTAGATCCTGAAGCCATCCAGCGCATCGCAGCCTCCATCGGCGATCTCACCGGACGTACGGTGGTCGAGATCGGCCCCGGCGGCGGCGCCATCACCGGAGAACTGGCCGCCCGCGCCGCCCACGTGCTGGCCGTCGAGCTGGACCACGAGCTTGCCCTGCACCTGCGCGTGCATTTTCCCCAGGAAGCCTCAACCCGCGTCACCGTCGTCGAGCAGGACGTGCTGCAATTCGATTTTGCGGCGGCCTCGGCTGCGGCGGGTGAACGCCTTCTGGTCGTCGGCAACCTGCCTTACGGCATCACTTCACCGATTCTGTTGAAGCTGGCTGCCAGCCACGACGCGCTCGACCGCGCCGTCCTCATGGTGCAGCGTGAAGTAGCCGACCGTGTTACAGCCGAGCCGGGCTCGCGCGACTACGGCCTGCTCTCGGTCACTGTACAGCTTTTTGGACCTGCTCAACGCCTCTTCACTCTGCCGCCAAGCGCTTTCTCCCCGCCTCCCGATGTACATTCGACAGTCTTCCGCTGGCGATTTGCCCCGCGCTTCGCCGAGCTTGGTGTTGAAGAAACGGCGTTCCTGCGCTTCGTGCGCCAGTGCTTTGCTCAGAAGCGCAAGACTCTGGCCAACAACCTGCGCGCAGCTGGAGTTCCGTCCGCCGCGGTTGCCGATGCGCTGACTCAGGCCGCAATCGCTCCACAAGCTCGCGCTGAAGCTGTGTCCATCGAAAGCTTTGCGGCTCTCTGGCGCTACCTCGAAGCCAAGACTCCCACCCCGATGGACCTAGCGGTTTGAATAATTCTGAAATCAGCCGCGCTCCGCGCCTTGCAGCGTCAGAGTCTGAGCGGTGTGAATGTGACAGATGGCAATAGCAAGAGCATCGGCGGCATCAGCCGGTTGCGGCACTTCGGCCAGCTCCAAAAGTCGAGCCACCATAAACTGGACCTGTTCTTTTTTGGCCAGTCCGTAGCCCACAACGCTCGATTTAATTTTGAGCGGCGCATACTCGGCCACCGGAAGTCCTTGCGTAGCCGCCGCCAGCAAAGCGACGCCCCGCACCTGCCCCAGCTTCAGCGCCGATTTGGCGTTCACAGAGTAGAAAACTTCCTCTATAGCCACGGCGTCCGGCTTCCATCGCTCCAGTTCGGCGCTGAGTTCGCGAAAGACTTGTTCCAGACGCTCTGCCGTGGTTTTGGACTTGACCAGTCGGATGGCGCCCATCGCTTTCAACACCAGTCGCGGCTGTCGCCCCGTGTCGTCTGACTCGACGACGCCATAGCCGGTTATCTCCGTTCCACAATCGATGCCAAAAACTCGCATGGGCCTGAGTGTACCGCAGAGCTGGCTGACCCCGCACCCTGGTTTGCCAGGGTTCCGGAGCTTTGCAGATTTCAGGGCATCACTAGCCAATATCGTTCTTCAGTTCGATGATCGCAACCCCAACCCTTTTGGAAGCTTCATGGTAAGGAGTTCCAGAAGCAAGCATTTGCTCGGCTTCATCGTTCTTCTTTAAGTTGATCAGGGCAGCGATCTTACCTGCCTCCTGATGAAATGCCGCATGTGCCGATACGCACTTGGCGTAGGTGGCAAGGTGGCCGTGCTTGGCCTTCGCCTCCCCATGAAGCCATTTCCCGATTTCACAGCAGTCGTCTTTCGAGATTGTAGCCACATCCATTGGCTCGAGCGTTGACATGGCAGTGCGGAATTTGTATTTCCACTCGGCGTGCTTTTGTATTGCCATACTCAAGTCCACGATTAGTCTCCTTCATGGTTCATATTGGCAACTCAAGGGTTCTGCCATTGCTTAACTTTATTCCCCGCCTTCTGCCTTCCTCTTGACTGAGCCTCACCGCCGACCCTCGGGGATGGTCTGCGTAAATAATTCTTAGCATGCCCGAGATGTCCATGTCACTGCTCATTCTCCAAGGATCATCTCCGGAATTTTATGGTGCTTGCGTCAGTCCCGGCTCATCGTGCTTCTTGGGGTTGGTTGAGAGATTCGTTCCGACAGCCTGCATCGACCCCAAACATAACGGCGGCCTGGGCGCATTGCCCAGGCCGTCGCGGTGAACTGTGGGTATTGGACTAAGGCCATCGCGCTCAAGCGAATGCCCGAGCACCTTCACTTCTGTTTCTAGACTGCGATCGTATTGTGGCGACGCCCGGCAAGCCGGACTCCTTCGGCGGCGAAGATTCGCCGCTGTATTGAAGAATTGCCACGCGCCTCGGGTCTAGAGAACTATACAACAGTGAAAGTGCGGTTGCGTCCCCCGCGGCAAGACTCTCTCCGCCGGGGCGACCATGGGTACTAAGGCGCGATGCCTTAGACCTCAGTCACCTCACGTGCCAAACATCTTGAAGAATCATGCATCAGTTGGATCAACCTCCTTTCCCGTGTACCGTTAAACTACCCCTCGCCGGGCGACACGTCAAGCGGTGTCAATATCTCGTTAATATTCTGCGTTCTTACCAGCTGTGCAGCCACTGCTCATCGCGCCCGATGCGCACCGGAACATGAAAAAGCTCGCTTAGCTTTGCCTCGGTCAACATCTCCTCGCGTGGCCCGTCGCCCACGATGCGCCCGGCGCGCATCAGAATGATCCGTTCGATCTCCGGCAAAATATCTCCGAGATGGTGGGTCACGAGCACAAGGCCTGTGCCTTCGCGGGCGAGCCGCTGCAGGCTCTCGCGCAGTTCCCGTTGCGCGGCCAGGTCGAGCGCGTTTGAGGGCTCGTCCAACAGAAGTTGTCGCGGACGATGCACCAGCGCGCGCGCAATCAGGATGCGCCGCCTCTCGCCGGCTGACATCGTGCCCACCGTTTGCCGTGCCAGGTGCATAGCCTCCATGCGCTCCAGCGCTTCTTTCGCCCGTGCTCGCATCTCGCCGGTGACATGAAGATTCGGCCAAAGGGTGGAGGCGGAAAAGAATCCGGCAATTACCGCATCAAGGCCTGTGGTCACGGCGGTTCTCTCGCCCGGGAGCTCGCCCGCCAGATCTCCCCGTGGACCGGCCGCTACCACCCCAAACTGCTTGCGCAACTCCGTCAAATCCCAGCGCTCACGGCCAAAGATGCGCACCGTCATGCCCGGCTTCACGATTGGATATACCTGACACGTCATGGCCAGGATCAGCGTGGATTTGCCGCAACCATTTGGCCCCAGAATCGCCACGTGTTCCCCGGCGCGAATCGTCAGATTCACATCGTGCAGCACCACCCGGTCGCCGCGCGCCACATTCACCTTGCGCAGCTCAAGAAATCGCGTTTCCGGGTTGTCGATTGGCTCCTCGCCATTTGAAAGACTTTTATCCATCACACCATCAGTAACTTTCAGACTACGGGGTATTCAAAAAACGGTTTGTTTGAATCCGAGCAGAAACGCAGGCGACTATGGCCTGCGCCGCAGCGCAATCAAATCTCTCGATTGCGACCACGTTCAATTTATTCTGTAGTAGCGCGACCTCTGCCGCCGGTCTTACTTCGGTACATCAGCTTATCCGCTCGGTGCACGAGTTCCTCGGCGGTTTCGCCCTGTCGAGAGAGCGCGGCGCCAACTGAGCTTGTTATAGGTATGCGTCGGCCGAGGTTGATGAGAGCAGCGGTTTCTGAAATCATGGTCACACACCTTTGCGCCAGCTCGCGCAAACTTTCCAGATTCACATTGCGAGTGATAGCCAGAAACTCGTCGCCGCCCCAACGCCCCACGATGTCCGTAGGGCGAAGTGATCCAACCAACGTCTTCGCAGCTTCCTGCAAGGCCCGGTCTCCGCCGGAATGGCCATACTTGTCGTTGATCGTCTTGAACTTGTCAAGATCGATCACCAGCACGCCGAAGGGATCTTGATGCACCTCGTACTCGCTCAGCGCGGTTTGTAAGGACATCTCAAGAAAGCGGCGGTTCGGCAGCAGTGTGAGATGGTCAAGAAAGGCGAGCCGTATCATCTCGTCCATCTTCCGCTGTGTCTCTATCTCGGCTGAATTCTCGTTGAATATCTCGATAGCCCCAATAATCGACCCGTCGGCTCCCCGCATAGGCTGGACCCGCACAGCTACTGGCACGCGTCGTCCTTGCTTGTGTCGGAGAAAGACATTTGCCGTGCGAGCTTCTCCATCCGCAATGCTTTCCGATAAAGGACAGCCATCCAGGCACAGCCTCTTCCCTTTATGATCGACGTGACACAATATATTGTCTTGGCAGCGCTTACCCAGGAGTTCTTCGGCCTTGTAGCCGGTTAGACGAGCGGCGCCTTCGTTCCAGTAAACAATCTGCCGCTCTCGGTCAACGAAGTACACGCCATCGCCAACGCGGTCCAGCAACTCCTTATAGAATCCGGAGCTCTTAGGAATAATCGGGCTTCGCATCTCTTGCGGCTTGATATGGCCCCCAAAGACTGTCTCGATTATCCCATGAAGTGCGCGTTTCCCGCGTACTTTGAGCGGGTTTCCCCAGGTGCAGCAAATGAGATGGTTGGGCATTCGGTCCATCTCACCTGCTAAATTGAATAAATTGAAGCCTCTCGCCGAAATCTCCGACGCCACTCCATTCGCCCTTCCCCTGGGCTTTCGCTATGGTGCTGCCAAAGCGGGGCTTAAGAAGAGCGGCCGCCCAGACTTTGCTCTCATTGTGGCCGACGCGCCCTCGAGTGCCGCTGCCGCCTTTACAGCCAACCGAGTCACCGCAGCTCCCCTGATTGTGGATAAAAATCATCTCCGGGCCAGCGGGGGCAAAGTGCGCGTAGTCGCCATCAATGCAGGCAACGCCAACTGTGCCGCGGGTCAGGCAGGGTTGGATGCTGCCCGCGCCACCTGCGAAGCCACCGCACAACTGTTCGGCTGCCGAACTGAAGAGGTCTTTCCCTCATCGACCGGCATCATCGGCGTTCCGCTGCCGGCAGAAAAACTTGTCGCCGCTTTGCCGGCACTGGCCACGTCACTAGGCGCCGACTTCGATCACTTCCAGCAGGTAGCCCAGGCCATCCTCACCACTGACACGGTGCAGAAAACAGTGTTCGCAAGGTTGGAGATTGCCGGCCTCGATGGCGCGCCACGCGAAGTCCGCATTGCCGCGCTGTGCAAAGGCTCGGGAATGATTCACCCCCAGCTTGTACCGCACGCCACCATGCTCGTCTACATTCTGACCGATGCTTCTGTCGATCCGGCGGTGCTGGACGGTTACCTGCGTGCGTCCATCGAAGTCAGTTTCAACCGCATCTCTGTGGACGGAGACACCTCGACCAACGACACTGTGTTGCTGTTGGCCTCGGGTGCGAGCGGCGCGGCCATCGGTCCAGGAAACTCAGCGTTCGCGGGCGCCTTGACGGAAGTCTGCACGTCGCTCGCCCGCCAGATTGTGGCCGATGGCGAAGGCATTTCGCATGTGGTGGAATTGCGCATTGAAGGAGCGGCCACGAATGCGGACGCGCTCAAGATTGCCAAAGCCATCGCCCATTCGCCGCTGGTCAAAACTGCCTGGGCTGGAAGTGACCCCAACTGGGGTCGTCTGCTGGCAGCCATCGGCTACTCCGGCGCGCAGATCGACCCGGAGCGCGTTGACATCCGCTTTGGCTCGCTCGCCATCTGCTGCAACGGAGGGCGCGCGCCTGAATTTGACGAGGCCGCAGCCCACGCCTACATCGCGCAACCGGAGTTCTCGATCTCCATCGAGATCCATCAGGGCGCCGGTTCCTGCATCTTTTGGACAACCGACCTGACCCATGAGTATGTCAGCATTAACGCGGATTATTCTACTTAAGCAGATGCGCCGGCATAACCCGGTTCAAGGCCGCGACGCATGCTTGTTTGCGCCTTCCGGCGACCTTCGACCGCCTGCATCACCAGGAAAAGTACCAACCCCAACGCCGCTGCTCCGCAACAATCCAGCACCACATCACTGAACTGGCCGCTGCGGTTAGGCAAGAAACTCTGGTGAAATTCGTCGGCGCTGGCGACTAAAAACGTGGCCAGAATCGCCAATCCGTGCGCCTTCATTTGGCGTGAGAGCCGCGACGTCACACCCCTTAGCTCAATCCAGCATGCGCGAAAACAGATCAAGGAAAACATTCCGTAGCCCATGAAGTGTCCGGCTTTTCGAATGATGCGATGGATCAAATCCCAGTACACACACACGTCGTAGCCAAAGATAGCTTCGGCTATGCGCTGCAACGGCTCGCTAGTTCGGTCCGCGCCAAAATATGAAGTGGATTCGATAGCAAAGACCATTGAGAAAGCCAGCACAGGTAGCCACGTCCGCAATTGCGCATGCAAGCGCACGTAAGCGCTGGCCGAGGTCTGCTGCGCGCAGACTCCAAAGGCTATGGAAGGTGAAGACATGATGAGCGCTCCCGAACAACGGCTAAGCGGTGGACGTAAAAGCCGCGCAGGTCGACGGCCGGATAAGGAGCTTATCGGCTAAAGCAGGCGTCTTGTAGAGTGAATCCTTATGTATTTGAAAACTCTGACCTTGCACTGTCCTGAAACGAAACAAAGGCCGCGGTTTGTCCCCCTCGCGAAATTCTCATGAGCAGTGCTTTCTCCTCGCCACCATCCACATAGGGAGCGAATGATAAAGTCAGGGGTATGAATTTGAGCAAGTGCAGGTTCATCTCTGCTGCTTTTATATGCACTATTTTTGGGGCTGGATTTTTACTTTTGGCATCCGCTTCTCTCTCGGCTGAAGATCCCGGAGCGACCGCGGCCTCTCTGCTTTCCCGCATCGGACAGCGGGGTCGGGAGACCACCGGCGCTGTACCCGCCTGCATGCCCTCCGCGCTCGGCTCGCCTTACATCCCGGTCGATAGCTGGGTCTATCCGGCCATCTTGCGGCTTTACTCGCTGGGTTTTGTTGACAATGTCTTTCTCGGCATGAGGCCGTGGACCCGTTCGAGCATAGGCCGCATGATGGAAGCGGCCAGCGCGCGCATCGAGGATGCGGATGCGGGAGCATCCACGGACGAGGCTCAGGCCATCTACGACGCGCTGATGCATGAACTGCGCTCCGACGCGGAGGGCCCCTGCCTGCCCCGTCAGAGCAGCACCCATATCGAGTCGGTTTACAGCTTGGGTCGCGCTATCAGCGGAACGCCCCTCCGCGACAGCTATCATCTCGGCTCAACCATCATCAACGACTACGGCCGTCCTTACGAAAACGGCTTCAACAATTACACCGGCGCCAGCGGCTACGCCACTGTTGGCCGCTTCGTTTTCTATGCGCGTGGCGAGTTTGAGGCCGCGCCCTCGGCCACCGGCTACTCTCAGCCGCTGGCCAACGCCCTCAGTGTGATTGACGCCACAACCTTCCTCAATCCCGCAACCGGTCTCCCATATAACCAGGCCACCATTCCCATGGGCCCGATTGCCAATACTGCCAACGGGCGGGTAATGGAGGCCTTCGTATCAGCGCATGTCTTGAGCCACGAAATCTCCCTCGGCAAACAGGACGAGTGGCTTGGACCTGGATTGGGTGGTGGCATGGCCTATTCCAACAACGCAGAGAATATTTACTCCTTCCGCATTAATCGCGTCGAGCCGCTGCACATTCCGCTGCTCTCCTGGATTACAGGGCCGTTCCGCTACGACTTTCTGATCGGCGGGCTTCATGGACACACCTATATGCCTAACCCGGCAAATCCCGGCGGCTTGAATCCCAATCTGCCCAACGTAATTAATCCTGGTGATCCCTGGGTACACGTGGAGAAGGTCAGCTTCCGGCCCACCGAGAATCTGGAATTCGGATTCGAGCGCACTGTGATCTGGGGCGGGCAGGGGCACGCGCCCATCACCATCCGCACATTCCTCAAGAGTTTTGTCAGCTTGTCTTCGCCCAGCACCGCCACCAAAGACGGTCGCGACGATCCCGGCGCGCGCTTTGGCGCATTCGACTTTTCTTACCGTCTGCCCTTCGTCCGCAAATGGCTAACGCTCTATACGGACTCGGAGGTTCATGACGATATTTCTCCCGCTGATGCTCCCCGGCGCTCCGCATACCGGCCCGGCATTTATCTCTCCCACGTGCCCGGAGTTCCCCGGCTGGACCTGCGCGTCGAAGCCGTCTCCACTGACCCGTCCAGTTCAACGGTTTCAGCCCGGCCGAATGGCCATTTTATGTACTGGGAAACGATTCAGAGGCAAGGCTATACGAACAGTGGCCAGCTCTTCGGCGACTGGATCGGACGGGAAGACAAGGGCGGCCAGGCATGGATTACCTGGCACCTGAGCGGCAATGAATGGCTCCAGGTGGGCCTGCGCAACCAAAAGGCGACTAAGGATTTCATCCCCGGCGGCACCACCCTGAACGACATCAACTTCCAGGCGGTCAAGCGCCTCGGCAAGGACCTCGAGGTGAACGGCAATTTCGCTCTGGAACAATGGACAGCGCCGATCTATCTCCCCGGCCGCCAGACGGTCACGACCACTACGATTCAACTCACGTGGTTCCCGGAGCGAAAGGTAAGCTTCTAACGGGTTTGCCCGAAAGATCTCGCCGCTCGGATATTTCTACTCGTCGCGCAGGGCCATCATAGGATCGATTTGCGAGGCCCGCCGGGCAGGAAGCCAGCTTGCCAGCAGGGCCACGCCGGTGATTGCCACGGTAATCGCCCCAAAGATGATGGGATCGTCGGGCCGCACTTCAAAGAGCAGGTTCGCGACTCCGTGCGCCAGTCCGAACGCCAGCAGAAGACCGATGCACACGCCTGTGGCTGTGAGCCATCCAGCGCGGACCAGTATCATGCGCAAGACATCTTCGCGCCGGGCGCCCAATGCGAGGCGCACACCGATTTCACGCTTGCGCTCGCCAACCAGGTTGGCCAGCACGCCGAAGATACCAATGGCTGCCAGCAGGAGTGCGATCAAAGCGTCCAGGCCGAGCAACGCAGCCACATAGAACATGCCGGTGAGTTCTTCGCGCGTGAATTGCGCATAGGTTCTCACCTCATCGAGCGGCAGCGTGTCGTCCAGAGCAGCGAGCGCCTTGCGGACTGAAGGCGCAAGAGACAGCGGGTCGCCGCCGGTCTTGATCGAATAGGTTATGCCATCCGGCGGCATCTGTGCCACGTCCATATAGACCGCTGCAGGGCGCTCCCTCTGCCACAACGAATATGTAGTTTCCTCCACAACTCCTACAACGGTGAGCCACGGGGTCTGATTGTTGCCTGCTGTCCCCATTCGAATGCGTTTGCCAAGAGGATTCTCGCCAGGAAAATAGCGCAACGCGAACGACCGGCTTATCAAGGCCACGGGTTGCGAGCGCAGGTCGTCGCTGACGCTAAAAAGCCGCCCAGAGATTAGCGGAATGTGGAAGGCGTCAAAATAGCCCGCGCTGACCGGCAACCGCAGTGCCGTTCGGGACTGGCCGGGGACAAGAGGACGATTCTCAAT
>Ga0181520_10006541_pt1 | contig 17752 bp, 17 predicted proteins | sample PEATcosm2014_Bin_29_FD_132451 | JGI IMG/M metagenome (GOLD analysis project Ga0181520, IMG submission 132451) | Peatland microbial communities from MTU Mesocosm Facility, Houghton, MI, USA - PEATcosm2014_Bin02_30_metaG | ecosystem: Environmental > Terrestrial > Soil > Wetlands > Peat | place... | reverse complement strand
TATCGCTTGGATAGGATTTTCTTGGCTCCATCCTCTACTATTACTGCACTGGCAACAGTACAAAGATCACTTTTCTGGCGTCTTCGCAATATCCGGTCTCAAGATCGTAAACAGGTTCTAAGTTCGCGATCCAGTGAACGCGGTTGCGACAGAATTCGAAAGTTACTCACGTTCAGCGCCATGCCCGCCGATGCATCCATTAGGTAGGAATGCATGGCGACGCAGACCGCACAGGCTCCGGCAACGCAATCTGAATCTGCACCGGCGAAGCTGGCTGGACTGTCTTCGGATGCGCGGTCTGATGTGCTTGTGCTGCCGGAGATCGCGGGTGTGCTGCGTTACGTGGCCCGTCAGCCCATTATGGATCTGCGTGGACGGGTTCACGGCTATGAACTGCTCTTCCGCGCGGGCCGCGAGACCGCATTTCGCGGCGACGGCGACATCGCCACGCGCACCATGCTCGACAACTCCGTCATCTTCGGCCTGGAGAAACTCACCGGCGGCTTGCCCGCCTTCGTGAACTGTACCCGCGAGTCGCTGATTGGGAATATGGTCCATGTCCTTCCCTCCGGCATGACAGTGCTGGAGGTTTTGGAGAGCATTGAGCCAACCCCCGACTTGATTGAAGCCTGCCGCAAGTTGAAAACCGAAGGTTATCGGATTGCACTCGACGATTTCACCTGGAAGCCGAGCTTCGATCCGCTGGTAGCACTGGCCGATTACATCAAGGTCGATTTTATTCAGACCGGCTACGTCGAGCGGCAGAGCCTGCTCAAACGGCTGCGCAGCGTCACCGTGGCGCTGGTTGCCGAGAAGATTGAAACACAGGAGGAGTACAAGCAAGCCTGCCAGGAAGGCTTCCGGCTCTTTCAAGGATATTATTTTTGCCGCCCCTCGCTGATCGAGAGCCGCAAGATTCCCGAAAACAGCCTCTCGCACATTGAGATCATGCAGCATCTGCGCAGCGACACGATTGACGTTCGCAAACTGACCCAGTTGCTCAAGCGCGATGCCTCGCTCACCTACCGTTTGTTGCGGCTGGTCAATTCGCCGATGTGCGCAATGCGTCAGGAGGTGCGCTCCATCCAGGCGGCGCTGCTGGCCGTGGGCGAAGATGCCTTCCGCCGCGTCGCCATGCTGGCCATCGCCAGCGAACTCAACGCCGGACAGCCCGCTGAAATCCTGCGTATGTCTTTTGTGCGCGGTCGATTCTGCGAACTCGCATCCGCCCTCTGCACCCTGGACCCCACCGAGCAATATCTGCTGGGAATGATGAGTCTGCTCCCTGCCATGCTGCTTCTTCCCATGGAGAGACTCGCCCCCGAACTTCCTCTGCGCGAAGAGATTCGCGATGCGCTTCTGGGCACGCCCAACTCCGATCGTATCCTCCTCCAGTGGTTGGAGAGTTACGAGCGCGGCGACTGGGAGGCCAGCGATGCCGTGGCCCATGCCAATGGCGTTGACACAGAGTTTCTGACTGCCTGCTACTCCGAGGCTCTGCTCTGGGCCGAGACGGGCGTACTATCGGCCACCTCGCGGAGTTGAGAACACACGATTCCTCCGCAATCAGCGCGACGGGCCTCGCGTCATATCATTTGGTTTGCGGAGTTGGCGCGGGCGCGTTCGGTTGCGGTGTGTCCGCTGTTCCGCCAGCACGCGGCACCATCTGCGATCCACCCATAGGCATTCCCATCACTGACACCGTCGCAGCCGCAAAAACTCCATCCTTCACCGCGCCCTCAGCGCGCACCACATCGCCTACCTGCACATCGGCCAGTGTGATCGGTTCCCTCCGCTTGCGGAAGGTGGTGTTCTCATCGACTACAAATGTGTGCGCCGTGTTATCGACTGCGCCCATCAGCGCGATCTTGGTCTCATTGATAGCTGTCACTTTGCCCATCAGCCAAGTCTTGCCGTAATTGGCTTGCATCTCGCGCATCTGCTTGGCGCGCTCCGGGTCAAGCTGTGCAATCCACATCGCGCCCACGGACTTCGCTGCCGCATCCACATCGCCCATGACGCCCACGGCGTCGCCCACTTTGATGTCGCTAGGCTTGAGCATCTGCGGAGGATTGCCGCCGCCTTCGCCGCCTTGCCGGGCCATCTGCTTCATGATGTGCGTATTGGCGCTGAAGTGGACGATGTATGTATCGCCGGCATCGGTCTTGATCGTGTAGTGGTCGGCTGCAACCTCAGTTACGGTTCCCATCAGGCCGCCGCCCATGCCCATGCCTCGCATCCCGCCGCCCATGCCGCCGCGCGGGCCAGCATCCTGACCAGTGGCGAACAAGCTCAGCGTTAGCCCGAAGACAATTGCACTCAGAAAACGGATTTTCATAGCAACACCTCATTGCCTTAGACGAACGAAGTCCAACTTTGGACGAAAACAGATTTTCACTCGGAATTATTACTGCCTTAACAACAACTCTCGCGTATGCTCCCGATAATCCGCAATAGGTCTAAGAGGCCCGTATTTCAAAGCCCCCAGGAGGTATCTATGTCTCTAGAAGCAGTCCAACATCACAAGCAGGCAGCGGAACACCACGAGCACGCTGCGCGCCACCACAACCAAGCCGCCGGACACCATGCGGCTGGCGACCACGAAAAGGCCGCACACCATGCCCACCTCGCGCACGGCCACAGCCTTCATGCCGCGGAGCACGCCGAACACGCGGCCAAGCAACACATTCAAGCGCACGGCGCAAAGTAGCTTCTTCCCTCTTACGGCAAGAGCGGCCCTTCACGGCCGCTCATTTTTATGGCCGCCGCGCGCAGGCCACGCGAGAAATGCCTTGCAGATCAGGAACAAATTCGATTTTCTCAAAGCCTGCGTGCGTGAGCAGCTCGGCTACCGCGACCGATTGACCGCAGCCGATTTCGAGCGTCAGATAGCCGCCGGGAACGAGCACATCGAATGCGGGGGGAATCAGGCGACGAAAAACATCGAGTCCATCATCACCGGCAAAGAGCGCCAGTGCAGGCTCGTAATCCCGCACCTCAACTGAAAGCGAGTCGCGTTCGGCGGTCGAGACATAAGGTGGATTGGAGACGATCAGCTCGAATTGTTCGCCAGCGACGGGTGCGAGCAAATCGCCTTCGAGAAAGCGAATTCTAGGCAACACATTGTTGAGCGCGGCACTCTCGCTGGCGCGAATCAAGGCTTTCGACGAGAGATCGATCGCCGTAATCTTCGCATCAGGCAAGTGCCGCGCGAGCGCAATGGCGATGCAGCCGGAGCCGGTTCCCACGTCCACGATGCGTGGCGCTTGTAACCCCATGGCTAGCAAGATCGTTCGATCCACCAGGTGCTCCGTCTCCGGTCGCGGAATCAGAACGTCGGGGCTTACGCAAATCGGCAGGCCGTAAAACTCCGTCTGGCCGTTGGGATAAAGGTACTGGATGGGCGTACCTTTGAGTCGTAATGCGATTTGGACCATGAAGCGGATCGCAACGCCACGGTCCAGTTCTTCGTCCATGTGCGCCAGCAGCCATGCGCGGGTCTTTACCAGGACGCCAAGCAGCAGCGTCTCCGCATCCTTGCGGGCGCGCTCAGGATGTGGACCCTTCATGAGGCTCTTCGTTCCGCTGGCAATCACACTTCGCGCGGTCGCCATTTCTTAAGCCGCCTCGCCGCTGGCCTTCAACTGCTCCGCCTGATAATGCGTGATCAGCGCATCGACAATCGGCTGCAAGCGCCCCTCCATCACCAGATCAAGCTGATGCAGCGTCAATCCGATGCGATGATCCGTAAGCCGATTCTGCGGAAAGTTATAGGTGCGAATCTTTTCGCTGCGGTCGCCCGTGCCCACCTGCTGTTTGCGCTCTTTGGCCAGCTCCGCATTCTGCTTATCCATCTCCTGCTCATAAAGTCGCGACCGCAAAACACGCAATCCTTTTTCGCGGTTCTTGATCTGCGACTTTTCGTCCTGGCAACTCACCACAGTATTTGTAGGAATGTGAGTAATGCGCACAGCCGAGTAAGTCGTATTCACCGATTGGCCGCCGGGACCGGAGGAGCAGAAGGTATCGATGCGAATGTCCTTAGCCTCGATCTTCACGTCAACCTCTTCAGCCTCCGGTAGCACAGCCACGGTGATGGCCGAGGTATGCACGCGCCCCTGCGTCTCGGTCTCCGGCACGCGCTGCACGCGATGCACGCCGCTCTCCCACTTCATCTGCGAATATACTCGCTCGCCCTCGATAATCGCAATCACTTCCTTGTATCCGCCCACGCCCGATTCAGACATAGACAGCAACTCGATCTTCCATTTGTGCTGCTCGGCAAAGCGCTGATACATTCGGAAGACCTCTGCGGCAAAGAGCGAAGCCTCGTCGCCGCCCGTGCCCGCGCGGATTTCCAGAATCACGTTCTTCTCGTCGTTGCGGTCCTTGGGCAGCAGCATGATCTTGATCTCTTCTTCGAGAGCCGGCTCTCGCGGAGCCAGTTGCGCAATCTCCTCCTCGGCCATCGCGCGCATCTCCGGGTCACTTTCGGCCAGCATCGCGCGCGCCTCGGCCAGTCCCTGGCGCACCTGCTTCAACTCACGAAACTTCATCACAGGCGCTTCCAGGTCGCTGAGAGCCTTGCCGGCCTTCTGATACTTTTCGCGATCATTGACAATCTCAGGCAGCGAAAGTTGCCCTGCAAGCTCCTCGTAGCGCTGCTCCATCTGTTGCAAACGGTCTATCATCTGAAAACCTCAGGTTGACTCGCGCAAATCAGCGCGCATAGTAGTTCATTGGTGGGATGAAATTCAAAGGAGGCAGAATACGAGTGTAGGCGGCGAGCGCCGCTAGAGCAGTGCCGGAATGGGTTGATGAATCGTCATCACGTAGATTTCATTCTAGCGCGAAAGCCGGGAGAATTCCTCGGCCTCGCGAATATTTGTATGTAAATATATGATTCATAACACTTTGCAAAGAAACTATTCTGTATTTCGACCCTCAAGAATTCCAAAATTATCAATCAACACCACTAAATCCTGCTAAAATTGGTATTCCCGGCCAGTAGCGCCGTTCAACTACTCCAACCGCAGAAAGCCGTACCATGCCTGAAGAACTTGTATCAGATGAAACCATCGCCAAATCCGTGACTTACGCCGACGCCGGTGTGGATATCGCCAGCGGCGACCGCACCAAGGAACGCATCAAGTACTTGGCGCAGAAGACCTTTACCCGCAATGTCTTAGGTGGCATTGGCGGCTTCGGCGCGCTCTACCGGCTGGATATGCAGCGCTGGAAGAATCCCATCCTGGTCAGCTCAGCCGACGGCGTGGGCACCAAGCTCAAGGTAGCATTCGAGTTGGGGCTGCATCAGACGGTGGGCGCCGACCTCGTCAACCATTGCGTCAACGACATCGCCGTGCAGGGTGCCACGCCGCTGTTTTTCCTCGACTACTTCGCCAGCGGCAAGCTCGATCCCAAGGTGACCGAGAGCGTCGTTGGCGGGCTGGCCGATGCCTGCAAGGCCAATGGCTGCGCGCTGATCGGCGGCGAGACGGCGCAGATGCCGGGGTTTTACTCCGACGGCGAGTACGATCTGGCCGGCTTCATCGTCGGCGCGGTGGACCGCGACAAGATGGTGACTGGCGCTGGCATCAAGGCTACGGACGTGCTGATCGGAATTCCATCCACCGGCCTCCACACCAATGGATATTCGTTGGCGCGCAAGCTGCTCTTCGAGGTTGCCGGATACAAGCACACACAGTATGTCACTGCGATCCGCGAGAAGGCCGGCGCGGCGCTGATGAAGACCCATCGCAGCTACCTCCACGTGATTCAAAAGCTGGTGACGGCGGGGCTGACCACGGGCATGGCGCACATCACCGGCGGCGGCATCACGGAAAACCTGCCTCGCATTCTGCCCAAGAACGTCACCGCGCAGATCGAGATCGGCTCCTGGCCGGTGATGCCTATCTTCGAGCACCTGCGCGATCTGGGCCATGTTTCGCAGGAGGAGATGATGCGCACCTTCAACATGGGCATTGGGTTGATTGCGGCAATTCCAGCGGCCAAGTTTACGCGCGCAAAGAATCTGCTCGACCGCGCCGAAGAGAAGTTCTACGTGATTGGTCGCGTCGTCAAAGGCGAACGCCGGGTGCAGTACACGTGAGCGAGTGAAAAAGTGAATGAGTGAAAAAGTGAACAAGTAAGTGAGTGAACGGATTTGCAAGATGCGTGTATTTCAGACGAGTATTGTATTTCTCGTAGCTTTCAGTCTTCCGGCACCGGCCGAAAGTAACCCCGATCTCTGCGAAGGCCACGATTGGTTCCAAATGCGCGATAAAGTGGCTGGAGGCGGAGCCTCACTGCTGTGCAAAGGAGCTGTGGATGCTAGCTTTGAACACCTATCCGCAGCCGAACGCGAACTGAAGGCGGTGATAAGAAAGATGCCGCATAGTGCCAGCTCATATGATGCACGCGGCTATCTGACTTACCTATTCTTCAGGAATGGTCAGTATCGGAAGGCACTCAAGCAGATCGATCTGATGATTGCGGAGAAGCCTTCCGATGAAGATACGAAGGCGATTCGTTCGCTATTTGCGGTTCTCGCAAGTCACCCTGACCAGAGCGTTACAAGCGGCAAACCTTCGACTATTCGCAGCGAGATATTCGAGGGAAACCTCTTTGTACCTGTGACAGCCAACGGCGTGGCCGGAACCTACATCGTGGATACGGGCGCGAATATCTCCATCATCTGTGAATCGGAGGCTCGAAGGTTAGGGCTGAAGGTCGATGAGACCTCATCGAAGATGTCCGACATAACTGGAACTGCCGCGGCGATTCGGGTGGCGGAGGCGCAAGACCTTTGGATAGGGAAGACACATCTTAAGCATGTGGCCTTTGCCGTATATCCGGATGCGAACGAGCCTTTTATCGATCTGCCCGAAGGGCGCAAAGCGATCCTCGGAATTTCAGTGCTGATAGCCTTAGGAACGTTTCGAGTGGAAAAAGAGAATCGCTTTGACATACAGGCTGGTACGGTGCCCCCGTCGGCCAAGGTTATTCCGCTGGCCTTTGACGGTGCGATGCCAGTAACGCAGTTGGGCCTGTATGGGAGGACACTGAATTTTACATTTGATACAGGTGCAGGCCACACCGCTTTAGGGCCGGTCTTTGCCTCTGCCTTTCCAGACTTGATGCGAACAGGCAGCAAGAAGGATTACAAGCTGAAGGGATTTTCCGGAAGCACAAATCAAGAGTCGGTGGTGTTGCCTTCGGTAAAGTTTTTGTTGGGAAAAGAGGTTGAACTGGCGCCAGCAATTGTATTGCTCAAAACCACGACAGGCTACAGTGAATGGGCAACAGGGAATCTAGGCTTCGATCTGATTTCACAGACAATTCCATTTACAATCGATTTCCGCGCGATGCAACTGATCGTTGAAGATCGATGAAGAAACGGAACCCGCCGCACGTTTGAGGGATTGAAAGGTACGGGCTTTAGCCCCTGAGGGAAATCTTGGAAGAAGCTCCGAAATCCCGGCCTCTCCGTCTCGGCATTCTGCTCTCCGGTCGCGGCTCGAACTTTTTCGCAATCGCCGAGTCCATTCGCACCGGGCATCTCCCCGGCGTCGAAATCGCTATTGTCGTCTCCAATGTTGCCGACGCGGGGGGACTGAAGGCGGCGCAGGAGTTAAAACTACCCACGGCGCTCTTCATTTCGCAGGGCCGCAAGCGCGCCGAGCATGATGCCGATGTGATCGCCTCACTGCGCGAGCATAACGTCGATCTGGTTTGTCTGGCCGGTTATATGCGGCTGCTCTCGCCGGAGTTCATTGCCGCCTTTCCCAACCGCATTCTCAACATTCATCCCGCGTTGCTGCCTGCCTTTCCGGGGCTCGATGTGCAGCAACAAGCTCTCGACTACGGAGTCAAAGTCTCCGGCTGCACGGTTCATTTTGTCGATGAGCAAACCGACCACGGCGTGATCGTGGTGCAGAGGGCGGTTCCAGTCTTGGATAGCGACGACGCTCACTCACTCGCCGAGCGCATTCTGGTTGAGGAGCATATCGCCTATACCGAAGCGATTGCCCGCGTGGCCAGCGGCGAATACGAGATTCGCGGACGGCGATTTGTGAAGCGCGTTTCCTAAACGTCGCGCAGATACATCCGCACCAGCGTCTGATTCAGCAACTGATGCGCAATCTCTCCGAAGGTGATGGGACCAGTCACGCTGCCTGTCTTCTTGCCTTCCAGCTTGCCGTAGAGAAAATTCAGAATGCAATTGCAGGCAAAATCCGGTTCCTCCCGATCCGCGCCGACAACAGCGGAAAATGCGCTTGCATAATCCTCCACTGGCTCGGCGAAGCGATAATCGACGCCGGGAAAGACCGGAGCAAAGAGATCGACGCAATGAGTCTCCGCATCGACATTCTGGATGGAGACATTGACCGGGCAGCCGCAGTAGTCGCCCACCAGCGGGAACTCGGTACGAATTCCCTTGGCGATGATGTAATCGGCCAGGTTGGCGGGCTTGCCGTTAATGTGGCATCCAACCGCGTGGAAGCCCTCGTCTTTGAAATGGATGATGTCGCCCTCGCCGCCTTTGAAGATGCTGACGATCTCCAGTTCGGCCTGCTTGTTGGCGGGCAGCGCAACGTGCAGTGCGACGGCCTTGTTCTCCAGAATCTCTCCTGTCTTGCCGTTGAATGCCGCGGGCAGCTCGTTGCCGACGCGATCCACGCGCACTCCCGAGACCCAGCCCACAACCGGATGCATCAGGAAGCCGTCGAAGCTGGGAGCCTGCTCGGCAAAGGTCTTCAGTACTTTTGTGGCGGCCGGTATCACCAGAAAAGTGATGCCGTTCTCCGGCGCATCGCTGTAGAGAAAGGAGAGATTACCCAGGCCATAGTTGACGACCTTCGCCTCCATTGCAAACTCCGGCACTTCAGTTGCGAAGACTTTGTCGTCCGCAACCACTCCGCCCTCGTCTGTCATGAAGTAACTGGTGGTCCCTCCCACCCAGTTGCCGCGAGGAAGCTGCTTGAGCGCATCCCGGCTGCCGGCCAGGACCAAAGTCTTTCCGGCGCTAATCTCGGCCTGGACTTCCGGAATGGATTGCAATTTGGAATGGACGTAGGTGGAAATCATTTTCTTCGCTCACTTTCCGAGAAGTTGATGGATTCACAGAAAAATCTGCGCGATTTCGCTTGCAAGAGTGGATTCATAACGGGAAAAAAAGCTGTGCAACTTAGCGATGAGTTGATTCTGATTGGCGGGTGACCTGTCTAACCCGTAGCTCATTTTGAGGCTCTTGATTAACAGATTGACGGTCGCATTGCCGGTTTGCACGCTCTTTTCGCCGGCAACTATCTTCCCCCACACCTGATGATTCGCATCTGGAAGCATTCGACATCTTCTCCTTCCGCGAAAGGCACTCAGAATTGTTATCGGCGCGGCAGGAAGTTCCTTTATTGCATGAAGACCGGATTGTTGTGAATCAAGTTGCGCCAGCAATTTCCGGCAGAGACAAAAGATCCGGCAACTCTCTCATTCTGCCTGGGTTTCAAAGACACGCATTGATGCTTCAACTCTTTCTCTCTGTAGCTTGTGTGCGTTTCTGAGGGTCACCATGCGCTTGCCGAATCCGCGCGCAGGCTCTTCGACAAAACGATGCAGTAACGCTGCTCCCAACGACGCGAGGATAAAAGCCGCGATTGCTAGACCAACTTCACCGGCGGCGCTTCCGGGATGAAACACGAGCAACAAAGACTCGATCGCAAATCCTTGAATCAGGTACATGGCGTAGGACCGCTTGCCGAACCATACGACCCAGTTAAGCGAGAGAAATCGGCTTAGCCAGGATTTACGGAGCAGCAGGCTTGTAACTGTTAGTCCGATAATCCAACTAAAGGCAAATACACTGCGCTGGCTGACATCCACCAGCCAAAAGCCAATCACCACGAGCGCAAGAATCGCGCCTGCTGGAATTCTGGATGCCAGCCTGCGCAGGCTCTCTAGTGCCGCTGGGCTGGAGAATGCAATTGCCAGGATCGCTCCGACGATCAACCCGGCGTAGGCGCGACCCATCGGAAAAATAAACAGCGCCAAAGTCGCAGAAAGTCCGTAGAGAATCCATCCGACAAAGAACCGTTTTCGCAGCGTACCGAGCGCGATAAAGCAAATGAGCGGCCAAAAAAAGTAGAACTTTTCTTCGATCCCTAACGTCCAGGAGAGTCCAAAGATCGTGCCCACGCGATCCGGCATGAGAATAAGTGGAATGTCGTTGTTGAAGGTAAGAAAGAAAGGCAGCGCGGCTTTCATCTGCGTCCATTTTGCAATCTTTGACGCAGGCTGGAGCATAATCACGTAAGTAAACAAAACCAGGAAATACAATGGAAGAATGCGAAATGCGCGTCGAATGTAAAATCCGGCCAGATCAACCTTTCCGGTGAGCCGCTCCTCTCTGAGTAAAAGTCCGGTAATCAAGAAGCCGCTCAACACAAAGAAAATGTCGACGCCCAGGTAGCCATGAAAGTGCCTCAGCGGAGAAGGAAGAGCATTGACGTGCTCGAAGATCACAAAGAGCACGCTGAAGGCGCGCAGTCCGTCGAGTACGGGATAGTATCCAGGCTCTGCTTCGAGCGGCGTCACGCGCGGATTTGCGACTCTATTACTCCGCTCAATGTTATTTGCCATGCTCAATCTACAAATCTCCTTCCTCATGTGTCGCAAACGGCGGAGCTGACTCGTCCGCGCTCAAGCTCGGCGCGGATTCCGCGCGGAGTTCGCTCTCGGCGTGAGTAATCGCAGCCAACTGCATAGCGCCCGCGGACCAGAAGAAGAACCCGACGCCGCCGTACACAATGTCATTGAGCAGGCATTGCGCAAAGAAGGCGACCAGCACGGCCTTCATGGAGTCTTCGAAAGGATGATTCGTCGCAGGATGCGCGAATGCGCGCCATATCACAAGACCTAACCCCGCGAGATAAAATGCCGTGCCGCACCACCCGAGCGAGTAGAGAAGCTCCAAAATCAGGCTGTCATGCGGACCGATCGCGTCGTCATTCTCCTTCGTAGCATGATCAATATCCGGACTTCCCACTCCTTCGCCAAAGGGTTCATGCGCAAGCGTCGCAAATGCATTCTGGTATCCTTCGATACGCGCTTGATAACTCACGTCCTGTCTTGGGTAGACCATCGTCTCCATCTTCTCTGCAACCAGGTTCTTCACTCCGGGAACGACCAGCAGAGCAGGAGAGAGCAATATGCAAACAAAGAATGCGGAGAGAATGCGCGTTCGCTCTCGCGCGCTCATCTTCCAAACAATGAAGATTGTCCCGGCTATAAACCCAAGCCAGGCTGAGCGATTGAATGACAGGATCAGGCTGAGAAAGCCAGTGGCGCCTGCAATAAATCGGAGTTTGCTCTTCAAGCCAAGAACCACAAGCAAGGTCGCCATCATGGTGAGCGCGAAGATTACCGGTGCGTTCATCGTGCTGAAGCCGCGAAGCTCCATCGCTTTTGCCACGCCGAAAGTGGTCGTTTTCACATTCGCCAGCCACAGTTCATCCCAGGGCGGCAGGAAGAAGAACTGATAAATGCCGTAGACGCCCATCAAAAGGGTGGCGATCAGAAACGTGCTCTGGAAGCTGCGACGAATGGCGTCGTAATCAGCATGAGACTCAACAAGGAAGAATGCGAAGCATATCGGCACGATCCAGTTGAGAATAGCGGGAGCCATTTGCAAAGGCGAGTACTTCGTAAGTCCTATCACTGAGCCATACGCGATGGCGGCAAAAGCGAAGACAAATGGAACGCTCCTCGGACGGCCCAGACTGCGCAGGTGCGTCAGCAGTGTCAATCCGGATACCGCGGTGACTAGATAGGGCGCCAGAAGTATCGTACTTTCTTCTTGCCAGCCGCCTTTGAAATCGGCGAGCCTTCGCACCAGAGGCGATAGAAACCATATCCAACAGGTGAAGTTGATATACGCCGGCTTCGACCTGGCGAAAAGGAATCCCGCAACAACGAGAGCCAGCCCAGGGTACGCCAGGCGCAACGAATCCGCTGCTCCCATTACAACGCAGCCTGCTGTCAACGCCACAAATGCGCCCACTAAATACTTCGTAGCGTTGCTAGACTGCTGATTCTTCGAGAACGCAACCGTCGACGGGTTTGCTGCCAAGTCGATGTTCTGCATAAGGCCACTACTCACGAGTCTGGATTTTGAATATCGCAGTCTTGCCGTAGACAACCTTGCATATCCAAGAGGTTCATCGATAAACCCCTAAGATGTGTCGGCCTCATTACAAGCATGCCGAGCAGAGAGCACACCCCAATCTCTTTGAAAGTTAGATGCAGCTTGGGGAGCTTAGGTTTGTATTTCGGATCGTAGCCGCGCTCCTCAAGCGGGGGCGCGAAGCATTTTTTACGCACTTAATGTTGGTGGAGGCGGCGGGAGTCGAGTGATTTTCCAACAGTTTAGAATCATTAACTTACATGCTTTCAAACAGTTAAAAAACCGCCAAAATGCCGAAAATGCCATGTTTCTGGTACGTTTTTGGTACGTTTTATTCGCCTTCTATTCATGGTACTGGAGGCGGCGGCTTACTTTCCTGCCTCCGCCACCTCCAGCGAAATGTACCCATTTTGTACCAGTTTGTAGCAGTCGTGTCCCGAGCCGCCTCCAGCCTCCGCTTGGCTCCGAGGAGGCAGCTATGCAACTCCTCTGGTAAGCAACCCGCAAGAACCTATGACTCTCCCTTGGCATCGAGGGCCGAGCTCAGCCTTTCGGTCAACTCCCGACCCGCCAACTCTCGCTCGCGCGCACGGCCATCGCGCAATGCATCGACAAGAGCCAGTAGCTCGTAGAGCTTTCCGTCTTCAAGAGCAGCCTGGGGCACGTTTTTGTGTAAGGGTGCAAAGCCAAAACCCCGCACTGAACCCTCCGCATAGGGCCATACCGGGGGTGGATCGCCATCAGGATTGATAAGCCTGTTGAGTGGTGCGGCTGCGTAGCTTGTCGGCACGCCCCGCGTCATTGTCCCCAGCTGCGCGGGGAAGGCATAGCGGATGCCGTGAAGTAGGAACTCGATCAGCGCCGTGCGGTTCAGCCGATCCTCTTTCGCCAGCCCATGCACCAGATGAGAGGCGCGTGCACGTTTGATGGAGGTATAAACCTCGGAAGGGTAGAGATGGAGTGCCTTCCCGATCTGAATATAAGGAGGCCGCCTGCCCACCTCCAATGAGAGCTTGAGCAGCACGACGATGTCGACAGGCCGCAGCATATCTACAGTTTACTATTCTATATTCAACTATTTTGAATTACTGTGATTAAAGTCAATTTGCTGCGAATATAACACTCTATGTTATATTGAAAATGTGACCGGAGATGAACTCAAAAGCGCCCGCAAGATGTCCTTTTGGACGCAGACCCAGGCTGCCGCTCGGCTCGGGGTGACGCAGGCCTATCTGTCGATGGTCGAGCGTGGAGAGCGGCCCGTCTCCGCCGAACTCGCCTCGCGCGCAGTGGAGGTCTTTGAGGTTCCGGCAACCGCTCTGCCGCTGGCGGAGTACGAGACGCGCGCCCGCGACACCGGCTACTTCCAGACGATGCTGGGAACTCTGGGCTATCCGGGCTTTGCCTATCTGCGTGGCCCAGCCCAGTTGAATCCTGTCGAAGTGCTGATGGAGGCTCTGGACTCGGACGATCTGGATTCGCGGGTCACGGAGGCGCTGGCATGGCTGCCTCTGGCCTATCCGCATCTCAACTGGGATTGGCTGACCGCGAATGCAAAGTTGCGGGACCGCCAGAATCGGCTTGGGTTTGTGGTCGATCTGGCGAGCCAGGCTGCCGAGAGAGGCGGAAGCTCCGGGCTTCGGGACGAACTGGCCTCCCGAGTCGCGAGATTGGAGCCCTCACGTCTGGCGAAAGAAGATACTCTATGCAGAGAATCGATGACCCAAGCCGAGCGCGCCTGGCTGCGTGAGCATCGGCCAAAGTCGGCAGAACACTGGAATCTACTGACGGACCTTACTGTGGAGCAACTCGATCATGTCGCCCTCTAGCCGACCGCCGGAACCATGGGACTCCTTCTTCAAGGAACTGGATGAGGCAGTCGACACTACCGTGCGTCTCGACTGTATCGGCGGCTTCGTCGTCACGCTCCTTTACGGGCTGGAGCGGCCTACGGCGGACGTCGATGTGGTCGAGCTTGCACCGCGCGCCGCCGCCGAGACCATGATGGAGCTTGGTATTCGCGGCGGGCCCTTGCATCAGAAGTACCGGATTTATCTCGACCGCGTGACAGTTGCCGCACTCCCGGAGAGTTACGAAGACCGCCTCGTCGAGATGTTCCCTGGCGCTTACCGCAACCTCCATCTCATGGCTCTCGATCCCTACGATCTGGCTCTCTCAAAGCTCGAAAGGAACAGTCAGAAGGACCGCGACGACATGCGCTTTTTGGCGCGCAGCATTCCCCTTAACCTCGATCTACTTCAGCAGCGTTACGCAACGGAATTGCGCTGGCAGCTTGGCGTTCCCAAGCGAGAAGATCTGACCCTGCAACTGTGGCTCGATGCGATCCGAGAAGACCGAAGAATGGAATCAACAGAGATCTAGAAGAGAGGCTCCTGGGAACACTTCCAACTTTAACTTCCCTTGGCATTAGGTCGATTTCCAGGACTGATGCTGAGTATTGTATGCAGTGGGATCTCAATGAGCGATCTGGCGTTAAGTCAATAACTAAGATGAAGCAACCTGAAGTCAACTGCCCACCAAGCCGCAGCTCATTATCGGCCCAATGACAGATCAGTACCGATCTACTTCAGAAACGAGGAGTTGAACGCTGTGGCCAGCAGCAGGTTTCATGATTGCCTTTGCGGCTCGTACCGCGATTTTGCGCGCGTTCGCATTCCGGCGGAATATACTCATAGACGACTTCTTTGCTTTCGAATCATTCTTCAGTTGTATTCCTTCGATTTCCATTGGATGTGGAGCAGACCCAGGGAGCAAACTCAGATGGATGACGCAATCGCAAAGGCATGCAAAATCGGCGAGGCGAACGCTAAGATTGTCACGCTGGCTCAGAACTGGTGCGCGCATTTGCAGATCCAGCGATGGGGTGGTACTGGCATGGTTGAGGAGATGACAGGACTGCCTATAGGGATGCGCTTCTTTAAATGTGACTATGCTAGCGCTGCCGGTATGGCGGGGATGGACCTGCGACACATCGCTCTCGATTTTTATGACCGCAATTGCAAGGGATGTGACAAACGTCATCCGGTAAAAATGCCGAATCTCGGTGATCTTGTCGCAGAACGAGAAGGGTTCGCCAAGGACCAAGAGCGAGCGAACTCGAAAATGCGTGAGTCGAAGACTGCAGCGTATGAAGCGAGACGTGAAGCACGAAATGAGGCAAGACTAAACTGTGATGAGCCAACGGCTGGCCTCATCGATGCCATCGAACGCTTGGATAGCGAGGGCAGCTCAGAAGCCGCTAGTGTTCTCGCTGAAATAGCGAAGGTGGCACCGCAACGTTTCGACACGCGTGTGCAGAGTTTGTTATTCACTCTTGCTGAGGAATCGGATTCGCCTATTGTCAATGAGGGGATACTAGAAACATTACGCTTGGTTTCGACCGATTCTCAACGACTTTGTAGCCTTGCATTGCGCCTTCTTGCAAAACACTCAAGCTCGGTGGCGGCAGATGTAGTTTCCCACTTCGTCGGCCCGACACATGTGTCCTTGATTCCTGATGCCCTGGGAGCTCTTCTCTATCTTGCGGGTCCTGATGAAAATCACTTTCATTTTCTGGGTACGGAGAGAGAGCCTGAGCCTGCTGGACTCCTTGCAGTCTACAAGGTGGCGCCAGATCTCGTTATGGACGCGATCAAAGCATCACTCTCTGACTCTCGAAAAATGTCTCGCATACTGAAACACGTCAAGAATGGACCTCTTGGCGATCATGAACACGCGTTGAAAGAATACGACCTCTATGACTTTGTCATCTACAGGTGCGTGGTTGGCTCCCAGGCATATGGGCTTAGCCATGAGGGCTCTGATACTGACAGACGGGGAATCTATCTCCCACCAGCGGACCTCCATTGGTCGCTATATGGTGTGCCGGAACAACTCGAAAACGCCGCAACGGAAGAGGTCTATTGGGAGCTACAAAAGTTTTTGGTCCTCGCGCTAAAAGCAAATCCCAACGTACTGGAATGCCTTTACTCGCCACTCATTGAAACAAAAACTGAGCTGGCCGAGGACCTGCTTTCCCATAGGGACGCATTCTTGTCGAAGCTGGTTTACCAGACCTACAACGGATACGTCCTTTCGCAGTTCAAACGATTGGAGCAGGATCTTCGCTCAATCGGCACGATCAAGTGGAAGCACGCCATGCACCTGATTCGTCTTCTATTGTCAGGCATCACGGTATTATGCGAGGGTTTTGTCCCGCTATCGGTGGAAGCTGATAGGGATCGATTGCTGTCAATTCGTAGGGGTGAGATGGACTGGGAGTCTGTCAATGCCTGGCGATTGAATCTTCACCAGGAGTTTGAGGATGCATTCGCTGAGACCGCTCTGCCGGAGAGCCCAGATTACCAAGCAGTAAACGAGTTTCTCCTGCGTGCGAGAAGGAGCATGGCAAGATGACCTTCGAATTCCCCGATGCTGTAAGCAACGCTGTAGCGGAGCATCCCTATCCTTTGTTATTCGCGACGATAAGCGGCGCTCATCTATACGGATTTCCATCTCGCGATTCGGACTGGGATATTCGAGGCGTCCACGTGCTGCCCGCGCGTGAAATATTCGGATTGTTTGAATCCCGCGACACTGTCCAGCAAAGCGTAAATAGTCCGATCGAACTCGATCTGGTGACGCATGACGCGAGGAAGTTCTTTGGTCTTCTGCTGAAACGGAACGGGTACGTTCTGGAACAGCTTTACTCGCCGCTGATCGTGAAGTCGACCGCCGAGCATGAGGAGTTGAATAGCATAGCAAAGGGTTGCATTACTCGATTTCACAGTCATCACTATCTTGGATTCGCTGAAACACAGTGGGGTCTGTTTGAAGGTGAACAACCGCGACGCATCAAACCCCTGCTGTACACTTTCCGCGTTCTTCTCACAGGCATTCATCTAATGAATACCGGCCAAGTGGAGGCCAACTTGCTCCGGCTTAACAACGAGTTTCACCTCCCTTACATCGAGGATTTGGTGGCTCGAAAGACTCAGGGCGTGGAACAGTCGCCCCTAACCGAAGCTGACCTTGAATTCTACAAGGCCGAATACCGCCGCCTTCGGGCTGAACTCGAATTGAGATCGGATCGGTCAGCCTTGCCAGAGTCTCCATCATGCAAGCGGGAACTATCTGATCTGCTGATTCGCCTTCGTGAATCTCAAACATATCAAGGAAAATGAAATCGTGAAGATCACTATCCCGGAACTCTCGCTCGTGGTGCTCATCGGTCCTTCCGGTAGCGGGAAATCTACGTTCGGCCGCACTCACTTCAAACCGACAGAGGTCCTATCGTCGGATTTTTGCCGTGGTTTGGTTGCTGACAGTGACAACGATCAGACAGTGACAGCCGATGCGTTCGAGATCCTTCACTTCATCGCCAGGAAGCGGTTGGCACTTGGGCGGCTCACGGCAATCGACGCGACCAACGTACAACCGGATTCGCGTAAGCCGCTGATTGAGCTTGCTCGGGAGTTCCATGTCCTGCCCGTGGCACTTGTCTTCAACTTCCCAGAGAAGCTGTGCCAGGAGCGGAATCGGAACCGGTCGGATCGAGATTTCGGTCCCCAC
>Ga0181520_10006540_pt1 | contig 17754 bp, 14 predicted proteins | sample PEATcosm2014_Bin_29_FD_132451 | JGI IMG/M metagenome (GOLD analysis project Ga0181520, IMG submission 132451) | Peatland microbial communities from MTU Mesocosm Facility, Houghton, MI, USA - PEATcosm2014_Bin02_30_metaG | ecosystem: Environmental > Terrestrial > Soil > Wetlands > Peat | place... | reverse complement strand
TACGGTTTAATCCAAACCAGCGTTCCACTGGGTAACCAGTCAAAGAGCGGAATCAAATCCGCATCGGCCAGATGAATGCATCCGCAGGAAGCGGGTTTGCCGATGCTCATTTGGTCCGCCGTGCCATGGAGATAAATGTAGCGGGCATGCGAATCCACGTTGCCGCCGCGATTGAAGCCGGGTTCGAGTCCGTCCAGCCACAGAATGCGCGTGGTGATTTTCGCGTCCGGCATTCCCCGCCAGGTGTATCCAATCGGCTGACGGCCCTTGAAAACCGTTCCGCCCGGCCAGCCGCCGCCGATCTTTTCCACAATCCGGTGCAAACCGAGCGGCGTGCAATTCGAGCCTTCCGCCTGCCCGATGCCGAAGCGCGAAGTGGAGCAACGCGTTTTGCCGCCTGGATGCCAGGACCCGGAGAATTTCTCAAAAAGCGAGACAGTTTGCTCAGCGATGCTGACGGCAAGTAAGAATCGGGTTGGCGCAAACCCGTATTTGTTGCAAGCGGTGGAAAAATTACCGCCGAGACGCGGAGACGCGGAGAAATTCATGGAATCAATTCATTTAGCCTTCGTTTTACCTCTGCGCCGTTGCGTCTCTGCGTTAAAATTGCAGAAGCTTATTTCAATTTCTTCACGAGCACCTTGGAATTTCTGCCGCTCTGCTCGTATTTTTCGCGGCGGGCGGGCGGCAAATCATCGGGCGTGCCTTCGGCAAAACCGCCCTTCGATTGAAAATAGGTGAACGCCTGGGTCGAGAGCGTGAGGAGTTCGCCCAACCCCATTTCACGCGCCTTGTTTTCGACAAACTGGATCAGCTTCCGCCCGATGCCCTGGTTTTCGTGCGACGAGTCCACATAAAGGCACGCCAGTTCGCCCTTTTTTTGTTCGGGATAAACGTGCAACGCTACACACGCGACCGGGTTTTTATCGATCTCAAAAATGGAATAGTCGCCCAGATTTTTTTCAATGGCTCCCTTGCTGCGCTTCACCAATTCATCCGTTTCCACCGCCTTCTTGGTCAGCAACTGGATCGCCCGCACGTCCTTTTTCCGCGCAGGCCGGATTTGCTGGTATTCGTTGGCATAAATGAGCGTGCCGATGCCGTCGTTGGAAAACACCTCCGCCAGCAGCCCCTCGTCCACCTTGCCGTTGATGATGTGGACGCGCGGGACGCCAGACTTGCAGGCCTGGGCGGCGTGCTGCGCCTTGGACAGGATTTCCGGAACAAATCCCGGGCTGTTTTGTTGCAACAGATTTTGCAACTCCGACACGAGCATCTGCCGGATGAGCTGCTGGTTGTAGCGCAAACCGTCCTGGGTTGTGATGAAAATCAACTTGATGGCCTTGAGCGCCTCGGCCACGGCCACCGCCACCCCGTCGGAATTCACGCGATACGTCTTGCCGTCGCCGTCGAACCCCAGCGGCGGAATCACGGGAATGACGTCCTGCGCCAGCAACGTTTGCAACAGCCCGGCATCCACCCGCTCGACCTTGCCGGTGAACAACTGGTCCACCCCCTGGATGATGCCGACCGGGTGCGCGATGATGACGTTGGTGCTGGCGGCGCGCAGGTCGTTGGCCGAAAGGCCTTCGAGGATTTCATGCGTCAGCCGGTTGGCGGCGGTGAGCGCAAGCTTGAGCGTGGCGGCGTCCGTGATGCCGGAGCCGTCGAGATTGGACGGCGGGACATTTTGTTCCTCCGCGAGCGCCTTGATTTGCGCCGACGCGCCGTGCACGAGCACGACCCTGATGTTCAGCGATCGCAGCACGGCCACGTCCAGCAGCAGCGTGGCAAAGTTCTCGTCGGTGACAATCGCGCCGTCAATCGCAAGAATGAACGTCTTGTCGCGGAATTGCGGAATGTATTGCAGGATGCCCCGCAGGTCGGTCGGTTTCACGTTTGGCTAATCATTCAATCGGCAACGCCAAACAAGTATTCGGTTTTCGGCAGGATTCAAACAATTATTTATCACCCAAAATGGGTTTCACCCGCCGGATGGTCGCAGGTGTGGAGAAAGTGATTGAAATTGTAATGGCCCGGCTCGCGATTTTGGCTTAGAAGAGTTGCATGCAAATCCAAATGCCATTCGTGATGCCATTGGTAATTGTGGCGGTGCTCGTCGTGGCCGCGATTGGCGCCATTTATGGCGTCATTCAGGCGCGCAAACGGCAGGAGGGGCTGTTTGAACTGGCGCAACGGTTGGGCTTGGATTTCAACGCGGCGGAAGATCGCGAAATCGCCGACGGCTACGGCTTTCTCAAACAACTGGCTCAGGGCGAAAACCGTTACGCCTGCAACGTCCTCTCCGGAACCTATCAGCAAAACCAGGTGCTCGCGTTTGATTATCACTACGAGACGCACACGACCGATTCCAAAGGCAATCGCGAGACACAGCATCACTGGTTTTCCTTTTTCATTTTGACGCTACCCGCAGTTTTCCCCGACCTGACCACCCGGCGTGAAAATTTACTCACCAAGGTTGCCGAGGCTTTCGGTTACCAGGACATCAAGTTCGAGTCCGCCGAATTTTCCAGGGCTTTTTGCGTGCGGTCGCCGGACAAAAAATTCGCCTACGACGTCTGCAACGCACAGATGATGGAATACCTGCTGGCCAACCGCGACTTGAGCGTTGAAATCGAAAACCAGGTGCTGGCGCTGGCGTTCAACACCCGCCTGTCCGTCGAACAGATTGCAGCCAATTTGCAACGGCAGGTGGAAATCCGGTCGCGCCTGCCGCAATACCTGTTCACAAACGTATGAGTCCACAATTGCTCACGCTCATTATTTGCGGGGTCGTCTTTTTGTTGCCGGTCGTTTATGCGCTGGCGCAATACAATGCGCTCGTCGCCCTGCGCAATTACATCCGCGAATCGTGGAGCGATGTGGACGTGGAATTGAAGCGCCGCTACGACCTCATCCCGAACCTCGTGGCCGTGGTCAAGGGCTACGCCGCGCACGAAAGCGAGACGCTGGAGCGCGTGACCGAACTGCGCAACCGCTGCGCCGCCAACAACGGCACGGTGGCCGACCAGTCCCGCGACGAGGTACAGCTGGTGGACTCGCTGAAACAACTACTCGTGGTGGTGGAAAATTATCCGCAACTCAAGGCCGACCAGAATTTTCTCAAGCTGCAGACGGAGCTGGTCAACACCGAGGACCGGATTCAGGCCGCGCGCCGGTTTTACAACGGCAACGTGCGCGACTATCGCAACAAATGTGAAACCTTTCCGAGCAATCTGGTGGCGAAGATGTTCGGTTTTAAATCGGAGAACGACTTTTTCAGCGTGCCGCCGTCCGTCCGGGACGTGCCGAACGTGGATTTTGCAACGTCATAGGTGAGAAATTCCGGCCACCGGGCTTTCTTGTTATTTAAGCACAGTTTTCAACGCTGCCAGGCACCGCTCGTTTTCCGGCGGCGTGCCGATGGAGATGCGGATCCATTCCGGCAGTTGGTAGCCGCCCATCGGACGCACAATCACCCCCTGCCGTTGCAACGCCTCAAAAACGCGCTGGCCGTCGCCAACGCGGACCAGGATGAAATTGGCGTGCGACGGAACATATTCGAGCTTCAAATGGCGGAACGCCTTTGCAAACAATTCCAGCCCCGCAAAATTGTTCTCGCGGGTCTTGCGGACGTGTTCGGTGTCGTCCAGCGCGGCGAGCGCGGCGGTTTGCGCCAGCAGATTGATGTTGAATGGCTGCCGGATTTTTTCCAGCGCGGCAATGAATTCGGGGTTCCCGATGCCGTACCCTATGCGCAAGCCGGCCAGACCGTAAATTTTTGAGAACGTCCGCATCAAAATCAGGTTGGGCCGCGTGCCCAAGCGGACGAGTGAGACCAAATCCAGTGGGTCATCCAGAAAATCAAGGTAAGCCTCGTCCATGACCAGCAACACGTCGTCCGGCACGTCGTTGACAAACCGGATGACTTCCTCGCGCGGCGCGAGCGTGCCGGTGGGATTATTGGGGTTCGCCACGAACACGATGCGCGTGTGCGGCGTGAGGGCGCGGAGCATCGCCGTCAGATCATGACCGTAATTCTTCGCCGGCACTGTGATCAAGTTCGCACCGAACAATTTGGTGACGATGGGATAAACCGCGAAGCAATATTGCGAAACCACCACGTCCGGAGAAGCGCCGGCGCCGTTGCAGCCGAGTAGCGCGTGTCCGGCGAATTCAATGATTTCGTTCGAACCGTTGCCAAGGATCAGATTCGTTGGCTCGACGCCAAGCTTCCCGGCGAGCTTTTGTTTGAGGTAAAACGCGTTGCCGTCGGGATAAAGATTCACGCCGGCGAGCGCCTTTTGCATCGCGGCCAGCGCCCGCGGCGACGGGCCGAACGGGTTTTCGTTGGACGCGAGCTTGATGATGTCTGCGGCGGGCAGGCCAAGTTCGCGGGCGACCTCCTCAATCGGCCGGCCCGGCTGGTACACCGGCAGATTTTTCAAATCCGGATTGAGTGGCAACGGCGTCGGCATTTTACAAGGCGTTGATGATTTTTTTGACGTTTACGTTTTGGGCAACAAGGTTGCGAATGAGTGAAATTTTTTCCGCGTCGTTCGGTCGCGTTTTGACAGTGAGATTGTGGACCTTGGAAGCGACCTGATAACTTTCCGCCTTGGCCAGCAACACCGGAATCGGCAGGGTTTGCAGGGCTTTCAAGATGGCTTCGTTGGGGCGCAGGCCGCCGGTCAGGACGATCCCGGCCATTTTGTCATCGCTGTGCGGCATCGTGGCCGCGCCGGCGGCCAGCAGAATGTCCTCGCGATCGCCGGGCGTGATGAGCAACACCCCGCGCTTGAAAAACTGCATCGCGTTATGCGCGCCCATGGCGCCGACGATGACGTCGTCCACCATGGTGTTCAGCGTGGCGGGCTGGTTCAGTAATTCGGCGTGCAATTCCTCGCGGATCAGGTCCATGGATGGTTTGCCCAGGATTTGTTCATAGGGCAGAACGCCGAGCAGTTCCAGCCCCTTGCGTTTCAGACCGCGCCGGGCGAAATCCGCGATATACTCCACCTTGTCCGGCAACACCTTGTTGAGCATGACGCCCATGATCTCAACACCTTCCTTTTCAAACAGCGCCTGGTTGAGGGCGACCTCGTCAATCGGTTTGCCGATGCCACCCTGGGTGACAATAATCACCTTGCAACCGAGAATTTTCGCCACTTGCGCGTTGGACAAATCGAAGACGGAACCAACGCCGGCGTGTCCGGAACCTTCGCACAACACAAAATCTTTTTCCCACGCGACCCGGTCGAAGGCTTTCTGAATCCTTTTGACGAGCGCCTCGTTGTTCGAGCCCTGGAGATATTTGCGCGTGAAATCCGGTTCCACGGCAATCGGGCTCATGTCCACGAGCGGGCAGTTCATCGGGTACACCGCGTCCATGAGCACGGTGTCCTCGTCAATTTTTTGCTCCTCGATTTCGACGAAGCGCTGGCCGACGGGCTTGATGTAGCCAATGCGCGGAAAGTGTTCCTGCAAGGCGGCAATCAGGCCGAGCGACACGGTGGTTTTGCCGTCATTCTGGCGGGTGGCGGCGATGAAAACGCGGGGGGTTTCGGTGTTCACTTCAATCGTAATCTTACTCGTAATCTTACTCTTAATCTACCTTGTGATTAGGATTGGGATTAAGAGCCAGATCAAGAATTGAGTCATTCGCCGGGCAGATGCGCATCCGCGCCCGGATAAAGTTTTGGGTAATCGATCGCCTGGACGCCGACGATGGCGGCGACGCCGAGGATGTCGTGCGCGGTCGAACCGCGCGAAACGTCCGCGGCGGGCCGGTTCAGGCCCAGCAAAATCTGGCCGTAGGCATTGGCGTGGCCGACCAGCCGGACGAGTTTGCTGGCGATGTTGCCCGAATTGAGGTCGGGAAAAATCAGCACATTTGCCCGCCCGGCCACCTTGCTCTCGTGCAGTTTGCGTTCGGCAATTTCCGGCGCGAGCGCGGCGTCCACCTGCAACTCACCGTCGAAATCGGCCTCCAAAAACAGTTGCTCGGCCTTGCGCCGGGCCATGGCGGTGGCTGCCTGCACCTTGCCGACGGACGGATGCGCCGCGCTGCCCTTTGTGGAAAAAGACAGCAACGCCACCCGCGGCCGCACGCCGACCATGTGGCGGGCGAGCTGCGCGGTGGAGACCGCGATGTCGGCCAGTTGATCCACCGTCGGATCGGGAATGACGCCGCAATCGGCCATGAACAACACCCCTTGTTCGCCGATGCGCGTGTCCTCGACCTCCATCACCATGCAACTGGATGCCGTGGTGATGCTGGGCGCGGCTTTGATGATTTGAAACAGCGGCCGCAAGAGACTGCTGGTGATGTGCGAAGCGCCGGAAACCAGGCCGTCGGCCTGGTGCATCGCCAGCATCATGGTGCCGAAATAATTCGGTTGCAACATGGCCTCGCGCGCTTCCTGCGCCTGGACGCCCTTTTCCCGGCGCAACCGGAAAAAGCGATTGGCAAAATTGTCCAGTTCCTCACTCACCGGTGGATTAATGACCCGGATGCCGTCGAGCGGAATATTCAGCCCGTCCGCAACGGCTTTTATTTTTGCCGCGTCACCAAGCACGATGGGGGCGCCCAGCCGCAGGGCATAAAACTGGCGGGCCGCCTGCAGGATGCGCGGCTCCTCGCCCTCGGGAAACACCACCCGCTTGGGATGCCGCTGCAATTTTTCAATGACGTTGCCTATGAAACGCATGGCCACAGGTTAGCGGTGAAACCCGAAACTGCAAAATGAATTTGCCGTTGAAGTGAGGGTGATAGGGCTCGTGTCACCAGACACTTGTCACCCGTCATGGTCCAGCCCTGCATTGACTTGCGTGCCGAGGGTGGTTAATGTTCGCAGTTCAATGCTTGAGGCGATTGAGAAACTTCTGATGCTGCAGGATCGCGACCGGAAAATCCGCCGCGTCGAACAGGAGTTGGGCCACATCGGGCCGGAACGCGAAACCCTCCGCACCAAGGCGGCCACGACGCAGACGCAACTGGATGTCGCCAAAAATCGCGGCAAACAAATCGAGTCTGACCGCAAGCGGCTGGAACTCGATGTGGAGGGGCAAAAATCGCAGATCGAGAAATACGCCAACCAACAGCTCCAGACGCGCAAGAACGAGGAATATCGCGCGCTCGCCCATGAAATCGAGCTTTGCAAGGAAGTCATCATCAAAATTGAGGATGAGGAAATTGTTTTGATGGAACAGGGCGAAGTGGCGCAGCGGGAGGTCACCCGTGCGACCCTGGAAGCCAGCGAGGCGAAGAAGCAGGTGGAAAGTCAGGTCACGGAACTGGACCAGCGCGAGGCCAGTTTGAAGAAGGAACTCGCCGAACTGCAAACCGGGCGCGCGGAACTGGCGGCGGCGGTGGAGGAGACGGCGCGCACCCGTTACGAACGGCTCTACAAGAGCAAGGGCGATAACGTCGTCGTGGGCGTGCAGCACGGCGTTTGCGGCGGCTGCCACATGAAATTGCCCGCGCAGATTCTCGTCACCTGCCGCTCGCAATCGGAAATTGTCGGCTGCATCAACTGCGGCCGGATTTTGTATTACACGCGGGACATGGAATTGGCCGCGGCGGAGTAAGCCGCACCGTGTGTGTGGGCCTTTCGCTCATCTGCCCGCGGTTTCTTGTCACTTGTCACCCGTCACGTGTCACTTTATATTGAATTGGTTTTGGAAGGGTGGAGAATCGCTTCCAGCGCGAGCTGGGGGAGGAAAGTCCGAACACCAAAGGGCGCGATGCCGCGTAACCCAGGTCCGTTCGATTGGGATATACGCGGGCGGAAAGTCGGGAGACTTTCCGACGGACAGTGCCACAGAAAACAGACAGCCTCGACACTTCGGTGTCGGGGTGATGGTGAAAAGGTGCGGTAAGAGCGCACCGCGCGAAGCGCAAGCGACGCGGCACGGAAAACCCCATCGGGTGCAAGGCCAAATAGGGAATCCCGGAGCGGCCCGCTCCAGGTTTCGCGAAAGCGAAACGGATTCCGGGTATCGGCTGCTGAGACAAATGATTCTCTCCGCTCGCAAGAGTGTAGACAGAATTCGGCTTACAGCCCTTCCAAAACCATTTTCTGATTTAACGATTGACGATTTTCGATTTACGAAATCACTGCAAGTTCAAGTGATCGCGTGTATCGTAAATCGAAAATGGACAGACACCTTGCACGACCCTCTGTTTGAAATCAACGACCTGAATCCCTTCGCCAATTCAAACCGGAATTTTTGTCGTTCCGGCGTACCGGTGGCCCGGTTTTCTGCAGCGCGGCCGGCGCGCTTTCGTTTCCATCCCGATCCACCGCGCTGACCGCGATGATATCGGGCCGGGAATCGGAGAACGTCCGCGAAGTTTGATTCGCGGGCAGAATTTCCGTTGTCCAGACCTCATGGCTCCGGAATTGCAAAACCCACAGCCACGCCGGTTCGCCGCCGGCGGCGGCCCATTCAAATTGCAAACCCGACCGGCTTTCGCCGAAGGTGAGTTTCGGCCGGTCCGGGGGAATGGAATCCAGCCACGGTGACGCCGGGACAAGCGCCGGTTGCAGATATTGGGCGCGAACCACCCCGGCCAGCGTTTGGTTTTCCTGGAGGGTGCGGAGATGATAAAAAATTTGCCCGTCAACACCGGATTGTCGGCGGGCGATCTGGATTTGTCGGGCAATTTCGTCCGGCTTCCACTTGATGCCGACGTTGGCGGCCATCAAGCTCGGCCAGAGATGGCGATGTTTGGCGTTTTCCCCCGACCACCATTGCAGGAGTGCGGGGAAACTCTGTTCCCGCTGGTCCACCGGCCAATAGAGTTGCGGCGAAAAATAATCGAGCCAGCCGCTGGCCAGCCACAAGCGCGAATCGGCATAAAGTTTTGCGTAAGTATCGAGCCCCTGAACCTGTCTGGGGAAGCCCGGGCGCCAGATGCCAAACGGACTGATGCCGAATTTCACCCACGGTTTCAGCGCCTTGATGGAATGGTTGATGTTCTGGACGAACTGGTTCACGTTCGCCCGCCGCCATTCGTCGCGGCTCATTCCGCTGGAATTCCCATACTTCCGCCAACTGGCGTTGTCGGGGAAGTCCTCCGTGCGTCCCTCCGCATCCTTGTCCGGATAGGGATAAAAATAATCGTCGAACGTAATGCCGTCCACGTCGTATCGCCGCACCACGTCCAGGACCACATTCAAAACATGTTCACGCGCGGCGGGTTCACCGGGGTCAAGCCAGAGCAGATTGCCATAGCGCCGGACCAGTTCCGGATGGGTGCGGGAAAGGTGTTCCAGCGCCGCCGGGGATCGGGCCTGGGCCGGCGGCAGCGACACGCGAAACGGATTGAACCACGCGTGCAGTTCCAAACCGCGTTGGTGGGCTTCTGCGATGGCGAAAGCGAGCGGATCGTAAAACGGCTGCGGTGACCTGCCCATCGTGCCGGTGAGAAACTCCGACCATGGCTCAAGGGGCGAGGCATAGACGGCGTCGGCCATGGGGCGGGCCTGGAAAATCACGGCGTTTAACTTCAATTGCACAGCGCGGTCAAGCAGCGCGATCAGTTCGGCCTTTTGTGCTGCGACACTGAGGCCGGGTTGGGACGGCCAATCGACATTCGCGACCGTGGCCAGCCAGGCCCCGCGGAATTCGCGTTGCGGCGCCGGTGGTGTGGCAGCCACCGGCACATACGTCAGGTCCGCGGCAAAAAGCATTGCCGGCATCAACCCAATGAACGCGGACAAGATTTTAATTCGAGCTGTCATGGCATGGCGCGCTCAGATTTAGACGCGGTTGCCTGTCCTTTGGCAAAACAAATTTGCCACGGAGCGGAGAAGCCTGGAGCTTTAAAAGTAATTGATTTTCTCCACGACGCTGTGACTCTGTGGTTGATTTCGCCGGAGGCTTGACAAAACGCAACTGCATTTTTATTCAGTTATATATCAATCACTTACACTGCAAATGTCGTTGGAAATTTGACAAGGCGAAACAAAGATGATTTTCTTTTGCCGTTGCAGCCGAAGTTCGGCTTCCTTCCTGAAGCCGGACGCGGGAGACCCAAACTCCTCAAAGTAATTGAGGACGGGGCGCAGGGGTTCCGGCAACGGAATTCCGGGCCACTTTCAAGGCCAAGCCCGACAGCTAATCTCGCAGGCATTTGGAAGGGCGAGCCTCTGAGCCGCGAAGTCCGCGGTGATCAAGTTCACCCCAATGTAAAATTAAGTGTGGCGTGCCATGTTAATAGCATGAGCCCGTAGATAAATATATGTTGGACGCAATCTATATCGGGTTAATTATCGGCGGCATGGTGTCTTTGATGATTTATGCCGTTGGCTGCGAAAAACTCTAATCCATTTTATGGAAAACCTCATACTCGGAATCATTTCCGTCGCGCTGTGTGCTTATTTGATTTTTGCCATGGTGCGGCCGGAAAAATTTTAAAACAAATGATGCAGGCTGCGTTTGATATGCGTCGCTTGCGGCAACGTCGGCAGGCCATCTCATGGCCTGCCGATTCCAAAGTGGATCGATATGAAAAAAGTTGAGGCAATTATTAAACCGTTCAAGTTCGAAGAAGTAAAAGACGCCCTTGCCGGAATGGGTGTCGCCGGCATGACCGTGAGCGAGGTCAAAGGTTTTGGCCGTCAAAAAGGCCAGACTGAACTCTATCGCGGCAGCGAATATACCGTGGATTTCCCGCCAAAGATAAAAAATGAGCTGGTCATTGCCGACGGCCCGATGAATGCCGCTGTTCGCGAGATCATCAGGACCGCCAGGACCGGTAAAATCGGGGACGGGAAGATTTTCGTTTCATCCGTTGAACAAGCCGTGCGTATCCGCACAGACGAAAAAATGAATTTGCGGTCCAAACCGGCAAACCTTAATTCAACATGAACCCTCATCATTGGCTCGAACTGGCACTCTACATCGGCGCGCTCGTTCTTATCACGAAACCGCTCGGTCTCTACATCAACCGCGTGCTCGATCCCAACGGTCGCACCTGGCTCGACCTGGTTATGCGCCCGCTGGAAAAATTGACCTACACCGTGCTTCGCGTTGACCCGGCGAAGGAACAGAGATGGAAGCAATATACCTTTGCTTTACTGATTTTCAGTTGCGCGAGCTGCCTTTTCACATACGCGATTCTGCGACTGCAGCAATATTTGCCGTTGAACCCTCAAAAATTCGGCCCGCTCGCGCCGCATCTGGCGTTCAATACCGCCGTCAGCTTTCTTACCAACACTAACTGGCAAAGCTATTCCGGTGAATCCACGATGTCTAATTTCTCGCAGATGGTCGCGCTGGTGTTCCACAACTTCTTTTCCGCCGCGGCCGGCATTGCGGTTGCCGCCGCGCTCGTCCGCGGCATTGCGCGGCACACGTCGCAGACCATCGGCAATTTTTGGGTGGATATCACCCGCATCACTTATTATTTGATGTTGCCCATTTGCACCGTTTATGCGGTGTTTCTCGTGTCGCAAGGCTCGATCCAAAACTTCAAGCCCAACACCACGGCCACCCTCATCGAACCGCAAACCGTTTCCGTTCCGAAGACTGACGCAAGCGGCAACCCGGTCAAGGACACCAATGGCAATCCGGTGATGGTCAGTCAAACCCTCACCACCCAGACCATCGTCCAGGGGCCGGTAGCCTCGCAAATGGCCATCAAGATGCTCGGCACCAACGGCGGCGGTTTTATGAATGCCAATGCCGCGCACCCGTTTGAAAATCCCACGCCGTTCTCGGATTTCATCCAGATGCTTTCGATTTTAGCCATCGGCAGCGCCCTCACCTATCACCTCGGCCGTGAAACCAAAAACCAGAAACATGGGTGGGCGGTTTGGACCGCCATGTTCATCATGTTTCTCGCGGGCCTTTCCCTTTGTTGGTGGGCGGAATCAAGCGGCAACCCGATTCATCACCGACTTGGCGTCGCCGCCGCCGACGGAAACATGGAAGGCAAGGAGGTGCGTTTTGGCATTTTCGAATCCTCGCTCTTCGCCACCGTTACGACCGATGCTTCCTGCGGCGCGGTCAATGGCATGCATGATTCCTTCACGCCGCTCGGCGGATTGGTGCCCATGTTCAACATCCAGACCGGCGAAGTCATTTTCGGCGGCGTTGGCGCGGGACTCTACGGTATGTTAATTTTCGTTGTCATCGCGGTATTCATCGCCGGCCTGATGGTCGGCCGCACGCCGGAATATCTCGGTAAAAAAATCGAGGCTTACGACGTGAAAATGGCGCTGCTGGCCTTTGTCATTCTTGCGATAATCATTCTGGGCTTCACGGCCTGGGCCTGTGTGAGCCCCTGGGGTCTCGCCGGATTAAACAACAACGGGCCGCACGGCTTTAGCGAAATGCTTTACGCCTACACTTCCTGTGCGGGCAACAACGGCAGCGCCTTTGCCGGCCTCAATGCCAATACCTCGTGGTATGACACAACGCTCGGCATTGATATCATACTCGGCCGGTTCGGAATGATCGTGCCGCTGCTGGCCCTGGCCGGCTCCCTCGCAAGGAAAAAAATCATCCCCGCCAGCGTTGGAACTCTTCCCGTGGCCGGAACAACGTTTACCCTGTGGCTGGTTGGCACGGTGATTCTTGTCGGCGCGCTGACCTTTTTGCCCGCGCTCGCCCTCGGCCCGATTGTGGAGCATTTCCTCATGTTGCAAGGAACTTTGTTTTAAAAAATTATGCAAAAAAAATCTGTTTCCGTCCTGGATCCAAAAATCCTTTGGCCCGCCATTGGCGACTCGTTCATAAAACTGAACCCGCGCCTGATGGTTAAAAATCCCGTCATGTTCGTGACGATGGTTGGCGCGGCCATCAGCACGGTGGACATTTTCCGCTCGCCGGGACAAACGCTTTTTGTTGCGCAAATTGCCATCTGGCTCTGGTTCACGGTGCTGTTCGCCAACTTCGCCGAAGCCGTCGCCGAAGGCCGTGGCAAAGCGCAAGCCAAGGCGCTCCGCGCTACCCGCACGCAAACCAACGCAAACAAAGTTTTGGCGAATGGCAAAATTGAAGTCGTGGATGCCGATGCGCTTCGCAAAGACGACGTGGTCATCGTTCGCGCCACCGAACTCATTCCCGCCGACGGCGAAATCATTCTCGGCGCGGCGACGGTGGACGAATCCGCCATCACCGGCGAATCCGCCCCCGTCATCCGCGAAGCGGGCGGTGACCGTAGCGCCGTCACCGGCGGTACGCGTGTGCTTTCCGATGAAGTCAAAGTTCGCATCACTGCCAATCCCGGCGAGGGATTTCTCGACCGCATGATTTCCCTCGTGGAAGGCGCGAAACGGCAAAAAACGCCGAACGAAATCGCGCTCACGATTTTGCTGGCGGCGCTCACGCTCGTTTTTCTCCTTGCCGTTGTCACTTTGAAACCATACGGCATTTATGCCGGCACTACATTTTCAAATGCCGTGCTCATCGCCCTGCTCGTCTGTTTGATTCCGACAACCATCGGCGGATTGTTGAGTGCGATTGGCATCGCCGGCATGGACCGTTTGCTTCAACGCAACGTGCTGGCGATGAGCGGACGCGCGGTTGAAGCGGCGGGCGACGTGGACGTGCTGCTGCTCGACAAGACCGGCACCATCACGCTGGGCAATCGCCAGGCCACGGCCTTCCTGCCCGGGACCAATGTGTCCACGCAGGAACTGGCCGACGCCGCGCAACTCGCCTCGCTGGCGGACGAAACGCCTGAAGGCCGCAGCGTGGTGGTGCTGGCGAAAAACTTCGGCATCCGGGCGCGGACGATTCACGATTTACCTGGCGCGCAATTCGTGCCGTTTACCGCACAGACGCGCATGAGCGGTGTGAATTTCGAAGGCAAGCAAATCCGCAAAGGTTCGGCAAACGCGGTGCGCCAGTTCGTTGGTGGCCTGTTGCCGGCGGAAATCGAAAAAATTGTCGAGGCGATTTCACTTTCCGGTGGCACGCCGCTGGTGGTGGCCTCCAAGGAACGCGCCCTCGGCGTGATTCATTTGAAGGACATCGTGAAGGGCGGGCTCGCTGACCGTTTCAAACGTTTTCGCGCGATGGGCATCCGCACCGTGATGATTACGGGCGACAACAAACTGACCGCCGCGGCCATTGCGCAGGAGGCGGGTGTGGATGATTTTCTCGCTGAGGCGAAACCGGAGGACAAACTCGCCTTGATTCGCCAGGAGCAGCAGGGCGGGCGGATGATTGCGATGATTGGCGACGGCACAAACGATGCGCCCGCCCTCGCTCAGGCCGATGTCGGCGTCGCCATGAACACCGGCACACAGGCCGCCAAGGAGGCCGGCAACATGGTGGATTTGGATTCAAATCCCACCAAGCTGCTGGAAATTATTGAAATTGGGAAACAACTGCTCATTACTCGTGGTTCGCTGACGACCTTCAGCATCGCCAACGACGTCGCGAAATACTTCGCCATCATTCCGGCGATGCTCATGGTCACGTTTCCTGTCATTGCCCCGCTGAACATCATGAAACTGCACAATCCCAACAGCGCGATTTTGAGCGCCGTGATTTTTAACGCCCTCATCATCATCGCACTGATTCCCCTGGCATTGCGCGGCGTTAAATTCCGCGCGGTGGGCGCGGCGGAAATTTTACGGCGCAACCTCCTCGTTTATGGCGTTTGGGGCATCATCCTGCCGTTCATCGGCATCAAACTTATCGACCTCATCGTCTCCGGCTTACACCTCGCATAATTTAAAAATATGAAAACCATTATTGCTGAATTCGGCCGCTCGATTGTGGCAACGCTCTTTTTTGCCGTCATTGTGTGCGGCATTTACCCGCTCATTGTTTTTGGCATTGGCCGGACACTGTTCCCTCACCAGGCCGATGGCAGTCTCATGGTGGACAAGACCGGCGCCGTTCGCGGCTCGGAATTGCTCTGCCAAAATTTTACCAGCGATAAATATTTTCATCCCCGGCCCTCCGCGGCGGGCAATAATGGCTATGATCCCACCGCCTCCGGCGGTAGCAACCTGGGGCCAACGTCGTCCAACCTCGTCGCCAACCTCACCGCCAACATCGCCGCTTATCGCTCCGATAACAACCTGCCCACGAACGCTCCCGTGCCTGCCGACGCCGTGACCGAATCCGGCAGCGGCCTAGACCCGCACATCAGTGTGGCGAACGCAGAGTTGCAGATTCCCCGCGTGGCCAAAGTCCGCGGCCTGAGCGAAGACCGCGTGCGTGAGCTGGTAAAGGAAAACACCCGCGGCCGCGACTTGGGCCTGTTCGGCGAACCGCGGGTGAATGTAATGACATTGAACTTCGCGCTCGACCAGTTGCCGCAAAAATAGTTTCTTTCCGGCGTGGAACCGCCTGCCATTGAACGGTTGAAGCCGGAGGATTTTCTCCGGCTCATCGAGAAAAGCCGGCTGGGTAAATTAAAAATCTACCTCGGCCACGCCGCCGGCGTCGGCAAAACCTACGCGATGCTGGAAGAGGCGCATCGCCTCAAAAAAGCGGGCGTGGACGTGGTCATCGGCTGGGTCGAAACACATGGACGCCAGGAAACCGAGGCGCTGCTGGAAGGCTTGGAAATCATCCCACGCAAAAAAGTCGAGCACAATGGCCGGACCGTCGAAGTGCTCGACGTGGACGCCATTTTCAAGCGGTATCCGACGGTTTGCATCATTGACGAACTGCCGTTCACGAACATTGAAGGTTCGACCCACCCCAAGCGTTATCTTGAAGTGCATGATCTGCTGCTGGCGGGCATCAATGTCATCACCGCCATGAACATCCAGCACCTCGAAAGCCTGCACGACACCGTGTTGCACGCGACCGGCGTGGACGTGCGCGAGCGTGTGCCCGACCGCTTCGTGCTGGAGGCCGATCAGATTGTGAACATCGATTTGACCGCCGAGGAATTGCGCGAACGGCTGCGGCTGGGAAAGATTTATCCGGCAGATCGTGCCGCCGCCGCGCTGGAGAATTTTTTCACCGAGGAAAACTTAAACGAGCTGCGCGAGCTGGCCCTGCGCGAAACCGCCGCCGCGCTGGACCAGCGCTCACGCCTGGGCGCCCGGCCGCAAACGGAGGTCAGCGAAAAGCTCGCCGTTTTCATCAGCACCAATCCCGTCACGACGGCAAAGCTGCTGCGCACGGCGTCGCGTATTGCCGGGCGGTTGAATCGCGAATGGATTGCCGTTTATGTGCGCCGAAAAAAAGAGGGCCCGGTGAACATTCCCTCGGATTTGCAGCGAGAGTTCATGCAGAACGTGCAGTTGGCAACGGAACTTGGCGGCCAGGTCACGGTTCTGGAAGGCGAAAATGTTTGCGAAGCGCTGTTGAAATTCTGCCGCGAAAACGACGTTCACCTCGTGGTGCTGGGCACAACGGAACGGCGCTGGTGGCAATTTACCCGCCCGAATGTTTTGAACTTTTTTCTACACCACGCGCCGGGCATTGACCTGCACATCGTCGATCCGAACAACTGAGGCGCGTCAAAAATCGAACGCGTCGCCGGGACGCAGCAAATGAAGGGTTTTTCCCGCGGCCCGGAATTTTTCGACGGCGATCGCATGATCAATCTTGATCGGCGGGAAAGTGTCGTAATGCACGCCGAGGATTTCCCGGCAGCGCACAAATTCGGCGGCTTTGACGGCATCGTCCGGTCCCATGGTGAAGTTGTCGCCGATGCACAGCGCGGCAAATTTCAGCGGTGTGGCTTCGCCAACCAGTTTCATATCCAGCGTCAACGCGGTGTCGCCGGAGAAATAGAAATTTCCATCCACGCTCTCGACCACGAAGCCGCCGGCATTGCCGCCATTGGTGCCATCCGGCATGGTGCTGGAATGGATGGCATTGACGAGTTTGGCGCGGCCAAAATCAAATTTGAAACCACCGCCGTGATTCAGCGGATGCACGCTCGGCGCCCCTTGTTTCTCCAGCCACATGGCGACTTCAAAATTGGCGATGACGAGCGCGCCGGTGCGTTTGGCAATTCCCACCGTATCGCCGACGTGGTCATCGTGTCCGTGGGAGACGAGGATGAAATCCGCCGGCACCGATTTTACCTCAATGGCCCTTGCCAGGGGATTGCCGGAAATGAACGGGTCAAACAGCAGGGTTTTGCCACTTACAACGACCGAGAAACAGGCATGGCCGTAATAGGTGACCTTCATGCCGCCCCTACGTTCAGGCCGCCGTGCTCATCTCCGGTTCCGACGAGTCCAGGAAGCCCTGCAAGTGACGCACGCGCGTCGGGTGACGCAGCTTGCGCAACGCCTTGGCCTCAATCTGACGGATGCGTTCACGTGTGACGTTGTACATCTTGCCGATTTCCTCGAGGGTGCGCTCGTAGCCGTCGAGCAGACCGAAACGCATTTCAAGAATCTTCCGCTCGCGCTCGGTCAGCGTCGTCAGCACGTCGCTCAGCTTTTCACGGAGCAGGCTGTAGCTGGTGACTTCCGACGGGTTTTCCGCCGTCTTGTCCTCGATGAAATCGCCGACGCTGACGTCGCCGTCATCGCCGACGGGCGCGTGGAGCGACACCGGCTGTTGCGCCATCTTGAGCAGCGCGTGGATGCGCGCCACCGGCATGTGCATTTCATCGGCCAGTTCCTCCGGCGTGGGTTCGCGGCCCAGTTCCTGGGTGAGCTGTTTTTGCGCGCGCCAGAGCTTGTTCATGATTTCGATCATGTGCACCGGGATGCGGATGGTGCGCGCCTGATCGGCGATGCTGCGGGTGATGGCCTGGCGGATCCACCAGATGGCGTAGGTGGAAAATTTGTAGCCGCGGCGATACTC
>Ga0181520_10006539_pt1 | contig 17755 bp, 15 predicted proteins | sample PEATcosm2014_Bin_29_FD_132451 | JGI IMG/M metagenome (GOLD analysis project Ga0181520, IMG submission 132451) | Peatland microbial communities from MTU Mesocosm Facility, Houghton, MI, USA - PEATcosm2014_Bin02_30_metaG | ecosystem: Environmental > Terrestrial > Soil > Wetlands > Peat | place... | reverse complement strand
TTCCATTTTCTGGTTCGTCCTGAAGGTTTTCTTTTTCCTGTTTCTTTACATCTGGGTGCGCGGGACGCTTCCCCGTTTCCGCTACGACCAGCTCATGGGCTTCGGATGGAAGTTCCTGGTTCCGGTGGCAGTGGCCAACATCGTGGTCACGAGCTTCTTCATTGGCCTGCGGCTTCCGGCGCAGTAATCTACAATTTCTGTTTTGGGCTGAATTCGTGTGATCTGTAGTGGCGGTTTCGTTCAAAAATCATGCATCTGGCTCTCTTCATTGTTTTCGCGGGGCTGTGCGTAGCGGGTGCGCTGAACCTCCTGCTGCAGCGCCATCCCATCAACAGCGCGCTCTCGCTCATCGTTGTGATGAGCTCGCTCGCCGTTCTCTACCTGCTTCTCGGAGCCGAATTCCTCGCCGCCGCCCAGGTCATCGTCTATTCCGGCGCCATCATGGTCCTCTTCACCTTCGTCATCATGCTTTTGAACGCCGGCAAGGAGGAACGCACCCACGGCAGCAAGCTCGCCTATATCGCAGGATTTCCCGGTGCCGCCGCACTTCTCGGGCTGCTCACATACATCTTCCTCTCCCAGAAATCCGGCTTTGGCCAGGCCCGGCTCGGCGAATATCTGGCCACCACCGGCGACCTCAGCCGCGTCCTTTTCCGCGACCTGCTGCTCCCTTTTGAAGTAACCTCCGTCCTCATCCTCATCGCCATCCTCGGCGCGGTAGCGCTCGCTAGAAAGGAGCACTGAGCGATGGTCCCGATTGCGTACTACCTCGTCCTGAGCGCCATTCTGTTCTCCATCGGTGTCGCGGCGTTTCTCATCAAGCGCAACATCATCACCGTATTCATGTCGATTGAGCTCATGCTCAACGCCGTCAACCTCGCCTTCATCGCCTTCTCCCGTCAATGGAGCCAGGTCACCGGCCACCTCCAGGTCAACGGCCAGATCTTCGTCTTCTTCGTGATGGTCGTCGCCGCCGCCGAAGCCGCTGTCGGACTCGCGATCATCATCTCCATCTTCCGCGCCCGCAACACCCTCAATGTCGATTCGATCGACCTGATGAAACTATGACTTCCGACCTTCACCTCTGGCTCATTCCGCTCGTCCCCTTCGCCGGATTCATGGTGAACGGTCTCCTCGGCCGCAGGTTTCCCAAAGGCCTGGTCACCGCCGTAGCTCTCGTCGCGTCGCTCACCCCCTTACTTCAAGTCGCAGCCATAGTCACGAAATTCAGTTCTCTCTCTCTCCCGCACGTTGAGGATCTGGGCACATGGATCCGTGCCGGCGCTTTCCACGCCGACTTCTCTTTTCAGCTCGATCAGCTCACGTTGGTCATGCTCTGCGTCGTCACCGGCGTCGGATTCCTCATCCACATCTACTCTGCCGGCTACATGGCCGAGGAAGAGGGTTATTGGCGATTCTTCGCCTACATGAACCTCTTCCTCTTCTTCATGCTCACGCTCGTGCTTGCCGAAAATTTCCTGCTGATGTTCGTCGGCTGGGAGGGTGTGGGCCTCGCCTCCTACCTGCTGATCGGCTTCTGGTATACGCGCGATTCTGCCGCCAACGCCGGCAAAAAAGCCTTCATCGTCAATCGCATCGGCGATTTCGGCGTCCTCGTTGCGATGTTCCTTCTGATCGCGCATTTCGGCACGTTGAGTTTCGGTGGGGTCTTCAGCCAGATCGGCTCGCACCCCGCATGGCAGGGCGGCTTCCTTACTACGATCGCGCTGTTCCTGCTGCTGGGCGCCACCGGAAAATCCGCGCAGATTCCTCTTTATGTCTGGCTGCCGGACGCCATGGAAGGCCCAACGCCGGTTTCCGCTCTCATTCACGCTGCCACCATGGTCACAGCCGGCGTTTACATGATCGCTCGCGCCCATGTCATCTTTGACCGTTCCTCCTTCGCTCTGGGAGCTGTGGCCATGATCGGTGTCGCTACCGCCGTCTTCGCCGCCACCATAGCAATCGTCCAGACTGACATCAAGCGCGTCCTCGCTTACTCGACCATTTCGCAACTTGGTTACATGTTCCTTGGATGTGGCGTCGTGGCTTACTCGGCAGGCATCTTTCATCTCGTAACGCACGCCTTTTTCAAGGCGCTCCTCTTCCTGGCAGCCGGCTCGGTCATCCACGCCCTCAGTGGTCAGCAGGACATGCGCGCGATGGGTGGCTTGCGGACCAAAATCCCCGTCACATTCTGGACGATGACCGCGGCAGTATTTGCTATCTCCGGATTGCCACCGCTGGCCGGCTTCGTCAGCAAAGACGAAATCCTCTATCAGGCCTTCATCTCCCCCAACGGCGGGAAAATCCTCTGGGCCATCGGCCTCGTTACCGCCGGGCTGACCTCTTTCTATATGTTCCGACTCTGGTACATGACCTTCTTCGGACAATCCCGCGCCGCGGCCGCGCACCACGAAGAAGATCTGGCAGCCGTTCACGCCCGCTCCAATACGAAGCTGGTACTCGAAGCCGAAGCTCATGCATCAGGTATCCACGAGAGTCCCTTGGTCATGCTGGGCCCCCTCGTCGTTCTTGCTGTTCTTTCCATCGTAGGTGGATGGATAGGATGGCCCGAAGGCTTAGGCGGAAATAACTGGTTTGCCCATTTTCTGGAACCAGCAGTTACAACCACTCATGTCCCGTACGAACAAACGGCTGTTGCCCTCGCGGCAGGCGCCGCGAAGATGCCTAAAACCTCTCCGGCCCAAAATGGACACGTCGAGCTTCTTCTCGCTCTTTGTTCTGTCCTCACAGCTCTCGCTGGATGGTTTATCGCGCACCTCCTGTATTTCGCCAGGCCTGAACTTCCCGCCAAAATAGCGGTGCGGCTCCGCGCTTTGTATGCCGTTCTCAGTCGAAAATACTGGATCGACGAGTTATACGGCGTCATGATCGTTACTCCGGTTCTGTTTCTTGCGCGATGGGTTCTGGGGGTTCTGGTGGAGCGCGGCATTATCGATGGCGGCACACTTACCGCCGGTTACGCAACTCAGGGGTTGGGGGCGCTGGTTGCGCGCATTCAATCCGGCAACATTCGTTCTTACGCTGGATGGCTGGCGCTTTTCGGCGCCATTCTCCTGGCTGTCTCGTATTTTGGATGGACTACCCACTTGTTAGCGCGATGAGCACTGCCCTGAGGAACACATTTTGCTGAACGACCATATTCTGACGGCCATCACCCTCCTGCCCGCAGCGGGAGCGATGGTGGTCGCCCTCCTGCCGCGCAAAGGGCACACCATCCAGTGGTTCGCCCTGCTGGTTACGCTCGCAACCTTTGTTCTGTCGCTGCACCTGCCGGCGCACTTTGACTACGCGCGGCGCGGTTTCCAGTTCGAGGAGAATCGGCCATGGATCTCGAGCCCCGCAATCCGATACCACCTCGGCGTGGACGGACTTTCCTTATGGCTGGTGTTACTGACCACGTTTCTCGCTGTCATCGGGGTGCTGATCTCCTGGCGTGCGATTGAGACGCGAACCAAGGAATTTTATTTTCTTTTCCTCCTGCAGCAGACTGCGATGATCGGCGTTTTCGTCGCGCTGGATCTCTTCCTCTATTACGGTTTCTGGGAACTGTCGCTGGTGCCCATGGCGATTCTGATCGCAATGTTCGGCCCAGCTCGCGGCCGCCAGGCCGCCCTCAAATTCTTTCTCTACACCTTTCTTCCCTCCGCGCTTTTCCTGGTCGCAATACTCTGGCTCTACGCGAAAACCGGGACCTTTGATTTTGTGCAGCTGCAAGACGCTCTGACAAACCAACCTTCCTTATTCAGTCCGCAGGCTTTGTGGTGGGCTTCGCTCGCATTCCTGATGGCCTTCGCCGTTAAGGTTCCGGTTTTCCCGCTCCACGGATGGTTGACCGATACGATTCAGGAAGCTCCAACAGCCATGGCCATGGTGGTAGCCGGCAAGCTGGGCCTCTACTCCATAGTTCGATTTAATCTCGGGCTTTTCCCGGCACAGGCACGGTTGATCGCGCCTTTGATGATCGCTCTGGCCGTGATTGGATTGCTCTATGGAGCACTGGTCGCCCTGGCGCAAACAGATATGAAGCGGCTGGTGGCCTATTCGATCCTGAGCAATCTGAGCTTTTGTACCCTGGGCATCTTCTGCTTTGCTGTGGCCGGCCTGAATGGCGCAGTCTTCCAGACAATTAATGAGGGAGTTACAGGCGGCGCTTTCCTGGCTTTGGTCAGCCTCCTGTATGAGCGGTATGGCACTTACGACATGTCCCTGTATGGCGGACTCGCTTCAAAACTTCCTATGCTGGCCACGCTGTACGTCATCACCGCTCTGGCGCTCATCGGTCTGCCGTTGTTCAATGGCTTCGTCGGCGAATTTCTCGTTCTAAGTGGCAGCTTCGAGGCGCATCCGGCATGGATTGCGGCAGCAACCATTGGGGTGATCCTTAGCGCCTCCTACATACTCTGGATGGTACAGCGCATCTTCTATGGGCAGCCGTCTCCGCTGGCGGCGAATCGGCCGGCTGTGGATTTGAATGCCCGCGAGCAGCTCATGCTTTGGCCGATGGCTGTACTCATGCTGGTGATGGGTGTTGCTTCTCCTTACTGGATTCGGGCTATCGATGGCGCCGTGAGCGGACTTGCAGGGACCTCTGCGGGCACGGCCGCTGCGCCTGCCTCACAGGCTGTCAGCGCGGCAGCAGCCGGTCAGGAGACGCAATGAACGACGCCCTGCGTATCCTGCCTGAAATCGTCCTCACCGTTGCGGGCGTCCTGGTCATGGTGGTTGACGCGCTGATGCCCAAAGCATCGAACCGCAAGCCGCTGGGATGGCTGGCTGCTGTCGGAATCCTCGGCGCGCTGGCTGCCAGCTGGTGGCAATATCGACTTCCTCCAGGAACGGGCTACTTCGGAGTTGTTCAGACGGATGCCTTCAGCGTCTTCTTTCACATATTGATCGCGGGCATTGTGCTGACATCCGTGCTGATCGCACTGGACGCGGTGACTCCGGAAACGGAGGGGCTCGGGGAGTTGTTCGCGCTCATGCTTTTCGGTTCGGTCGGCATGATGCTGATGACGAGCGCCGTGGAGCTGCTGCTTGTGTTTGTCGCGCTGGAAATCTCCTCCATATCGACTTACATTATGGCTGGGTTTCGACGCAAGAGCGCCAAAAGTCCCGAGTCGGCCCTGAAATACTTCCTGCTGGGATCGTTCGCCACCGCGTTTTTCCTGTACGGTATTGCGCTCATTTTCGGCGCAACGGGCACGACGCGCATCGATGGAATTTCCGCCGCAGTTAGTGGAAATCACGCGTTCGGTCTGCTCCATGGCGGGTTGGCGATGATTATTATCGGGCTCGGGTTCAAGGTTTCGGCGGCTCCTTTCCATGTCTGGACTCCGGACGTTTATGAAGGCGCTCCGTCTCCAGTTGTTGCTCTCATGTCTACCGGGCCCAAGGCCGCGGCTTTTGCGGTTCTGCTGCGCATTGCCTACGGCGCGCTTCCGCAGTTGCATGGTCACTGGGTTCCGATCCTTTGGTGGCTGGCAGTAATCTCAATGACCGCCGGGAACCTGGGAGCGCTGCGCCAACATAATCTGAAGCGCATGCTGGCATATTCTTCGATTGCTCATGCCGGTTACATTCTTGTGGCATTCACGGCTCTTTCCGCCGATGGCGTGGCCGCCGCGAGTTTCTATGTAGTTTCCTATGGGGCCATGAATGTGGGCATGTTTGCTGTGATCAGTCATGTCGGCGGGTACGATGACCACCTTACTGCGATTGAGGATTATCGCGGGCTCGGTTACAGCTCCCCCCTGCTTGGTGGCGCAATGACGCTGTTCCTGATTTCTCTGATCGGCATTCCCTTCACCGCGGGTTTCTTCGGCAAGTTCTACGTTTTTGCCGCGGCGCTGCATTCGGGGATGGTTTGGCTGACGATCGTCGGCCTGATCAACAGCGGCGTGGCGGCTTATTATTATCTTCGAGTTGCCGCTGCGGTCTACTCTCGGCCTGCGGCCGCTGCTCCTATCATGTCACTCGAAAAAGCTTCCTTCCCGCTCCAGCTTGCGCTTCTGCTGACTGCGGCGGCGATTCTCATCCTGGGTATAGTTCCGGGCAATGTTCTCGGCGCAGCCCGCGCCGCAGCCCAGACCCTCTCGTCCGCCAGCGACAGTAAATAACTGCGCATAAGTCTGTTCGATTAGCGGGAACCCGCGGCTACACACCCTTCATTGCTTTTTGAGACGCATGCCCGCACGCCTTCAGCGAGCCGCCCAGCGTTGTTGGGAAGCGGGCCTGCGATCAGGCCTTGCTTCCCATGCGTCGGAATCAACCAGCGATGCGCCGGGTTATGTGCGGCGGTAAATCGCGGGACCCAAGCTTGGCCAGGGAGGCTGCGCCGGAATGCGGTGCGGCAAACGCCGAAGCGGGGGCGGTCATGACTTCCTTCCAGGCCTGCTGGAACTTCTCCATTTCGCTGCGGGTGCCGACGGTGATTCGAACATAGGTGGGCCAGACCGGCCAGACGCGCCCAATGTAGACGTTGCGCTGGGCCATGGCGGCGATGACGTCGTGGCCGGGGCGGCCGGTATCAACCATGAAGCAGTTGGTCTGCGAAGGAATGAACTTATAGTTGTTGGCGGCGAGGAAGGAAAATGTGTCGTTGCGGATGCCGGTGTTGATTTTGCGGCGCTCGGGAATCAACTCCGGAACCTGGAGGCTGCTGGTGGCGGCGGCGACGGCGAGGATGGGCATGGAATTCATGCCATAAGTCTGGATTTTGGCGAGCAGATCGGGGCGGCCGATGGCAAAGCCGCAGCGCAGGCCGGCCATGCCGTAAATTTTCGAGAAGGTGCGCAGGACGATAATGTCCTTGTCCGCCTTGACGAGATCGATGGAAGGAGTGGCGTCAGAGAAGTGGATATAGGCTTCATCGACGAGAAGTATCGAGCCCTTCGGCTTATTGGCGAGTCCGTATTCGATATCGGCGCGGCTGGTGATGGTCCCGGTGGGATTATTGGGATTGCAGATGTAAAAGACTCCCGCATTTGGATCGGAGGCGATCATGGCGCGCACGTCGTGGGAATAGTCTTTGGCTAACGGAATCTTAACTATGTTTGCGCCACTTACTTTGGCAGCGTACAGTGGCGCTTCGTAGCTGGGATCGGCGACGACTAAGCTGTGTTCTTTCGAGGTGAAGGCGAGGACGGAATAATGAAGGGGCTCGCTGGAGCCGGCATAGGCGAGGACATAGTCGGGCTTGAGGCCCTCGGCGGCGCTGAAAGTGTCAATGAGCTTCTGAGTCAGCTCGAAGTCATAGCGGCCGCCTTCAGGGATGAGGCTGGCCATGGTGGCGCAGGCTCCGCTACAGGGGCCGAGGGGATTTTCATTGGCGTCGATGCGCACGGCGCCGGGCGGAATGTCGCGGGCGATGCGGCGGCGCTGGGCAAAGGCTAACTGGGATTCTGTCATGATGGGAACGGCGGCGGCGGCGGTTGCGGCGGCAGCCATACCGAAAAAGGTACGGCGGGAAAGGTTGGTATTCATCAGTGCCTCCTGAATTAGGTATCGGGCCTGGTTACTTACCCAACAGAGCGTGCGTCGGGCTACTGTGACTGGCGACTGCGATAACTTCGATTTCCACGAGCGCACCGGGAAGCGCGAGCGCGAAGACCTGCATGGCGCTGCGGGCCGGCTTATTCGGTTGATCCTTTGTACCAAAATATTGAGTGTAACCGCGCATAAATCCGGCGAAGTCCATTTTGCCGCTCTGGGCGGGGTCGCCGGCGAGGTAGGCGTGCATCATGACTACGTCGCCGAGAGCAAGGTGCTGGGCTGCGAGCGCAGTCTTAATGGCGTCGAGCGCGTGGACGGTTTGCGCTTCGGTGTCGCCGGGCGTGGTCCTGGCAACGGAGGAGTCGATCATGCCGCTGAGGTAGAAGGTGTCGCCAACCCAGACGCCCTGAGAGATAGGGAAGCTGGAATTGGGCATGGGGATGCGGGTGATGGTGCTTTGGGCGGACGCGGCGGCGCAGGCTGCGAGCGCGGCCAGAATGGCGATGGAGATTCGCTTAGGAAACATTGTTGCCTCCGTTCTGGATGCGTGCGCCGAGCTGGTTGATCACTCGATAAGACGAGAGAGCCGCGCCTTCCTGCCAGGCGACGAGATGGCTGGTGTGATCGCCGGCAAAGTAGACGCGGCGATCGGGGGCGAGGAGGACATCGAGGGAGCCGGGACCGGCGTGGCCAAAGCCGCTGATCCACGCGCCGAGGTTATACGGGATCTGCCCCCAGCTGATGTAGACGGGTTTCGAAAGGTCGTTGCCGTGGCCGGGATGGAGTAACTCGACGGCCTGACGGGAGGCATCCAGCCTGGCCTGCATGGTGGGCAGTTTACCGAAGGCGGTTCCATTTTCGATGGAGTACCCGCTGACTACTATGCCGCGCTCGGAAAAGAGGCGCGCGCTGGGGTACCAGACCACGTTGACGGTCTGCTGGAGATAGGATAGGCCGCCGTAAATGCCGTTTTCTGTTTCCCAGAAGCGGGGGGCTTCCCAGGCGACTTTATAGGCTGAATCGTAACTGGCGCCATCGATGGTTTTGCGAACGGCGGGGCTGAAGTCGGCGTCGAGGGTGCGCGCGATGGTGAGAGGCAAGGCGCAGATGCAGTAGTCGGCGGTAATGGTTTGATCTGTGCCGCTGGCTTTGTCGTGGTAGACGACGGTAACTCCGGAGGCGGACTGACGGATGCTGCGCACGACGGCGCCGTTGCGGACGACGGGGCCGAGGGCCTTGTGGAAGGCGTAGGGGATGCGGTCCATGCCGCCGATGGGCTGGAACATGGTGGGTTGCCAGTCGATGACTTCCTCTGCGAGTATGCCTTGCCATAAGTCGGCATCGAGGAGGGCGTGCATGGGGAGCGGATCGATGGCTTCGGGCATTTCTTTGCCTGCGCCAGGAGGTACCTTGAAGCCAGAACGCTCGGTGCCCTTGAAGAGTAAGTCGGGGTTGAGGTCTCCGTACTGGCGGAGGAAGGCGATCATGCGCTCGCGATCCTCGGCGGTGATCTCTTCGTCGAGAGCGCCTTTCTTAATGCACTTGGCGAGTAACTCGGAGACGTGGCCGCGGGTATCGTTGACGGCGCGACGCTCGGTGACGGGTGCGCCGCCGTTGAGCTTGTCGCATTGCATGAGGGCGCCGCGGGAGGAGTTGACTTCCACTTCGAGGGGAACGCCCAGCTGGTCGCAGTAGCCGAGCATGGTGCGGTGGATGGAGGGAAGGCGGGCGGGACCGGCGTTGAAGTAATTGCCCTCATCGAAGCTACAGGTTTGGTGGACGCCACTGGTGAACTCGACATCGGCGCCGGCGCGCACGGTCCAGTTACGGCCGCCGCAGCGTTCGCGGGCTTCGAGCACGGTACATCGGTAGCCGGCTTTGCCTAACTCATAGGCTGCGACGAGGCCGGCGATGCCGGCGCCGAGGATGACGACTTTTGTGCCCTTGCCGTCGACGAGGCGAAGTTTGGTGGATTCAGCGGAAGCTTCAGGGATGGCGAGAAGGCCGAGGGACTGCATCATGACGAACGCGGCGCTGTAGCCGCCGGCCTGACCTACACGCATCAGAAACTGACGTCTGGTAAGACTCATGGATTTGCGTTCCTGCCTGGTACTGGGATAACCGATTATGCCAGAGATCGATGGGCCTCGAAAAAAAAAGGCCCGTGGCCGGAGACAAGAGCCACGGGCTTCAGGGAGGCTAAAACAAAATTTTAAGAGCCAGCTGGGTGTTGAAAGGTTCGCCGGCACCGATGCCGGGAGCGCCGTTGAAACTGCCGATGGTAGTAAACAGCGTCAACGTATTGTCGTAGGTGTAGGACGGGTTGAAGTTGCCCGTCAGAGGGGGAGCGTAGTTCGTCCGGTTAAAGAGGTTGAACATCTCCACTCGGAATTGTGTTGTAATACGCTCTCCGATGTGGTTGTTCTTGAAAACGGAGAAGTCGACGTCGTTGTAACCGGGGCCGTAGTAACCGTTCCGGCGGGAGTCGCCCCAGGTTCCGGGCGCGGCATCGACAAAGGCATTCTGATTGAGCCAGAGGCCTCCCACTTTTTCCTGCCTGCCGCCCGTATAAGGGTTTACGCCCGGAACGATGTCGGCGCGCTGGTTTTCGTCGTCGGTTCCGGAAGTGTCGTTGGAACTGTAGACGGAGAATGGCAAGCCACCGTGGAAGGTCATCAGGCTGTTGAGCTGCCAGCCATTGGTCAAACCCTTCCATCTGGAAGTACCGGGAATGTCGTAGGTGATGAGACCGACGAAGATGTTGTGCATGTTGAAGTCGCTGTTGCCGTAGTCGCCTTTGAAGTTGGTGCTGTCCTGAGGCAAAGCGCCACGGTAAGCGGTGACCTCATCGAGGCTATGTGACCAGGTATAGGCTCCCTGGGCCGTGAACCCATGCACGTTTGAGATACGGAGCGTGGCCTGGAGCGAATTGTAGTTAGAGGTCCCGATACTCCGAACTTCGTTAATGAAGGTGTAATCGGGGAACTGCGAGTAATAAGGACGCGTGGCATTCTGCTGTGCTTCGGTTGCATAGATGCCAGGCGCGGCCTGATTGATATCCAGAATCGAGAGCAGATGGCGTCCCTCGCTTCCGACGTAACCGAGCTGGGCAACCATATTTTTGGAAATGCTTTGTTCCAGCTGCAGGTTGTAATTCATGTTGTGCGAGGGAACAAAGTTTTTCGCAATGGAGAAAATGCTGTTGGAAGGAGTAGAAGAAACGAACGGATCGACGCCGGAATGGATCTGGTACCCGCCGGCGGTTGCCGTGGTTACTGGGTCCGGGCCGCCGGGATTGCCCTCGACGCCATTGGGGGCGCCATTGCCGGGCCGGTTATCGAGGAAGGGGTTGAGGTTCGGCGTGTCGAAGTAAAGTCCAGCGCCGGCGCGAACCACCGTTTTAGCGAAGGCCTGGTACGAGAGTCCTAAACGGGGGCTGAAGTTCAGGTAGGTTGGATCATACAGAGAGCCGATCTGGTCACCTTGATAGACGACTCCGCCGAGACTGGGCCGGAAAACGGAGAGGTCCTTTTTTGAATTGTGGAGGGGGCCTTCATAATCCCAGCGAAGTCCGTAATTGATATTTAACTTCTCGTTCAGCTGCCAGGAGTCCTGGGCAAAAAAGTCGAAGGTATTGACGAAGACCTGGCGGTCGGGATCGCCGAGCGCGATGGATGAGGTTTTGACGTCGCCGGCCAGGAAGTCGGCAAGCGAGTTGACGAGCGGCCCATTGGTGGCGCCATACGTAGCGATTCCACCCCAGGTGTCGCCGGTCGCTCCAGGCCCCTGGGAACCATCGAAGATAAAGCTGCCGAGTGCGTGGCGGTGATAGAACTCATCGAGCTGGGCCTGGCGGAATTCGCCGCCAAACTTAAACTGGTGCTTGCCAATGGTCCAGGCAAGATCTTCAGTAAGGTGTCCGGTGATGTCGTTACGGCCCTCGGGAGGTGTCTCACCGACGGGATCGAAGCCGGTGATCTGAAAATTGGGAGCGCCAGGAAGACTGGATCCAGTGACCAGGCCAAGACCAGCTACGTCGAAGCCGTTATTGAAATCGTTGAAAACCTGGTTGAAGTAATTGACGCCGGCCAGCAACTGATTGGTGATGGACGGGGCGAAAACGTGGTTGAAGACGAGGGCGTAGTTCTGGACGTGGATAGGCGCTACCTCGTAGTACCACTTCAGGGATGAGCCAACGGGAGCGACCTGATTTCCCTGGCCGGCAAACCAGTGAGCGGAGAGGCTGTTCTTTTCGTTAATGGTGTAGTCGACTTTCGCCAGGCCATTGTAACTGTACCCATACTCGGGGTCAGTACTGGTGAAGTCCTTCTGGGCAATGCCGCCGGAGTCCGGGGCGAGATTTCCGGTCGCCGTGGAGGGCCAGAGCGTTTTGAGCAGCGCGGCGGAGACCGAATTCACGGCAACTCCATTGTTAGCCAGCACGGTTTCAGCAGCAGCCTGCCACGCGGCGGAAGGTTGTGTGGACTGATCGGGGACCCCGATGACGAAGCGCTGGTGTTCAAAAGTTGTAAACCAAAACAGCTTGTCCTTAATCAGGGGTCCGCCGGCGGAGTAGCCGTAGTTGTAGTTGCGGACCTCCTGTTTATCGGGTGCGGTAAAGGGATTGGTGGCGCCGAAAAACTCGTTGCGATTGTAGTAGTACAAGCTGCCATGAAGAGCATTGGTGCCGGACTTCAGAGAGAGATTGACGCTGCCACCGGGGTTGCGGCCGGATTCCGGAGCCGCCTGGGTCTGCGAAGAGAACTGATCGACGGCATCGATAGGCAAAATAATGCCTGCGATACCGGAGACTCCGCCCTGATTGACGGCGGGGATGTTGTGCCACAGATCGTTGTTATCGATGCCATCGATCTGCCAGTTAATCTGATTGGCGCGGGTGCCGTTCAGCGAGCCGTAACCGCCGGCGCCGGAGTTAGCGAATCCGGGCGCGAGGATGATGAGCTGAGTAAAGTCGCGACCGTTGAGGGGTGCGTCCTGGAGTGGAGCACTGCCCAGAACGGTGGTTTGGGTGGTCGATGTCGTATCAAGGACAAGCTCACTTGCCGAAACCTCGATGGTCTGCGCGGTCGAGGTGATGCTCATCCTGATGGGCAGGGTGTAAATCGTGCCAGCCGATACCGGCACATTCTCGATTTTTTCTGTTTTGAAACCGCCGGCCTCGACGGTAATGAGGTATGTGCCGAGTGGAAGATCCTGAAACTCGAATTCGCCGCCGCTGGAGGTCACCGTTTTCAGGGAGACCCCCGTCGCCGAGTTCATGGCTTCAACGCTTGCGCCGGGAAGAACAGCACCGGAGGGATCGGTAACCGTGCCGTTGACGCCGCCGCGAAAGGTCTGGGCGGGGAGCAGGGCGGTGGCGAGAAGGAGCAGGAGGGGGACCTGGACAACATTGCGAAGAGCGGAAAATCTCATATACGACCTCCGAAAGATGGTGGGGCCTGACACGGGTGCGCCCGTGATAGAGCGATCCTGAGCGGCGCAGCTACAGAGCTGCGTTGTGGCCATTCAGTTTTTTTTAGCTAGAGGATTCTTCGACAAGGAAGGCCGTCGCGGTGGATTTGCCGTTCTGACAGGGAAGGCAATTCTGTGCTCCACATGGTGCGACGGATGAACATGGTCTTACATTCTTGACACAGGTACGGAAAAAATTCAAGGCGCAATCAGGATTTGGCGGTCTTTGGGGTGGAAAAGGAGATTCCAGAAAGGAAGGGATCGGCGGTCTTTTGTGGTGAGACTGTCCGTTTTCGGTACGAAAGGGCGTTTTTGGAGGTATTTCCGTCACCTATAAACAATTCTTGTGCCCGCCATCACATACAGCTATACGCGCGATAGAGGAGCATTAGTTCTCGGAAAGGAGGGTTTTATGCCGAATCGAATCCACGTCGCATTCGTGGCGGGGCTGCTGGCCACCGCCGCTTTCGGAATAGCCCAGACAACGCCCATTATCAAGGAAGTGCCGGTGAGGCCAACCTCACCCGCATCCGGGAAACAGATGTTCACCACGTATTGCGCCGTTTGCCACGGAGTGGACGGCAAGGGGAGCGGCCCCGCCGCTACAGCCCTGAAGGTCCAACCGACGAACCTGGTGCAGCTCGCCAAAGAGAATGGCGGGAAGTTCCCGGATGCTCACATTTATTCTGTGCTGCAGTTCGGAATGGAAAACCCAGCGCACGGGTCGAAGGACATGCCGGTATGGGGTCCCGCGCTTCGCTCGCTGGACAGAGGCAGCCCGTCACCGGAGATGGCAGAACATCAGCGGCTGGCGAATCTGACGAATTACCTGAAGTCGATTCAGCAGCAGTAAGCTGAACGGCAGATAACTCGGGATCAACAGGAAACTCCCTGCCGCGGGATACGTGGCAGGGAGTTCCTGTTTACATCTGAAACTTACTTCACCTTGAGCAGAATGATCACGAAGGTGAACAGGGCGAGCGATTCGATGAAGGCGAGTCCAAAGATCAGGAACAGCTGAATCGCTGCTCGGGCTCCTGGGTTACGAGCCACCGCCTCGGCGGCCGATCCGGCGGCGCGCCCCTGACCGAGACCGCAGAGGCCGGAGGCGATGGCCATGCCGATGCCGGCGCCGATGGGCACCCAGCTGGATGTGGGGCTGCCTCCGCCGGCAGCTTGCGCGAAGGCCGGCGACGCCATGAAGAGCGCGGCCAAAGTCATGAACAGATACTGAAGCTTACGCATAGGTTTCTCCTGCTTCCCTAAGATATGCCGCCAGTGGGTGGTTGAGGCTCACCGTGCTGGCCCCCTCACGCTGAACGGCGTTTCCGAACCGGAGTGGAAGCGGCTCCGGCGGAAAACTGTTTAGTGCTGCTCGGCGTGCTCGGTCGCCAGGCCCAGATAGATCATGGCCAGCAGCATGAAAATGTAAGCCTGAATGACCGCGACGAAAAGATGCAGGCCGAGACCTGCGATGGGCAACGCCAACGGAATCATCGAGAAGAAGATGATGGTGATCATGTCGCTGGCGACCATGTTGGCGAACAGACGAACGGTGAGCGACAGGATGCGCGCCAGATGCGAGATGATTTCGAGGGGGAACATGAGCGGCGCCAGCCACCAGACCGGTCCCATGAAGTGCTTCAGGTAGCCGATCGGGCCCTGGGCGCGAAGGCCGTTCCAGTTGTAATAGACAAAGGTAAACAGAGCCAGGCCCAGCGGCACCACAGGATTCGCCGTCGGCGTGTCGATGCCCGGGAATAACCCTACGCAGTTGCAGCAGAGGATGAAAAGCAGCAGACACGTCACGACGGGTAGAAATTGTTCGTACCCATGACCCATCACCTGATCTGCCTGACCGGTGACAAACTCGTGGATCATCTCGGCCAGATGCTGCGCTTTGCCCGGCTTCTCGACATTGAGCCGGAGGCGAACCACTAAGAAAAAGAGAACCAGTCCGGTGAAGACGATCAGCTCGAGCGTGAAGGTGTTGTTGATCGGATGACCAGGGTGAATCGGTTGAATGCCGAGCTTCCCGAGGAGCGCATCGAGCGGGGCGCCGAACCAGTGGTTCAGCAGACGAGTGACAAAGTCGATCCAGGTAAGCATGTGGGTTCTTTATTGGCGAAGGAGGCGAAGAGCCTCGATGGAAAGGGCAACGACCGCGAGGCCGATGCCGGCTAATAAGGCGTAAACACTGCCGTGCAAACATTTTAGACTAACATACAGAATCCCTCCGGCGACCGCGAGGCGGAGAAAAAACATCCCCAAAGTGCGGCCCATGGGGCTGGGCGCCGGCTGGTTATCAAGGGTTGCCGAGACGAGCCGGGCCAGAGTCCGCCACTCGCGGATGCCGGTCCAGGAGATGACGGCTCCGGCCAGCTCCAGGAGCCCCGATTGCCAGCCCAGGGTTACTGTAAAGACCGCTAGCAACAGCAGGCCGAGGATCACGACTATGCGTTGCGCGCGGCGGAGCAGTTGCTGCAGGTCTTCGTCGCTCATTGCGCCGGCCGCGTTCACGCCGGGGTCGATTCCGGGTTCACGGGTTGCGATCCTCCTTCTCGATTTTGTTCGAGTAGCGCAGCGCCGAACGCAGGACTTCGATAAAGCCGGCGACGAAGCCCAGGAGGATGCCTGCGATGTAGATCCAGTGCTGGTGGAACAGCTTGTCAAGACCGGCACCGCCGAGCCAGCCCACTACCAGCGCCGCAGGCATGATGAAAGCGAGCTCAATGAGCCGCTCGGCGCTCGCGACGCCCTGGGTGAGCGCGGAGCGCTTCGGGGTGGGTTTTGGGTTGGGAGCGTTTTCGGGCAAGTTGGATCAGGTTCCGGGTCCGTTATACACCCGGGCATCGGGAAACCTCTGGTTAAGTCACTGCTCTGAAGGGGCACGGCTTCGCGGCTCGGTGCTACCGTGCTCCCTACTTTGTCTTCGGAGTCGCAATGCTGAGTGAAGATCGCGAAGCCAGAAATGCGCCCATATCCGGCGAAAGGGCCTTGAGCTTCATGAACGGCGCCCCGGAGTCGCCGTATTTGGCCACGACGACTTCGAAGTAGTAAGTCCGGTTCGGGGCGGATTCAAGGTCGGTGAGGCCGATTCTGCTTTCCATGCGGGCCAGCGGCGCGTCCCACCAGGCGCAGACGTGGTGATCGCCGGGCTCGACGGCGACGCTGAAGTACGAATTGCCCTTGTTTGCGCCCGCCCAGGCGCCATCGAGCCCGACACGCACGACCGAGCACCCAAGGCAAGCGGAGTTGCGCTGCACGAACACCAGCGTCGACTTGCCGGGTTGCGAGTTCACCGGCGCAGCTGGGTTTTTCTGGGTTTTGACGTCGAGGGCAGCTTTGGGCTTGCCGCAGGAATCGGGCAGAGTCGTGGCGAGCGCCAGCGCCGGCAGCGCGAGAACCATGCAGCAGGACAGAACAACCGTACTTGTCTTCATGATGTTTCCCTTCACGTTCACCTGGCAGGTAGACGGGGCCGTGGCCGAATAGTTTCGCGTGGCCGGGAGTGCCGTCGGCGTGCCCGCGCGAGGGCGGGTGTGAAGATGGAAAGCTATACTCGAACGATGCGCCAGGGAATGAGGTTAAGCCGTGTTTGAGTCGGAGTTTGAGCGCGGTCTGTATGCGCTCCGCCAGGAAAAACTAAAGCAGATTGAGGGGCTGGGGCAGGAGACGTATCCCAACACGTTTGCGCCGGCGGCCGATCATCCCCTGCGGACGATTCCGGCGATTCGCGCGGAGTATGACGGGTCGACGGGTGAGGAGCTGGAGGCTTCGCGTATTCCGGTTGCGGCCGCGGGGCGGATTATGGCGATCCGGCAGCAGGGGAAGGCGGGGTTTGCGACGCTGCAGCAGGAAGATGTGCGGTTCAGACAGAAATTGGCTGCGGACGGTAGCGAGCCAGGAATGCCTGGGACGACGGATCGATTGCAGATTCCGGATCGACTGCAGATTTATGTGCGCAAGGATGCGGTGGGGGATGCGGGGTTCGAGCTGTATAAGCTGCTCGACCTGGGCGATCACATCGGGGTGACGGGGTATTTGTTCCGCACGCGCACCAACGAGCTGACGATCCACGTGGAGACGATCACGTTTCTGGCGAAGGCGTTGCTGGCGTTGCCGGAGAAGTACCACGGTCTGGCGGATGTGGAGCTGCGGTACCGGCAGCGGTATGTGGATTTGTTCATGAACGGCGTGCTGAATGAAGCTGGGAACCAGGAGCCGGGAGCTGGGGGCCGGGAGCCGCTGGCTGAGAGTCAAGCGCCGGAGATTCGTGTGCGCGAGGTTTTCATCAAACGGGCGCAGGTGCTGCGGGCGATTCGGAAGTTTTTCGATGGGAGGGGTTACATCGAGGTGGAGACGCCGATGATGCAGCCGATTGCGGGCGGAGCGGCGGCTCGTCCATTTGTGACTCATCACAATACGCTCGATATGGATTTGTTTCTGCGGATCGCACCGGAGCTGTATTTGAAACGGCTGGTGGTGGGCGGGTTCGATCGGGTGTATGAGATTAACCGGAATTTTCGGAATGAGGGGATATCGACGCAGCATAATCCTGAGTTCACGATGCTGGAGTTTTACCAGGCTTATGCGAATTATCGGGATTTGATGGATTTGACACAGGAGCTGATTGAGTTTGTGGCGCTGGAGGTGAATGGGAGTACGGTTACTCGGTTTGGTGGGGTGGAGATTGATTTGAGTAAGTGGGAACGGCTTACTATGCGGGAGGCTATTATTAAGTGGTGGCCGGAGGTGATTCGCG
>Ga0181520_10006537_pt1 | contig 17759 bp, 13 predicted proteins | sample PEATcosm2014_Bin_29_FD_132451 | JGI IMG/M metagenome (GOLD analysis project Ga0181520, IMG submission 132451) | Peatland microbial communities from MTU Mesocosm Facility, Houghton, MI, USA - PEATcosm2014_Bin02_30_metaG | ecosystem: Environmental > Terrestrial > Soil > Wetlands > Peat | place... | reverse complement strand
CGAGCTGAGAACAGTCTCTTTTTCTACGGAATCCTTCAGTCAGAGCAGGCCGCGAGAGCTGGATCGTCGACTTTGCAAAGGCGCTCGACCTGGGCGAGGCCCTGATTATCCTAGGGCGGCAGTCAGCCCTTCTTTTAGCGACAGGGGGGCCCGGCCAAGGAGCATCGCCAAGTCGCCGCTCGTCTGCGCCAGAGTCCCCGCCTCGATGCCCTGGTCGATGGCGGTGACGAAGTCGGCGACGCCTTCGGACAACCCGAAGCCGACGAGAGTCTTTTTACGGTCGCCGGCCGACTGGTTGTGGAAGGTCACCGCCCTGCCCAGCAGCTCGCCCGCGACTTTCGCCAGTTCGGCGTAGTCCCAAGCCTTCTCGCCGGTCAGTTCGTAGACCTTGCCGGCGTGGCCTTCCCCGATCAGCACCCGCGCCGCGGCTTCGGCGTAGTCGGTCCGGCTCGCCGAGGCGACCTTCCCGGCTCCCACGGCGGCATGGATCGAACCCGACGCCTTTGCGTTTTTCACGTCATCGGTGTAATTTTCGGTATACCAGTTATTTCGCAGGAGGACGAAGGGGACGCTCGCCTTGGAGAGGTACTCTTCCGTGGCCTTATGTTCGGGCGCCAATGGATTCGCCGAGCTGGTCGCGCGCGATATGCTGGTGTAGACGATCAGTTTCACTCCCGCGGTTTTGGCCGCGTCGATCGCGGCTTTGTGCTGGGCGAAGCGCTTCCCGACGGCGCTGCTGGACACCAAAAGTAGGCGATCGACTCCCCTCAACGCCTTTTCCAAAGAAACCGGATCCTCGTAGTCGGCTTGACGGACCTGGACTCCCAGGGCTTTCAAGCCGGCGGCTTTGACTTCGTCTCGGGCAAGGGCCACGAGGGAAGAAGCTGGAATTTTAAGGTTCAAGAGATGACGGACCGCGAGGGTACCGAAGGCGCCTGTGGAGCCGGTGATAGCGTATAACACGGATTTCTCCTTTACTATGCGGATCGTTTTGTAATCTTAAGATAGTCATATGGTGGATAAAAGGGGAGGGGATTCACGGGATCCCATTTGCGGTCTCGTTTCCGGCCGGAAAAAGCACCTTCGCGACGACGCCATGGCTGCTCGCGGATCGGTATTCTCCGCCGAGCTGGGCGGCGAGGTTCTTCACGAGGCTTATGCCGATCGATGTGCGCTTCCCTTCCGCGAGCTCCGACCTCGTGGCTCCTACTCCGTCGTCGCCGACCGCGAGCGACACCATATTGCCCTCCGTTCGGGACATGGCGATCTCGATCGTCCCGGAGCGGCCGTTCGGGAAGGCGTGCTTGAGCGCGTTGGCGACGAGCTCATTGATGAGGAGGCCGCAGGGAATCGCCTTATCGAGGGGCAGGCGGATATCCTCGACTGAGGCGACGAGCCGCACTCGATGCGGGTCGACGGCGTAGGTCTCGATGAGATGCGCGCATAGGTAGCTGACGTAGGAGGAAAAGCCCACGGAAGCGAAGTCTTCCGACTGGTATAGGATCTCGTGCACGAAGGACATGGCCCTGACGCGGGTTTCGGTATCGATGAGCGAGCGGCCTATCGGCGAGGCGATGCCTCTTTCGTTCCGCTGCAGGTTTATGAGGCTGCAAACTATCTGCAGGTTGTTCTTCACGCGATGATGCACTTCCTGAAGCAGCACTTCCTTCTCGAGCAGCTGCTTCCGCAGCTGCTCGGCCATGCGATCGCGCTCGCGCAGGGCGCGCAGGGCGACGATCCCGAAGGCCAGATCGCCCGCCAGATCCTCTAAGAGCCGGATTTCGTCCGATATGAAGGCCTTTGGCTCCGTAGAATAGATGCAGAGGACTCCGAAATTTGCGGCGTTGTCGTCTTTAAGCGGCAGGGCGATGAGGGCGCGATAGCCTCGCTGCAGAGCACTGTCCCGCCAGGGGGCGGCTTGGGGATCGGTGGAGAAATCCTGGATGAAGGCCGTCTTTCCGCTTCGGATGGACCTGCCCGCGGGGCCGCGCCCCCGTTCGGTGTCGGCCCATGTGAGCCTCGCCTGGCCGAGGTAGCCATCCTCGACCCCGGACCAGGCGACGGGGCGTATGGTCCTGGCGTCGTCATTATCGGCGTATCCCACCCAGGCCATTCGGTATCCGGCTTCCTCGCAGATTATGCGACAGATATCGTCGAGCAGCTTTTCCTCGCTCTCCGCCCGAACCATGACCTGATTGCATCTGCTGATCGCGAGTAGTTCGCGGTTCAGGCGGCGCGACGCCTCCTCCGCTCCCTTGCGCTCGGTGATGTCGATATAGCTGGCGCGAACCAATCGATGGCCCTCGGACGGCAAACGGGTCAGGCGCACTTCGCAGGTCAGTCGCGCGCCGTCCGCGCGGAGCACCGATCGCTCGAGCTCCAGGCTTTCCCCTCCGAGTACCCTCTCCGCGATACCGTGGAAATCCCGGTCGTCGTCATTCGGCTCGTCGCTTTCCCCCGGGTCGAATCGCCGCGGATCCGATCCCAGCAATTCCCCGCGGCCGAGGCCGAAGAGTCTCTCCGCGCCAGCATTGGCGTCCACGAGCCTTCTCAGGTCGCCGTCGTAGACGACGATCGCGTCCGGAGCTTGCTCTATGAGCGCCCGAAAACGCGCTTCGCTCTCCTGGAGGATGCGCCGCGCGTCCTCCAGATACGCCAGGATCATCCCGCCGCCGACGAGGAGGGCGAGCAAGCCGCTGATCCAGCGGCCCGCCAGATCCCAGGGCCCGGACAGCCAAAAGAACGCGATCTTATGGATTCCCCACAGTATGAAAGTCCCTCCGACGGTCAGCGTCCCGGCTCCCCTTCCGCGATCGCGGCTCAGGAACACGAGTCCTGCCGAAATCTGCATCGCGCCGGCCAGGAAGTGAGCCAGGATGCCGGTCAGGGCCAAAGACGCGCCGAGGGCATCGGCGGCTATGCCCGCGAGGGAGATCGCGAGCCACGCGAGGCGAAGCTGCCGCGGCAGCCGAAAGCCGGCGAAGAAGCACCCGCCTTCCATAAGGAAGACCGCGGACCAGAGCTCGCAGACGTCGGCCAGCGTCTGGAGGGCCTTCGATCCGCCCACTATGGTCGAGATGAGCAAAAGGAGATATCGCAGCGCATAGGAAGCCCAACCGTAGATCGAGAGCCTGAGGAATCGTTTCGGCTCCAGGCGGTATAGGTTGGCGAACGACATGGCGACGCAGAAAACCGCGACCCAAACACAGGCGTACGTCAAGAATGCGGACATGAGCGACTCCTTGACGGCGATTCCCCCGCTTCGGGGAAGCATACTTTAATGCTACGGCCTTCATTATGGCACGATACCCGAGGGAAATCATTAAGATAGGGATAAAGGCATTGACAGTCGAACTTTGGGGCCTAAGCTTTCATTAAAGCTGCATCGGCGAGGTTTTTCGTCCATGCCTGTCGGAATGGCCCTAGCTGCGCTTCGTCCGAAGATCTCCACTACCCGCCCCGCGCTCAGCTTCTGAATGTCCCCTAAGGAGGAAACTCATGAAGATCGGGTTGAAGCTCATAATCGGCTTTTTGGCGGTCGCCCTCCTCGGAGCGGCGGTCGGCGGCGTCGGGGTGTCGAGCATCGGGCGGCTCGCCAACGCGGATCATGATATGTACGCGAACGAGACGGTGCCGATCACCCACCTCACCTATATGGACAGTTCCATGTTGCGCGTCTTCCTGGCGATCAAGGACATGGCGGCGTTCCAAGGCTCCGCCGGAGACGCGGCCCGAGAGTCCATAGGCGGCTTCAGGAAGACCTTCGACGACAACGCCGCCGCATATAAGGAGACCATAGGCGACGACAAAGAGGATCAGAAGAATTTCGGCGATCTGACGTCCGAATGGAAGACCTTCACCGATCTGGCCGATAGCCTCGTCGTCCTCGATAAGGCCAAAAAGGACGCTGAAGAGCAGGCGCTGATAGAGACGGAAGGCCAAAAGGACGGCGGCGCGGTACAGGGCACCCTCGAGTCGATGATCGCCGAGAACCTCGCTACCGCCAAGGCGACTATGGACGCGAACCGGGCCCTGGCCGACCAGACGAGCGTCCTCATGATCGTCGTCCTCGGCCTCGCGGCCTTGGGATCGATCCTCCTCGGCGTCCTCCTCGCCCGCTCGATAACCGTCCCGCTGGCGGTGGGAGTCCATTTCGCCGACGCCGTGGCCAAGGGCGACTTGCGCAGCGAGCTCGACGAGCGCTTCCTTCGCCGGAGGGACGAGATCGGGACTCTCGCCGACTCGCTCAACGCCATGGTATCGAAGACGCGGGTTGCCGTACTCTCGATCAAGACTATCGCCGGCGAAGTGACGGGGGGATCTACCGCCCTCAGCGATTCGGTAGAGCAGATGTCCAAGGGAGTCCAGGACCTCTCGAACTCGGCCCAGGCGCTCTCGCAGGGCGCGACCGAGCAGGCGGCCTCGGGCGAGGAAGTCTCCTCCTCCATGGAAGAGATGGGCGCCAACATCCGTCAGAACGCCGAGGCCTCGGGGCAAACCGAGACCATCGCCGACAAGGCCTCGAAGGACGCCAAGCAGGGCGGCGAGGCCGTCGCGGAGACGGTCGAGGCGATGCGCCTCATCTGCTCGAAGATCGGAGTCATCGAGGAGATCGCCCGCCAGACGAATCTCCTGGCCCTCAACGCGGCAATCGAGGCCGCGAGGGCCGGCGAAGCGGGGAAGGGCTTCGCCGTCGTGGCCAGCGAGGTCCGGAAGCTCGCGGAGCGCAGCCAGACCGCGTCCTCCGAGATAAATAAGACTGCCCAGAGCAGCGTCTCCGCCGCCGAGAAGGCGGGAACCCTCATCGGCGGAGTGCTCGAGACGATAGTCAGGACCTTGGACCTCGTGCGCGAGATCAGCGCCGCGTCGCGCGAGCAGAACGGCGGCGCCGAGCAGATCAACAAGGCCATCGTCCAGCTCGACACGGTCATCCAGAACAACGCCGCCACCTCGGAGGAGCTTTCGTCCCTGTCGGAGGAGCTGGCCGGCCAATCCGAGGAGATCGCGGCCACCGCCGAGCAGCTCAAGGACCGCGCCATAGGCCTGAACGAGGCCGTCGCGTTCTTCCTCGTCGGCGACGAGGACGCGGCCTCCGCATCGCCTTCTCGTCCCCGGGCCAGGTCCTCCGCCTCGGCTGCGGGACCATCGACCATCGGAGCTCGTCGCAATGCGCCGCCGGCAAGGCCGGAAGCGGCCCGGGCGGGCGTGCGCGAGCGCTCGTTCGCGAGCGAAGGCTCGCTTGCCCGTGAGCGCTCGCTCGCGAGCGAAGGCTCGCGCGCTATTCGCCCCGCTCCGCAGGATTCGAAGGATACAGAGTTCGAGGAGTTCTGACCCGATCGTCCGAGCTTTTCATTCGCAGGCTAAGCCGGTACTATCGTGGCATGAGCGATACGCGCGCGGTAAAAGTCGGGAAGGTCGTCGTAGGCGGCGATTGGCCGGTCTCCGTCCAGACGATGTGGAAGGATCCTATCCCCGTCCCGGGCAGTCCGGATTTCGAGGCGGCGCTCGAGCGCATCGGGCGCCTCGCCGCGCTGGGTTGCGACATCCTGAGGTTCGCCGTGCCCGACAATGATTCGGCCGAGGCGCTCGGCGCCCTCTCCGGGCGCAGCAGCCTGCCTCTCGTAGCCGATATCCACTTCGACTGGAGGCTCGCCCTCCGTTGCCTGGACTTTCCGGTCGCCAAGATCCGGATAAACCCCGGTAACATCGGCGCCTCCTGGAAGGTCTCCGAAGTGGCGGCCAAGGCGAAGGCGCTGGGCGTGCCCATTCGGATCGGAGTCAACGCGGGCTCCCTGCCGGAAGATCTCCGCGATAGGAAGGACAGGGCCGGCGCCGTCGTCGAGGCGGCCGAGCGCGAGGTCGCCGCCTTCGACGAGATAGGCTTCGGCGACGTCGTAGTCTCGATGAAGGTTTCCGACGTCGGCTCTACGCTCGAGGCGAACCGGCTCTTCGCCTCTCGCCATGACCTGCCTCTCCACCTCGGCGTCACCGAGGCAGGGCCCCTCATCGCCGGAGTGGCGAGGAATACGGCCGCCCTCGTGCCCCTCCTGCGCGAGGGCATCGGCTCGACCATACGCGTATCGCTGTCGGATACGATGGAAAGCGAGATCCTGGCGGGGAGGGAGATACTCGCCTGCGCCGGGAAGGCGCGGGCGGGCGTCTCCATAGTCTCCTGCCCGCGTTGCGGCCGCGCCTCCTTCGATACCCACGCCTTCACCGCACGCTGGGCCGAGCGGCTTTATTCCCTCGCGGCGACGGCCACCGTCGCCGTGATGGGCTGCGTCGTCAACGGTCCCGGCGAGGCCCGCCACGCAGACCTCGGGATCAGCGGGGCCGGGGGCAAGGTGGTCATCTTCCGCAGGGGCGAGATAACGCGAACGGTTTCGCCCGATGAGGCCGATACTGTATTCGAAGAGGAGCTCGAAAAGCTCGAATGAAGCTAAGAAGCGTCGCGATATCGGCGGTCGCCGCGATAGTCATCGCATTCTCCGCGTTCGCGGCCGACGACAAGCCCCAGCCCGTCGGGCCGCCCCAGCCGCGCGTGGTGCAGTCTCTGCCCCTCGAGGCCTTGCCGCCCCGGGCCGCCGATCCCTCGTGGCTGACCTATCAGGAAGGCCTGAGGCTCTTCGGGCAAAAGCGCTTCGGCGAGGCCTTGGTTTCATTCAGGAACGCGATCGATACCCGCGCCTCCCTCTTCGACGGCGCGTCCAGGGACATCTCGGCCGCGCTCGCGACGAAGGAGGCCGCGCGGGCGGGGGATTCCCTGTCGAGCCTGGTAGAGCTGCTCGCTGCCCGCGACCTCATACCGCAGGACTTCGATGCCGTCGATTCGAAGTCCTCGGGCTCGATCATCACGGAAATGCGGATGCTTCGCGAGCGCTCCCCCTCGGATCCCCTTCGCGGGCTCATAGACGCGACGCTTCTCGTCGTCGAGGAACGCGGCCTATCGCGGGTGGGCGACTCGATAGCCGCGCTGCGAAAGGCGACGGCCGATCTCATGCATTATCCCGAGGCCGAGTTCGGCATCGGAAGGATATACCTCGTCGAAGGCGAGTCGGGCCTGGCCGAGCTCCAGATACGGCGCGCCTGCGATATGGGCGAGTCCCTCGAAGTCGGCGAGGATCGCTACGCCATGCTCGAGACGCTCGCGGGCATCTATTCCGCCCAGGGCGACTTAAAGGACTGCGAGCAGACGCTCCGCGAGATAGCCGACGCCTCGGAGCTCTTCGCGGTCAAGGACGAGTATTACCGCAACGCCATGGAAAGGACGCTGGCGACCCAGGGCGTGGATAAATTCATGGCCCTCTATCGCGTCCAGGAGGGCTTCTCGACCTCGGCCTATTCCCGCCTGGGCTCGCTCTATCTCGAGGCGGGGAGGCCGCTCGCCGTCATCTACCTGGCGGCGGCGGTCAACGCCGTCCTTGCGCGGGAAATAGGGGAGATCAAGGTCGATGAGCCCGATTACGCGTACAAGGACCTCTCCGACCTGGTCGCCAGGATAGGCCGCGACGAGTCGATGTCCCGCTTCGCCGAGGAGTCGGGCCTATGGCGCGACATGGTCCTCCTCGGCGAGGCCCTCGCCCAGGAGGGCTATCGCGATACGGCCAGGGAGCTCTGGTCCGCCGTCCTCCTGCGCTTCGGTCCGGCCGAAACCTGGGGCAAGCGGGCCGCGAGGGATATCAATAGCTCGCGGAATGCCTCGAAAGGACCCTAGCCTTGGCCGCGGGGGGCGAAGACTCGCGGGCCAAGGCCTCTTCGGCCCTCACTCTCCCCACGATTTCCTTTATGAAAGGATCGGTTATCGTATAGACGCGCCGGGTCTTTTGAACCTCGGCGCTCACGATGCCGTTCTCCTTCAGGATGGCCAGGTGCTGCGAGATGACCGGCTGGGGCTGCTGCAGGCAACGCCAGAGGTCCGTTACGCAGGGATCCTCCTCCTCGTCTATGAGACAGAGGAGCTTCAACCTGATAGGGTGCCCGACAGCCTTCAATTTCTGGGCGTATTCGGCGATGACCTCATCGTAGCACGCTTGCTCTGAACTAGGCATCCACAGAGAATACAGCGCGTTCGGTTTTTTTGCAATTACTCATATATTAGGGCGTCTTAATCATCAGCCGCGTCGCCGCCCCGGTCCAGGATGGCCTTCATCTCGCGATCGGGGCCCGATCCGAGGTAGCTTTCGAGGCGCGACCGGTCCTCTTCGGAGATCGCTTCGATCTCCAAGCCGAGGACCCTCCCCGAGCGCGCGACCTTGCAGGAAAGGGAAATGATATCCGCGCCGACCCGCATCGAGCAATCCTCGAGTATCTGGCCTCCGGAGAGGTCGAAGGCCAGGGCCGGCGCGTCGGGAACGAAGGAAAGCCCCGTCGACGATATCGTCTCGATCCTCCCGGCGATGGGCGCCAGGCTCGAGGGGTGGGCGAACATGAAATCCAGCCTGTCCCATGGGGAAGGCATGACCCTGTCCGCCGCGCGCTCGTCGTCGACGACCATATAGCGCTTGAGAAGCTGCTGGAACCTGCTCTGCTCGCGTCGATCGTCGAGATCGTCCTTGACGACTCCGTTCACGCCCATGTGGACGGCCTTGGCCGCCTCTTCGAGCGGGAAAGAAGCTCCTTTGAGCAGGACGATCACGCACTCGTTCTTGTCCTTCTCGGCGCGTATCGTCTGGGCGAGGACCTTCCAATGCCGGGGAAAATCGCGCGCGCTCACGATGATCGCGTCCGGCTCGAGCTCTTCCAGGTTGTCGATGGCCTTGACCGGATTGCGATAGCGGATAGCCTCGAAGCCGAGGGGTCTCAGGTAGAAACGAACTATATCCGCTATCCTGTCGCTCTCTATAAGGAGAAGGGCCTTCATTCGGTGCCCTTGTTGAATACCGTGTAATCGACGATGTACCAGACCCCGTCCCGGCGATCGAGCTCGTAGGTATATTCCCTGACCATGCGGAGCTGACCGTCCTGGAATTTCTCGAGGACGCTCACGAAGCCCTTGGCCTCGGTATAGCGCGTCTCGAGTATCTCGAAATAATAGGGCTGGACGACGATGTCATTATCGACGACGTCGCTTTGCAGGTCGGCCCGATAGCGCCCGAGCAGGGTCCTTCGGCCCTCGTCGGAAGCCGCGTCGTATTCCTTTTTCCGGTCCTGGTCCCGCGAGAACAGGGCCTCGAGGTCCATGTACAGGAAGAACTCGTTCCAGAGGTCCTTCTGCCGGGCGACTATCGTCCGGCGCACGACCTCGTCCGGTGGCAGGGCCTGGGCCTTGAGGGCCTCGCCGGTGACCGCCTGGATCGCCTCCGAGGCGGGAGGCAGGCCCGGGGAAGGCCTGACCGAGAGGCTCAGCATGTTCGAGGTAATGGGCGCGGCCGCCTGAGAGGAGGCGAGCTCGGGGTAGAAGCTAGCCTGGACGGTATAGTCTCCGGGCGCGTCGACCCGAACGAAGCGCTCGAGTCCTTCCCTGAAGGAGTATTCCTCGCCGGGCTTGATGGCGAGCTCGCGGTAGAATGCGGGCTTGGACTGGCTCATCGCGATCTTGTAGCCGTCGGAAAGGTCGAGGAGGCGATTCGTCGGCGTGCGCGCCTCGAAGGAGAGGCTGTAGACGCGATCGTCGGCCAGCTTGAAGCGATAGGTCGCGTCGCTTTCGTTCGAGATCGTGATCACGAGGGGGATCTCGCTCCCGGGGAAATAGATGCGCTTATCGAAGAATCGTATCGATAGCCTTACGTCCGCGGCCGCTTGGGTCCCGACGATTAGGAAGACCGCGAGCGCTGCGGCGCTGAGGGATCTGCGGGTCACGGCGTTAGGCTCCTTCGATATGGAACAAGTGCGTCGGGTCGCGTATACTACGGACCGATCCATCGTCTAATTCTCGGAATGTTACGATGAATACATTACGCCCGCAAGAGGCGCTAGCCAGACTCCGCGGCCACGCGCCGCTCGCCGAGCTCGTCTCCAGGCTCGGGGAGGGTCCCTTCCCCGTCGATATCGGCGGCACCGAGGGGTCTTTTGCCGCCGTCCTCGTCGCGCACCTGGCTCGGTCCGCGGTTTCGGGCCACGGTTGCAGGATCCTCGCCGTCGTTCCCACGGATCAGGAAGCCGAAGCCATGCACGGCGACCTCGCCTACCTTGGAGCGCGGCCCGCCCTCCTGCCCTGGTGGCGGAACGCGGCGTACAGGCCCGCTTCGCCCCGCGGCCGCGTCTTCGGGGAAAGGGCGGCCTGTCTCTCCCGCCTCTGCGTCGGCGACGCGAAGGTCGTGGTGGCGAGTCAGCGCGCCTTCGTGACGCCCCTGCCTCCGCGCGAGGCCTTCGTCCGCCTCTCGCTCCTCCTCGAGCTGGGCGGATCGATCGATCCCACCACGGTCGGCGAGCGCCTTTCCTCCTACGGCTACCTGCGCGTCCCGCGCGTGTCCCTCCCCGGCGAGTTCGCCCTGCGCGGCGAGGTCCTCGACCTCTTCATGCCCGGAGACGACGATGCGCTGCGCGTCGTCTTCGAGTACGACAGGATCGAGAAGATCGCCAGCTTCGAGCCCAGCCTCCAGTCGAGCTCGGGCGCCCTGGAGCGCGTCGTCGTGCGGCCCATGAAGGAGCTGCTCTGGGACGCGGACCGGCTCGAGGCTCTCGCCGCGTCGATGGCCGCGTTGCCGGGCTTGGCCGGGCGCGAGGCCTCCCTCCTCGAGGAGCTCGCGGAAAAGGGCGAGGCCAGGGGCGAGGAGCTGTTCTATCCCCTCGCCTTCGATAGGCCCGGCTCGGTGCTCGACTACCTCGGCCAAGGCGCGACGGTGATCTTTATAGACCATGAGCGCCTCGAGGCCCTTGAGGAGGCGACGAGGAAGGAATACCAGGGCCTGTACCGCGGGGCGCTCCGGGAAGGCCCCGTGCCGCCTCCCGAGCGGATCCTCCGTCCCTTCTCGGACCTGGAGGCCGAGGCCCTATCCCGCTTCCCCGTCGCGCGGAGCTTCGCGCTCAAGGATTCGGACGCCCCCGAGCGAGTGGACATGGGCGTCGAGCAGCCGCGTTCCTTCTTCGGGAACGTCCGATACTTCAAGGAAGAGCTCTCGACCCTGATGAAGGCCGGCTATGCCGTGGTCGTCTTCGCCGAGACCGAGCTCCAAGCGGAGAGGATCGCCGCCCTCCTCGGGGAATTCGCGATCGAGGTGGAAGTTGCCGACCTCTCGGCGGGCTTCGTCGTTCCCGCCCTCAAGCTCCTCGTCGTCCAGGAGAACGAGATTTTCGGGCGGCGCCGGCGCCAGCCGAAATCCTTGAGGACGACGAGGTCCGTCGCCATCGATACCTTCGTGGAGCTCTCGCCCGGCGATTTCGTGGTCCACGTCAATTACGGCATAGGCCGCTTCGCCTCGATCGAGCGCATGAGGGTCCTCGGCCTGGAGCGGGACTACGTCAAGATCGAGTACGCGGAGGGCGAGGTCGTCTTCGTGCCGATCGAGCAGGCCAACCTCGTCCAGCGGTATATAGGCAACGAAGGGGAGGAGCCCAGGCTCGACCGGCTCGGCTCCAAGTCCTGGGAAAGCCGAAAGGCGAAGGTGAAAGCCTCGGTCGAGCAGCTCGCCGAGCGCCTCATCCGGATATACGCGCGGAGGAAGGCCGCCCGCGGCTTCGCCTTCCCCTCGGACACCGATTGGCAGCTCGCCTTCGAGGCCGCCTTCCCCTACGAGGAGACGGTCGACCAGATCCGCTGCATCCAGGAGGTGAAGGCCGATATGGAAAGCGGGAGGCCGATGGACAGGCTCATCTGCGGCGACGTCGGCTACGGCAAGACCGAGATAGCGATGCGCGCCATGTTCAAGGCGGCCGTTTCGGGGAAGCAGGTGGCCTTGCTGGCTCCCACGACGATCCTCGCCGAGCAGCATTTCGAGAATTTCCGCGAGCGGGTCGGGGAATATCCGGTGCGCATGGCCATGCTCTCCCGCCTCGTCGAGAAGAGGGAGCAGCGGAAGACCCTGGAGGCCCTCAAGGATGGCAAGGTCGACGTTGTAGTCGGTACGCATCGCCTCCTCCAGAAGGACATCGAGTTCAAGGACCTGGGACTCCTCGTCGTGGACGAGGAGCAGCGCTTCGGCGTGAAGGACAAGGAGAGGCTCAAGGAGATCAAGGCGAGCGTGGATTGCCTCACGTTGACCGCCACCCCGATACCGAGGACGCTGCACATGTCCCTGCTCAAGATCCGGGACATGTCGGTCCTCAACACCCCGCCGGTCAACCGCCATCCCATCGAGACCATCGTGGAGGAATTCGATCCGGAGGTCATCGCCCAGGCTATACGCAAGGAGGTGGCGAGGGGAGGGCAGGTCTTCTATCTGCACAACAGGATCGAGAGCCTCCAGGAGATCCAGGCCTTCCTCCAGGCGACGGTGCCCGAGGTCCTCGTGGAGACCGCCCACGGCAGGCTGGACTCGGTCGAGCTCGAGGACATCATGCATCGCTTCGTCCACGGCGGCTTCCAGGTCCTCGTCTCGACGACCATAATCGAGAACGGCATCGACATCCCCAACGTCAATACCATCGTCATCGACCGCGCGGACATCTACGGCATCTCCCAGCTCTATCAGCTTCGCGGCCGCGTGGGCCGCTCGGACAGGCTCGCCTACGCCTATCTCTTCTACCCGGACAAGCGCGCCCTCTCCGAGATGGCGATGAAGCGGCTCCAGGTGATCTCCGATTTCACGGAGCTCGGCTCCGGATTCAAGATAGCGATGAAGGACCTCGAGGTGCGCGGCGCGGGCAACCTCCTCGGGCGCGAGCAATCGGGCGACATCTACGCCGTGGGCTTCGACCTCTACCTGAGGCTGCTCGACGACGCCGTGGCCAGGCTCTCGGATTCGGGATACGAGGCGGAGGAGGACACCTACCTCGAGCTCGAATACGCGGGCTACATACCCGATTCCTACGTGTCGCAGCCCACCTTGAAGATGGAGGTCTACAAGAGGATCGCCTCCATCCTGAGCCAATCCGACCTGGACATCCTCTACCAGGAGCTCGCGGACCGATTCGGCCCCCTGCCGGAGGAGCTCCTCTCGCTGCTCTCCCTGGCCGAGATCCGCGTCATCTGCCGCAGGCTTTCGATAGCCAGCCTGAAGGAGCGGGGCGGGAGCGTGACGGTCGAGTTCTCCAAGGTCGCCAAAGTCTCCGTGGAGAGGCTCCTCAGGTTGATACGCGAGGGAGGCGGACGGATCAAGCTCGATCCCCACAGGCCCAATGCCCTCGTCATCACGACCGGCGCCATAGGCCTCCGCGAGAAGAGCGAGTTCATCCGCGAGCGCCTGGCCAGCCTATTGAGCTGACTCGGGGCGTGAAGGGCGAGAAGCGCGGCGCCGCGGATAGGCCGCGGCTAGGCTCGCTTGGAGGCGACGCTCAGGGCGAAGAAATAATCGGACAGGATGTCGCAGAGCTCGGGCGAGAAGTCTATCGACGCGGAGAGCTTCTGCACGCCCGTCGGCAGGCGCAGGGTGGAGATGATCTTGCCCGCTATGCTGAATCGATACTTCATGAAGAACAGGCTGAAGGATATGGCGCTTTCCGCGGGAATATCGGGCGAGCGGAGGGGCATCAGGAAATCGATCCGGTTGACCGCGATCGAGAACAGGGCGATCTTGTACTGCTCGGATCCGCAGGTCATCACCGCGTAGTTGTTGTAGCCGAGCTTGCGCGAGCTCTCGGGGTTGACGCCTACCGCCTTGTCGCGAAAGTCCTCGCGCTGGATGCGGAGCCGCTCGAGGCCGATGAGGTGATCGCCCAGCAGCGAGGCGAGGGCGGGCGGAATGGGCCTGAAGTCGCAGACTATGAGGCCGACCCTATCCCGGCCTTTCATCATGCCGACCGTCGATATCTGGCAACGGCAGAATATCTTCTCGGGGATCTTGGAGGTCCCTCCCTGGACCGTGAGGGTCAATCCCGCGAGGGCTCCCTTGAAGCGCTGGAAGAATACGATCTCGTCCTTCGAGAAGGCGCCTATGAGTATCGCCTTCGACATCGAGAGCTGGTAGGGAACGCAGGCCAGGGTATAGGTATCGACTTTGAGGCTCGTCTGGGTCTGGATGATTCCGGTCGAATGGAGGACGAAGGGGCTGAAGGACACGACCATGTCCTTGTATTGCTCCTCGTAGCTCAAGGTCTCCTGCTTCTGCACGATGCTCAGTATTGCCGCCGCGCCGAGGATCGGTCAAGACCGACGGGCGCCGATAGGCCGGCGAGGAAGATCGCCGGCTCCTTCCCGAGGGGCCACGGGGTCGATCGCCAGGCCGAGACGGGGGCCGAGCGGATCCTCTGGGACGGCGAGGTCAGCGAGGCGGCGACGCAGAGCCGGGTCCCGGGAGAGAGTATGCGCAGGCAGTCCTCGAGGAGCCTCGCGTTGCGGTAGGGCGTCTCGATGAATATCCTCGTGGCGCCGTCGGAGCGCAGAGCGCGATCGACGGCCGCGATCGCGGCCCGCCTCTCGCGCGGCTCGGGCGGGAGATAGCCGAGGAAGTTGAATCTCTGACCGTCGAGTCCCGAGGCGGCGAGGGCCAGGATTATCGACGACGGCCCGACGAGGGGAACGACGGCGAAGCCCCGGTCGTGGGCCAGGGCCGATAAGGCGGCGCCGGGATCGGCTATGCAGGGCATTCCCGCCTCGGAGATGAGGCCCATGTCGTAGCCGGCCTCCAGCGGCGCCAGCAGCGAGGGAAGTTCCTCGCGGGGAGTATGCTCGTCGAGCCTCTCCATCCTGACTTTCGCCGCCCTTTCGGGATCGAGGACGCGCGAGAGGAGGCGCCAGGCCGCCTTCTCTCCCTCGACGACGAATCGGCTCAAGGAGCGCACCCGCTCGATGGCGACCGCCGGAAGGGCGGCCTCGGGGGGCGAGGCGTCGTCGAGGAGGTTCGGGACGAGATACAGCGCGCCGCGTTCGTCGCCCATGCCTACCTCGAGAGGAGGCCGAAGGCGCCGTCGACGAGGACGCCGAACTGGAGGCCCAGGCCTTCGGGCAGATCGGAGGCCAGGGCCCTATAGCCTTCGGCGGCGGCGGCGGCCTCGCGGGCGGATAGCGGCAGGCGCCTCCCGAGGATCGTGGACTCGAGGGATGGGGACCGTAGCGCCGATTCGCCGGCGAAGGCGATGCGCGCTTCCACGAGGATGCCTTTCTCGGCGCGGGCGGCGAAGGCGAACACGGCCGTGTCCGACGAGGGATAATCGCTCGGGCCGACCTTGCGCAGCAGGGTCGCGTCCCAACGCTCGAGCGGCACGCGGAAGCGGGTGACGAGGCCCCCCTCGGGGAAGGCGGGCCTACGGTCGCTCCCGACGAGGCGGTTGACGTTCATCCAGGTCGTCCCGTCGCGGTCCCTGAGCTCGACGAGGGCGTCGAGACAGGCGAGCGCGGGCCAGCAATCCATGAAGCGGTCTCGCGCCGCGACGTTGCCGCCGAGGGTCGCGAGATTGCGGATGGCGGGAGTGCCGACGCCGCGCGCGGCTTCGGCGAGAAGGGGCGGCAGGGCGGAATCGCCCACTTCCAGCAGTTCCGAAAGCGTGACCGCGGCGCCGATCTCCAGGAAGCGCTCGGTCAGGCTCGTGCGCCTCAGCTCCGCTATCTCCTGGAGGAACATCACCTCGCCGGGCAGGGATATCCCGCGTCCGCCCTGCTCCCGAAGAATGCCGGTCCCGCCGGCGAAGACGAGCATGCCCGGCCGCCTCAGGAACTCGAGGGCCTCGGCGAGATCCTTGGGGAAATAGACTTCACTGGCCTGCACGGCGGTAGATTCTCCTGGCCCTTCTCTCGATTATGGCCGGCACGGCCGAGAGGATCGCCGTCGGATCCGTGCAACGGCAGGGCACCGAGGACATATGCGCCAGTATCTCGCCGGGGCTCGGCCTCGGCGATCGCTCGAGGAGGTCGGCCATGGCCAGGATCTTGGGCCCCTCGCAGAATCCGCAGGTCTCGACCCCCGCCGACCAGAAGCCTTCGACGATATCGCGATACTCCTCGGTCTGGGCGAATCCCTCGATGGTGATGATCTCCTTGCCGCGCGCGCCGATGGAGGGGACGATGCACGACGGCACCAGCCTGCCGTTCAGGAGGACGAGACAGCGGCCGCAACGGCCGCAGCGGCAGTCCGAGCGCGTGCCGACGAGGCCGAAGGCGTCGCGCAGGGTATCCGAAAGGCGGTCGACGGAACGGGCATTGGCGCTTACGTCCTCCCCGTTGAGGATGAAGCTTACGGTCATGGGGCCCCCAGGGCGCCGATCAGCCGGGACGCCGGGACGGGGAGGCTCGAGAACGGCGTATCCGCGGCCTGCGACAGGGCCGAGAGGAAGGCCGCGGGGACGGTGTCGAAGGGCAGCTCCCCTATGCCTTTCACCGGGGCGCGGCGATCGGGCTCGACGAAATCGATCGAGATCGTCGGGAGGGCGCCGAGCGGCAGGAGACCGTAGCGGAAGTAGTCCGACTTCTCGGCGCCGCCGCCCGAGGGCTCGAAGCGCTCGGTGAGGCAGGCGCCGAGCGCGTCGGCGGTCCCGGAGCGGAGGGCCGCGGCCGCGCGCTCGGGCGCGACGACGTGGCCGCCGTCCACGCAGAGCCAGACCTCGAGCGGGCGGGGCTCGAGAGTCCAGGGATCGAGCTCGAGCTCGAGGACCGCCCCGGCCCACGAGGCCGTGTCGAAGGGCGAGCCGCTGACCTGGCCGTCCTGCCATTTGATCGGCCGCGGCACGCGGTAGGCCGCGCGCGCGGTGAGGGGGAGGGGATCGCGGAATCGCCGCTTCTGGATGGTCTGGCAGGCCCTCTCGACGAGGCGGTTCACCACGGAGACGTTGCGCGACAGCGTATTGGGGCCGGAATCGGGGACTTGGTCCGTCTCGGGGGGGGCGATCGAGACGCTCTTGACGTCCACGCCCAGCACGGCGGCGGCCGAGCCGCGCCAGATGTCCATGACTCCGCCCGCGCCGCCGGCGGCGCTCGTGAGTATGCGCACGCGGAGCTCCTTGTCGAGGGTGGCTTCGACGATATAGGAATTGGACGCGTCCCCCGAGAGGAAGGGGCCCGCGCCTTGGTAGGCGAAGGCGAGGCCGATCCCGCGCAGGGGGCCGTCAGATCGCCCCGAGCGGCGCTTCCTTACCAGCTCGTATCCGGCGTATTTCCGGCGATAGTCGCTCGCCTTCGCGAGGCGCTCGATGATCGCGTCGTATGGCACCTCCTCCTTGAGCGGCTCGCCGGTGAGGAGGCGGGAGCCCTTGCGCAGGACGTTGCGCGATTTCCAGCTCGCGGGATCCTCGCCGGCCGACATGGCCATGCGGTTGGCGTGGGCCTCCATCGCGAAAAGCGTATGCGAGGCGCCGAGCCCCCCGAAGGCGCCCATGGGCGGCGTATTGGTCAGGACGGCGTAGCCCTCGACCCTGAGGTTCGGGCACGCGTAGGCTCCCGTGCAGGCTAGCACCGCCTGGCTGAGCATCTCGTCGGCGAGCGGGCCGTAGGCGCCGACGTTGATCGCTATCCGGACGTCCAGGGCCGAGAGCTCCCCGCCCTTGCCGAGGGCGGCCCTGACGCTGACCGAGCTCCGGGACCTTTTGGGCGTGACGCGGAAATCCTCCTCCCGCGTCAGGAGGATCTTCACGGGCCTGCCGCAGGCGACGGAGGCTATGGACGCGTGGCAGGCGAGGAGGGAGGGGTACCACAGCTTCCCGTCGAGGTGGATGCCCAGGCGCGTCGGCCTCACGGAGACTTCCTCGGCCCTGCAGCCGAGGGCGAGGGCGACGGAGTCCCTGACGTGATAGGG
>Ga0181520_10006536_pt1 | contig 17762 bp, 6 predicted proteins | sample PEATcosm2014_Bin_29_FD_132451 | JGI IMG/M metagenome (GOLD analysis project Ga0181520, IMG submission 132451) | Peatland microbial communities from MTU Mesocosm Facility, Houghton, MI, USA - PEATcosm2014_Bin02_30_metaG | ecosystem: Environmental > Terrestrial > Soil > Wetlands > Peat | place... | reverse complement strand
CATAGACCCAACCGTCCACTCGCGTGAATTGACGACGTCGCCTAGTTCCTGATCGCTTGTTTTTCCGCCTCGGTGAGATCCGTCATTTCGGAGTCGGTGAGGGTCGAAAATCCAAGAACCTGGACGTTTCCGTTCTGGTTATAGGTCTGCGGCGCCCCGTTTCTGCGGCGTTTGTCGTCCGGTTGCTGAGCGGGCGGGGCGTCGCCGCTCGCCCCGCCGAAGCCGAGAATCTCGACCATGATGATCGACGGTTGGTCGGCGTTTTGCGGCTGCGTCGGCGCTTCGGCGGATTTGGCGGCGGCGCCGGCGGCGTTGTTGCCGGTCGTCAGCGCGCCGACGTCGGCGCTCGGCGCCGTCGGCACGCCGACCGACGCGCCGCCGACCTGGATGTTAAAGGCGTTGACGACGAACAGCGCCGCGATGTTGAGATTGCCGGCGACCCGAATGCCGGCTGCGCCCGCGTCCACCGTGCCGCGCGGGGCGACCAGGTCGACGTTGCTGAGGCTCGGGTCCTGGCCCGGCACGCTGAGCAAAGCGCCGATGCCGGCGCCGGTCACCAGCCCGGCCGGATTGACCCGCGTGTAGCCGTCGACGTCCCAGATCAGCGTCAGCGGCGGATAAGCGGCCGAACTCTTCGGACCCTTGCCGGCGTTGAGGTTGCCGTTGGCGCTGAACATGTCGACGTCGCCGCCCTGTTCGGTGAAGATGCGGCTCTGATCGACGATCACGCTCTGGTCGGTGTAGGTGAGGATCGAGCCGCCCTGCAGCGTCAGGACGCCTTCCTGGTTCGGTGACGAGTTGTCGGTCGCATTGGCGCCGACGAAGATGTTGCCGCCGGGACCGATCAGGGCGATGTCGCCGCCGGTCTGCGTCTCGAGCAGCGAATGCGCCATGCTGAGGTCGCCGGTGGCGATGGTCGCCGCGGCGCCGTTCGCGCCGGTCGCCGCGTTGTTGGTGTAGCCGAGCGAGGCAGGAAACAACGTGGCGATGGCGTCGTAGGCCCGCGCATATTGATTGTAATAGGCGCTCGCCGGATTGTTGTAGTCGAGACCGACCTGGGCGATGAAGTCGAGGAAGGCGCGATCGACCAGCAGGCGTTGTTGGGTGGTCGGCAGGGTCTCGAAGGTCAGCCAGGCCTGGCTCGGCGTCTCGCCCAGCGCAGTGGCGATGTATGTCAGAAAATCGATGCCGCCGGTCCCCGCCGCCGCCGGATCGACATAGTCGGCGATGGCGGCCTGGTAGTCGACGCCCGGCCCGACGCCGAACAGCGCGGTGAGGTTGGCGCCCTGGACCGGCAGATACGACCTGACCGCGGCGCCGCCGAGGTTGCTGCCGTCGCCGACGGTCTCGACGCCGCCGGCGCCGGAGAGCGACTTCCCCGTGAAGAACGGTCCGAGGTTGCGGCCCGCCTGGATCAGGAAGCTGCCCGGGCCATAGAGCTGGAAAGTCGTCGCGCTGTCATAGCTGGTTCCCTGCAGGTCGGTCGTCTGCTGCGCGACGATGTCGCGGCCGGCGATGACGCTGGTGATGTCGCCGGAATTGTTGTTCTGGCCGACAAGGTTGGTGTCGACGATGTCGTCGCCGGCCTCGATCTTCGCCGGCTTGATGAAGTTGAAGCCGCCGGTGATGTCGCCGCCGGCATAGACGATCGCCGGCGCCGGATCATTGGCGTGCAGCGCGGCGGGCAAGGTCGAGGGCGTCGCGCCGCCAAGCAGATCAAACAGATAGACGGCGCCGGTGCTCGCCGTCGTGTCGTCGAGCATCGTGAGCTGGTTGAGGTAGGGTTGAGTCTGCTGAGGCGCCGCAAGGGAAGAATACGACAGGCCGGCGCTCAGGGTGATCGAGCCGGTCGCCGACGGATAGAGATACATGCTGTCGTCGAGGAAGATATTGCCGGTGAGCGCGGTCGCGTCGAGCGTCGTGGGCTGCAGGCCGCTATCCTCGTAGCCGCCGATGCCGTAGATTGTGCGGGTTCCGCCGGTGCTCACCCCGCCGGCGCGGTTGAGTTTGATGAACAGCGAGTCGGTATAAACGCTGCCCAGCTGCACGGTCGACTGCAGCGCTTTGAGGGTCACGTCGCCGGCGACGCTGGTCAAGGCGACGCCGCTGCTCGCTCCATAGCTATCGAACGCCGCGCCGACGCCGGCCGGCAGCGCCAAGCTCAAGCTTCCCAGATCGTCGCCCAGCCTGGCGGTGTCGAACGGAATCCGCGTCGGCTCGAAAATATCGCCCAACGCAAGAGATTGGCCGGCGGAGACGGCGATGAAGCCGTCCTGCTCCGCCAGCAGCAACGGCAACGGCGCTGTCGCGCCGAGCACGGCCCCGTTATTGCCTCCCCCGGTGTAAGAAATGGCGGTCAGCGCCGTCGGCGTTCCGGTCACCGGGTTGAGCGGATCGGCGGCGACCGCGCCGCCGACCTCGATGCTGCCGGCGCCGCGGCCGACATAGAATGTGCTGCTGTAGAGGTTGCCGCCGGCCTGGACGATGAGATCGCCGCCGCCGAAATCATGCGCCGTCGCAGGGCTGGCTGCGGAGACGCCGCCGCTGACCTGGATGGTCTCCGGCAGCGAGGCGGAGATATCGTCGATGTCGCCGCCCGCCTTCAGTGTGACGTTACCGCCGCCGAGCGCACCGACCCCCTGGAAGAACGTGCCGTAATTGATCCAAGCGCTGTTCTGGACGCCGCCGGCGAACGGATCGAAGGGCGTCGAAGCTTCGCCGCTCGAAGCGCCATCGACGTAATACCACGCACTCCAGAATTCGCCGGTTGGAAGCCCCGCGACGCCGCTCTGGCTGCCGTCGGCGTCGACCGGCGTCTCGATGCCGACGATGTCGGCGCCGGCGACGATGGTCACGCCGCCGCCGCCCGCGCCCCAGGCGGGATTGGTGATGAGACCGGTCGGCGAATAGACGAGGGACACCGAAAGCGGCAAGGCCGGCGTGGTGGTGAAGCCCGGAGCGTTGTTCGCGGCGGCGCCCGCCGTATAGATCGCGCCGGGCGCCGTCGCGTCGAGCCATTCGACGCTGCCGGCGGCGGCGATGGCGATCGACCCGACGCCGGTGCGCAGCACTGTCGGCACGTCGATCTGATACGAGATGTAGGAGTAGGTGTCGGGATCAAACACCGTGTTCGGATCGGCGTAGGAGCTGTGGCCATTGAGGGTGACGCTGTCGCTGGGCGTCGCGCCGGTGGTGACCGTACCCGCCGGCGCCGTGATCACCGCCGCGGGATTGGCCGACAGATTGCCGGAGGCCGTGAATTGCGCGCCGGCGACGATATTGTAAGAGAAGCTGCCTTGTCCGCTGACCGACAGCGGCATCAGGCTCGCCGCCGTCGTCGTGTTGTAGTCGATGAACGCGCCGTTCGCCGCCGGATTATTGGCGATGGCGTTGCCCGGGCCGGCGGCCGGCGCGGTGACATTGATGTTGAAATTCGGCATGTTCGTCGGCGTCGGCAGATAGGGCGCCGCCACCAAGTATAGGCTGATCGGAGAGCTCACTTGAGAGCTATAAGAGCTATAACCGCCTGGCTCGCCATTATAATTGAAGAGAGTGAGGTACTTAGTATACATGCCAGAATTGAAGAATGCGGTATTCGGGTCCGCTGGAGTAAAATACGTAAAATATCCGGCATAGGATTGGTAGTCTTCAACGTATTGCGCGGCGCTGGTTTCGTAGCTGGCGCCGTAAGCCGGCGGCGGCATCGGGGCTTCAGCCGTCGGCGGCAGGTTCACCATCTGGCCGGGATTCTGCTGGTAGAAGTTCTGATCGAAATCGATGAGATTATTGATGTAGCGCCTATAGGCGTTCACATAGTTCTGGTAGCTGCCGCCATAGACGGCGGCCGTCGGATCGTCGATGAAGCCGGTGATGCTCGCTGGCTCGCCGGCCACGTAGTTGGTCCCGACATAAGCGCTGTTGTAGGCGTTGAGATACGCGGTGAAGGATGGATAATCCGCCGGGTTGTTGTCGAACGGCTGGCCCGACGCGCCAACCAGCAGAAATTTCGCCGCGGGGCTTTGGAAGGGGCCCCCGGCTAAGCTATTCAGATAGGGCTCATAGACGCCCTTGTACCAGAGACCCTGATCATACGAGTTCCAGTCCGCCGGGAACGACGTCACGGGCGCGGCGACTCCCCAGCCTGGCATACCCGACTGCCCGCTCGCGGTTATCCATCCCCCGCTATCTGCGGAAAACTGTGCGTAAGTCTTCTCGGCGTCGGCGAGGGTTCCGTACCAGAACGGCACCGATATCACAAAGAACGGATCGGCGGTTTCGTAGAATCCGTCGCTGACTGTAGCGTTGATCTGGACGTTGTTGGCGGCCATCAGCGCCAGGACGCCGGGCTCGCCGGGGTCGCCGCCGCCGACGGTGCGATAAACAGGCGCATAGGCGCCGCCCGGTCCAGTGAACGATCCAGCGCCGAGGTTCCAGTTGGAGGCGACGGTGATGTTGCCGCCGTTGACGCTGGTCGGGCCGGCGGCGGGAGTGGGATTGATGAGATCGATCTCGGGGCGCAGATGCAGCGTTGAACCGAGGCTGACGCCGACGGCGCCTTTGAAGTCGTTGGCGATCGCCGAGGCGTTGAGACCGTTCTGGACGAAACCGACCAGCGTGGTTTGATAGAAGCCGATGTGGTTCTGGTTCGCCGCGCCAGGATTCGGCGTGAAGATGTCGCCGTTGGTCGTGGACCCAGAGATCTGGCTGCCGTCGGCGTTGTACCAGCCGGCCGGATCGATGATTCCGTCGAAATGGGTGGCGGAGCCAAGGGTGCCGCCGCCGTCGGTAGACGTGGCGCCCGTGATGCTGTCGGTCGTGCTCCACACCGCATAAGCGTCGAGCACGACGCCCGTGCCGCTCGGACCGCCATTGGCGGCAGTGATCGCCGTTCCGCCGAAGCTGACATTGACGTTGCCGCTGGTCAGGATCGGCGCACGGATGACGATTGCACCGCCGGTGTTGCTGATGTTCGCGCCGCCCGGCCCGCCGCTGACGTCGAACGCGGCGTTGGACGCGACGTTGATCGCGCCCGAACTGTCGACGTTCTCGTAACCGTAGGTCGCGTTGACGCCGCCGTTCGGCGCGCCGCTGACGCCCAGCGTGATGGAGCCGCCGTTCTGAACCAGGAGCGAGGTTCCGTTGGCGTAATTGGGATCGTGAGGATCGTCGGCGACATAGGCGGCCGTCAGCTCGACTCCCGACTTGATCGTCACGCCGTTCGCGCCATAAAGCGCAATCTGCCCATCCCGCCCGCTGGCGTCGAGGATGGTGAGCCGGCGGCTCGGATCGGCCGCGTCGCCGCTGCCGGAAATCACGATGCCGCCGCCGTTGGCGGTCAAGGTGATCTGTCCCGCGCTCAAGGCCGAGGCCAGCGAACCCGAATCCGTGCCGATCAGGAGATCGCCCTGCTGCAGGCTGACGGCGATGCTGCCGGTGAAGCTGGTCGGCAATCGGCTGCCGGCGCCGAGGCTGCCGGCGTTGAGCGTGAAGTCGCCGCCGAGGTCCTTATAGGCCGCGCCGCCCAAGAGCATGCCGTTCAGCGTCGCCACGCCGGTCGTCGCCGTCTGGATCGCCAGCGAGCCGGCGTAGCCGTTGCCGGTCGCCGACACGTCGATCGCGGCCCCGCTGGCGATGGCGACGTCGCCGGCGCTCGCGGTCAGCTTCACCGCGCCGCCGGGCGCATCCAGCGTCTCGTCGAACAGCACGATATGCGAACCGGAAGCGACGATGCCGGCGCCCGGATCGAGCACAATGTCGCCGGCGGTCGCCGTCAACGTCACCTTGCCGGCGCGCGCGATGATGACTCCGGAGTCGGCGACGCCGCCGCCGGTCAGGGTGAGCGCGCCGCCGATATCGGATGGGGACAGCGTCGGCGTCGCGCCGGCGCCCTGCGCCAGGGTCAGGAGCCCTTTGGTCGTCAACGACTGGACGCTGCCCGCATCGGCGACGACGGCGGGCGCCGCGAGCGTGACCGCCGCCGATCCGGCGTCGAGGCTGCCGCTGCCGGAAAAGACGATCTGCTGGCTGGCGTTGAGATCGATGGTCGCAAAGCCCAGCGTCTTGGCGCCGGCCCCGAGGGCGAGCGAGCCGGTGGAATTGGCGGTCGCGTCGATCGTCAGCGTCCCGCCCGTTGCCGCGAGCGCGCCGGCCAAGTTCGGCGTCGCCTGGCTGTCGGTCAGCACGACATTGTCGGCCACGATGGCGGTGGCGCCGCCGGCGCTATAGAGACCGCCGCCGTCGAGCGTCAGCGTGCCGATGGGATGAGCGGGATCGCCGAGGCTAACGCCGCTCGCATCATAGGAATTGAACACCGAGGCGCTGGTCAGGATGACCGACTGCGCGCCGGCGAGTTGGGCGATGATCGCCGGCGTCAACGTCAGCCCGCTCGCGTTGGCCGGCGCGACGCCGAAGTTGATCGTGCTGGCGGCCAGCGCAAAGTTGTTGCCCGAAATCTTGGCGGCGGCGTCGAGCGTGACGTCGCCGCCGTTGAGGGTCAGCGCTTTGCCGCCTGCGACCACGGCCCCGGCGCCGACGGCGATGCTGGCGACGGCAGGCAGCGCGGGCGGCGTGACTGTGAAGGAGCTTTCGTTGCGTCCGCCGTCGGGGATCGTAATCGTTGCAGGAATTGTCTGCACGCCGCGCTCGACAGTCGCGGCCGGCCCGTTCGACACCTCGAGCAGCGCCGCCAAGCCGCCGCCGCTATAGGCCTGTTCGTAGAACGCCGTGATCGGGTTGGCGTTATCGAGAAGATAGTAGGTGTTGGTGGGATCGTAATTGCCATGGTTGAATTTGAGAAGATCGACCTCCTTCAGCTTGGCCGGCAGCGCCGCATTGCTTCCCAGGCGCAAGACGGTGGAACCCGATGACGACACGGCGCCCTTGGCTTCGACCACGCTTCCCGGCAGCACCGTGACTTTGCCGCTCCCGGCCGCCACGACGGGGATCGCGACGACGCCGCCGGTGCCGAAACCCAAATCATTTGGTTCAAAGACTTGCAGATAGGTCACGGAGTCGCTGACGGTAGGATTGGCTGCCAGCAACAGATCGGGCGCGCTCAGGGGATGCGCGACGTCGGTGTCGACGACGACGCTGGCGGCCGTCGGCGTGATCCAGGTTCCGTCGCTCTTCTGCGTGCGCGTCCCGCCGATCAGCACGCTCTCGGCGCCGAGATTGCTGATCTGATCGCTGTCGAGGACGATGTAGCCGGCGGCGGCGGCGGCGGGTTCGGTCTGGTCCGGCGCCAGCACCAGCAGATCGGCGCCGGTGATGTCGACCTGGCCGCCCCGCCCGCCTGACGCCGGGGCGAACAGATTGGTCGCCTGCAGGGTGAGCGCATTGGCGGCGCCGACCACCAGTTGTCCCGCATCGATCGGCAGCAACGGCGTGACGACGCCTTTGGCGGCGGCGAGCTTGGCGAAATAGCTGTTACCCGAAGCGATGTCGATCTCGGAATATTTCGTCCACACCGCTTTGGATTGAATTTCCAACAGCGCCGTCTGCGACGACCTCGCCCCGGTAATCGCGTCGCCGAGCGCGCCGGTCATATAGATCGAGCCGTCGGGCATGACGGTATTGGCGGCTCGCGGGACGGCGTCGGTCGAGAGCACGACCACCCGGTAGGCGCCCGGCAGCGTCGCATAGATCGCCGGCAGCAGCGTGTAGGTTCCCGCGGCGACGCCGTCGCCGCCCGGAAGCGTGACCGCGGTCCCCGCCGCGACAACCGCGCCGTAGATCGGATCGTTGGCCGCCACCGACGCTTGATAGCTCGGCACGAGGGCGTACACCGTCTGGCCGCTGCCTGCGCCGGTCAGCACATTGCGGCTGCCGCCGGTTCCCGCCACGAACTCGGTGGCGTAGATGTCGCCGCCGCCGCGCAGATCGAGCGTCGCGCCGGCCTGCGTGTCGACGTCGGCGCCGTTGAGCGCAATGCTCTTGGCCGGCGGCGCGGTCATGGCCGGGTAGCTGACATCGCCCGAGTAAGGGACGATCGACGAAGCGATCGCGGACCAGGCGGAACCGTCGACCGTCGTCCCGTAGGGAATGTCGAGCCCGGCGGCCGTGACCGAGGTGAGGCTGCCCGCCGCCAAGGTGAGCGACTGGGTGACGACGGCGCTGGGGGCGAACAGATCCTGCGAAAAGTGGGTCCAGACCGACGGCAGGGTCTGGCCGGCGTCGAACCCGAGCTGGATGGCGCCGAGCGGCGCCATCAGCGCGCCGGACTGCACGATCGTGGGGGCGTCGATCACGATCTCGCCGTCGGCCGACAGCGGCGCCGCCGGCGCGCGGCCGTTCGACGCGATGGCGATGGTGTTGATGACGCCGGGACCGGAGCCTTTGCCGGTCGACATCAGCAGGAAGGCCGAGTCGGTGGTGGGATAGACCTCGCGCGCGGTGAGCGTCAGATTGTCCGGAACCAGCAGCATGCCTGGAGACTGGATGACGCTCTGCGAGGTTTCTTGGTCGAGGAAGCCAATGAGCCCGCCGAAATATCCTGACCCGAAAACGCCGTTTGAGAACGTCGAATCCGTCTCGGATAGAAGACGGATGTCGCCGCCGCTGGTGAGCTTGACATTGGCGGCGTTGGAGATCGAGGCGTATCCTGCCAGGTCGATCTGGGCCGAGCCGTTGATGTTCAAGGCGCCGTCGGAGAGCGAAGGCGGGCTACTCTTCGGGTCGAGCAGCGCATTGCTAGCCAGCAGCACGTAGCCGGCGTCGAGATTGACCATTGTTCCGCCGATCGACGCGCTGGCGTAGGTCGGGGCGATGACGCCGGCCGGCAGCAAGGTAATATTGCCGGCGAGGATCAGCGTGTTGGGGACGCTGGCGGCGACATTGCCGCTGAAGGCGATGGTCGAGGCCATCAGCAACGCCGAGTCGAAGCCGCTATGGCTCAAGGTGTCGGCGGTGATGAAGACCGTGCTGTTGGTGGTCGGCAAGAGCGCGGCGAGCTGCGCCGAGGTCGTCGGATAGGCGCCGCCGGCCAGCGCCGTGGCGTCCAATGCGCCGGTCACCGCGCCGCTTTGCGTGAGAACGATCGCGCCGTAGGCGTCGGCACGATTGCCGATGGTCAGCGTCCCGCCTGAGGCCTGCGCCGCGCCGCCCGCCGCGTTGACCGTCCCGTCGAAATAGGCGCTCGCATCAGGCGCCGAGCTGCCGACCAGGGTCAGCGCGCCGCCGTCGCTCCAGATCGGCCGCGCGATCGTGCGTGGGCTGTTGAGGCCCGCCGCCGGATTGGCGACCTGAACCGTGGCGCCGGCGCCGGCGAGATCGAAGCTCGATCCCGGCATGGCGACGATGGCGCCGCCGCTCAGCGTGATCGCGCCGCCGGCAAGCACGGCGCCGGTCTGATAGGCCGCCACAAGCGGATTGGGAACGAACACGCCGCTGACGTCGAGCGCCGCGTTGGGCCCGATCCAGACGTCCGGCGGCGCCTGGGTGAAGAGCAGCTGGTTGGAGCCAGCCGTGCCGTCGTTGGTCAGCGTGATCCCGCCGCCATGCGCGGTGACGCCGCCAAGGACGGTGACGGGGCCGGCCGCCGTCAGCGTGATTGCGGCGCCCGGCTCGCCGACGATCGCCGCGCCGGCGTCGACCAGGATGCCAGCGTTGGCGCTGACATCGTTGGGACCGCCATAGATATAGGGCAGTTGCGTCAGCGTCAGGTTGGCGGGCTGGCGCAACCCGGTCTCCGCCAAGCCCAATGTCGCGAAGTCGCGCAGCGACGCGCCGCTCGCCGGCAGCGCCGTATTGGCCGGCAGCAGATCATTCTTCTGTTGCAGCAGCACCGTCGCGCCGGCGGTCACCGTGACGCCGCCGTAAACGCTGGTCAGGGCGTAGGTGGAAAAGCCGTTGCTGGCGAAGAACGAACTGGGAAGCGCCAGCTCGCCTGCCCGCGCGCCTGAGGCATAGGAGGTCAGCGTGGACACCCCGCCGATCTGGATCGTCGGCGCTTGCAGCGTGAAGGCGCCGCCCTGCGCAAGCCCGCCGCTGTAAATCGCGCCGTCGAGGATGACGTTGGCCTGGTTGGGCTCGCCGCCGCCGCCCGGCGCCACATTGCCGGGAGGCGAACTCTGGTAGTTTGCAAGCGGGTCCGCCCAACCGGCGTTGTGGTTGCCGGGGTTCGAGATGTAGGTGAGCAGGGACAGGTTGCCGCCGACGCCTGCGGGCAGACCGTCGGAGGCCGTCTTGAGCTTGCCGTTGGGTTGCACATAACCGCCGCTCGACACGTCGATGACGCTGCCCGCCGCCAGCATGATGCTCTGCGTCGTATCGACCGCGGCGGCCTGGCTGCCGGAGGATTCCAGATAGGTCTGGATCGTGATCGAGCCGCCGTTGATATGGGCCGCGCCCTGCACTGTGGCGCTGTCAGCGCCGGCGTCGTTGACCCACAATCCGCTGACATCGAGAAGCGCATCCGGCCCGATGGTCACTTGCGACGTCGGCGGCGCATCAAAGATAGCCGTGCCGCCCGTGTAGCCGGTGAGCGTGATCGCGCCGGCGTGCGCAATGAGCGCGCCGTCGATGGTCGTCACCCCGCTGAGCTTGACGCCGCCGCCTGCCTGGACGGCAAGCGCCGCTCCCTTCGCCATCGACAACGCGCTGGCGCCGGTAATCGAGATCGAGGAGAAACCGTCCGCCGACAAATTGTCGGTCGAAATGGTGAGTTGCGGAATCGGGGTGGTCGCGCCGCCAGTTCCCGTGACGACAGCGGCGGTCGGCAGGTTGAGCGTCGAGCCCATGGTGAAGTCGGGCCCGAGCACGTCGGCGGCGGCGCTTTGCAGGACGATGGCGTCGGCGGCGAGGGCGAAGTTCGGGGTGACGAGGGCGATGGAGAGCGCGGCGTCGCGCGGAAGCTGGTCGGGCGTGACTTGCGCGGCGTTGGCGCCGGTTCCGCTCTCGGCGAGCGCCGCCTGCTGCGTCCCGACGAAGGCGGCGCTGAGGATCGAGCCTTCCAGCACCGGATTGCCGGCCGTCACGGACAGGCTGCCGGCGCTGACGCCGTCGACGTAGCCGGGCTGGTAGTAGCCGCCGCCGACCAGCGGATCGGTCCATGTCTCCGTGATGTCCCAATGGCGATGATTGACGGTGAACGAACCGCCGAAGCCGAGATAGCCGATGAAGGGATTGGCGTTGGCGATGTCGTAAAGGCGTCCGTCCGACCCCGCCAGCGTCGTGGTTTTAACGACGCCGCCGGTAAAGCTGAGCCTTCCGCCAGAGACATTGATGACCGATCCGGCTTGCTGGAGAACGTCTTGGAACGGCTGATCGTCGGAAGAACTGGCGCTGGCGAAGGTGAGCGAGCCGCCCTGGGTCAGTCGCTGATCGATGGTCTGCGGCACATCGCCGAGATAGCCGGCGCCCGTGGCGCTGAACAGCGGCGAGCCGACCCAACTGAGACCGTCGGCGCGGACGCCTGACAATCGCAGATCGATGGTGACGGTCTTGCCAATCAGGCTCTGAGCCGGCGGCGAATCGGCGACGTCGTTGGCGGTGACCTTGAACGTATAGAGATAATTCGCCACCGAGGCGGTGGCGTCCAACCCGGCGAGATCGATGACGCTGCCGCTTTCGAGAAGGACGCGGCCGACCGGCGTGATTTGCGCGGTGCCGCCATTGTATGGAGACGTCGTCGCCACCGTCATCGCGGCGCCGGGGGCCAGGATCAGCGCCCCCGCCTGCCCGCTGGCAGCCCCCTGCATGTCCATATTGCCGGCGTTGATGGCGATCGACGGCGGCGCGAAAGTCGAGTTGGAGTTCTGCGGGATCGTTTCGCCGTTCTCGTCGGGCAAGATGGAGGTGACGCTGTCGCCGCCGAACGTGAGCTGCTGATTGGCGATGATGGTGATCGAGCCGGCGCGGGTGATGCTGGTGGTGGCCTCGGCGACGCCCAACTGGTTCACCAGGTCGCCGACGAGGGTGATGTTGCCGCGGCTCGAACTCAGCAGGCCGTCGAAATCGTTAGTGGCGACCGCGCCCCCGGAGACTCCCGGCGCCGCGTAGACCAACGGCGATGAGTTGGTCGGCGCGGCGAGGCTTAGGGCCGTGCCATTGGTCGGCTGGGTCAGCGAGAGATTGGAGCCCGCGGCCAGAATGATTTGCCCCGCCGCCGTGGTGATGCTGCCGTTGTTGACCACGCTGGGACCGAGCAGCGCCACAGCGCCGCCATTGTCGAAGCCGCTGACGTCAGTCGAGATCGAAGCCCCCGGCTGAACCACGACGCCTTGGTTGGTCTGGTTCGGGATGACGCCGGTAGACAGGATCAGACTGCCGCCGCCGCCAGAAACCGCGCCGTTGAGATAGAGACCGCTCTTCACAAAGCTCTGATTCGCGCTGTCTTCGTTGGGCGGCGCCAGGACGGCGGCGCCATTCGGGCTGACGAGAGCCGATCCGCCCACCGTGACGGGAACATAGATCCCCCCCGTGGCGCCGGTCGCAAAGACGCCGACGTTGGCCGCGCCTGTGTTGCTATAGCTGTTGATGTCGTTTGACGAGGCGATCAGCGTATGGACGTTGATCTGGCTCGTGCCGGTAAAGACGATGCCGTTGGGGTTGATGATCAGCACCGTGCCGTCGGCCTTGATCGATCCTAAGATCTGGCTCGGACTGCCGGTCGCGTCGATGCGATTGAGCACGATCCAGCTGTTGCCGTTGGCCGAGTCGCCGGCGCTCTGGTCGAAATCGACGGTCGTGTTCTTGCCGACGTTGAACTGTTCCCAGGTGGCGATCGCCCGCTGCGCCGTCTGCGTCAACGTGACCGTCGTCTGGCCGTTGCTGGTGGTCTGCGTCGGCGAGCTGATGTTCTGCCACAGGGTCGCGTCCGTCCCCGCCGTCACCCGCGGATCGACGACGAGGCCGCCCGGCGACAGCCCGTTGGGCACGGCGCTGGCGCTCGCCTGCGCCGCCGTCCGCGCCGCCGACTGCAGCGCCTGCATGGCCTGGACCGCCTGCGCCGCCCGCGACAGCGCGCTCTGCGCCTGCTGGGCGATCGCCGCCGCCTGCTGCGACCCCACCGTCGCCGTCGCGACCGCGCTGGTCACCGGCGAAACCACCGCGCCGCCGTTCAGCGGAAGGGCGATTGCGGCCTGGGAGCCGCCGAACATGAGCGCGAGCGCGCTGACGCTGGCAAACAGCGCTTGCCGCGAAATCAATTCCGCTGACCTAGTCAGAGGTGCGCCCCCCTGTGTCGGTCGGACGCGCTCCGAATTGTCACGCGGGCGATGGGTGCGAGCGATGTCATGGACGCGCATGGGCAATCTTCTCGACAAGCAAAAGGACGAAAGCGAGCGATTGAGTCATTTCCGCGGGTGCAGCCGATCGGCAAGGCCGATCGCCCCCACGGATCCCCCCTCTTCGCAGGTCTCTCACCTCTCTAGTCGGAAGATCGCGCGAAAAAGCCGCAAACTTTTTTGGCCGATTTTTCTGATGGTCTCCTCGGGTCGGCTTCTTGGCGCGGCCTTCTTCCGGCCGAATCTCGTCACAGACTTGTCGCACCACGCGACGCCAGCCCGTCGCCCAGCCGGCGTTCCGTCAGCTCACCAAAACGACGCCCCCGGGCAGCGATCTGGTCCGGGCGCCGAACGCACTGATCAAGTAGCCCACGACATCGTCGATCCGGTCAAGCCGGAAGCCCGCTACGACCCTGCGCTCCCCCAAGCTCCGATTGAGAAGGATGATCCTGCCCGGTCGATAGCGATTGACCTCCTCCACCAACTGCGCGAGCGGCACGTCGCGAAAAACCAGCAGGCCGCGCTGCCAGGCCGTGACGTCCGCCGGATCGGCGGCGATCGGCGATCCCAAGCGCCCGCCGCCATAAGTCGTCTGTCGCCCTGGCCCAAGCGTGACGGTCGCGGACTGATAGGCGATATCGACGGTCCCTTCGACGCAGGTCACGCATACGGACGACCCGAGGCGCCTGACGTCGAAATTCGCGCGCGTCGCCCGGCTCCGCCCGTCCGCAGCGACGATCACAACCGGCCGCGCCGCGTCCGCCAGAACCGATACGGCGAGTTGACCGGAAACGAGCTCCAACGCATACTGCTGATCGCCGGCCGCCGGCGCCGTCAGGCTCGTCTGCGCATCCATCTCGACGTTGATCCCGGACGCGATCGCAAGCTGACGCCGCTCTCCCGTTCCCGTGCGATATGGCGCCATCAGTTCCGAGAGCGCCGGCCAAAGGTGCAAGGGCGGCTGCGCCATCAGATAAGCGACGCTCGCCGCGGCCGAGCCGACCAGCAGCGCGCGACGTCCGACCGGACGGGCGAAAGACGATCGCGCCGGCCGCTGCGCGGCGTCCCTCGCGTCGGCTTCGCGGGCGACCTCGCCAAGGACGTCCCAAAGCAGGCTCGCCCGGGCGAACGCCCGCCGGTGCTCCGGGCTTTCCGCGCGCCAACAGTCAAGCGCGGTGAGATCAGCCGGGCTCACCTGATTGGAGACGAGCCGCTGCACCCAATCACGCGCTTCCTGTTGGATGCGCTCCACGTCGCCGCCCGGATTGCCGACCTCCGCCGCCGTCCCGATAGGCTTTCCCGTCTCAGACATCGAACGACTTTAACATTCGGACGAGCCCTTCCATTCCTATGACGGTTCGAAAGGGCGTTCGCCGCGCCGAATCCGCCGAATTTTCTCTTGGCGCTTTGCGAAAAACTCAAAAGCATGTTTCAATTCGCGGTCGACGGTGTCGACCGAGACGCCAAGCTGCTTGGCGATCTCGCGGCGCGGGAGTTCGTCCAGACGCGCGGCGATGAAAACGGCCCGCCGCCGCGCCGGCAGTTCGTCGACAGCCGCAAGCAGTTCTCTCCATTCCTGCTGCGCTTGCAGTATTTCCTCCGGATCGAGCTCATGGTCATCGCGCCGCCGCGCCGCCTCGATTGCCGTCTTGTCGACCCAGCGACGATCCCGCTCCCGGGCGTCGGCCGCGACGTTGAGCGCCGTTCGGTAGAGATAGGCGTCGAGGTTGCGGACGCCCCCGCCCCCGCTCAGATCGACCACGCCAAGCCGCAGATAGGTCTCGTGCAGAATCTCGGTGGCGAAGTCAGCGGACCCGAAGCGCCGCTTCAGCCGATCTCGCAGTTTGAGATAGTCCCGGACCAGCAAATCGCGGAGCTTCACTGTCGGCGCCCTTCGGACGTCATCGGGTGAGGTTCTGCATCGGTTGAACGCCCGCCTCACTCGGAGAGCAGGCGGCTTCGCTCGGCGTCGCCCTCGGCAGGATCGCCAACTTCACCGGCTGGGGAAGACCGACGGGCGCAGGCGCTCCGATGTCGATGTGCTCCAAGGCGTCTCCGATCGCCGTGTCGAGGCTCGGGTTTCCCGTCGAGCCCCCGAGCCGTATATGGTTCACGGCGCCGGCGGGGCTGATCCACAGGCGCATCACGACGCGATAGTGCGTCGGACGCGTCTCGCCGTGCTGGCACAGGGCGTTCGTCACCGCCTGTTGAATGGCTGCGGCGTAGAAGGCGAACGGCAGCGAGGGCTGGGCTGCGCCCACGCGGGGCGACAGGTCGAGAGTGTAAGCCCGGAAACCGATCGACCGCGGATCGAGCCCCGTCCCGGATAGAAGCGAGCGCAGCGCGCCTTCCGGCGAGAAATATCCCTGCAGCGACGCAGACGTACGCCCGGCGATCACGGCGCTGTCGACAACCACCGAGGCCTTCGCCGCCTCCATGAAGTGTTCGAGGGCGGCTGCGAGGGGCTGCGCCGGTACGTCAAACAGCATTGGCCGCTCATCGACGCCCTGGTTCGCCTCAGCGGTCAACGAACGAGAAGGCGTTGCGAGGCCTACGACCACCGCTACGAGGGCAATTGCCCAAAGCCCTAGCGACCACCTCCGGTCCTGTAATCGAATCTGACAACTCATAGCGTCGGGTCCGGCGACCACAACCCACATCATCGCGTGAAACCATCGATGCTCGCTTGGCCCAAATCCATAAAATAGCTTGAGATCGATAGCCTTACCGCATGCGCGCGACACAGGGACGAGCGGTCGTGAAAGAACGTCGAACCGCGATTCTCCGCTGTTGAAAGCTCGCCGGAATTGGAAGACCGCGCACGCGGCGCGGCCGCCGCTGCAGTCTGAAGGAAAGCCGCTATCAACAAAGCAGACGCCCACCGACGATGCAATCACTTCTGTCCGGCCTGGTCCCGGCGCCGCCACGCATCGCCACCGCTTGACCGCACTGTCTGACGGCGATTCTCGCGTCGAGGATACTCGAGGACCTGCCTGCTGACGGTATCGCCCGGCGACGGTTTCGGCATCTCTGCCAACCAACATTCGGAAATTCAGCCTATCGGCCGATCATTGCCGTTTCAAGACACGCGACAGTTCGTCTAACAGTGCGCTGACGACGTCGCTTTAGCCTCGTCCTATCATTGAGATTCGGCCAGGGCTTGCGCGCTGGCGATGCGGCGGGAGAGTGGGACTCAGGGCGATCTGGTCGTGGCCTGGGCGGGGCCGCCGCGGTGGTTGAGGCGCGCCTTTTGCGACGAGCTGCAGAAGTTGCTGATCGAAACTGAGTTCGACGCTTTCGTCGAGGAGGCCTGTAAGCCGTATTGCGCGCCGCGCGTGGGCGCGCGCGCTTCCGCCGCGCCGCTACTTCCGCATGTACATGGCCGGACATTTTCTTGAAGAAATCGACAGCGAGCGCGGCGTTGTCTGGCGCTGGTCGGATTCCTTTTCGTTGCAGGGTTTCCTGTGTCTGTCGAACCGGGACAAGGTTCCCGATCGCTCGTGATTGTCGAGGACGCGCTCGCCCGTGCCACACGAATCGCATCAGAAAATGTTCAGCAGGGTTTCGAACCTCGTGGCCAAGCGCGGTCTGATGAAGGGCGAGCAGATCGTCGTCGAAGGTTCGACGATGGAGGCCAACGCCACGCTGTGAACCAACGTGCTCCGCGACAGCGGCGAAGCCTACGCGATGCTGACGCGGACGGCCAACGAGGGCGGGCGAGGCGCTGACGATCGGCGATTTGCTCCAACGGCGTCGCAAGCGGAAGGGCAAGAAGCATTCGAACGAGGATTGGACGAGCCCGACCGATCTGGATGCGAAGATCACCCAGGGTGAAGGACGGCTCGACGCATTTCTCTTTCAAGCCTGAGCATGCGGTCGATCTCGGAGCCGGCGTCATGGCGGCGGCGCCGATCCATTCGGCGGACGCCGGCGACACGGCGACGCTTGGTCCGACGCTGGAAGAGGCGCAGCAGAACGTCGCCGCCGCGGGCCTCGCGCCAACGTCTGAATATCCCGCCAATCTCGCAGCTGACAAAGGGTGTCATTCACGAGGTATCGTTCACGCAACGGGACTGTCAGGAATCTTGTGTGCGGGGCGTGGGTTGACCATCACGCTTTGACGAATCTGTCGTCGAACATGATGGCGAATGGGGTCTTTGCCTGGCGCCATTCGCGCGGCGGCGTTTTCCATGTCTGTGCGACCTGGCGCAAGACGAGAAACAGCAATTTGATCGCCGCCTCGTCGGTGGGAAAGTGACCTCTCGTTCGCACCGCGCGCCGCAGCTTGGCGTCAAGGATTCGATGGCGTTCGTATAGATGATGCGCCGCACAGCGACGGGGAAGGCGAAGAAGGGGATGACTTGCTCCCAGTTTCGCCGCCAGCTCTGCGCGATCGCCGGATATTTGCGCCCCCAGGCGCCGGCGTCGAAATCCTCGAGCGCCCTGCGAGCCAGGTCCGCGTCGGTCGCCCGATAGATCGCCTTCAGTTCGGCGGCGATCGGCTTGCGGTCCTTCCATGAGGCGAAATCCATCGAACTG
>Ga0181520_10006535_pt1 | contig 17763 bp, 15 predicted proteins | sample PEATcosm2014_Bin_29_FD_132451 | JGI IMG/M metagenome (GOLD analysis project Ga0181520, IMG submission 132451) | Peatland microbial communities from MTU Mesocosm Facility, Houghton, MI, USA - PEATcosm2014_Bin02_30_metaG | ecosystem: Environmental > Terrestrial > Soil > Wetlands > Peat | place... | reverse complement strand
TGTGTGTGTCGAGCAGGTATCTCATTTGGTTTCATTCTGAGCAACCAGCTCACCATCGAGCATGCACTCAAATCCATATTCAACCAACTCTTCATCGGTCATTGGATCGAATGCGCTGTCATCCGCGTGAACCAGGCCCTCGAAAGCCCCAATATATCGAAATGGAGGTTGTGATTGGGACGGTTCATGGATCGCCACGACCTTGGCCACAGGCTTGTGGCCGCGCATGACGATCACTTCGTTGCCCGCCTCTGCCTCTTTGAGCAGCCGCGAGAACTGAGTCTTTGCCTGATGGACGGTATAGGCCATGGACTAAGTCTACTTAGTCCACCTGTGGAAGTCAATCCGAAATCAAGATCAATGGAGCGCGCCACCCGGCTTTGACAGGTGCTCGTTGCAAAGCTGGCTTTGCCCGCTGCGTCATGCTTGCGGGAAAATTCCACCCCCAGAGCCTGGACCTGGCTTTACGCGTGGTGGCGGCGGTGAGCGTGCCTGGCGCGGTGCGGCACAAATGTCCACTTTCTGACCGGACCTGTGTCGACGTGGACGAATTGACCTCTGGGGTAATAGCCTACGCCACCCGCTCCAAGAGAGAGCGCGGCGTCTCGCAACTGCACCGCGGGAACGCCCGGAACCCTGATATCAACCGCAGTGCCTTCAATATGTTCAGAGTGCTCCGCGGCGTTGGTGGTTCCACTCTCGCGGAGTTCATCGTTGGTCTCCTTGGTTCGGTAGCCGCAAAGAACCTCGATGACACTGCTGGATCGATTGAGCTTTCTAAGCATTGTATGAAGGAGATCAAAGGTGCGGGGGTTGTAGCTTATGACCTCGTCGTTGTGGCTGTCGCGCAAAAACTGGCTGAGGTTGTCGAGAGCTTCGGGAATATACGTATCGCCTACGCGGTAAATGACGTCAAGAATTTCACCACCCTGGCGCACCAGCCTGAGCTCGTACTTCTGGCCTTCCTCAGGTACTTCGTCAGCGGAGATAACACCCATGCTGGGCAAGCTCACATCTGCCAGCAGGTAGCTCATCGCATGAACATGAGAATGCCTGTGATGCGAGGTGTTGCGCGCATTGGCAGTTGGACCGACAGCCATCAGCAGAGCACAGGCAGCAAATGCGCATAACCGGCGAGGACAAGCTAGGCGACAAATGGATGGGACGAGATGGAGTGGCAAACGAAAGGGCTCCTGACTGGTATTCGCGTCTGCATCACGCAACACACCGCATCGGCCGGCGCTAAAGAAGATTGACTGCGCGACAGCGCACCGAGGCATTTGCAACTTTGCAGCTCTTTTCATTCATTCTAATTGACCCATGGGCACCTTGGACAAGGCCGATCAAAAAGTTTTGACTGATAAACCTTCATTTATGAAAGACAGTTTTTAAGTGGTGCAAATCTTCAGGGCCGGATCCTTAAGTTTTAGAGACGGTCCATTGGGGTTTTATTTGGGATCGATGGCCGGGAGGAAGGCGCCGCTGTGCACATGAGTGTTCTCCAATTTTTCCAGGCAAAATCATGGACTGCGAATTGCCCTTCAATTTTCCAGGAGGGAACGATGCATATTCATGGCCAACATCCGATGAGCGTCAACCCTGCCGACTTCTACGCCTCGAGTCAGGGCCAGAGGGCCGTTGAGGCGCAGAGGGCCGCGGAGGTTCGCAAGAAGCTGCTGAAGGGCGCGGCGCAGGTGGATGCAGCAGCGACGCCGGAAGAGACTCTGCTGATCAGCCAATGGCTGGACGGGCGGCACAGCCAGACGGAGAGCGCGGAGGAGTATCATGCCTCGGCTGCTGGCCGAGATCCGGATTTTGGCTGAGGGGCGGAACTCGGCAAGCTACAGTGGATTGCTGTTTGTGTGGAGTGCGGCGTGGGCGAGGACGCTCCAGCCGGTCTGGAGATCGGCGCTACCTTGATTGATTCACGAACGGCCTGGTTCCCTATGCCGACCAGATGGCGCGGGCGGCGCGACTGCCCGAGGTGAAGCCCATATCCGCCGAAATGCCACGGACGCATTGCAAGAGGTGATTGGCGATGGAGGGCAGCTTTTGGGCGGTGACGCGGAAGCTGGGACCGGAGACGCTGACCGCGGCCACCGGGTTGCGTTGCGCGTCCAGCACGGGTACGGCGATGCAGCGCAGGCCCTCTTCAAGTTCTTCATCGTCCACCGCATAGCCGCGGCGGCGGGTCTTCTCAATCTCCGTGCGCAGAGCCTCTGCGGTGACGATGGTGCGGTGCGTAAAGCGCTCGAAGCGGGTGCGCGCCAGCAGGTCGTTGATGCGGTCTTCCGGCAGGAAGGCCAGGATCGCCTTGCCCACCGAGGTGCAATGGACCGGATTGCTGGCGCCGATGCGGGTGATCATGCGCACCGAGCGGGCCGGCTCGATCTTATCAATATAGATAACGTGCGTGCCCTCCAAAATACAGAGATGAGCCGTCTCCTCGGTCTCAGTGACCAGGCGGCGCAGGTGCGGCTGGGCGCGGTCGCGCAGATCATATTGCTCGATGGCGCGGTTGCCCAGGTCAAAGAGCCGTAGACCGAGGCGGAACTTTCCGTTGGCCGTGCGCTCCACCATACGATGCTGTTCGAGCACCATCAGGAAGCGGTGAGCCGTGCTCTTATGTAGTTGAAGAGAAAGAGCAACTTGCGCCAGTCCCAACGGAGTTTCGCTCTCGCCGAGCAGGTCAAGGACGGCGAAGGCGCGGTCGAGGGCTTGAACTTTATAGCTTCCAGTGATGTTTTCGTCTCGCATTATGATTCCATTTCCACCAAATGATCTGCTCTTAGTGTGCCGAATTTGGGACGCCGCGTCAAGTTCTGATACGGATTCTCGTTTTATGGGAGGGTTGGCGTGTGAGGGAAGGGATTGGAGGCGGGATTGAGGGCCGGGTGATTGAGCGGCCCCTAATTATCAAAGATTACTAATGCGGATCATGGCTGCGCCGATAACCAAAATGAGTGGAAATTAAGATTCCCTTGAGCTAAGTCCAAGATAGCTATCGGGATCGATCTCTCGCATGATGGCGGAAGAGGCTGGTGGATGATTCCATCCGGCAGCTCTTCTGCCCGGACGGCTGACGCACAGCCGCGACACCAGATGCCCTCAGGGCAATCGTATTACGCAACCGGGAGTGCTCCGCCACCATGTCGACCTCAACGGCAATTCAACTGCTGCAGACGCCCTCGATTGATTTGGGTGACCTGACGGTGGCGGTGATCAGCCCGGACGAACAGCGCCGTGAAGCCGCGACGAATGCATTGGGCGAGTGCCGGGGGGTGCAGATCCGGGAGTTTATCTCTTATCCTCCGGGCATTGAAAATGTCTCGCGGATGCTGGGGAATAACTTCAATGTGGTGGTGGTGGACCTGGACAGCGACGCGAATTATGCGGTTGATCTGGTGCAGAGCATCTGCTCGGTTGGGCGCGCTACGGTGATCGTCTATTCATCGCAGGCCGATCCTGACCTGCTGATCCGGTGTATGCGGGCCGGCACGCGCGAGTATCTGGTGACGCCCTTTGAGCCGGGCGAGATGGCGGATGCGCTGGTGCGCGCCTCGGCGCTGCGCACGGTGGTGGCCGAGCCCAAGAAGGCGGGCGGCAAGCTGCTGGTATTTTTGAGCGCCAAAGGTGGATCGGGTGTGACGACGCTGGCCTGCAATTATGCAGTTTCGCTGGCTCAGGAGTCGCAGAAAAAGACTTTGCTGATTGATCTGAATCTACCTTTGGGCGACGCGGCGATCGATCTGGGAATCAAGTCGCAGTATTCGGTGATCAATGCGCTGCAAAACGCGAGCCGTTTGGATGCGCATTTTCTTTCTGGTCTAATGGTCAGGCATGATTCGGGGCTTTTTGTACTTCCGGCGCCGAGCGAGTTGGCGCCTACGCAAATAGCCGAAGACGCCATTGACAGGCTGTTGACGTTGGCGCGGCAGGAGTTTGACTATGTTGTGGTGGATGCCGGCTCGCGGCTGGATATGCAGCATACCAGTCTCTTTGAGGATTCCTCGACGATCTTTCTGGTGACGCAGATTGGCATACCGGAACTGCGCAACTCGAATCGCCTGATTACCAAGCTCACTTCGGAGGGTGGACCAAAGCTGGAGATCGTCATCAATCGCTATGATCCGTATAACACGGAGATTGATGAGAGCCATCTGAAGCGGGCTCTGACCCGCGCGCCGGACTGGAAGATACCCAATAACTATGCGGCGGTGCGGAAGATGCAGAACACAGCCACGCCGCTGACCGATGAAGACACGCAAATCTCCCGCGCCATCCAACGGATGACCCGCACGCTCTGCGGCAAACCGCTCGCTGCGGAAAAGAAGGACAAAAAGAAGAGCCGATTCAGCTTGTTTGGATGAAGGCGAATGCGGATTGAAAGGCCATGGTCACTCAGGGATGTAGAACGTGCTGCCGCAGCGCAGGCAAATCCACTGATGCAGCCAGTGCTGGTACAGCTCCGGCCACTGCCGCGCATTGTAGCTATAACTCTGCCAGCCCTGATAGCTGCCGATCAGAATCATGACCGCTGCAACGACGGCGAACTCCATATGTCCCAGCCAGCGCCCTGCGGCAATCAACACCGCCGCCCCGATCAGCAGCAGAGCAGCCACGCCCATGGGCCGCTTCTCCGGCGGCGCGGTCTTTTCCGCCAGCAAAGAGGAGGCGCATCCGTTCGTCTGAGTCACAACGCCTCCAACGCCCGTGATTGCGGCGAAGGAGAAATAGGGAGCCGAGTGACTCTGAGTTTGAATTCGTTGCGTACCTGCCTGGTACACCGTGGCAAACCGCTGCGTCTCTTGCGAACCACATCTTGCACAGTCCATGCGCGCGCTCCCAGAGCACTTGTTTACGACATTCTCTATAACTACGATAAACCCGCGGTCGAAATTGCTGTAGATTTTTTGGATCAATCAAAAGTAACGTATGAATAAATAGGAGGAGCCAATCATTATTTGAATACTCAGGCACAATTGTGATATTTTTTTGGCGTACAGTCATGGGCTGCTGCCCTGTAAGCGAGCGTGTAAGATGCGTGCGGAACAAACCTCCAACATCCAGGAATATTATTCTACCCCCTACACCAGCGACGGATACGACAAATCGGAACGCATCCTGGATCGCGTATTTGAAGAAATGTCTATTCGAGTCAGCGTCGATGAAGACGGATATGAGAGCCGCTATCCGGCAAACCTGATGGAAATTGACATCATCAAAGCTGGTCTCAAACGTCTCGACCAGATCGGCTGCTCCGACCCTAACATCCTCGATCGAATGCGAGACTGGAAGCGAGTTTCCGCAACTGCGGCCAAGCGAAGTTTTCACGGCTCCTGGAAGCTGCTCATTCTAACTTTAGCTGCCGTGCTCGTCTTCAACTATGCGCAGCACCCTTTCACGGATAAGTCGCTTCCCAATGAGCAAGCTGCCCAGACGGCGCTCAAGAATGAACTTGTGGAAGCGCAAACCATGGTCAAGGCTCGGCGCGACCTCCTCAAGCAGGCGCCGCTCGACAAGAAGCAGTACTGGCAAAACTCCCTCGACCAGGGCCTGGCCGAGTTGCGCCATCTCAAGTCACTCACTCCAGCTCAATATAGGACGGAGTTCAACGATGCGGAGAAACAGCGCCTGTTCTCCGCGCGGAAGACCTTCTTCCTCTGGCTTCTGCTCCCCGTGCTCTATTTTCTCTCGGCTTTGACGCCAATGTACCTGGTCATGCGCCGCCGCAAGGCGATTGATCGATGGCGTACCGCTTGGGGCATAGCCGGCAAAATCCTGGCCGTGATTGTCGGCGTGGTGATGGCGGTGGAAGCAACCACGTATGTAACTCGTTGGAGCGATGGCAGCAGGACGGAAGACAGCGACGCGGCTAGCTTGGCGTTCCTCCAGTTGGGATTCCTGGCTATCGTAGCGATCCTGCTCTTGTTCTTTGCCATTTACGTGGCGCCGGTTCTCACTGTTTGCAACTTCATCCTCAATTACACGCCGGGCCTGGGAGAAAGGATGCTTCCCAAACGCCCTCTTCCGGCCTTTTAATCGCTGCATTTCGCGGAGTTTTCCGTTCATCTGCGGGAGACTCATTACGGTCAGCGCGTGAATTTTGCCAAGGCTGGCCTAACTTGATCATCCGTAGCAGAACTCTTCAGGGAGCAGAGAATGACCATGAATTCCTTCAGTCCGTCTTATCAGCGGTATAGTTCGGGGCGCGTCGATGCTGAGCGCATTTTGGATACGATCTTCAACGAGATGACTCTTATCGCCGCCGTTGATGAACAAGGCCTCGAATCGCGCTATCCGAACAACCGGCATGAGATCGAGATCATTCGCGCGGGGCTGGCGAAGCTGGACCAGATGCCCAGCCTCGACAACGATCTGGTTGAGCGGCGCGAGCAGTGGCGCAGAGTAGCCCGCGAGGCCGGAAAGCGCAGTTTCTCCGGTTCGTGGTGGCTGATTGTCCTTAGTTTTCTGATCCTCGGCGGGCTGGCTTGGATGCGTTTTCATACGGCGCAGAAGCCGCTGGCCAACGTTGAGCTGGCGCCCGCCTGGCAGGAGTACTCCATCAAGAAGATGAAAGACTCCCTCCAGCAAGAACAGATTCTCAGCAACTCAGGTTATGCCTTGGAGCGCGCCAACAAGAAGATGATCATCGAACGCGAGAAAGCCAGCCTGGCCAGAATGCAGCAGATGACGCCACAGGAGTTTTTCGACTCCTACAACGCCAAGGCATATAAGGAACTGAAACAGGCAATCCCCTACGCTGTCGGCGCCTTTCTGCTGCCGCTGCTCTACTTCTTCTCCGCCCGGCCTCCGCGATATCTGGCATTTCGCCGTCGTAACTGGATGGGCAAACTGCGCACCTTTGGCGGCATCGCGGGCAAGATTCTGGTCGGCATGATGGGCACGGTCTTCGCCATGCGGGTGATTGAAAGCACCACCTATTGGAGCGACGGCACCATGACGAAGGACTCGAACGCCGGGGACGTGTTGACCTCGCAAGCAGCCGTTGTTGCAATCATGTTGGCCGTTCTGGCTGTGTTTGTCATGCGCGTGATGCCGGTGCTGGTGTGCGTGAATTTTCTGCTGAACTACTCGCCGGAGTTGCTGGAACGAGCGCTGCCGAAAAAGCCCATGCCGGCCTTTTGACCGGTGTGGATGCATGGAGCCAAACCGGTAAAGCACAAGGCCCTCGCGGCCGCTTTGCAGCGAGGGCCTTGGCGTTACGCGAAGGTTGGACCGGGGCGTCTCGGAAACATTTTTTCTCCCAGGACAGGACCGTAATTAAGCACAAAGTTGCACAGTGTCAGGATAGGCAGCACATAGAAGACCATGAAGATAAACAGCGCCACGACGGCCACAAGGACCATCATCTTGAGATACAGCACCCCGGTCCAGTTGTTGCTTTCGGTATTGCTTCCATCGCTCCAGTGAGTCACTGTCTCGGCAACTTCGATGGACATGAAGACGCCAACGATGGTGGCGAGTATCTTGCCGCCGACGCCCCATGCTCCGCGCCACTTCTCCACCCATGAGCGACGCCGGATGGCTAAGTACATCGGCGTCAGTCCGGAGAGAAAGTACAGCACCGGAATGAGCAGCCACCCAAAGAAGTTGATGAGCCCTTGCCGATACGCCTTGTTCGCATCCGCGTTGTGCTCGACAAGATACTGCGCCGGCGGGATCGACTTCAAGTGCTGTAATTGCTGCTGAGCCTCGTCCACCAATTTCTGCTCATGCTCCCGCTCGGCGGGCACGGCAGAGTGAAGCAAGTCCAAGCGGGCCTTCAGCATATTCTCAGTCATGGTGATCTGGCTTTGCAATTCAGTCTGGGCGGCGGCCTCATCCGGCAGCGCATTCGACGTAAAAGGATGCTGGCTCCAACTCATCAGCAGTATGGCCGCAAAGGCAATGACGACCATCTTCCAAGAACCATGAAAGGCGCGGCGAGGCGCGTTCTTGGCTGTTTGTCTCCACGACTCCCGCTGACCGACAATCTCCGGATGGGTGCAGCCGATGACGTCCAGCCGCGCAACTCCGTCCTTGATGATTTGTATCTCCGCCAGATTGGCGGGATAGTGAGTTTCATAACCATTCTCATCCAGTTCGCCCTTGGTTGACATCTCGTTGAAGATACACTGCAGAACCTGCATGGATTGGTCATAACCGGGAATGGGGGAATTGCTACTAAAATTACCCGACGATGGTACCGTTGTCATAACTTGCTCCTTCTCAAGCCGTTGGGTTCATCTCCGTTTCAGCCGCAGAATGCGGTTACTTGCGTGGAAGTCTTGATGGCCGCCGCAACAATTATCCACATCCCAGAATGAGTGAGCAGGATATAGTCATTTCGACGTTATTCTGCTTAGTGCTAATTAATCTTCCTAAAAAATCACGCCCCATTTTAGCATAGCTATTTGGCAGGCTGGCCCGCATCACAGTACACCATTCTCTACCACTCTGGATAGTTAGACCGGGACCATCTACCGCGATAGGATATGCTTTTTCGCGCGGCGGGCGGTCCTTTGCGATATTCTAAACGTCTAAAGGGTGAGCGGCTGGAGTTGCTTTTGCGGCTGCCGGGGTGGTGTGCGTGTCTCGATTCTTTCAGCGGTTTGTCTTTGGGCTGTCGGTGGCGATCTGCCTGGCGCTGGTTTCCAGCTTTATGCTGGGCGAGTTTGGGCTGCTGGGCGTGCGCGCCGGCGGGCAGCAGGATGGCGCTTATCGCCAAACCGATGTCTACCGGCAGGTGCTGGACAAGATTCAGACCGACTACGTGGTGGAGCCCAACATCAATGACGTGACCACGGGAGCGCTGCACGGGTTGCTGGAGAGTTTGGACGCCGACTCGAGTTACCTGACTCCGGCCGAATACAGGGATTACAAAGCGCGCCCGGCTACCGGGTTGGCGCAAGTGGGCATTACCGCCTCCAAACGTTACGGTTATGCCGTGGTGGTGAGCGTGCTGCCGAGTTCTCCGGCGGACAAAGAGCACCTGGCGGACGGCGACATCATTGAGGCGATTGGCGAGCAATCGACGCGCGAGATGTCGGTGGCGGTGATCCGCATGAAACTCGAGGGCAAGCCGGGGAGCACTGTGGCGCTTTCAGTGGTACGCCCGGGCAAGCAGGACCCAGAGAAGGTGACATTGACGCGCACGGTCACTGCCGTACCTGCGCTGATTCAACTGCAATTAGAGGGCGGGACGATTCTCAGCTTGAAGCCGGGCGCGCTGACCGCCACTCGCGTGGACGAGATTGCCGCGGCGCTGAAGTCGGCTGCAGGGCGCAAGGTGCTGCTGGACCTGCGGGACTCGGCCGGTGGCGACGCCGAGCAGGGGTTGCGGCTGGCCAACTTGTTTATCCAACAGGGAACACTGGGCGTGCTGGAGGGGCAAAAGGTTCCTCGCCAAACATTTATCGCCGACCGGGCCAAGTGGCTTTGCGGGGCACCGCTGGTGGTGCTGATCAATCGTGGAACCTATGGTCCGGCGGAGCTGACGGCAGCAGCCATTGAAGCCTCAAAGCGCGGCGACGTGGTGGGCGAGCGGAGCTTTGGACTGGGCTCGGTGCAGAAGACTTTTGAGCTGCATGACGGCGCTGCGCTTCTGCTGACCGTGGCCAAGTATCAGAGCCCGGACGGCAAGAAGATTCAGGACGAGGCGGTGATGCCGACCGTGCTGGTGGGTCAGACAAGCGAGGAAGAGGAAGAGCCAACCGCGGCACCGACCAAGGTGGATCAGCCACTATTGAAGGCCATCGAACTGTTGAAAGTGCAGAACAAGTAATTTTCTGTTGCAAGAAGCTGCATTGCGCCGGATTTTGAAGGCACTTCAAAGAGTGCAGCTTGGCGGCTGTTGGGATTCTAGGTATAATAAAGATTCGGCAAGTTGTCGGAGAGGTGTGCCTTGGCTCACCCCGGCCGCTCGAAAGAATAAGTCTGGAGTAACGTCATGGCACAGGTATGCGACATCTGCGGGAAAGGTCCGCAGTACGGTAATAACATCTCTCACGCCCACAACATCACACGGCGCCGCTGGAGCGTGAATCTGCAAGCGGTAAAGGCGCTGGTGAATGGCCACGCCAAGCGGATCCGGGTTTGCACCGGCTGCATCAAGGACGGCAAAATCGCCAAGGCGTAAGGCCAAGTTTCCCGGCGCAATGCAGGACTGACACAAAACCCCGTCCGGGCTGGACGGGGTTTTGTTGTGCGTGAGTGAATGAAAATATTCTCTCGAATTCACGACTGTAGGCCGGGAGGTCGGCGCTACCTGTCGAAGTGGTATATTTTTGTCTTAGAGATCCCCTTGCAAGATTGTCTTCAGGTTGCTCTGGAGTTAATCGCTTTTGCCGCTGCTGGAGCTTACAGCTTCAGCGGGCAGATCAAGCGCTACCAGAGCAAAGCGCGTTTTGCCGCCATGGAGTTCCTCAAAGCCAAGGATATGCTGGTGACGCCTGGAGCCGGCCTTTAGCTGCAAACTGCCTTTTCTAATGCCGTTATCGGTATCACCGACTCTCACTTTAGGGTTTTTGTCGTCGTTGCATGTGAGTCCCTCGGCCGTGGCCGCAGGAGCGCCAACCGAAGCATTATCTTGGCAGGTGATCACGTCGCCGTAACGAGTCAGAGCTTTTCGATAAAAGGCGAGAACCTTGTCTTGCGGGTCGGAGGTTTCATAGGAGGCGGTGCGCACGCGCAACTGGAACTCGCCAAACCCCAGATGCACATCCGCCGAAGAGTTGTCCTTATCCTTGAAAACCGTGGCACCGGGATAGAGAGGCAAGCCCAAATCTGAGGCAGTGGTTTGATTGGTATCCACATGTACGCCACCAAAGGGGGTATCCACTTGGACCTTTTTTTCATTGCCGTTGGCATCCTTGTCCACATGGACCATGCAGCCCGCCAGTCCGGTGGCCAGCGCCAGAGACGCGAGCGATGCAATAACACTGCAAATCGCCTTGATTTTCATAGCAATCGTCCTCTAGTCCGGTAATACGTTTGCATACTAAGAAATGTTCCTTGAGACGACGGGCAGGGCCGCGCGCGGGTTCAATGCGGATAGCGCTAGGACGAGCTCGGTTCGCCCAGGTTTTTGCTCGTCTTCAAGGGTCCGCGACGCGGATTGGGTGCTGCGGTAGACTCGCGAGTCACGAGTTCAGGAAGAATCGAGACAATTCCTGGACAAGGTTCCTGTCCGCGAATACGCTGCAACAGAATGCGTGCGGCCTGGATTCCCATCTGATTCAGCGGTTGGCGCACAGTAGTTAGACTGGGGTTATAAAAAACCGCGCTGCGGATATCGTCAAAACCCACCACCGATACATCCCGCGGCACTTGCAAGCCATGATCTGATAGAGCGCGAATGACTCCAAAAGCGGACTCATCGTTATAGCAGACAACCGCCGTAAACTCCACTCCGCTCTTCAAGAGTTCATTGGCCGGCCCAAAACCGAGTTCGGGTGTGGAGACTTTGAGTTGGATCAGGGCCGTTAACTCAGGCTTGACCTCGATATTCAGATCTTTTGCCACGGCCATCAGGCACTCCCACCGGTCATCCGCGTCGGCGCTGTGACTACCTCCGCGCAGAAAGGCTATCTTGCGGTGGCCTAGCTGATAAAGATGGCCGAGAATCAACTCCGCAGCACGCTTCTGATCGAGAACCACATTCGTGACTCCTTCAATTAGGCGATGTCCGGCCACGGCAACCACGGGCAGTTGCATACTGTGCTCCAGCAGTGTATCGATCAGGATGAAGCCTTCAACCGAACGGTCCATGAGAAGATGCGCGTAGTCGGCGATGAGCTTGGGATTGCCCCGATAGCTGGCGGTCAGATAGAAATAGCCTTCTTCGACAAGGTATTCCTCAACTCCCGCGATCACCTGCGAGGCATAGTGGTCGTTCAAGTAGGGAACGAGAACGCCCACGGTGTAGGTTTGCCGCTTGCGCAACGAACGAGCGTAGAAACTGGGCCGATAGTCGAATTCCGCAGCCGCCTTGATGACCCTGTCTCTTGTATCTTGTGGGATCGAGCGCACTCCGGGAGCATTGTTCAGCACCAGAGAGATGGTGGCCGGCGACAGATTTAAATACTCGCCCAGCGAACGCAGACCGACTGGCTGCTTGGGCAACGATTTGGCTTCGGGCTTCGCTCTATCAGCCATAGATTCCTCTGGAATTACTTTAACGAGATTAGACTTATAAATTCATAAACTTTCGAATTGTCTACTTCATTTCATCCGCCGGAGCCACAGACGGCGTAGCTGGAGGCGGATTTTTGCCGCCCGGACCGGTACGATTGATCAAATCGTCATTGGCTTTTTTGTTGATCTGGCTTGCCTTTTCGAACTCTGATTTGGCCTCTTCGGTTTTGCCCATTGTTCGGTAAAGACGCCCCAGACGCCAGTGAATGTTTACATCCTCGGGAGCCTGGCTTTCGGCTACCTTCAACTCGCGCAACGCATCCTCAGAGCGGCCGGCATCGGCATACAGGACACCCAGATCCAAGTGAGCCTGCTCGATGCTGGGATCAATCCGAATCGCCTTCTCCAGTAACGGAAGAGCTGCCTCTGATTGCTGCCGCTGCAAATCAATATCCGCCAGGTAAGCCATGGCTTGAGCAGCTTCAGGGTCGTTGGCTAACTCAGCCTGAAACTCGGTTGCTGCCTCGGTAAACTGCTTTTGCGTCCAAAGCAGGTAGCCCAAACTAAAGTGCGCTCCAGGAAACTTTGGATCGGCTTTGACCGCGGCGCGAAACTGCTGAATGGCGCCGAAGTTGTCTTTCATCGCATCCAGCGCTTCGCCAGCCAGCAAATCGGATTCAGCGGACTCCGCGCCCAGCATCAGAATTTCGTGGTATGTGTCCAGGACGTATTGATACTGCTTGGTCCAAAGATAACAGTGCGCCAAGGTCATGCGCAGAGGCAGATTCTGAGTGTCAATTGCTGCCGCCCGCTTCAGATACGGAATCGCTTCATCATACTTGGCGAGCCCATAATACGCCATTCCCACCAGGATGGTCAGACGCTGATTCTCTGCGGTGCCCGTTGGCTGCTTGGCTAGCAAGGGCTGGAACTCGGCTATCGCCTGCTTCATATCACCGCTTTTGAAAAGCGCCAGGCCCAGGTTCAAATGCACACTGGAGTTGGCGGGATTGATCGCCAATGCCTTTCGATAGAGCGCCACAGCTTCGGTGTAGTGTTCTTGACGAGCTTCCAGCAACCCCAGATGAGCATAAGGTTCAGGGCTGGAGGAATGATCTTGGAGGTAAAGGCGCCATGCGGCTTCGGCTTCCACGTTTTTGCCCTGCTGCTCGAGGGCCAGGGCCTGCAGCCGCTGATCTTTGGGGGCCGTCGGCGATTGCCCCTGGCATTGCGCGGCAACTGCCAATAGCATCAGCGCCAGAGTCATCCAAATTCTAAATTGCAGCGCGCATCTCACTCTTGCACCATTATTTACAAGGTTTGAAGAAGATAATTCAGTTTGCTTGAAGAAAAAGGGCGCGGCAGGGGATGCCTGCCGCGCCCCGGTTGAGGGTTGAGATTAGAAGATGAACTTGGCGCCCAGCTCGAGGGTACGCGGATCCTGCGTGCCGGTGAGCTGACCATAGTTACCCTGTGCAACGCAAGCGCCCGTGCCCGGAGTTCCGGTGGGTTGGCCAGCAGCCGCAACCGGGATTCCAGCAGCGCCGCCGCCGAGATTGGCGCAGCTCATGCTGGTGCCGACAGAGTTGAATTCGGCATGGTTGAAGGTGTTGAACGACTCGAAGCGCAGTTCAACGCGCGCCGTGCCGACGATGGCAAAGGACTTGTAGAGCGAGGTGGTGAAGTTGGTGCGGCTGGGTCCAACGATGGCATCCTTGCCAGCGTTACCGAAGCCGAGGTTTGGTCCGCCCAGCCAAGAAGGAACTGGAGCAACGAAGTTCGTTGTGTCGAACCAATTGTCCACCGACTTGTGATAGTGAACCTTGGCGAGCTGGTTCGGGCGAACCGTGTATCCGCCGCCCAGACCGACTGGATCGTAGTTGATGCTTTCGCCAATCGCAGCCGGTACACCGGACTCATAGACTGCGGTTCCAGCAAGTTCCCATCCGCCGGCAAGGGTCTTGACGATGCCAGTGCTCTTGGTGGCGATGGGCAGCTTGTAGATGTAGTTGGCGCTGAGGATGTGGCGACGATCGAGGAAGCCAGAACCCTTGTCATACTTGAAGTTCCAGGGGTTGCTGACGGTTACGCGATCCTGATAGGTGACATCGATTTCATGCGACCATGTGTAATCGATCTCGCCGCTGAGGCCCCAACGGTTCTGGACGCGGAGACCGCTCTGGAAGCCGTTGTAGCTGCCGTTGGTTTGGTTCTGATCCTGGGTAATGGTTCCGTATCCAGGGAAGTTGTCGTAGCCGTTCAAGCCGCCCCAGCGAGTAACACTCTGGTTGCAAGCATTGTCCAAATCCTGCATGCCAGTCGCGGGATCAACATAGTGGTTGCTTCCGTCACCAGAGACGCAGCGGCCGCTGACGAGAATGGTATTCGCATTGTCAATGTAGATGCCGCCGAGTGAATTACCTTTGGCGTCCTTCAATTCGGTGTCGATATTGGTGGGCAGGGTGTTGATGTTTCCGTTGACGATGTTCTGATGCCATGCAACGTTGCCAACGTACTGGATGACCCAAACGACTGAGGGGGCCACTTCACGCTGAATGCCAATGCTGTACTGCGCAACGGCAGGCGCTCTGTAGACCTTGGCAAGGCTGTCTTGTCCGCCGATAAAGGTCAGAGCGTTGGCGGCCGTAACGGCACCGGTGCTCCAGCTCTTTCCAGGCTGAGAGAAGTAGACATCGCCGAGGCTGAGGGCTGGATCGAAGGGCGCGCTGGTGGCGACACCAAAGATGTCGTTGCCTTGCATGCGCTCATAGAAGGTTCCGAAGCCGCCGCGGAGAACGGTTTTGCCGTCGCCGAAGAGATCGTCAGAGAAGCCGACGCGAGGCTGCCATGTTTTGAAGTCGTTCTTGACGATGCCGACCGGAGAGCTGGCCGTTCCCGAGAACAACTTGGAATAAGGCGATTCCATACCGTTGGTGTACGAAGGAATGCCGTTGAAGGTGGTCAAGCTCGGGCTGGCCGGATCCAGGTTGGCGCCGGCGGTATAGATCGGCTTGTCGTTGTTGTTGTAGTCGGCCTGCACAAAGTTGGCCAACAGGTTCTGGCGCTCCCAAGCATGCGGCAGGGCGTCATAGCGAATGCCGAGCTGCAAGGTCAGGCGCGGGGTGACGTGCCAGTTGTCATTGACGTAAATGGAAGGCGTCTGGTTGACATAGTGGCGGATAGGCGCAGACTGGGTCTGGCTGTAGCTGGTGGGGATGCCCATCAACAAGTCCATGATACCGTCGTTGGACAGCGCGCTTGAGCCGTAATCGCCCTGCTCGTCGCCATACAACATCTGGTTCTTGGTGTAGCGGTTGTAGCTGATGCCGGCCTTGAACTGATTCTTGCCGAGGGTGTAGGAGACATCGAGCTTGGGCTCGTAATCCTGAGCAGCGTTGTGATAAGGCTCAGTCGCCGTATCTTCTGCTGTTCCGTAGGGATTGCCGAAGCCGCTGATGCCGGGCCAAATCTTACGGGTGATGGTATAGGGCGCAACAACCGGAGCAACCGTCCAGGTGGAGGGCAGGAAGGTGTTGGCGCTGGGGGTGATGTCAATCTCGTTGCCATCATAGTTGATGCTGGCTTCGACGAGGAGGTTCGGGGTGATGGTTCCGCTGACCTTGATGGCCGCAGAGTGCGAGGGCGAGGAGAGGATGGAGGTGAGGGTGTTGTAAGAGCACCAGCACCACTGCAGTTCCGGTCCGGCCGTGCTGTTCTTCTGGATGTCGCCAATGTAGTGGCCGAGGATCGCCCACTTGTCATTGAAGTTGTGATCGATGCGGACGATGTCGTCGCGGTCCGTGAAGGGCAGCGAGGCGCTGGCAACGGCCTTGTCTGTAGCCGCATTGGTCGGAGCAGGAAGAATGCCCGCATGGAGGTACTGCACAAAGTTGGAATCGAAGAGCTGATGCGGAATGGTGTTGTTCGGGAAAGCCGCCTTGGGATTCAGGCCCAACGGCTTCAATTGATTGAGGTAATAATCAGAGGTGAGCGAGACAGCCGGCACCACCAAAGCTGTGGAAGCGGCGAACTTCGGAGCAACATAGGCCAAATCGGTTCCCAACGTAGGAATGTCGAGGGGGTCGATGGTCGGGTTGTTGCTGGAAGCCAGGTTGGTGGTCTTGCGCTCTTCTTCGTTCCAGAAGAAGAAGGTCTTGTTCTTGTTGGAGTTGTACACCTTGGGAATAAAGAGCGGTCCGCCGATGTTAAAGCCATAGATGTTGTACTTCATGGCCGGACGGGCGTTGCCGTTCTGCTTGTTGAAGTAGGAGTTGGCGTCATAACCGGTGGAGCGGTTTTCTTCCCACGCCGAACCATGGAAGGTCTTGGTGCCGCTCTTGAGCGAGAGGCTGATGGTGGCGCCGGAGGAGATACCGTAATCCGGAGGATAGTTGGAGCTCAATACCTGGAACTCAGCGATAGCGTCCTGGGAGGGCTGAATCTGCATGCCACCCGCGCCGCCGCGGTCATCCGACTCGCCGCCGTCGATCAGCCAGATGTTGTGGCTTTGGCGCAAACCGTTGATGCTGATGGTGAAGTTGGAGCTAACCGCGCCGGGGGTGTTGCTGTCCGGCAGGCCCGAGCTGACGCCGAGGCCGAGAGCGGCCAAGCCGGCGAAGTTGCGGTTCTCAGTGGCGATTTCGCTGATCTCTTCCGAGTTGATCAGCGTGCTGACCACGTTGGAGTCGGTCTGCACCGCGAGCGCATCAGCAACGACGCTGACGGTCTGCGTTTCAGCACCCAGGGTGAGCTTGGCATCAACGCGGACGGTGGCGGAAACGTTCACCACGACGCCTGTCTGCACAAACTTCTCAAAGCCCTTGGCGGTAACCGTGACGTTGTAGTTTGCGGGGTTCAAGCCGGCGATGTCAAACAGGCCCGTGCCTCCGCTGACTGTCGTACGCGAGAAGCCCGTGGTCGGATCGGCAACGGTAATATCCGCTCCGGAAACGACCGCTCCTGTCTGGTCTGTAACGATACCGGTGATTTCAGAGTTGGCCTGCGCGAATGCACCCGCACAAACCAAAATGAAAAACAGCGGCAGCAAGAAAATCCAGTACTTCGCTTGTCTCATGTGACCTTCCTTTTCAAGTTTGTTTCTGTTTGTTACTGCGTACTTCACTCGCTTCGTCCTGCAAGAGGCATAAAGCCGGTATGAACACAAAAAATCAGACCCCAACCCGAGGGCCGGAATCTTTCGATTTCTCCGTGATATGGTAGCGAAATTTCACGTTTCTCCGTTTTTTGGTATCTTTCAACTTAACCGTCTTTTTGCTTGAGATCAAACGTTTAAGTTGAGCCTGAAAAAACCTCTTTTCACGAGCCGGGAGTCATTAGAAGCCAATGAGCAATGAATTGTCAAGCCTGAATTTTTAATTATTTACGTTAATTTTATCGAACTTTAGTAACATCTTTCTTGTCAATAAGATAAGGATTTCAGACCGGTGGACGCCGATTTTATGCATCCGACCTCAAGGAAGGCATTTCGGATGCGATGTCGAGATCCGGAAGCCGCCGAGGCAGGATGGTGTAGGCCGTGGTGCGGTGCATTGTGTCTCCGGGGCGGATATTTTGCAGTGGGCCGAGCGTCTCCAGTTCTACATATTTTTGGGGATTGGGGTTGGT
>Ga0181520_10006533_pt1 | contig 17776 bp, 21 predicted proteins | sample PEATcosm2014_Bin_29_FD_132451 | JGI IMG/M metagenome (GOLD analysis project Ga0181520, IMG submission 132451) | Peatland microbial communities from MTU Mesocosm Facility, Houghton, MI, USA - PEATcosm2014_Bin02_30_metaG | ecosystem: Environmental > Terrestrial > Soil > Wetlands > Peat | place... | reverse complement strand
GGCGGGAAGTAACGCCTGGGGAGAGGAAGGGCAGGAAGCAGCCTCGGGGAGCCAGGAAGAAAACGCAGGCGCCTATGAGCGGCAAAGCCGCTTGTTAGCGTTTGGTAAGCTTTTTAGAACGGCCTTAGTTTCTGGCGATCCGCCAGTCAGGGTGATAGGCGAGCAGGCCATTCTTCCCAGAGACATGGAATCGGCAGAAAAAATATTGACGTGGGCTCAGGGCTTTTTTCCTCCAGATGTTTTCTCTAGAATGATTGATATGGCGATGCCACGAGAACAGCCAAAAGAAAATCTGTCTTAGTGGATAGCGTCCGTAGTCGCCACGCCCCGAAACTCAATCAGCTTGTTGGTCGCGTTCCAGGCGCGGGTCACTGTAAGGCAATCGCCGTCACGTTCCAGAAATCGCATCTGGCTGCCTTTGTTGTTCTTCAGGTATTCTTGTGCGAACGGCAGCCACGGGTATTCCGCCGGCCCCTCAATTTCCCGCCAGTCCAAATCATCGGGGCCGCGAACGAAAGTTTTGATGGTCATTTTTATTTTTCCTTAACCGAAAAAAGTTTAATCAGTCTGCCTTCGCAGCGCGCCTCAACGCCCTTGACGATGCCTTTTTTAATCCAAGCCCGCAAGGCGGACTTGGCAGTTGCGCTGCTGTGATAGTGCGTGTCAACCTTGTCGATCATTTCCTTGAGTGTCGCGCCGGGATGCCCTTCCACATATTTGCGGACGTTCTCGCAAGTGGCTTTGAACGGCGACCAATATCCGCCCCACTGTTCGCCGGCCTTGGAAAATGTTTTATGTTCGGGAGTTAAGGCATCAAGTAGTAGGTGTGCGCCGCAGCATGCGCCGCAGCAGCGGTTAATCTGCGGCTTGCAATTTTCCTCGACATTATTCCAGGAGTCCACCCGCAGGTGGCCAATGCCGAAATGGTCCAGGGTTCTTTTAATAAAAAATTGTTCACGACAGTTGTGTCTTATCCGTGGCGTTCCAACGCTGACATAGTGGGCGTAATCTTTCCAGGCAAATGCCTGGGCTAAAACTGAAAATCCCAACTGCATTTTGGTTTCAATAACCCAGACGCGCTTTTCCTGAACGGCAACGATATCGGCTACGTTGTCGCGACCTTCGAGCTTAACCTCTTGGTATACTTCCCACTTAAGGTTTTCAAGCCAAGCCACGATCTTTGCAGCCATTTCGGCTTCAGTTTTAAAGGGCTTACTCATGGGCCGCCTTTTCTCCGGGAATCCAAACTCGCAGATGCACTTTTCTGATGATCTCGTCTTCAAGCTGCTGTTTGGTAAAGCCGCGCATCTGCGCGTGCGAAAACAGAATAGCCGCCACGTCGGCCATTTTCGAAAGATCGTCCGGCGCATTGTAAAGCTCAAGTGATTCGCGGCACAGCGCGGCGAGGCGCTCTTGCGAGGAAAGCTCGGACAGCTTCCGGAGCATCTTTTTGTGGTAGCCGAATTTAGTGCAGCGCTCAACTTCGTCCCAGGCTTTTTGCATTAAAGTGGTTCCTCGATTTCAAAGACCTCGCGTGAGGTTACCCGAGTATGCCAGGGAAGTCAAGAATAAAGGAGCGAGGCTTCCGCTGTCGCCTAAAGGCGACAGTCCCCGCCTCGTCAACTTATGGGCTTAATTTTTCCTCTAATCCCAAAAACTAAATGTTCTGTAGAGCCTCGCACATAATAACCTGTGCCGAAAAATGGCTTTTTTCCTGTTTTCTTATCTGTTTTTGCCCAGGTGATCATGCCTCGGTAATCGAATCCCCAAGCTTCTAATACGGTCAGGCACTTAGGAAGCATGGGGTTAACCACCCATAGAAAGCAAATGGAATTTTCTGACATTACATTTGACAGGGGCAGGGACTTTATGGTCGCCAATGGTAGGGTATTGTAATATTTGGCTTGAGCGCCATGCCAGCCAGTGCCGTCAAGTTCCGACCTTCTTGTTGTGAATGTATACCGCCATGGCGGGTCTGCCGCTATAGCCTTAAACCCGCCCTCTATTCGCGGTAGTGGTGTAAATGGGTCCATTTAAAGAAGGTGGTATTGAAGTAAAGGCGACTTGCGGCAGTGTTCCCACACCACAACAGTGTCATGCCCAAGGCTTTCAAAAACCAAATCAAGGAGTTCAGCGCATTGAGTGTATGCGCGGATATGATTGGAAGGCACACCATCGGGAGACAAATAACCAAATTGGGGTATTTTGGGATTTTTTCAATGAAAGGCCCCGGATAGCAGCAGTATTTTACTCTAATACACTTACTATTAATGATTGGGGAAAAATAGTCCAACCAAAGCCCGGAGGAGGCCGCACTACGAGTGTATCTATTATGACTCGCGGCGGTGTAGCTAAAATGTATGAAGGATGGCTCATAGTTTTAAATGATAAGAGATATATGCATTTCCTTGACAAGTACAACAAAGGCAATCTGCTCCATCAAGCTAGTAATGTTGCCGAGAACATTAAGCTGCTATAGCGTCCACCTTCTGATTTAATTTAAAAGAGACGCGGCTCCGCTACCTTGGTTTTCCTGCACTACTCTTGGGGTGAATTAGATGCACAGCTTAAGGCCGTGATATGTTCCCCTAGTTGATGAAGAAAGTAAGGAGGTACGCTCTCGCCAATAACTAGCCTGATAAGCGCATCTGCCGCTAATTCAGACCGAATTGAACGTGCTCCGATTTTGTAATTCATCGGACCCCATAAATAATCATACTTATTAATCGTCTGTAATGACATTGCTTCAGCTAGAGAAAGAACACGATTTTGGGTCGGATGCACTTTCTGGTCACTACATGCATAACTGAGATTACGGGTAAGAGTAGGTGCAGGGCAATCTGAGTCCATTCGCTTGTATGCACTAGTATAGCCAGACATAATCCGCAATGATCCGTCTGGATTCTCTGTATACGGACGCGGAAGCAGACTCCCACATTTCTCACAATATAGTGGCGTGGTTTTATGTGCGCGGTTAATACCATCGGCACCATGACTAGAACCATGATTCGTGTTGCCGGTGTACCGACAAGTCGGGGAAATACATTGATTATCAAACGCGGAGCAACAAAGAGGTGTGTGCTGTATCCACTTATACTTTTTCTTGTCCAGTAGAGGCACGCGATGAAAGGGAATAGATGCATAACTAGCTGACTTTGCATCCTTTGCATCTAGTGGGGGAAATGCAACTAAAGCCTCGCTCACAGATATCCACCTATGCTTCCCTTCTCCTCCAGTGCGTGAATGCGTTGGTGAAGGCAATAACCCAACACCCATTCTGAAAAGTCTCTTAGCAGTCTCGTCTCGTGTGTAGATTGTAATTAGCCGCTGTCTTCGCTGTGGCACCCCATAATCGGCAAACTCTACATCATAAGCTTCTCCTTCATACTCATCCCCAAGATTATCGCGAATAATATCAAGTATCCGCTGCAGCTTACCTTGTTGATTTTCGATAACAGTATTCCTCATCTCCAAGACGTTCTCAAATACCACCCATAGTGGCCTGAACGCCCGAATGGTCTCAAGTGCAGGAAGAATCAACCGGTTGCGAGGGTCTAATGATGGGCGCTTTCCTTTCCGAATATTGCTAAGAAGCGTTCCTTGCCCGTTCTTCGACATACCTTGGCACGGCGCAGTACATGAAAGGAGAAATAGTTCCTCTTTCAAGGCCGCAAGCTTTTGCTTGACATACACCACCAAGTCTGGACCTACTTGGTTGATATCCCCCTGAAACAGGCGTGCCGTCGTAAAGTTGAGAGCCAATAGTGCTGCTCTATCGGGTTCAATTTCGCACATCGCCTCAAATCTTATCCCCGCAGCCTTAAACCCTAGGTCGCCAATTCCCGCACCAGAAAATAGACTAACACCAATGTGGGTTTTTAACTGATTTAAGGGCTGAGCCATAGGGGCTATGTGATCGTGGTGTTCCTTGGCTTCGATCTTTTGTCTGTTCATTTACTGTGTTCTCCCATTATCCAAAGCGCCTATCGCTAGGACAGCACGATTGTAGCAAGCGGTACTAGCAAGCACAATTTAGCGCCATCGGGGGCGATTAGGTCATCTATCTGAGCATCCGTCTGGCCCAGTCCAATATCAGGAGTATTCCTGCCTTCTAAAAGATGCTCATGCTCAACGGGGGCCTGCTCGACAAGTGCCTGCTCAGAGGAAGCTGGGAATGCCATAACCCTTCGGCGCTTATACACATAATCACTAACGGCTTCAAGAAAGAACTTATTAAATGCGGCTTTTGGGTCAGCATAGATAAACTTTAGCTTGTGTATTTTCCTGCGTCTGGGGAACCAAACATCTACTTCTTTAGGCCAGAAGTAAATGTCAATATCCAGACTGAGGTGTTCCTTGCCGATGCGCGTCTTAATACGCCTGTAAATCTTTAAATGCACACAAATTTTAGAAAACACGCCATCCAGAGAAAACGGTGGCGGCAGTTGCCGTATGATTGATTCCATAAGTTGACGAGGCGGGGACTGTCGCCTTTAGGCGACAGCGGAAGCCTCGCTCCTTTTAAATTGGTGACTCCTCGCCCAGAATTTCTTCCTGTTCCGGCCCAGTCTCATCAGCTACCGTTTCCTGCGGAGGATCAATCGGAATAACCTTATCGAGATCAATCGCCGGATTGAGCGACACCGGCCCAGCCGCCTCATTCAGCGTAGCCGGCCCATCTTCCTGCATCCTAATCCGATATCCGAATTCTTTAGTCCCGTTCAGGTTTTTGACCAGAACTATCATCCCGTCTTCGGCTAAGGATTTTAGCAGGCTTTGGAAGGTATTTTCGCCAATGCTCAAATTATATGGCGGCTTCTTGGACTTACTCCAGATCGCGTGCCAGCCCTTGGGGTCATTGGTGATCAGGCCGCTTGAAACAGCCTTGCGCAGACTTGACAAGCGCCTATCGTCAACCACGGCCCGCTCTGTTTCTGCCAAGCCGCGCAGCTTGGTCACGTCCACGTTGGGGTCGTGTGTCCACAACGGGAATCGCCAGCGCAGCCCCATCGGGGCCGGAGCCTGTGATGACCGGCAGATGGCTTCCATGACGGAAGCGTTGTCATCCTCATGCTCGCGCAGAACGAGATGCAAGTCGCACGCACGGTTCAGCACGCCCGCGCCTGAGCCGACATCGCGCACCGATTTGCTAGACTGATTGCCTTTGCTGGCGTGATGGACGACGATGATTGGGGCTTCCAGGTATTCGGCGAAGGAATCGAGGCAATTGTAAATCTGAGCCATCGCACCGTTATCGTTCTCGTCGGTTCTAGGCGGCAGGGTCTTGTAGAGCGCATCCAGAATCACCAGCTTGAACTCTCCGGGCCGCACGTCGTCGAATTCTTTCGACAGATCGAAGATCGAGCGCAGGCGCCCGCGCATGGGGATGATTTCGATCATGTTTGTCAGCATCTTCATCGGAATCATCAAGGCTTCTGAAATCTGTTTGAACCGCCAGACAATTTCAGGCTTCTGCAATTCGTTGTCGAGGATGAGGGTCTTGCCGCGAACGCACTGAAACTTTCCAAAGAGCTTTGAGCCGGTGGCCATACAGGTGGCGATGTTATCCACCAAGAACGACTTGCCGATTTTACTGGCGGAGATCAAGTTGCCGATTTCGCCTCTGCGCAGCAGCCCCTCGATGACGTAAGGCATGCGGTCTGGGTACGCCTCGCACATCTCGCCCAGCGTCATGCGTTTTGATTCGGAGATGAACAGCCGCGGAGCCACGCGCCAGGCCCAAGTCACCAGCTTGCGGAAATCTTCGTTGCTCAAATCATTGGCGTCGATCTTCTTGGTGTTTTCCAGTTCCTTCAGCTCTTCGGGCGTCTGCTCGACTATGGGGTTGACTTCGTCCACGTCGTATACGCTCTTGGTCTGGAAGTTCGGATCTGTCGTAAACTTCCTAAAGAACGGATTCGCCCAGATGGGCTTGTAGGGCAGCGGAAATTTTAGGCGTTCTTCATTGGCGCTCATTATCGAATCTCCGGCAGCTCGACCGTTTTACCCTTTAGTTCGTGTGAGGAATCATTCATGTACGTTATTTTGCCATCCGTCACGCTGCTGTGGCAGCGGTCAATGCTGGGATTCTGGTAAACGCTTTGGCCGTTGACCAACACGGTCCCGCCGATGGTGGGCTTCTCCGGATCGTAATTGAACGACCACGGCGGAATTTTAAAGCCGTGCGCGCACTTGCAGGCTGGGCAGGAAAAGAGCCACTCGGTTCCGAGAGACGGGGTTTTAATCTTTTTCACCTTCATTTCCGCAGCCCTTTCAGTGCGATCTGAATTTTTTTAGCCACCTCCAAAATCCGCTTAAAGCTTCTTTTATCGTTACTATTGTCGTCCCGATGCCGTCGGCTGCCAAAGAATTCGTTAAAAACTCGGCAAAGCTTTTCGGCTATTATCTCAACAGACTGTCTTGAGCTTATGATATCAGTCATCAGATAATCAACCTCGCTTTCGTACTCGTCCTCAGGCATGCCTAGCGTTAGTAAATCTTCCGGGTCCCAAGCATTTATAATATTTCTTATCGCCAGTGCCTTCTGGGTAAGTTTTTTCATTTCGGCATCCTTCCGCCGCAAGCAAACTGCGAGAGGCTTTTCGGCTTATGTGTGAGAATCATCCCTTTGAGCGATTTCGGAAACGATCTGCCCGCGCAGATGATCTTTCCATTTTCCGGAATCTTTTTGGCCGCATCTTCATCCGACAGGATTAAAACGTTTTTACCCTTGAAGCACTCGAAGTGCTTGGACTCCGGCAGCGTGCCTTCGCCGCTGGTGACTGAGGTGGCCTTGTAGCCGGCCGATATAGCGGACAGCGCTTTTAGCTCGCCGCCCATCAGCATTACGAAGCCATCAACCATTGAGTCATCGTAAGCCACGCCTTTAGCCGCCGCCTCTTCTTTAAGAACCGCGGTCTGGATTTCCTTGCGCATGTCCATGAAGGCGTCCATGCGGCAGGATTCGACTTGTCCGGGATTTAGGTCTGAGGGGGTGGTGGCCGTTTTCTTGCATAGGATGAGCATGTTTTCGCGCGTCTTAATTTCGAGCTTTTCGCGCAGATCCGGCGGCGTATGCTTCAGATAATAATCCGCTCCCAACTCCTCGGCTGGCCCAAAATCATCAGCTTGGTGTTCGAGGTGCGGCCAGAGCGTGTAGTATGAACAGGCCGGTACGATGTTTTTATTTCTGTCATGCCTGGGTTCCAGGCCGAAGTTCACCCAGATTGACTTTCCATCGAAGTTATTCTGCTTGGTCTCGAAGTGGAGCTTGACCGCCATCAGATCGCCCTTGACGTTGGTGATCGGCAGCACCCAGCAATTCTGAACGTGCCAGACAAAGTCATCTTTGCCATTCTTGCCGAGCATGGGTATGGCACCCTTGTCGAAGAAGCCGATGCGGAACTTCTTGGCGACATCGAGCGAGATATTGCGCTTCTTGAGCCACTTATGCAATTCCTCGCGCTGGACCAATTCGCTGTGGGCGTAGCTGACGAATTTAGTGGCCTTCTCCTGGTCGATGACCGGCTCGCGGCGGGAAGTATCTTGCCTGATCGGTTGAGTGGCCTCGCGCTTTGGCTGCTTTGGCGATCCCGGGCCGTAGCGCTCCTGGAGAAGCTTCATGGCGTCAGCGACGGATTTATTCTCCATCTTGCAGATGGCGTCAATAATGGTTCCCTGCGCGCAGGATTTCATGCACTGGAAAACGTAGATGTCGGAGCCCTTGTTGTCTGGGCCGATGCGCATGCACTTGTCTTTGCACCACGGACAGACCGCATGCTGGCTGTCTTTTTCGACGCCCAGGTAGTCGCGGAGGATGTGGCCATCTTGCTTTATGCGGAGCAGGTCGTTGTCGGAGAGGCGGTCGCTGCGTTGCTGATATTGTTTTGCGGGCGGAATCATTTCGGTCGCGGAATGGGCGGAGGGCTCATTCGCGGCTTCCACGTGTTCCGCCCGCAATTCTTTTTCAGCTTCTTCTTCGCCTATAAGTGATATCAGCACCTCGCGCCGGCTCTTGTGGTCGGCGAGCATCAGGGCATCCACCAGGGTTCCCTTGCCACGGCAATGCGGATTGATGCACTGCCATTGCCAGATGGTATGCGAATTGCTTCCAGATTCCCAGATGTTTAGGGTGTGTAATGATTTACAGTATGGGCAAGGCCCATTCTGGACGGGAGAGCTGTGTCCCAATGTTTCACAAAGGATTTCACAGTCCCGCAATATCTCATTTAGAGCTTGACCAGCCACAGCAGACCCTCCGCCAGCTATGGTGGTTAAGCTTTAACTAAAACACAACATATTGTGGTTTTGTGATTTTTTTTGTTGACAGACGGGAAAAGAAGTGTATAAGTGGGGGCTGTGGCGTGTCCTGGCGAGGCCATGCTAAATCTCCATTTTAAGAGCCCCGCTCATGCAAAGCGGGGTTTCTTATTTTCTGTCACATCTCAAAACTCTTCGCGTCTGTATAGGTCTTGCACAGAGGCCTAACGTTTTTAGATTTTAAATTTGAAAACGAAGAGTTTTGAATGTGAAAAAACATTACTTAATCATCCCTTAACGTGGCAACAAACGGCACATCTTAACCATCTTTTCTGTTTTGGCAACAAAAAACACTATAATTATTTTAAAAAATGACGACGAGAAATCTGCGGGGTTTTAACCCCGGCAGATGAATCGTCGCCAAGCGGCATGCTAATGGGCTGGCCGAAGGCCAGCTACCGAAGGCGCAAAATAGGGCTTGACAATGCTGTTGATAGGTGGTATGGTATAAACATGGAATACAAGCGAGACGAGCATCGAGTCCACCTGATAGTTTACCACTTGGTATGGTGCCCAAAGCGTCGCAGGCCTGTACTGGTTGGCGACATAGCCAAAGACTGCCGCAAGCTCATTGAAAAGAAGTGCTCGGAGCGAGGCTGGACCATTGTTGATCTGGCGATACAGCCAGATCATATTCATCTTTTTGTCAGGGGATGGCCAACGGACGCAGCCTACGAAATCGTCAAGGAATGTAAGGGCTTAACGTCGCATGAGCTTCGCCAGAAATACCCGGTTTTACTTAAGCTCCCGTCCCTTTGGACGCGCTCATATTTTTCCAGCACAGCTGGAAATGTAAGCGCAGAGATAATCAAGAAGTACATCCAGGACCAAAGGGGGATATGAGAAAAACATTCAAATATCGCGCCTATCCCACCAGTGGGCAAGAGACTGCGCTGCATAAGATTTTTAGTGAGTGCTGCTGGGTATATAACGAAACCTTGGCATCCAAGAAAGCGCTCTGGGATCATGCCGGCGAGAATCTAACCTATATTGATGCAATTAAAATGCTTCCAGCATGGAAGAGAATGCGCCAATCGCTTAAAACCGTGTTCTCGCAGTGCCTGCAAGATGCGCAGAAGCGCGTTGACCTAGCCTTTAGCGCCTTCTATCGCAGAGTCAAGGCTGGCGAGAAGCCTGGATATCCGCGTTTCAAGAGTTGGCGCCGGTATGACAGCGTTACCTATCCACAGTATGGCTTTGGCGTAAAGCTTGTCGGCGATCTACTGAGTGTCAGCAAAGTTGGCTCGTTGCGCTTAATTCTTCATAGGCCAATTGAAGGAATTGTTAAAACCGTAAATATTCATCGCACATCCACGGGCAAGTGGTTTGTCTGCTTTTCTTGCGAAGTTGAGGCTAAGGCGCCTTGCTCCCCAGCTCCAGAAGAAATAGTTGGCATCGATCTTGGCCTGAAAACATTTGCGATGCTTTCCAATGGAAAGAAAATACGCCGCCAGAGGTTTTTCAAACAAGAGCAAGATGCGCTTGCCAAAGCTCAGCGCAGGCTTGAGAAGTTTAGCAAGGGCACTCCCGAGCGCGAACATGCCAAGGGAGTGGTGTCGAGAATTCACGAGCGCATAGGTAATCGCAGGGATAATTTCGCTCATCAAGAAAGCAGGAAGCTAGTTGATGGCTATGGTATACTTTGTTTTGAAGATTTAAACATCAAGGGAATGTTAGAGGAAAGGGAATATTCAAAGTCCATTTCTGATGCGGCCTGGAGGAAGCTGGTGCAGTTCTCGGTGTACAAAGCGGTAGAGGCTGGTCGCCGAGTAGTGCTGGTCGATCCAAAGGGGACGTCGCAGAGGTGCAGCCGTTGCGGCACTGTAGTGCCCAAGGACATCACGGTCAGGGTGCATGATTGTTCTGTGTGCGGATTGAAGGTTGATCGGGATTTGAACTCATCTTGGGAGGTTTTGAATTTAGGCGTGGATATCTTGAAGCCGGAGATGCCGTGGCTTCTGGACAAGCGGATGGACACGCGAGAAAAAGAGAGACTGGGGCTACAGTCTCAGGCTGATGACGCGCCGCTAAAAGCGGCGCTACTGCCAAGAAGCCGCGCCGCTTTAGCGGCAGCGGAGTAGTCACGAACCTACTCAATGCCGTCGAAAAGTTCCGGTTGAATGATCGGCTTTGGCTTCTGAACTGGTGCCCGCCGCTGCTCCATCGTCACATTCGGAAGAAGCTGTGGCTTTTCGGTCTTTTCCAAGTTCTCTTCCACACTGCGGTCGAGAATTTTGTAGTCGGGCCACTTCCGCTTGGCCGCTATGGACATCAGTACGTCCAGGAAGTCAGCGCAGTTGCCGCGGGTCATCGCCGGGCCGTACTCGGTCAGCATTTCCAAGGCGTGTTTATGCAGCTTAGGCACGGGCTTGAGCTGTGTTGACCACTTCATGTTTTTGATGGCCGTGTGTTGCTTCTGCGTGGAGAGCATCTTCCGCCAGTGGCGGCTGACGATCTTACGGTCAATCAGCCCGCAGAGGTCGAAGACTGAAACCAATTCGCGCATGTAGGAGATCAGCGGCTTGACCGAGAGCGGCTTCTTTCCGGCTTGAACGGCGAGCATTTCTTCCATGCACTCGAACACCTGCTGCTCCAGGAACTTTTTGACGCGCTCCGATTCCTTCTCCTTGACATCTTCCGGCGGCATGAACTCTCCGCCGAGCACGGCGTCATAAGTGAGGTTGAATTCATCCACCAGTCCGTGCGGATCGTAAAGGACGGCTTCGGGCTTCACCAGGCTTCCGTCGGGATTCTTGGCCGGGATATTGGTCCCCGGCTCGAACACGGCCCGGAGCACGCGGCCGATTTCCTGGACGTAGCGCAGCCGGCTGCCGATGCAGCGGCGCATGCAGAGCCAGCGCAGCCACGGCCAATCCACGCCTTCCTGTAGCATGGCGACGTGAACCAAGGCGAAGAGCTTGCCCGTGCGCAGTTCCTCCACGCGGGCTCTGCATTCGGCGCGCGATAGCTTACTGTGGATGCTCTTAGCCTTCATGCCTTCTTTTTCGAGCTTGATGCAGAATAGCTCGGCGTCGTCAATGCAGGTGGCGTTATAGAGGCCCGGGCCGATGGCCAGGCGGGTCATCGAAATGCAGGCGTCATCGAGCGAGGCGTCGCCGCCGTCCCATGAGACCGTGCGATAGGGGACAACCACGCCATCAGCCAAGGCTTCTGTTGGGCCGTAGGTGTCGATCAAGTGCTCAAATAGGGTGAGGCGTTCCTTGCCGCTGGAGCGGAACGGCGTGGCAGTGAAGGCCAGCCGCCAAGTCGGGTCGAGCATTTTAACGGCTTCCACGATGGTCTCGGTGGCGAAGCGGTGGGCCTCGTCGCAGAGCCACAGCCCTACTTTCCTGTTTTTCTGCTTCAGAACCTCGGCCAAGTCCGGCAGGCTGGGCATGCAGGTGATGATGACCGGCGTATGCGTGTCCTTGCCGTGCGTATAGAACGTGCCGACCTTTGGCCTACCCTTCAGGGCAAAGCCGGGTGGTTCCAAGCGCTCGCCGATGGTTGCCTGGAGTTGCTCCACCAGCGATATGGTTGAGGTCGTGACGACGATGACCTCGCTGGCGAAGTTTAACCGGCAGGACGCCAAGGTCTGCGCCATCACCGCTGACTTGCCGCCGCCGGTGACGGCGTGAACAAGGCCCGGCTTAGGCATTGGCTGGCCGTAGTGGTCTAGGATTTTTCCGTAGGTTCTGACCTGCCAGTTGAACGGCGACCTGTGGCCCCAACCATCCGCGGCTTTGATGATTTCCATGTTATTTTTTAATTTCCTTGTAGGTGGCTCCGATTAGTCCGAGACCAACACCTATAACCTCAACTTTCGGTGTGCGCAAGGGCCAGGAGAGCGTAGCCCTGATTCTTTCATTGGGCTTTATGGCTATGACCGCGTTCGGAGCGCAGATGCGTAGATAATTGAGGAGGCTGCTAACTGGTTCGTTATGGCAGGACATGGGGATGGCGCTGAGTGGGATGGCGTGGGTATTTGTCTTGCCGATGAACAGCTTTAGTATGCAAGTGTTGCTATTTACTGGAGACCAGATAGGTCTGGCGCCGCACTTCGGGCAGATATCGGATTTGATGTATTCGGGAACGCCGACCCACTTGCATTCATTGCAAATGAATTCCAGCGAGCCAAGGAACGACTCGATCTGGAAGAGTGGAGTGGCCTTGGTGAAAGTCAGCATGATGCCTTTGAGGGCGAACTTCACCGGCAGCGAGCCAGTGAATATGTCGGGCTTCTCGGACATGAACGACTTGACGTGATCGCCGTCGGTTGCCGAGAAGAAATTCATCGTCTTCTCAACCTTGGCGGACGAGGCGATATCGTAAATAATAGATGGGGAGAGCAGCTTCGGTTCCGGTGTTTCCGTGCGTTTTTCGAGAAAATTCATTTACTTGACTCCTTTCTTGATGATCTGGTCCATCTGCCAGAGCATGAAAATGCGCTGTTTGGGCTCTAGCATCGCCAAGTTGAGATGCTCCCAGATTTCCTCCTGGGTGCTTTCGACGAAGTCCACGAGCCGCTGCATGCCGTATGAAAAGTGGCCGACCATCAGCGCATTCGGCACCTCAAAGCGCGTGATGCGGAGTAGGTGCTCGCCGACGAGGCCGACCCACACCACGTTGTCGTCCAGTTTTACTTCCTTGATGTATTCCGTGCCCATTATTCGCCCCTCGCTTTCTTCAAAATGGCCAGGCACTCTTCATTAAGCGCCAAGCGTTCCGCATCCAATGGGTCAGTGTTAGACTTGCAAACTTTCTCAATCATCGCGTACATTTCCGGAGCGGCGGCGATGAGAAAGGCGTTAGCCTTGGCTTCTTCAAGCGGCGGGCCATCGTTGCCGCCTTCTCCGACCAGCTTGCCGTTGTCGATTTCTATATCAGCAATTCCGCCGCAGAAGCCAGGGAAATGGCTAATGATGCAGGTGCATTTGCATTCGGTTCCGCGATCATCCGCGAAATGCGGAACCGCCCAAGGGCCTGGGGTGAATTTTGTTTTGCTCATTTTTTGCCTTTCGCCTGTTTCTTCTTCAAAAACGACGCCACATCCTTCCACTTTTCGCTGGCGAACTTCAGGTCTTTCTTGCCGCTGGCCTCTTCGTCTTCGCGCTCCTGATAAAGGTCATCGTCGCGCAGCGATTCAACTTCCTTACGAACCAACTCGACAAGCAACTTTGGTTCAAGAGCATCCAATTCCCAACTTTGATCGCCGAACTTTCGCTCGTATTCCGCGAAGCGGCTGTCGGTTATCTTGGCCGGATTTGGCGGCGGATTGTATTCTTCGACCTGGTTCATGTTTAAGGCCAAGCGTCGCAGTTCCACGCCGCCCATGAACATGTCTATGCGCTCGGTGATGTCGCGGGTCATGTCGATGCCGCTCGGGTCGTGATCGCCGAAGTGCAGAATGATGGGGGTCTGATTCTGTTCCTCGGCCATGTGCTTTAGCCGCATCGCGCTCGACCACATTTCTGATTGGGAGACGTAACCTCGGCAAGAAAGGAATGGAATATCCAGCTCGTCGCAGATGCCTTCCATGACGCCGGCCAAAGCTTCTTTTTCGATAAAGACCTCAGGCCTATATTTCTGGCCGACCCATTTGTCAATTCTGAACGACTGTGCCGCGGCCTCGACTATATCAGCGGGGCTATCCCAATGCGGCTGGCGATGAACGTGTCTGGTTCTGTCTTCAATGGCTAGCCAGTCAATTTCTCCTGCCAGGCGGCCGTCATTGATGATTGAGCCCAAATTCTTATATGATTTGGTCGTGTTGGGTATGAGGTCGCGGCTGACGAACTGATAGAAGAGTTGCCGCAGAGTCAGTTTAAATCCCTGCCGCTGGTATTCCTCGATGATGCTGTTGGCGTGGGATATCATCAGCTTTGAGCTTCCGCTGAAATTCTTTTTAACATAGGCAATTTTTGGCATTTTAAATTGGTTCCTCGACTTCCTTTGCTTCCAGCGGTTCTTCGACCTCAACGCTAGCCTTAGCGTTAGGTCCAAACATCCGGTACAGAAGAATCGCATCTTCCACGCAGCGCTGATGGCTGGGCGAAGAGCGGTCTGCGATGCCTTCGGCCACTTTTTCGCAGAAGCGTTCGGGGCAGCAAATGACGATGTAGTCGCCAAGCCTAAACGTGCCTTTGGGTATTGTATTTCGGCCTTCGCCGCCGAACCAGGTCAGAGCCCGCTCCTTCTCGTCGTCGCCCAGAGCTTCTTCCACATCGCCGCCGTTGAACATTTTAAAAAGCTCCTTGGCGTAACGAACGGCCTTCAATCCTTCGAGCGATCTGTCATCTTCCAGAGTTTTTACCAGCCTGTCGTAAAATGCCTTCGGATCATTTACGTCGAGTCCAAGTATTTTAAACGGCTTCTCCGGCGGAATACACTTCCCCTGAGAGCGAAACCAAATCACTTCCGGAATCTCCTTCTGGCATTCGCATGGGAAGTAGTCCGTCTCCGTCTTTCCGGCCCGCATCCGCGATGCGTAGACGTAGCCTCGATGGGAGCAGGCTTTGCAGCCAGGGCCGAGGCGCGGCTGGGCGGCCGTGGCCATAGTGGAGACGGAGAATGAGATCAATTTGCCGCTCCAAACAAAGGTGTTTCAGGCCACTTGTTACGCGCGTCTACAAACAGGGAAGGACGCGAGAGCGGGCGCCACGACTCTTCTTCGGCGTAGCAATATACTTTACACGGATTATCCGTTCTCACCTCCAGCCAGACGTCTTCGCCGCCAGGGCCTAAGACTGCGATGTTAGCGTAATTGGTGCGCTCTTGGATCTTAAACCATAGCCCTTCAAAAGTGTTTTTCATTTTAAGCGATTCGATCTTTTCTAGAAATGAGGATTGGCATTGTTGCATTGTATAGTTACTGGTCGCCATCATTGCCCACTGGCACTCAAATGCCAGCCTTGACAGCGGAGTTTTCAGGCTTCTGATTCTAGCCAAAAAGCCTTCCGGCTCACGTTCCTGCGGCGGAGATACTACGCCGCCCATCGAACTTCTCTTCAAGTTTGCGAATATGATCGTACAATCTGGCAATATGGTTGTCTAGCGCGGTCATGGATTGCACGGTCTGCTTTGCCAGCTTACCGACTGCGTCATCTTTATTCTCTGCCAGAAGGCAGGCTTCCCCGGACTGGCATCCGCATACGTGCGGCTGCGGCGGCTCTTTGACGTATGTTAAATTTTCCACCATCCCCTTGAGATCTTCGATCTGCTTTGATATAGAGAATAGCGTCGGAGGCTCTTTGGGGTAGTCGCTCGCGCGAACATGTACTGGCACTTGCTCGGGAGTGGGAGGAGCTGGCGTCCAGCCCATAATTCCTTTCGGTCCCGGATCATCTTGATGGCCAACTGCCCCGGCGGGGCCACGTTCGCTAAAGTTGCTGTCAGGGCCTTCGACTCCAGCGGAGCCCATCTGGGCCGGCTCATTTTTTTCTTTCTGGACCAAGGTACTTATTTTTGTTATCGGGATCGCAGTGTCTTCTGGCAGGGCGAGGAACGGGATCGTGCCATCGCCATAGAAGACGCCATGTAGAGTTTTTGCGGCCAAGCGACCTTTGAATATTAAAAATCCATCAGGACACTTGTCGTAGGTTGTGGCGTCGCCAAATTCCATTTCAACTTGTAGCTTCATCGGCATTCCTTTCTTTAGATTGCGTCTTCGTTTTTGATTTCAAGGCGATAAACCCACTTTTCGTCGCCTTCCGTTTTGTAAAACAGTTCGACCTTCTGTTTTTTCTCGAAGGCCGCCTTAGCAGACTGGGCGAGGCTCAGCTCCTTAGTCAGGTACTTATCATTACGGTCGCCAAGGATTTTGTAGCCCCTGACTACCGTTTTCGTTTCGTCGGCGTATACCTTAGTTACCGAAGCTCCGACCATGATGATGTCTGAATCTTCATCGAGTGGCGCGGCTGGGGCTGCGGGCTGAGCAGGTGGCGCTGCTGGAGCAGCGGCCGGAGGGGTCTGCTTTGGCGCGGAGCCCATTGCCTTAGCGGCATCATTTTTTGCGGCTATTAAATTGCGGACGTGGCGAGTGACCGACTTCCATTCATCGGCCGTGAGGTCGCAATCGGGGCTCTTGTTGGGGAAGACCTGCATGATGTGTTGGGTCCAGTGCGCGCGAGCCAGTTCGACTTCTCCCCATAGCTCCTGAACCGCAGCGATGGCCTCCAGTAATTCTGGCGGTCGAGGATCGGTAGTTTGGGCTGCTGGAGCAGGAGTAGCCGGTGCAGCGGCAGGCGGCGGCGGTTGCGGAGCCGCTGGCTGCGGGCCAAGCGGTTCAGGGCCGAGGGCCTGCGGTGCTTCGGGAGTCGGTGCGGCTGCCGGCGGAGTGGTTGCGGCAGGAGGCGTAACCGTAGTAGCCTCCACGGCTTTCTTTCTCTTCAGCCGCTCCTTTACCTTGTTGGTGGCGCTTTCGGTGGCGGGTGCGGCGGCAGGGGCTGCGGCTGGAGCCGCTGGTGCTTCGGTAAGTGCCGGTTTCCCTGGCTCTATCACCGCCGGGGATTCAGACTTAGGCGTGATGACCTGCGGAGTCTCAACCGTCCGGCTAGTAGCCGTCATCGTCAGAGTTGGCCCAACTTCATCCCTAAACTCAGGCTCTCCGATCTCGCCATCGCTGATGCTGTGCTTGCTACCCATGACGATGTCATAGATGACCTTGAGCATCTTGCGCGCGGCCTTACCCTGGGCCACGTCGGAGCCTTGGCCATCGTAGAGCTTCACGGCAAAGCCGTTGGCGCCCTTGCGCTCCGCTTTCATCGGAAAGCCTTTGAGTTTCCAGGTAGCCTCGCATTCGACGATGGCGCCGCCAGGGGACATGCGTGGGAAAGCTGGGGTGATAACGAGGTCAGTCAAGCCGTCGATCACGCCGACGAGATGGGCCATGCCGTTCTTGGTGACGTACATGCGGCCGGACATGATGTTGAATTCGTTATTGTCGAGGCGCACGCCGGTAAGCACGGCGGCGATGACGCATTCGCGGATGACATCCATGGAATATGGCCCATGGCCCTTCTTAATCCGCTGATGCTCGTCTGTGTAGAATCCGAGCTGGTTATCCTTGAGGGGCATGACGACCTGATCCATGAACTCAGTGGTCATCAACCGCCGCAGTTGGCTGACGGCCATGGACGTGTGATAGGAGAGGCGAAGTTGAGTGAGGCCTTCGTGAAGGACCGATGAATAAGACTTAGAGACCAGCTCCATTTGACCGATGACATCCTCGGCTTTTGCAAGTGCATTGACCATTCGTGTTTCCTTTCAAAAATGTGCGCATGAAGCGCGGTTATCAATCTGCGTTGTTAAGCCAATGTTGATGAGATTCTCTTGCCGCCATAAGTTGACGAGGCGGGGACTGTCGCCTTTAGGCGACAGCGGAAGCCTCGCTCCTTTATTCTTGACTTCCCTGGCATACTCGGGTAACCTCACGCGAGGTCTTTGAAATCCGAATATG
>Ga0181520_10006532_pt1 | contig 17777 bp, 19 predicted proteins | sample PEATcosm2014_Bin_29_FD_132451 | JGI IMG/M metagenome (GOLD analysis project Ga0181520, IMG submission 132451) | Peatland microbial communities from MTU Mesocosm Facility, Houghton, MI, USA - PEATcosm2014_Bin02_30_metaG | ecosystem: Environmental > Terrestrial > Soil > Wetlands > Peat | place... | reverse complement strand
GGGATTGTTCTTGCCCAACACCTTGGTGATGGCCGCCGTCAACGTCGTCTTGCCGTGATCGATGTGACCGATCGTCCCCACGTTCACATGCGGCTTGCTGCGATCAAACTTTTCCTTGCCCATGGCTTGCTCCTCTTCGCTCCCTGAATTCCTTAAACGCTTCTCTTACCGTCTGTTACTTGCCCTGCGAACGGCCGATTATTTCGTCGGCAATCATGCGCGGAGCCTCTTCATACCTTGCAAATTGCATCGAATACGATGCACGCCCTTGCGTGGACGAGCGAATGTCGTTCACGTAGCCGAACATTTCTTTCAGCGGCACAATCGCCTTGATGACCTGTGAGCCGGCGGCGTGCTCCATGCCCTCGATGCGCCCGCGGCGCGAGTTGATGTCGCCGATGATCACGCCCATGTGCTCCTCGGGAACGGTGACCTCGACGGCCATCACCGGCTCCAGAAGCACGGGGCTGGCCTTGCGCGCGGCTTCCTTGAAGGCAATGGAGCCGGCGAATTTGAAGGCCATTTCGTTGGAATCCACTTCGTGGTAGCTGCCGTCGTAGAGCGTCACCTTCACGTCCACGATGGGGTAGCCGGCCAGGATGCCCAGTTCGAGCGCGCCCTGCACGCCCTGATCGATAGGCTTGATGAACTCCTTGGGAATCGAACCGCTCTTAATGGCGTTGATGAACTCGTAGCCCGCGCCCGGCGTATTCGGCTCGACGCGCAGCTTGCAGTGGCCGTAGTTGCCCGAACCGCCTGTCTGGCGGATGTACTTGCCCTCGGCCTCGGCCTTCTTGCGCAGCGTCTCGCGGAAGGCAACCTTGGGCTCGCCCACATTGGCCTCGACCTTGTGCTCGCGCCTCATGCGGTCGACGAGAATTTCCAAGTGCAACTCGCCCATTCCGCTGATGATCGTCTGGCCGGAATCTTCATCGGTCCGCACCTTGAAGGTGGGGTCCTCGTCGGCGAGCCGCGCCAGAGCCACGCCCATCTTCTCCTGATCCGCCTTGGTCTTGGGCTCGATGGCGACCGAGATGACCGTCTCCGGGAAGGTGATAGCGCCCAGCGCGATTGGATGATGCGGCGCGCACAACGTGTCGCCGGTTTTCAGTTCCTTCATGCCCACGCAGGCGCAGATGTCGCCGGCCAGGATCTCGGAGACGTCCTCGCGCTTGTTGGCATGCATCTTGACCAGTCGGCCAATGCGCTCGGTCTTGCCGGTGCGGGGATTGAGCACCGTGTCGCCTGTCTTGAGCGAACCCGAATAGACGCGCACGAAGCCCAGCTTACCGAAGGGGTCGTTGATGATCTTGAAGGCCAGGGCGGCAAGCGGCTCGTTGTCGTCGGCCTTGCGCACCACCGTGCGGCCGAGATGGTGGGGATCGATGCCCTCCACCGGGGGCTTGTCCAGCGGGCTGGGCAGGTAATCAATCACCGCGTCCAGCAGCGTCTGGATTCCTTTATTCTTGAAGGCGCTTCCGCAGATCACCGGGAAAACCCGCAGATCGATTGTGGCCTGGCGGATGCCGGCCTTGAGCTCGGCGATTGATGGCGTCTCGCCTTCGAGAAATTTTTCCAGCAGCACGTCGTCGGTCTCGGCGATCACCTCGATCAACTGCAGGCGGAAGGCCTCGGCCTTCTTCTGCAATGCGGCGGGAATCGGCTCGATGGAGAACTCGGCGCCCAGGGTCTCATCGTGCCAGACAACGGCATTCATCTCGATCAGGTCGATGACACCTTTGAAGTTGGCTTCCGCGCCGATGGGAATCTGCAGCGCGACCGGCCGCGCGCCCAGGCGCTTGCGGATGGTGTCAAGAACGTGTTCGAAATCTGCGCCGTTCTTGTCCATCTTGTTGACGAAGCAGATGCGCGGCACTTTGTACTTGTCGCCCTGGCGCCACACGGTCTCGGACTGCGGCTGCACGCCGGAGACGGAATCAAACAACGCCACCGCGCCGTCCAGCACGCGCAGGCTGCGCTCCACCTCGGCGGTAAAGTCCACGTGCCCCGGGGTATCGATGATGTTGATGAGGTAGTCTTTCCACGTGCAGGTGGTGGCCGCCGAGGTAATCGTGATGCCGCGTTCCTGCTCCTGCTCCATGTAGTCCATGGTCGCCGTGCCCTCATGCACTTCGCCGAGGCGGTGCGTGATGCCCGTGTAATACAGGATGCGCTCTGTCGCAGTCGTCTTCCCGGCGTCGATGTGCGCCATGATTCCGATGTTCCGGCAACGATTCAGAGCTACGGTGCGAGCCACGGCAGTTTCATCCTTGCGAGCGTTTCAGGCCCGCGGTTAAATCCTTCTGTCCAACTAAGTCCCTAGTCTCTAAGTCCCTAGTCCCTGCGTGCTACCAGCGGTAGTGAGCAAAGGCCTTGTTGGCCTCGGCCATGCGGTGCACGTCTTCTTTCTTCTTCATCGCCGCGCCGCGCCCGTTGGCCGCGTCCAGCAGCTCGTTGCCCAGCTTGTCGGTCATGCCCTTTTCGCCGCGGCCTCGCCCATAGGTGATCAGCCAGCGGATGGCCAGCGAGGTGCGCCGGTCGGGATTGACCTCGATCGGAACCTGGTAGTTGGCGCCTCCCACGCGGCGGGTCTTGACCTCGAGCAGCGGCTTGCAATTCTCCACCGCTTTCTTGAAGAGCTTGAGGGCATCGTCGCCGCCGCCCTTCTCTTCGAGGTTCTTCATCGCGCCATAGAAGATGCCCTGGGCCGTTGACTTCTTGCCGCCCCACATCATCGAGTTGACGAACTTGGTGACCAGTTCGGAGCCGTAAACCGGGTCCGGCGCCACTTCCCGCTTCGCAATGTGCCCTTTTCTTGGCATAATCCCTCAAAAACAGCCTTCAGCTTTTAGCTGTTAGCCCTTAGCTCATTCCCGCCGACGCCAGCAGCATCGGCCCAATCCGCCGCAGCCGCAGCTAATAGCTAAAAGCTAACGGCTAACAGCTTCCTTGCTACTTCTTCTTCGCCGCCGCGGCGCCGCCCTTGGCGCGCTTGGCCCCATACTTCGACCGGCTCTGCTTGCGGTCGTTCACGCCCACCGAATCCAGCGTGCCGCGCACCACGTGATAGCGCACGCCAGGCAGATCCTTCACGCGGCCGCCGCGGATAAGCACAATCGAGTGCTCCTGCAGGTTGTGGCCGATGCCGGGAATGTAGGTGGTAACCTCAATCCCGTTCGTCAGTCTGACGCGGGCTACCTTGCGCAGGGCTGAGTTCGGCTTTTTTGGCGTCTGCGTGTAGACGCGCGTGCAAACGCCGCGCCGCTGCGGCGAGGCCTGCAAGGCCGGTGACGCCGTCTTGTACCGCGGGGCGGTGCGCCCCTTGCGAACCAACTGATTGAATGTAGGCAAACTGAAACTCCTTACCCCGTCAAAAACCTGCCTGCAACCTTCAAAACCCACCGACGCGCGCAGTCCGCAAAAGCCTTCGAGTGCAAAAGCGCGACATAATACCGTCGCGCACGCGCACGGAAGCCATATTCTGCTGCTTCGCGTCTGCCTTCGTACCGATCTCAGACGAAAACCGGGACGGTGGTTGAGCGTTTCTGCCGCCTATGGCAGCGAAAGCCGACTCCGTTTCGCCAGTTCCGGCCCGCATAGCCCTCCGAGGCGGAGAACGCGCGGACGCCGATGCTATGTGTCCCTGCCCTTCGCAAGAAAGAGCAAATCCGGGAGATCTCTGGCCGGCCAACCGCGCCTGCCCCTGGGGCTCATCCCGCGCCATGGACCACCAGCGCGGAGTGCCCGTACGCACCCTCCGTCAGAACACACGGACAGATGCGTTCTTGCGCAACCTTTTAAGAATAACAAGAAAACGGGGTGGGGTCAACGATTTCCTCCCCACCCCTCAGATTTTTCCTAATTTAATTGGTGGACTGCAACTTCCAGGCGCCCCCATCCAGTGCAAAAGTGGCTACGTGCCTGCTGCTCAGCCGGTTGCCGGGGCCATTGGACATGATCTGCAGGTCGTTCGGCACGCCGTCCAGGCTGACAATCTCCACGTACGAGGCGGTCTTTGTTCCCCCCACATCATCCTGCGGATCGCCCACATCATGCGCCTTCAGGTGGTTGGCCGCTACCGTCACCACCGTAAACGTATAGTTCTTGTCGCCGGCATTGAGCGGCTGCCAATGAATCACATCGCCACCCTTCTGCAAGCTGAGTACCTTCTTGCCCTCAGGTGTGAGGGTGAAGTCGGCCCAGTATCTGTTGGGATAGAGCTTGGTCCGCTCCCAATATTTTGCCGTCACACCCCGCGCCAGCCCCTGCTGGTCCACCACGATGTAGACGCCCGCCGCCGGCATCTGGTCATATTTGGCCTGAATCATTGCCTGCGCGCTGGCTTGCGTCAACTCCGGCGTCGATTTGCAGCCCCCCAGCAGCCATCCCGCGCTCAGTAAACCCAACGTCCCCAATACAAGCATCTTCCCTGTGTTTTTCACTTTCCCTCCATGAACCACACAAATTGTTTCAAATTGGCTCGCAACGTCATTTTTCTCCTCTATTCCCCCCGCTGTCAATGGTGTTGAATAAAACGTTTTATGCAAGAAGCGAGTTTGCGCCCTGGAAAGCACAATTTCTGTTGACGCCGATGGAAAATCAGTGGAAATCTTGCCGCATGAATCAGTGAGCTGCCTGCCCGGTGATTCGGTCCAGCAGAAACTCCAGAAAACCCTTTTCGTCTGATTGGAAGCAAACCTGAGCGTTGGGGGCTCCGTCAGCAGGCCGGGTATAGCCTTTGTCATCCACTTCAAGGCGCATGGGCGTGGCCGGACACAGATCAGGACGAATTGCATAGGCCACGGCCACCGGATCGAAGAGCGTGGGCGCGAGCGAATGACCCTCTGAGCCGGCCAGCCACTGGTGATAAAGCAGCGTCAACTGATCGGTGAGCGGCGAGCCGTGGGAGAAGATCATCTCCCGCGCCGGCGTCTCCAGATGAATCTGTGTCGAGTCGAGCGGCATCATGAAGACCGGCACTCCAGACTCCAACAGAACCCGCAACCCCGCCGGATCGCGGCTGATATTCCACTCCGCGTCGGGCGGTCGATGCGCGCCGGTCTTGCCGTCGTAGCCCCGATAGATGCTGCCGCCCATCATTACTACCCTCTTGAGTTGGCGAAACGTCGTCGGATCCCGTTCAATCGCCGCCTTCACATTCGTCAATGGGCCAATAGCAATCAGCGTGATCTGGCCGGGGTGCAGACGGATCTCATCCAGCAGCCAATCTACCGCGTTAATCGTGAAGAGCGTTCGTATCCCGCATTTCGGTCCCTCCTCCTGGCGAGCGTAGGCCGCCTGCGTAAAAACATTCTGAGCCTTGCTGCCAACACCTGCGTGGATGGAGATGCCGGCGTTGCCGCCAACCGCAGCCAGGAATCGATCCACCAAACGCGCCCGCAGTACTGTATCTCCATACGCCGTCGTCACCCCCAGAAGATCCAGTTCCGGGCTGCGCAACGCCAGCGCCAGCGCAAAGGCGTCGTCGATATCGTCTCCGATATCGGTATCGAGAATGACCAAGTCAGGAACGCGGACGGGCTGATGAAGCGCTGAGGGCGCTTGCGAGGCGGCAGCAGAGGCCGCAATCATTGCGGCAACGGCAAGGAAGATTCGCGCGTTTTTCATGGATTTCACTCTAATGGATTTCCGCCCCGGCTGCATCCGGTTCAAGCCCAATCGTAGACCTTATGAGTACAAACCGCCCTGTCTGCAACAGCATTAATCTACGTCTGGAACGAAAAATCGGTCAGCGGCATAAAAGCTCAACGCCGCGTCGCCCTGTTCGAGCAGGCGGGTGCGTTGGAGCGCGCCGTAGCGATCTTCCAGCCGCACTTTGCGCCGATGCTCGGCGATCACCAGAGCGCCAGGGGCGAGAAGTCCAGCCGCGGAGCCGCCCAGCAACCCGAGCGTGACCACGTACTGCGCAGTCGCATCCCAGGGCGGATCGAGGAAGACCAGATCGAACCGTTCATTTCGCTTGCCCAAATGTTTCAATGCTGCCGCAACACTGCTGGAATCGATGTGAAATCCGCTGGAAATCCCCAGTTTGTCCAAATTCGTTCGCAGCGCCTCGAGCGCCTTAGGCGCCTGCTCGACAAACTCCACCCGCGCCGCGCCGCGGCTGAGCGCCTCAATGCCCACTGCGCCCGAGCCGGCGTACAGATCCAGAAAGGCCGCGCCCTGAATGCGCGGGGCAAGCACGTTGAAGAGGGTCTCGCGCAGACGGTCGCTGGTGGGCCGGGTGGCAAGGCCCGGCGGAGCTTCCAGCGTACGCGAACGGAGCGATCCAGCAATGATGCGCATTGCACTCCAGCATATCGGATGCAAATCGTGCGACAAAGCAAGGGGTCCGACCTTTTACAATCAATTTGCATGCGTGGCTGGTCAATACCGCTGGGCCGTTGGATGGGCGTCGAGGTGCGCGTCCATCTCTTTTTTCCGCTTCTGATGTTCGTTTGCCTGGCGCTGAGCGGCGCGGACGGCGTGTTGCGCGGCCTGGGACTTTTTCTGGTGCTGGTGTCGGCGGTCGCAGTGCGGGAGACGGCGCGGCTGCTGGTGGCGGCTTGGCTGGGATTGCGGCTGCGCGCGATTCTGCTTTTGCCGATCGGCGGGCTCTACGCCTATGCCGACCCGGAAAGTCAGGAAGGCTCCGCCCAGGGCGGCGGGCAGTTTGCCATGGCGCTGGCCGGTCCTATAGCGAACATATCCACGGCGCTGTTGCTGGCCGCGGCTTTTCTGGGGGCCAGCGGAGAGATCAAGCTGCTGAGCTTTCCCTGGATTACCGCCGCCTATCTGCTTCGCTCCATGGTATGGATGCAGGCCGGGCTGGGCTTGTTGCACCTGCTGCCGGCCTACCCGCTGGACGCCGGACGGCTGCTGCGCGGCAGCTTTGCCCGCAAGCACGGCTTCGCTCTCGCCGGCCGTATCTCCGCCGGGCTGGGCCAGGCTCTGGCGCTGGCGGCCATGGCGGGCGGTATGTATCTGCATGATTACTGGCTGGTCATCGCCGGCTTCTTCATCATGATTGGCGCGCAGATCGAGGACCAGGGCGTCTTCTTCCAGTCGGTGGTGGACACCGTGCATATGCGCGAGGTGATGCTCACCGATTTCGCCACCCTCTCTCCCTCCGACACGCTGGCCGACGCGCTGGCGCGCTGCGTGCATTCGCTTCAGGAGGATTTTCCCGTGGTGCGCGGCCCGCAACTGGTGGGCATCATCAGCCGCCAGCGTATCGTGGACGCCCTGCGCAGCGAGGGCAACGGCTACGTGCAGGCGGCCATGTCAAAAGCATTCCAGGTGGCCCGGCCCGAGGACACGCTGGGCACCACCATCCGCCGCATCCAGACCGGGCGCGGACTTTCGCTGATTCCAGTGGCCGAAAGCGGGCGCGTGGTGGGCATTGTGAGCGTGCAGAACCTGATGAGCGCCATGTCGCTGCTGGCCGAGCAGCGCCGCATGGAGCGTGAACAAGCCCGCGAGGATGCCCGCTAGGGCGGAGATAGTGCCCATGCCCGCCGATCCCGAAGCTGCCCTCACCCCCGGCCTTTATTTGGTAGCCACTCCCATCGGCAACCTGGGCGACATTACCTTGCGCGCCCTGGACGTGCTCAAGCGCGTGGATCGCATCGCCTGCGAGGACACCCGTCAGACGCAAAAGCTGCTCAACCACTTTCAAATCGCCACCCCTACCGTGAGCTGCCACCAGCACAACGAACATCAACGCGCGAGTGAGTTGATCGACGCGCTTAAAGCAGGAGGGCGCATCGCGGTGGTCTCCGACGCTGGCATGCCCGGCATTAGCGACCCCGGCAACTGGCTGACCGCCGAGGCCATTGCCGCAGGCGTCGCAGTGATCCCCATTCCCGGAGCCAATGCGGCGCTCAGCGCGCTGGTGGCCTCCGGACTGCCCTCGGACGCATTTCACTTTATCGGCTTTCTGCCGGAGAAGGCGGGCGCGCGACGAACCCGGCTGGAGGCTCTGGCCGCGGAGATGCAGAGGAACGAGACGGCGCGCACGCTGATCTTCTACGAGGCGCCGCACCGCATTCTGGAGACGCTTGCGGACCTTGAAGCCGTATTTGGTCCCGCCCTACGCGTAGTAGTGGCCCGCGAGTTGACCAAGATTCACGAGGAGTTTCTGCGCTGCACGGTCGCGGAGGCGCGGCGGGATCTGGCCAGCCGGGATCGCATTCGCGGCGAGATCACCTTGCTGGTGGAGGCGCGGCCGCAAGCGGAAGCAGAAAGAAGCGACGCTCCGATGAAGATTTCCGACCGCGTTGCCCGCCTCCAGGCCGAAGCCGGCGTGGACGAAAAGGAAGCCCTCAAGCGCATTGCCCGCGAACTGGGCCAATCGAAGAGTGACGTCTATCGCGAGTTGCAACGGGAGCGCGCGCGTCGGCGATAAGGCTTATCCCTATTCCCTGGTTTACGCCTTGACCTTGGCGAGCGACTCGGGCGTTATCGGGCAGGCCGCGCAGCTTCACGGCCCTGCAAGCGGTCATACAGATACAGATCGCTGGTAGTTCCGAGCGACTCGTTGTACAGCTCAATCGCGCCAGTCACCTGCTTCAGCTCTTCGCTGAACAGGTGAATCGCGTGCAACTGGCTGGCCGTGGCAGGAAGTTCAGCATGGGCTGTCTTCAAGAACTTCTGGTAACCGCGATCCAGCAGCCGCGCCACCCGGCCCGCTATCAGCACTCCCGGCCGAACGGCGAAGGCAGCCGGCGCGCCTTTGTCCGCGGCGGCCACCAAAACCGCCCCGGCTCCGTGCTTGGTCACCAGCACCCCACCTGCCACTTCATCCCATGGCGTCACATCAAAGGAATGTGCGCGCAGGGTCTCCAACGTCTGATTTAAACTCCGAGTACGGGATCGTGGGCTCAAGGTCGCCTTCCAGTCTGCGGGGCGCGGCGAGTGTTCTGTGGCCCTGTCCCCGTACACTCAATCTCGCACACCCGGAGCACCGGCTGCAATTTCCCGCGTTTGCTATCCTGCAACCTGTATGGAGAGATCTATGAACAATGAAATCCCCCAGCTTTCCGTCAAGGAGCTGAAACGCCGCATCGACGCCGGCGAGAACGTCTACATCCTCGACGTGCGCGAACCCTGGGAGTACAAGATCGCCCAGATCGGCGGGAAGCTGATTCCGCAGAACGAAGTGCCCCGCCGCCTCTCCGAAATCGACCGCGAGCGCGAGGTCATCGTTCACTGCCACGCAGGCGTCCGCAGCCAGCGCATCGCCGAATTCCTCAAGCAATCCGGCTACCCGCGTGTCGTCAACCTCGCTGGCGGCATCCAAGCCTGGAGCCGCGAGATCGATCCCAAGGTGCCAAAGTACTGACTATTTCTTTGTTCGCCGGGCTTCATCATTTGCGCCCAACCGCTATGTAGTTACAGCCGCTGTTATATTCCTCAACTTCCAGGAGATTAAAAACCGAGCGCAGAGAAGCAATGGTGTCTTTCGAATAGTTCCAGTTGGTTGCGTACTTGAAGAGAGGCTGGTTGATCGGATTGATGATGCGTCCCCAGCCCGTAAAGAGCTTTGCATCGAAGGCAACGAACCTGGCTCCGGATTTCATGGCCTTTGCCACGCGCTGCACAGCGGCCAGTTCTCCGGGCATAGCGCTCAAGCCGAAGGAACAGATCGCGCCGTCCAAACAGTTCGGTTCCAGGTCTATTTGAGCCGCATCGGCTTGCAGAAATTCAATATTCGTCCAGCCACATTTCTCGGCCTTTTTCCGGGCTGTGGCCAGCATTCCTTCACTGTAATCCAAGGCCAGAATCTTTCCAGCCGGTCCAACGCACTCGCGGAGATACGGCAGATTGAAGCCTGCTCCACAGGCCAAGTCCAAAATCGTGTTACCCGGCCGAGCCGCCAATGCCGCAATCGCCAGGCGCCGGAGATAGTTTTCCCGTCCCACACAGGATATCCAGCGCACAATTTTATACACGCGTTCATGCGCTCCAAACCAGTCGTAGAGTCCCCTGCCGAAAGCCAAATCCAAAACCATAAACTTCTTGTTTCCTTCCGGTTCTTTACTGACATTTCAGGCGATTGCCTCGCAATTACAGCGACGGCGCATCCCTGCATTGATGCGCCGCGCTTGCGGTAAATTATTTGCTGGCGGACTTACTGGCTGGCGCCTTGGGCGCTGGCTTGGCGGGGGCGGTGTCGGCCAGGGCCTGGTCGATCAACTGATAGAGGTTGCCCATGCCATTGGCAACCTCCATATAGGGCGCTCCCTTGCTGTGATCCGTGACAATCCAGACGGCTGGAGTGGCTTTCACACCTGTGCGCACGCCCAGGTCGCTATCGGCTTTGACCTCGGCGGCCAGCTTGCCCTGCGGGTCGATGGCGAAGGGCAGGGAAATGTGGTGGTCGGCGGCAAACTTCTCGGTGAATTGGCGTAGGACTGCCAGATTGTAGATTGAGGTCTGGTTGGCGAAGACCTGATCGCGATACTCGTCGCCCAGGACCTTGCTGCGGCTGTCGAACCAGCGGGCGTTGACGGTTGCTTGCGGACTCCACACGTGGTAGGGGATCAGGAAGTCGTGGCGCACCCAGGGAATCTTGTAGGTGGCTGCGGCAGCTTTGAGAATCGGATTGGCGTTGGCGCAGGCCGGGCATTCCATATCCGCAAACTCGACGATGGCCACGCGAGCGCCGGCGGGCGGGTGGAGCGCTGTGGCGTCATGCACCTGGGTACCGGGCGACGGCGCGCCAAACTGGGCGTGGGCGCTGGTGGCGGCAAAAAGGATCACGGCGGCGGCAAAGCTCAGCAACAAGCAGGACCGCATCCTGTGAGCGGGAAAACGATGAGCAAGGACGAACAGACGAGTCATAGCGATTGGACGGCTCCCTCTATGTGATTGTAACCACCCGCGCCACCTGCGGTGCGGCCAACCGCCGCTGCCCAGATGATTATGGGCGGTCGCGGCGTCGGGCAGCCATCCATTGACGCCATTTGTAGTCGGCAATGAGGGAGGCGGCAACGACCAGAACAGCGAGAATGCCGAGAAATATCTTCATGGCCTCTTCAGGATCGCATGAATCAGCGTGGGATGAGCAGCGTTGTCTCAACGATTTCATGATCTCGGTCCTCCAGTGCTGGATATACTGAGGTGAAGGACAAATCAACTCAGAGAGGCTGTATGAGCCATCGTCAATCGCAGCGAGCTGTGGAGCTTTTTTCCGGGAACTACAACTGCGCCCAGTCGGTTTATGCCGCTTGTGCCCCCGGCAACGGCCTCAGTGAGGCGCAGAGGCTGGCGCTGGGCGCGCCCTTCGGTGGCGGCATCGCGCGGCAGGGAGAGGTCTGCGGAGCGCTCACCGGCGCGTTGCTGACCCTGGGAGAGGCTGGCGGAGAAGCCATGGCCGCCGATCCCGTCGCCGGCCGGAATGCGCTCTATGTGCAGGCGAAGCAACTGACCGAGGCCTTCCGTGCGGCTCACGGCTCGATCCTGTGCCGCGAACTGACCGGCTGCGCGCTCGACACCGAGGCAGGGCAGCGCTCCTTCAAGGAGCGTGGGTTGCACCAGAACCTGTGCACAAAGCTCGTCGCCTTCGCAGCCGAAGAGGTCGTGGCGTTGACTGCGGCTTCTGCGCAGAAGTGATGTTGGTTCCTAATATCTCACAATCGGGAACAGGGGCACCCGCAAAACGGCTCGGATGTGCCTTCAGAGAACTCGCAGGCCGCGAACCGCGTATAGGATAGGGACGCATCGAAGAATGGCCCGCATGCGGACGGAACCGTAATGACTGCAAGAAAATTAGACCCCTCAACACCGCAGATTTATAACGCAGCAACACGCACCGTCGTTTCCACACTTGGCGTTCTCGTCGGCATCGGCTCCATCGACCATGGCCTGCTGGAAACCGTGCAAGGGAACCGGCTAACTCCAGGCCTGATCGTGAATGCCCTCGGCTCCGGCTATAGCTGGACCGTGTGGAAGCAGGGTGGCGAAGGCGCGTTCACACTGATCCCCAACTTTCTTGTGACCGGCATACTTGCCACATCATTGGGCGTGCTGATGATCCTCTGGGCGCTCCGTTTCATCCACAAGAAAAACGGTCCGGCGGTCTTTCTATTGCTCGGCATTGCTTCATTTTTGACGGGCGGCGGCATAGCCCAAATCGCCCTTTTCACCATCGTCTGGGGATTCGCTACACGCATCCGGTCGTCGCTGGCATTCTGGAGTTGGCTGATTCCGCCGCCTTTGAGGCCAGCCTTGGGCAGTATATGGCCGTGGACCTTGACAGCGGCTACTGTCCTCTTCCTGATAGCTCTGGAGATTGCGATCTTTGGCTACGTACCCGGCGTTACCGGGCAGACAGAGCTTCTGCACATCTGCTGGAAGATTCTCGCAGTCGCTCTTACACTCTACCTTATGTCGATTCTCTCCGGCTTTGCCCACGACATCGAGGCCCAAGCGCGACCTCGTCCTGACTGAACTTCCTATTTCTGCGCCGTCTGAACCAGCTTCTGTGGCGTATTTACCTGAGCGTTCAAGTAGCCGGTCAGGTCATCCACATCCTGCTTAGTTCCCACCATCGGCGGCATGAAGCGGCGATAGGGCGAGTCGGGCTTGTACTCGTGCAGCATGGTGATAAAGCTGCCGATGTTAGATCGGTCGCGGCCGGCGAGCAACTCCTTCAGCGGGCGATAGCCGCCTAGCGTGTGGCAGGAGCCGCACTCGCCACGGAAGATCGCCTCGCCGCGCGAGTAGCTCGAAGCCGAGTCGTTCCAGACCCAGTTCGTATGCACCAGATAACCTTCCTGGTTAATGCGCGCCACATACGGCACACGCACGCCATTCGAGTACATCCATCGCCCGATGACGTAAGGCTTGCGCAGCATCTCGCGCGCGTACTCGCCCGCGCCGGTGGCAATCAGCGCCAGCAGCAGCAACGCCATCGCATGGGAGAGATTGAAGTCGCGCGGATTGCGATAGGCGAGAAAGTAAGCGACGCCCACGATGGTGGCTGATGTGGTTATGATCAGCAGAGCGATGCGCGTGATGATCGAGAAGGTGCCGGAGCCGATGGTGTCGATGCCTAGAGTCAGCAATGCCTGCTGCGATGCCGGAACCATCCACAGGTACCAGATCAGCAGGAAGGGCGTGGCGACAAACGAGGGCACCAGCCACTTGACGCTCCACTGTACAAGGCTGGTCTTAAGCTCGGGCTGCTTGTCGCCATCGATGCGGCTGGCAGTGATCAGCGCCCAGATGCCGGCCAGCGAACAGCAGACGCAGGCGCGCAGGAAGAGGCTCGGCCAGTACGTCGGATTGAAGAAGGCGTACCAGAACTTGCTCGCCTCGTGGCCTGTGCCCGCGACGGCTAGCCAGGTGTCGCCGGGGGTGAGCATGAAGGTGAGAATGCCGTTGATGATGACCAGCGTGCATACCGACGCGACGGAATAGACCCATCCCACGACAAGATGTAGTTTGGGGTCGATGCGGTCCCAGGTGTAGTAGTAAACCGCAATGGTGGTCAGCTCGACAATGAAGAAGACCCATTCCATCGCCCAGCCGAAGACGAAGTTATGAATCAGCGTGCTGGTAGCTTCGGGATGCGTGAGGCCGATGGCGAACCAGATGCCCACGCCGGAGATGGTGCCGAAGACGCCGGTGAGGATCAGGAAGAACTTTGAGTGGCTGGCCAGTTGATTGAGCCACGCAGTGCGGAGCGGGCCCTCCGGCATGCGCAGAGCCTTGCGCTCAGCCATGGGCAGATAAACGCCGCCGCCCACGGCGAACTGCGAAATCATGACGTGGAAGATGGCGATGATGCCGATCACCCAGCCCGAGCCGAGATAAGGAATCTCCCAGAATGGATAGTTCATAACTCTCTTGCTCCTTACCGAATCGTCCAGTAGCCGATGATAGTTGTACTGAGCAGTGCAAAGACCGCCAACAGCCCGAAGTAATGCGCGGCGCGGGCGCGCTGCCCGGATTCCTTGTCTTTGTCGTAGAAGGGAATCAGCAGCCAGAGCACAATGCCGAGTGTGAAGAGCAGAATGCCGGCGATCTCTCCGGCCTCGCCGCGCAGCACAACGCCCAGCAGCTTGAGCATCTCGAATGGGCTCATGAAATACCACTCGGGATGAATGCCCATGGGCGCGGGCGCTAGCGAATCAAATTGTTTTCCCAGCGACCAGGGAAAAACCGAAGCCAGCAGCGCCAGAATATTCAGCGCGATCAGCCACATGGCCAGATCTTTGCGCACAAAGTTAGGAAAGAACGGCATACTCTTGCGCTGGGCGGGCGGCAGGGCCTCCACGCTTGGCGGCGAGGCGTTGCCATGGCGCTGCACCAGCCACAGGTGAAAGCCCAGCAGCGGCAGGAAGACGGCCGGTAGCACCACCACGTGCAGGGCAAAAAATCTTTGCACGGTAAACTCGCTCACATCCGGGCCCCCGCGCAGCATATTGGCGATGGCGGGTCCGATCCAGGGAATCGCCGCCGGAATCTGCAATCCGACCTTGGTGGCGAAGTAACTCAGCTCGTCCATCGGCAGCAGGTAGCCGGAGAAGCCGAAGACCGAGGCGATTCCCAGCAGCGCCATGCCGCTCAGCCAGCCAAACTCGCGCGGCTTGCGGTAAGCCTTCATGAAGTAGACCGAGAACATGTGCACCAGTATGGAGAAGATCATCAGGCTGGCGGACCACGCGTGCGCCGAGCGGATCAGCCAGCCGAAGTGCATCACGAAGGTGATCTGCCGGACAGACTCATAGGCCTCCGCGCCGGGCCGGTAGTAGACCAGCAGCAGCACGCCTGTAAAGCATTGCACCAGGAAGAGAAAGAGCGAGATGCCGCCCCAGTAATACCAGAAAGACTGGGAGTGGACCGGGACGGTCTTGTGGCGCACGAAGGCGGCCAGTTCACTCAGCCCCAGCCGCTCATCGACCCAATCGTAGATTGCCTTTGTACTCATGCGTACTATCCTCTTGCGTTCGTCGCGCGCGCTGCGTTATGCGCGCGAGACATCCACTCCAGCCTCGTTGACGGCCACTTTGAAGAGCTTGAGCGGCTTGGGCGGCGGGCCGCTGACGTTGGCGCCGGTGTAGGGGTTATAAACGCCGCCGTGGCAGGCGCAGTGAATGCGGTCGGCCTGCGGCTCATACTGCACCGTGCAGCCCAGATGCGTGCACACCGCGGTCATCGAAATCCAGCGTCCGTCCTCATGGTGAATCAATAGCGCCGGAGACGTGCCGAATTTAAACATAAGAACTGAGCCGAGAGGCAGCTTTTGCGCGTCCTTCAGGGTCACTTCGGTGACCGCCGTGGCTTCCATTGCCATCTCCTCGGGCGAGGCCAGGTATCGGTAGATGGGATAGGCGAGCGCGGCGGTGTAGGCCAGCCCGGCCACGCCGGCCGCGGCCAGAAAAGCGCGGCGGGTATTCTTATCGCCGGGTTCTCCGGCGATCGCTTCGAGATGAACTTCGGGATTCGTCTGTTCGATCATCGCAATCTCTTCACGGCGAATTATGCCGCGCCCTCCATGGTTTTCCGGGCGCGCGCCACCACCGAGATGAGCCATCCGATCACGCCCAGCCCGGCGAGAAAAAGAACCAGAAACAGGCCCACGACCCACCAGTTTGTTTCCACCGCGCGATCCCAGACGTTGTAGCCCTTGCTGAGCAGCGTCAGGTCGCGGACGCCGTCGCGATAGACCGTGAAGGCAATCTCTATGAGCACGGCCAGCAGCACGGCTGTCCAACTGAAGACGCCGAGCAAGCCGGTGGAGAGCTTGCCGAATCCGGCAATCGCGGCAACCAGCACGGCGACGACAACCAGCGCCAGCCAGCCGTAGCCGGCCAATCCGAAGTACTTGTAGAATTCATAGCCTGCCGGAGGCGTCACCAGCATCGACTGGACTACTGCCGGCTGCACGCTGGCCGCCCACCACCCCGCAGCCAGATAGACGAGTCCGAAGCCCGTGGCCACTTTTCCGCCCAGTTTTGCGACAAATTGACTTTGCTCCGGAGTAAAGGTCTTTCGTCCCGCCAGATAGACCAGCCACAATCCGCCGATGAACATCCCGCCGGCCATCATCAACAGCCAGCGCGGGGTCAGCGTGGGGTCGCCGGTGGGGAGATAAGCGCCCATCGCCGAAGCGGAGTACATCTCGCGCCACTTCTCCGGCCTCAGCATCAGCGTCATATTGGTGGAGAGCAGCCTTGCAATGCAACCCGCCAGCAACCAAGCCGATAGCCCCACCCACCAAGCCGATTTGCCGGCCTCAAGGCACGCGGTGAAACGGTAAAGCAGCCAGTAGGTCAGCATTAGAAGGCCGATGATCGAGATCCAATAGACGCCTATCAGCACACTGCTGGTGTAGAGCGCGCGGCCATAGAGCACCTGTGCAAAGAGCAGCGGCGGCACTGCCAGATTGATCACGAAGGTCATCACCACGGTGAGCCGGCGGGCGAGAGCCCGCGCAGTGACCATCGAATGCGGCGAGCTGCGGAAGAGGCTGAGCAGAACTGCCAACAGCAGACCGCCCAACAGCATCTCCACGGCGACAAAGTGCAGTGCCAGCGTCACGATATGCAGCAGTTTCAGCAGCCAGATCGGCGCCGGCAAAGGAATAGGATCAACTGCGGGAAAGGAAAGCATCGTACCCTTTAGACCCCCAAAACCGCTTTTAGACTAACACTGTCCAAATTGCTGTATGTGACGGCAGTCACAGTGCTGGAATAGCACATGCATCCATCGCTACAACACTCCACGCAACGATCCTAAACCCCACGCCCACCGATCAAGGCAGGAGACGAAAATTGTCTCAGCAATTCGATCTTCTGTTTCGGTGCTGTCGATCCGGCATGGATTCATCCCGCAAGCCACGGCAGATAGTCGCCGTCCGAGCCAACCGCCATCCAATGGAAATGACCGCTCGGGGGCGAGTGGAATATTAAACTGCAATAGCTAAACCTTCTTGAATTTTGGAAGCCTCTGATCAAGTTTTGATATTTTCCGTGTTGAAAATTGGAGGATGTTTTCCTGGAGCGATTCCGCATCCTGACGGCGATTTCAAGGGTAAATGCGCTTTGCGCGTCCGCGTTTTGCGTCTCCGGAGGCTGTTTCCCAGCCCCCGGAGACACTACGCCCCCAGCAGGCCCAACTGCCGAATCAACCGCTTGCGATGCTGGTAAATATTGACCAAAGCGTAGACCGCCAGATGCCAGTGGTGATTCTTCACGATGCCGCGATAGCGCACCTTGGTACAAGCGAAGACACGCTTTATGATGCGAAAGGACCACTCCACTTTCTCTCTAACTAGCGACTTAGTCCGGTTCTTGCGCTTCTCGTCTTCATCCACGCCCTGCTTGGTCTTCACGCGCCGATTGGTCATGTCCTGCGCCTTGTGCGCGGCCTCGTGTATCTTCTCTGTTTGCCCCTGGTAGCCCGCATCGCCCCACACTTTCGTCGTTCTTTGCCGTGGAGTACGTCGGGAAGCATATGCTTGCCATCACTGCTGTCCGGCTATAAGCCGGACAGCAGTGATCGGATGCAAACACGGCGCCGGTGGATGACTTAATCAAAGGTTCCTTAGAGGTCAAGTACATAATCTCGCATATTTCTTGGCCTGCGTGGCATTCGCATGAGCCGGCATGTCAACTGCCGGTCGCAAACAGCCTTCAATTCACGGGCGGATTCAGCGCATCCTGAATTGAGCTATATATGGTCCATTGTCCATTAAAGGTCGGGTGCAGGCCGTCGGTGCCCAACGTCGGATACTGGGTGCTCCCCGGAATCACATACCCATCTGC
>Ga0181520_10006530_pt1 | contig 17779 bp, 16 predicted proteins | sample PEATcosm2014_Bin_29_FD_132451 | JGI IMG/M metagenome (GOLD analysis project Ga0181520, IMG submission 132451) | Peatland microbial communities from MTU Mesocosm Facility, Houghton, MI, USA - PEATcosm2014_Bin02_30_metaG | ecosystem: Environmental > Terrestrial > Soil > Wetlands > Peat | place... | reverse complement strand
GCGGGTGTGCTGCTGGTTGATGCCCAGGGACATGGGAGCATTGCGGCCAAGATTGCTTCTACCGTCCATGACACCTTTCATACGGCAATGCTTTGCGAACTCGACGCCAACGGGAAAACGACAGCCGGTGTCTTCGAGATCATCAACCTCCGACTTGCACATTCCGTTACTGCCAGAAACGCATTGGGCTTCGATACGGAGAACGACACTCGCGAGATAGCCACCATGGTTTACGGTGAAATATGCACTAACGGACTCTTTCGCTTTGTAAGCTTCGGCCATCCACCGCCGCTAGTGTTCTCTGCGGAATATGGGAAATTCATGGATATCGGATGGGATCGCATGATGCAATTCCCTTCGCTCGGTCTGGAAATCCCAGAGGACCATCCTGACCGGAGTAGGTACGTATCCCTCACGCTCCGACGTGGTCAGATGACTGCTTCTGACCTGGATGAGATCACGCTGATGAGTCCAGGTGACATCATTTTCCTTCATACAGATGGAGTCTATGACGGTGATGATGGGGAGAGTCGACAAGAGATCGAAAAGGTCATCCAGGAACACAAGCAACGGCCGGCCAGGAAAATCTGCAACGAGATTCTGGACTACGCGCTGCGGAGTGATGATCGCTTGAGGCAGATCGGTGAGTCCGACCGCATCGATGATAAGACTGTATTCATCATCAAGAAAGAGTAGAGCGTTAGTCGGTATGACAACCCAAGCGCGTTCGGAACTCTTCCGCCGCAAGGCAGCAACCTTAGTTACAGGGCAGAGGGCGCTAAACGGATCAAGCAAATGCTCAAGCTATCGAGAAAGAAGTGACGTGCCCTTGATAGCGCACGATTCAGAGTCCTCTCGTCCATGAATTTAGTGTGTCCCAGTCGTTCCAATACGCCCATTTACAACCCTTCGGGTGATATCCCAATTCGAATCGTGGATGGGTTTTCGCGCTTAAATGCAGTCGCAGAAAATGAAGGAGTTCGCGACCCCATCGTTTGAAGTTTTCAATTCTGTGGAGCGGTCGAATTCGGCGAAATTTGGCGAAGTTCGCCGAAGTTCGATGAACATCGAAATGATGCTCATCGTAAGTAATTGATTTCAAATTAGATTGGCTCCTCAGGAGTGACTCGAACCTCCAACCTCTCGGTTAACAGCCGAATGCTCTGCCATTGAGCTACTCAGGATCGCCTGCTGGAGCACGTTTTGAGGAACGCGCGTCGCTAACCCTTTCATTGCAAAGACAGTTGAATCGGTCAATTAAGCGCTGAAAAATGAAGGACTTTCGGCATCGCCCACGATCTACGCGGTTGCTGTTCCCTCTTCCCCTCCTTTTCGCGGATTGCTATCGGTACATCCCTGATTATGACCGATTTTGAAATAGGCTGACGACAAAATTGACTACATTTTGGGGAGCGGATATTTAAGCTCAAAACGACCGGCTCCTGGGTACTTTTCCATACCGTAAATCCGATTGATTGTTGGACAATCAAGCAAGCACCCCCGCAGATCCTAACCGGCGAAAGACATGACCAGGAACGAACTTCTTCACCGCCTTCAGGCAATCAGAAACCGAGGCAGCCTGACCCTTCGGCTGCTCGAGTCGCATCCCTTGACGTCAGAGCGCGATGCGGAGGTCCGAATCCGAAGCTACTCGGCGTCCTTGACCTCCTCCGCATCCGGCTTGTCCCGATTGTAAGACTCCACGGAGACCTCTAACTGGGGCACGCCGATAAGCTCTTTTGGCAGCTCCCCGCCAAAGAGGTAGGGGACGGTCACCGGAAACCGGAAATCCCGCGGGAACTTCTCCTTGAAATCTCCCGGCGCGAACCCAAGCCATACATTCGCGGCGAACTCGAAATACTGCTGGAGCCGGGCGTTTATCTCGACGTCCTCTTGGGGCTGGTGGCCGCTGATCGTCGGAAGAAAGTGATGGAGGAAGCGTCCTTCGCCGTCCCATCTGCTGCCGATAATGGCGGGGTTCTGATGGCCCATATTGCGGTAGTCCTTGATCTCCTGGTGGATCGTCCATTTTTCGATCTCATCCAGCCGCTTCTCGTAAGCCCAGAAGTACTTCTCTTCGGGAAGCTCCTTTTGACCGCGGGTGATCGCAGTACGCAACGCCTCAAAGACGTGCTCAAGGTGCCAAAAGAACGCGGCCAGATGAGTGCGGCATATTACGATGTCCACTTGGACTTGGTCCCTTACCAATTGCTCCTGATCTCTCAGCACATCCGTCCTGGTCCGCAGAGCGTCCGATTGCGAATACACCCGCACATAGGCCAAGTGGTAAGCAGCATAGTTGATTTGGAACCAGATCTCGGCCAAAGCGCCTACGAAATCCAACTTAGGCACATCCGGCATTTCTCTCTTATCGCCCAGCCTGTGGTTCATGCCCGAATCCTCATTACGACGATTGTAGATTGACCGACATCTGTTCTTCGGGAGGAACGGGCAGTTCGATGCCTATGGCACGCAAGGCCGGCACAATGCTCAACGAGCCAATACCGCCGCGAGTAAGCGCTTTGAGCAAGAGATCTCCACTCAGGCCAACTTCATGAAGAAGAAGAGCGTGAAAGAGGTATCGGAAAGCTTCTGCAAGTACGCGCAGTTCAGAGCGGAAACTCGCAGTATCCTCACCGGGACGGCTCCCACCCTCATGAGAGATTTCGTTACGGCGCCGCGCACACCGCTCAGCAAAGGCCCTCAACTTGGGAGGATCGAGCTCGAATGGCAGGCGTTGGAATGACTCAACGATACGGTCTTCCAATTTAGGTTCATAGGCGTATTTGAGTTTTCCTGCCAACCATCCGCGCAATGTCTTGTCGCTCTTTCCAGAGAAGCGAGAAAGAATCTCTTCGATTCTCTTCTTCCTTCGCTCGACCCTGGGTGATTCTCCTTGGTCGCGTTGCCGGCCGCGGTGCAGCGACTCGATTGCCCAAACCAGATTCACAAACTGGTGTTCTGGGTATGGAAGTGGCTGCTGCATCGATGCCATGTAGAGGTCATACCCGGCTCCATATTTGGTCGCACCGGTCTCCCAGCGATCGAGCATCTGTCCAAATTCTTCGCGGATCGAGGGAAATATGGTCAACATGAAGAACACCGACGGTACAGTCTCGTGTCGGGGACCCCGTTTCCAATACAACGTAAACCAGTCGTCGAATTCGCCGAACTTCGCAACCAGCTTCGGCCAATCAAGACGGAAATACTGGCCCACGAGGAGAGCAATGATCTCTTCGACGCGGCGAAAGCTCTTTTGGAGTTGCGCGAGGTCGAGTGTTTCCCTGGGTTCGTAGACGAGCCAATTCGTCTGTCGAATGTGGGCACTCGCGACGAGGCTGTGAAACAGCCTAATGGGAGAGTTGCCGAGGACCAAATTCTCGATAGAGACCTTTGCCCGCGTTGTCTCGTAATCGATCTCGACCCTGTCGTACTTCACAGTGAATTCGACCTGGTTACCACAGTAGACCTCTTCGCCAAGGTCGATCGCTTCGAGCTTAAGCCATTCTTCCAGCCCTTCCAGCTCGATTCGGAGTGCAGAAAAACGATCCAGATCAAAATTAGAAGGGAAGTCATGATCGTTTCTGAAACAGAACCCGGCCTCATAGCTCTGACGCGCAGGCTCGTTTGCCAGAGAGAAGTCCGTTCTCAGAAGCTCTTGCAGCAAGACGTACCCGGCGTCGCCAGATTCCCCGAGACGGCCAATGATCCGCTTTTCTGGGGCCAACCAACGCGAGGCGTCCCACCCCCAGCTCACGGCGGGATTTTCGAGCCACAAAGGGCCTTCCAACTGCAGGATGATCTGGCCCTCGTCACTGACTTTCAGTAGTCCATGAACCGAATTTTCGAGCGAAGAGGTCTGCCCCTGTTCGCCGAACCACCAAAACTGACCACGTTCTTCAATCACGTTCGCCAATTCACTTCTCCCATATCCGATCGCACGGCCGCGCAACCCGCGTGATGATCATATTCTGAGAGCTACCTCAAAACCCCGGCTAACGACGTCAAGCGGCGAACTCGCCCTGATGAGCGCTTTCGGCCTGATGGTTTCAGGAGATCCGTTTAGAGTTGGTATGAACGCCTTTCATCCGTTCACGGAGATTACATGACCACTCCGAATTCAGAGTCCGACCTTCTCTTACCCTTCGAACAGAAAGCAGTACCGGAACACTATCGTCCTTACTACGCAATCAAGAGGAACAACTTCTTCGCGAGCATACAAGGGGCACCCGACCTTTGGCGCTATTTCCAACTGCTCGACAAAATCCTTTTGACCGAATTTCAGGACATGGGAACGGCTCACGATCCCAACAGTATGTTTCCGCTTGCGTTGTACTTCAACGCGCACGCCAAGATTCGGATCAGTATGGAGCTAGCTTTCGCAAAATGTATGGAAGAGGCCAGGTCCATTTTGCGGGACGCAATCGAGACCGCTGTCTTTGCGCATTACATGCATGGCGATCCCAATCTTCAAAAGATTTGGCTCAGCAAGGACGATGGTCCACAAGCAGCCAAAGACTTCAGCCTCGCTTTCGAAAAGGACAAAAAGATCAAGCTGTTCAAAGGACTACCGGAATTGTATGAGAACTGGGGCCGCCTTTCCGAGACTGGCGCGCACTCAACGCCGCAGGCGGTTGTAAACCGATTCAAGATTACCGAAACGGCCAAAGATATCCATTACCAAATGAACTATACCGGGGTCGAAGATCGTCAATGGGAGCCGGAGACATTCACTCTGCTCCTCACGGTCTCGATGCTAGAGAAACTCGCATTTAGAGACTATGAAACCCGGTTACAGTTTGACACGGAGCTTGTTCAGAATCGAGGATTGGCCGACAAAATGAAAGAAAAGCTGCGGCGAGACATCATAAGAAAGCACAACATCCCGCCGCCCTCAAAGAGGCCGTAGGGATCGATCCGTGTGTGCATTTCGTTCGGTTGTGACCCGCAATATCTCACGCTGCGATCCTAGTGCGACGGCGCTAAAGGATTGGCAACGATGCGACGAGCTGTGCGCAGAGGTGGTGTTCTCGCTGATAAGGATCAGCGGCCAGAAGTTGCTCTTCCGGCGACAGATCGTTTAGGAACGCGAACCCTTGAACGCAGTCGCGGGTGATTCTTTCTTTATCGATCTCCGTGGTTCCACATATGAGCTGACGAAGGTCGTCCCAATCAGAGTCATTGCCGTCAACAAACTTGCCATTCAGTCTGGCTGGATCGAACCCCGATTTATACCATTTCTCCGTAACTTACAGATTCTAAAAGTGGCTCGAACGGCTCAAATGGCCTGAAAAGCGATTCCGCGGTACAAATCTGCCAAAGGGCCTGTGATCGGATTCCGCTGCCTCCCTCATTCCGCCCTGACGCGGGCGGATGTTCCGCCGCTTACCGCATCGTCCTTACTGAGGTAGTGCATGCCCCCTGCCGGTTGGAACAAGTTATCCGCTGCGCGTATGCTCGCCTCAGGGTAACCGAAAACACCTCGGTGAACCATAGGAAATGGAAGTGAACAGCCGCAATCCGATTTTCATTTTGCCGGAGTATTCCCGCGCGCAGTTCCAGTTTTTTTCCGACGCCGTGCGCAGGATGATGGCGGCCAAGGATGAACTGTATGGGAGTATCCCCGTCGCCGAACCCAGCGAAGTCCTGCCGGTAACCCAGAATACGATGCCATCCGGCGAAGTTGTGCAGAATCAGCCGCTCCAGATGAAGGCGACCGTAGTCTTTCAATGGGACGATATCCGTACTTGTAACCTTGAGGCGCTTGCTGAGCAGGTCAACAACGCGGCCGAAGAGCGGCTGGCTCAGGTGATGCCTCACTTTTTTGACGTATTTCATCGCACCTGCGACGCGGCGGGCACAGGTGCGGATGCCGGCGGCCGGCCTTTCAGCTTTGAACTCTACCTGGAAGGACTCGAACGAATGGAGCTCCGATTTGATCGGGAAGGCAAGCCAGAGATGCCGACATTGATCGTGGCTCCCTCAATTGCCGAACATCTCCGTTCTCTGCCGCCCATCACGCCCGCCCAGCAGAAAGCGCTGGATGAATTGATTGAAAGGAAGCGCACGGAATTCAATGCTCGCCGCCGCCATCGGAAACTACGTTGACTCCCTCACAGAACGGGAGTTCGACACGCCCTTCATTGCCCTGCTTCGACTTCATGGGTTCACCGATATTCATTTTCTGCACGGCTCCTTTGAGTTTGGCAAGGATTTTATTGCGAAGCGGAAAGAGGATGGAGTCGAGTACCAGTACGCCTTTCAGACCAAGGCAGGCGATCTCGGCTTGTCCGACTGGAGGGCATGCCGGGGACAAATAGACATGCTCCGCACCAACGCCCTCGCACATCCGAATTTCGACAAAACGATGCGCAGGAAAGCCCGCTTCGTCACCACAGGAAGACTAGTCGGCGGCGCCGCGTTGGATGCTCAAGAGTATCGAGAACATCTGGCACAACTCAAGGAGAGCGATTTTATTACCTGGGACAGAGACACACTGGTAGAGATGCTGGCGGTCGATCCCGTCAGCCTCAGTGGCTCCCCGCTCTCCCTGCTGCAGATTTTGGGAACCGAAGGAAAGGATCTCAACTTCGATGTTCTCGAAGTTCATTCGAGAGGATGGATTCGGTCCGGAAGCAGTCCATCGAATCTGCGCGATTCACTCGAAGCCGCCGTGATCGCCAGCCACTGCCGCAAACAGAGGCGGATCGATCTTGCCGGCTACGTCGCTTTGATGTCGCTGCGGTCAACGTTCGCGACGGTTCACGGAACAACCCTCCTTCCGGAGACCGCAGCAGTGGCAATCGACACCGCGAGAGCGCTGTTCCGTTACTACGCTACTCAGCTATGGGAGTCCTGCCGTGGCAGATTCCTTCAACCGGACGAACTGATTCAGGAGGATCACACACCTGCCGGTTTCCTCACTTATCCGGTACGATGCCTCACGCTGCTCGAAATAATCGCATTGCTCGCACTGCTCATGGAGACCGCAGATCCGATTCTAAGCGAAACAATCGCAGAGTATTTGACTCAATTTGTGCAGGCGAATGCTGGCGTAGCGCATCCCATTTCGGATCGTTGGGCAATTTCCCTGGCGCCCGTTACGTTGCTGCTCCGACGACACGGAAAGGCCGATGTCGTTCACTCTTTCCTGCTGTCTGCAGTAGCCTGGATTGCCGATCGATATGACGAAGGGAATCTGGGTCTGGCCGGACCGTATTCTTCGCCAACGGAAGAAGCAAACCGACTCTTGGGGCCGCCCTTCGAACACGTCCCGTTGCGGCGGAGATCGGAGAGCTATGCGGCTTCGCTGATTCTCGATCTGGCAAGCGTTCTCGAAGATCAGCAGCTCTACGACGCGGCAAGAAACGAGTTCCTTGCGGTGGACATCGCTCTTCCGGTCATGGAGGTGGACGACGATCTCAGCCAATTTGGACGGCATCTGGGCGAGCCGCGATTTGAACCCAACATGCCATACGATGAATGCTGGACTCCTCAAGAGAATTGGAAGACTGCCCCTCACCACAAGCGTGGAGCCACGATGTTTTTCCCCGAGCAAGTCGGTACGGCATGGGATCAGCTCGCGTTGAGCTGCGTCCTGAGAGACCGGCATTTTCTTTACAGTTGGCGTCGAATTCTAGGCAAAGGGGCTTCACCGTCAGCCTGAAACCCGTCTAAGCGTGTAAGTTTGCTTAACGCGCTTAGAAAACTTCATAGGGCGCTGACTTGTATGAAGTGCATCGAGATTGGAACCTCTCGCTCAAATCCCTTCACTAAGGCTATTCCGTCGTGGTCCTCTGTAGGAAGTTCACGATCCATTTCCAGCGCAAAGGAATTCTAGATGACAATTCAGGTTGGAATGCTTGGGACGGATGGCATCGTGCTTGCGGGTGATACCCGAGTATTCCGTAACCCATTGACGGGTGTTCAGGCTCCGTGGCAATACTACCAGGGGCCGAAGATACGAATAAGCAATAGTGGCCGAATCGCGGTTAGCTGCGCCCATGACATGCAAACAGCACATGACGTGGCCGATGCTGTATTCGCTGAAATGACTCACGGGGATCATCCTAGCTGCGAACGTGAAATAAAGGAAATCGGCAGTACTGCGGCAAACGGTAGAAACATTGAATGTATCATTGCGTTCGCCGATCCATTGCCATGCTTGTATCTATTCCAATACATCAATGGTGGAAATGACATTGAATGTCAAAGAATCATCAGTTGCGTCCCTGCCGGAGACACCAGGAATCCAGCGGTATTTTGGGGAATGAGATACTACCAGATGTTGCCTGTCGATCAACTGAAGCATTTGGCCGCCTGTATGGTTGTAGCGGCAGGCGAACTTAACAATGGCACGATTGGTGGATTTGAGATTGTATTCTGCACTAGCGAAGGGTGTCAGCGCTTGCCGGAGGAATCGGCGCGTGCATTGGAGTCGAGTGCAAAGGAGAAGATCAGGCGCATCGGTGAGTTTATCGGATTATGAAAGCCCCGACAATTTGAGCAACTCTCCCATTGCCGCAACCGGGCGAGGAGTTTGCGCCTCCCCGTTGTCGAACAGGGATTTCCAATGAACGATTGTGACAATCTTCCCCTTGAGGAAGACGGAGTACCAAACTGGCTGGAGGCACCCGCTTCCACTACCCCTCGTGAGCTGCCGACCGTAACGCGGCTTCAAGCCCTCCCACTCTACAGTCTTCAGTGGGAAAACTTTGAACGTCTTTGCCTGAAATACGCACGCGACCACGGAATAGTTGTGAGAAGTCAGCTGTATGGAGTTAAAGGTCAAGCACAACACGGAATTGATCTCTATTTAAGGCACTCAGATCCCCCTCGCTATGAGGTCTACCAGTGCAAGAAGGTCGAAGAGTTCACTCCAACAATCATCAGTGAAGCGGTAGAGAGATTTGTCAAAGGGACTTGGCACGACCGAGCAAGCGCCTTCCGGATTATGACTTCGCACCCTATAGAAGACACGAAAATCGCCGAAGCCATCGAGTCCGCAGGCAAGAAATTAGAAGAGCAGAGCATCAAGTTCGAGGTTCTGGGCGAAGCACAGATCTCGGATTGGCTGAAAGATAAGCCCCGGATCGTTGACGATTTCTTCGGCCGACCGTGGGTGGAGCCATTTTGTGGTTCGGGCGCCCTCAAGGAAATCGATAAGCGACACCTCCCAAACGGAGATGGTGACATTTGGAGTCCAGTCACATTCGATGATCAGAGGGATTTGGGACCTGCGATCATGGGGAGACCCTTGGGCCCGGCAGATGCAGCTGCCTGTCCACGTTTGTATGAAGTGGATCCTCTGCTACGTCAGCTCCGCAGCGCCTACTCTGCGCGCCTCACTGGGGAACCTGGAGCAGGAAAGTCTGTCTGTGCCTACCAAGTGGCCCTAGAAATGGTGAAGGATGGCTGGAAGGTATTCCGGCTCAGCGACGCAAGCAAAGATGTTCCGGAAATTGCTCCGGTCCGAAACGGTGAAAGAACTCTATTCCTGATCGATGACGCGCATTTGATGCCAGAGAATGTACTCAAATTGGCAGAAGAAAAGACCCACCCCTCTGCCGTTCTGCTATCGATGCATACTGCGTCTCACCATCTTCCCAACATCCGAGGAGCAACGTCGATCGACTCAAGAAGAGCCGTGACTACAATCGCTAGGTCCCTCCGCACCACGCACCTCGCGGAAACGCTCAGACTTGTGCACATTTCCGACAATATGGTCGGAGAACGAGCCGGCGATGAACCTATCGAAAGGCGAATCGATCACGCCGAAGACAAAGCAGATTTTCCATGGCAATTCTGTTTCATTCTTGGTGGGGGATGGCGTCGCGCGGGTTCCGCCGCCGACAATGCTCGCATGGCGGGTGCAGATACAGTACTTGCTTGCGCTGCAATCAATCAGATCGCCTCGGGTGACGCAAAAACAAGCAGGGCGCGAATTCTTGAGTGCCTGCGTCCAGCAAACTTAGATATCAGCTCGGTAGATCGTTTCATCGAGTGGCTCCTGTCGCAGCGACTCCTGATTGCGGCAGATGATCTCCGTTGCCCACATCAGCGCTTTGCATCTGTCGTACTCAAGCAGGTTTTGTCGGGGCAGACTCCGGAGGGTCGCCGAACGGTCGGGCGACTTCTCGAAGGCGCAGTATCCGACAGATCATATCCCCTAGCAGGTCTGCGCAGCCTTCTTCATGAGATCCGGTTTAGTGGGTTGTATCAAAGGCAGTTTACTGCGCTTATTTCGCCAGCATCGCTCGAGATTTTGACGAGCCGATGCTGGGAGTCCACTACTCCACAAGATCGAAACCTCTCGTGCCTCGTTGCGACTGAATTGGAGGCTTACCTTCCTGACTGGCGGCAATCTATCATTCGCGACCATCTTCATTTGCTTGCGGGATGGATCTCCGATCCAGTAGCCCCGAGCGGATACGGGCTAGGACACCTTTTAAACCACTTGAGAAATACGGATCAGGAGACTCTGGCTTCTCTGGTCTCGCTCTCCAACCCTTCCTCGGTCGCGACAGCTGTATCCTCCATGAGCGTCGAAGACACGTACAGCTTGGCTGAAATGTTACGCAGCATCGCGAACCCTGGATCGAGAGAATGGGCCGATTCAGTATCTCGCGAACTAGATCAAGGCAAGCTGTTTGCACTGGCTGCAGACTGGCCCCCGTCAGAAAGTCCCTACGGGCTTGCCAAATTCTGCCAAGCGATCGGATGGTACAACGAAGCCCTTTCGCTCGATCTTGTTGAATGTTCGCTTCCTGCAATTATCCGCGGCTTTGCGAATTCCCCGACTGACACTTTCTCGGATGTAGAAGATATCCTTATGAGCGTTCTTCGGGTATTCGATCCTCTCGGCGTCTTTGTCGGAGATCTCCGCCCAGATGCCCGTCGGCTCTCCCTTGCAAGGCGTATCTGTATAGGCATTGATGCAAATACTCTTGCAAAACAGCTATCCGACACCGCCAAGCGTGATCTCCAACGGGCGGCCTTTGTACTCTCATTCCTGCATCGGGTTGCCCGCCGGAAGTTCGAAGCTGTTGTGGCGGGAATTGACTGGGATCGAGTTGACAAGACGATTGGAGATGATTGGAAAAACCTACCTCACGATCCAGAAGTCTTGGTCGGTGTCGCGTATATAGCCAATCGTGCACGATCTCGCGTGACCAGACTGATAGAGACCAACGCCCATCGAATTGACCTCTTCCCGGCTCGATTGGCAATGATGGTTCCCAACACCGCATTCCAGCACGTCGAGGCGGGAAGGAAGATCAGGCTTGTGCAGTTCGATCATGTCGATTGGCATTTTGGGCCAGGGACGCTAGCGCTATTTGCCAAGGAACGCCCAGGCCTGATCGATTCCGCCATTGCCCCATGGGAGCCAGAGATTGGCCGCGCACTATCCTATCCTCATCCAAGTTGGTATGAGGAAGCGGCTGACTTACTTTCATTACTTACTACCGCGAGCCCAGCCAGCCTGCAACGAATACTCGACAACGTAAGCACTTTGACAGCCGAGAGTGGTTGGACAGCCTCCATCACAAAGGGTGGCGGCCCAAGAAGGACCGTCAGCCTCCTCATTGAGGCAGCTAAGGACAGGCCGGACAGTGTTGGGCTTCTGGCTCGAAATCTACGGGATCGGTTTCCTAGATCATCAATTCCCGATTGAGGCGGTAGCGAAACCTGGAAACGAACCACGGTTTTGAATCAAGGATCGGCCAAGAGACCGGCCAAATATAGATTCCTCTACACTCTAGTTATTCAGTATGAAAGGCTTGCTTTAGTAAAAACATCGGCCAAAATTAGATCCTATACTCTGATAACCACGACTTCGCGAAACCGGTCGGGGAAATCGGGAAGCTCGCGTGTCCGCAAAGGTTTACACCAAACAGATGTCGCATGAAGAAGCCATGTCCGACCTGCGCCACGCACTTCAGGCGATGACTGAGGAGACGGACGGAGTCCGTCATCCCGAGCTTCTCCGTGAGTTGTCCCGTGAGCACCCGAATACCATCAAGATTATCGAGAGCCTTCACCCTCTCCGTCGCTACACATGCTTTGTGCATGCATTCGGCTTTACCGAAAGGCCACAATATGTATTGATAGCGCAGATCGGATTCAACTACGTGTATGCCAGCCCCGAATTTGCTCACTGGCTCTTCGATCAAGGCCATCTCTCCGAGATCACTGAATCGGATCTCGTTCCAGGCGATCTTGCCTTCTACTCCTCTACTGATGGCCGGTTCCGGCACGCGGCCATCTTTTTCGGCAGCGATCGATTCCAGTCCAAGTGGGGACTGGGCTATTTGTTTGAGCATCGGCTGTTCGAGGTTCCAGATTCTTACGGAAACTCTGCGCGCTTCTTCCGAGGGCTCTCGTATGCGCAAGCAATCCGTTCGTTCGTCTGCTATGCGGACTCAAAGGGTATGCACTTCAGGAATCGATCCCTCTGCGAAGATTCCCAGTAGGGTGGAAGGTCGATTCACTCTCAACCTGAGTCAGTCCACTACCGATTCAGTCTTGCGCGGCTCCCGTCGGAACAGCTTCCGTTTGTCGGAAAATTGTGGCATTTTTCTTACAGCATGACGCACCAGAGATTCACCCATGATCGGCGCGAACAGGGAGTGATAGCCGACCTCGAGAGGCATTTTTCCGGTTTCGCGGGGTTCCCCCTCGCGTGGGCCAAAGTGCCGGAGGGCCAGGACCCGCCCGACTTCCTCGCTCAGACGCCCGCCGGCACCATCGGACTCGAACTTATCGAGTGGCTGGACGGCAGCCAAATGGGACCGGCCAAGGGCCGGGAGTCCCAGCGAAAGAACATCGTTCGCGTCCTGGGCGAGAACTGGCAGAACGAATACCGGCCGCAGAATGTTAGCTTGGCCGTCGTCATCCCCATTTGGAACCTGAGAATTGTCCGTTCCGATGAAACCCAACTCCGGCAAGAATTCTTTCGCTGTATCGAAGAGGTCGACTCAGTGTGGCTCGCCAATCTCGACCGGGTTGGCTCAACGTACTACCATGCGGACTTCTCGGGCTACCCGACGTTAGCCAAGTACTTTGACGGAATACGCTATATCGGAGGTGAACAGCAGGGCTTCTGCTGGATCGACGTCGAGGAAGACGGAGGCGCGTTCGACCCATCCATTCCCATTCAGACATTGGAACAAGCGCTCGACAAGAAGCTGACGCTCTATTCGACGCCGGAAAAGCAGGTGCAAATCCAAGCTCTCGGCCTCGCCGAACTCTCGCTCCTCGTCCATGGGGGAATCAACGCCTATCGCTACAACACACCCGGCCATCCGCTCACTCTGGAGCAGATCGCATCCCGTGGGGCCGGGTTCTACGCACGGCACCCCGAGCGGCGCATCTTCAACCGCGTCTGGTTCTTCGACTCTCTCAATTCAGCCGATGATCTGAACGCATTGATTGGCCTTCCGCCGGGCTATGGTGATGTCAAATGGCTGGCGCAACTTTGGCCGGTGTTTGCCGTCGATCCAAGGTCATCGGGTCGTTAGCCCTGCATCAAGGTTTTTGCGCGCCATGGATGGGATTCGGCAATCCATCGCGGAATACGTCCCAAGACAGAAAAGCAACCTCATAAACCATTTCTCGGAGTCGGCTGCACTTTGACTATATAGAAATGCATGAGGTTCCGTATAAATGTGAACTTTATGTGCCATAATAGAGCCGTGAAACGCGATATATCCCCTTTGCCTGCCTCCCGTGCGCGCCTTGCTTCCGTGCTCCGCGCAGCTAAGGAAGTTGTCTCTGTCGATGTCGCATCAGACTCCCTCGGAATCGATCGACGCAAAGCGGCAAAGCTTTTATCACGCTGGCAAGGGCAGGGATGGCTCCGAAGGGTCGGTCACGGGCTCTATGTTCTCGTGCCCTTGGATCTCGCCGCAAGCGAACAGGTTGTCACCGATCCCTGGGTCCTAGTTCCCACACTCTTTGGTCAATGCTACATCGGCGGCTGGACAGCCGCTCACCATTGGGAGCTCACAGAGCAGCTCTTCAACGAGACCTTCGTCTTTTCCACGCGCCGCGTCACTGAAAAACACGTCGTTGCGCAAGGCGCTGCATTCTTGTTGCACAGCGTAAACCCCAAGCGCCTCTTCGGATTGAAAACTCTGTGGCGTGGTTCCACCAAGGTTGCAATTTCGGACCCTGCGCGCACCTTGGTCGATATGGTTGCGGCACCCGAGGTAGGGGGTGGAATCGATCACGTCGCGGAGTGCCTAGAAACGTACTTAAGAGGCAAAACGGCGGATCAAGGCCTGCTAATTCGTCATGCTGAGGAATTCGGCAACGGCGCCGTGTTCAAGCGACTCGGATTTCTAGCCGATGAGCGACTCGGTGACAAGCGACTCGCGGACGAATGCCGCGCAAGGCTCACGCACGGTTACGCCAAGCTTGACCCATCCCTTCGTACTACAAAATTGATTACCGCCTGGCGCCTCTGGGTGCCGGAGACCTGGAAGATCCGAGCGGCATGATCGACAAGCGCGAAATCCTCGAAGCCACGTCGGCGTTTTCACTCGGGTTGCCCAGCATAGTCGAAAAGGACTACGTCCTTGGCTGGATACTCGCGGGCATCAACGCCCATGAAGAACTCGCGGATAGCTGGGTCTTCAAAGGCGGCACTTGTCTGAAGAAATGCTACTTTGAGACCTACCGCTTCTCAGAGGACCTGGATTTCACCCTACGTGATGAAAGCCATCTCGATGAAGAATTCCTGCGTTCTGTCTTCGAGGAGGTCGTAGCCTGGGTTGCGGAGCAATCCGGATTGAACATTGCCTCCGACCAGCTCGACTTTGACATCTACGACAATCCGCGCGGCGAGCCAAATTGCCAGGCAAAGATCGGATATCGCGGGCCGGTCTCGCCGACTTCGGGCGGCTGGCCGAAGATCAAACTCGACCTCACAGCCGATGAGAAACTGGTGCTCCAGCCTGTACGACGCGAGGTGTTTCATCCTTACAGCGACAGACCCGAAGGCGGAATATGGGCCAATTGCTATGCATACGAAGAGGCTTTCGGGGAAAAACTCCGGGCGCTTGGGGAGAGGACTCGTCCCCGCGATCTTTACGATGTCGTGAACCTCTACCGGCACACGGATAGCCGCCCAACCGCTACCGTGATTCTGGACGTGCTCCGCCAGAAGTGCGAACACAAAAACATCGCGATCCCCACTTTTGCATCGCTCGTTCCCCATCGGCAAACGCTCGATGCCACTTGGTCGGACATGCTTTCCCATCAACTCCCGGTCCTCCCACCCCTTAATGATTTCTGGGATGCGCTTCCGGAAATCTTTACCTGGTTGACAAGCGGTGCAGCGGTCCCGCAACGTTCAATCCTTTACCCCAGCGCCAACGAAGTCGCGGTGCGCACGCGCGCGCTTCCGATAGGCGTTCCATCCACCTCTCGTTCGACGCTGGAGATCATCCGCTTTGCTGCGGCCAACCACTTGTGCGTAGACCTCTCTTACGACAGCAGCGTGCGGCGGATTGAGCCGTATTCGCTGCGACAAACCGCCGAAGGCTTTTTTGTGGTGCACGCAATTCGCAGCAATTCCGGCGAGCACCGTTCCTACCGAGTGGACCGGATACAGGGAGCAGCCGTAACCTCGCAGGTGTTCAATCCTCGCTATGCGGTTGAGTTGACTTCTACCGGCGCCTCAAATGTGGTGCCTTCGATAGCGATACCAAGAATGCCACGGATCGCGCGGACCGGAAGGAGCAGACCTCAAGGACCCACGTATGTCTACCGCTGCACAGCATGCGGAAAGACCTTTAACAAAAAGAAGATGGACGGAACCCTGAACGCCCACAAGAATCGCCAGGGCTATCCATGCTACGGACGATACGGGTCATACGTTCGGACCAAATATTAGAAGAAACCCCAAAGGGCGGAGGAACGATGGGAGTACATCACACTCCGAGTCAAACGAAAGCGCCAGCGGGAAGCTCACCACCCGACGGCTTCAAGCGCGTCTACTACCTCACCCCCACACAGTTCGCAATCAGCAACGTTGCGCTCCAGCGTATCAAAGTCGCTCGGTTCAGCGATCTGAATGACCCGTTTGAACTGCTTGGCGTCGATCGATCCAATGTCAAGAACCGACACGCGCTACGGAAGAAAACTGGGAAGATCAACGATGAAACAGGCTTGCTCTGCTTCAGCAAGTCATGGAGTAATCCCGTCTTATGGGGCCACTACGCCGAAAGACACACTGGCATTTGTATGGGCTTTGATGTTGCTGAAGATCACCTCCACGAAGTGATATACGAAGAATCCCTTGGGCACGTGAAGGGAGATGCCAAGACCGGCGAACTGGTGTTAACAACCAAAGAGATTGATCGACTCATGAGCACGAAGTTCAAAGACTGGGAATATGAACAAGAGATGCGGTTCTTCGTGAAGTTGAGTCGCCTGCAGGACGAAGCGGGGAAGTTCTTCTATCCCTTCTCGAAGAAACTGGTACTCCGCGAGTTGATTCTCGGACCTAAATGCGAAATCGAAATTGACGCGGTTCGTCGCCTCGTAGACAAGAACGTCACGGCACAGAAGGCTAGGCTAGCCTTTCGGAAGTTCGCTGTTGTCGTCGATAAGAAGGCATCAATAATTTAGCGCACAGATTCCAACCTACTCTGTGGATTGGAACAAAACTTCGCTGACCCCAAGCCGGTATATCCACCAATCGCTTCATGTGCTGGGCCCCTGCTAGGCGCGGTTGGCATGGCCGGGGCTCCGGAGTCCGCGGAAATCAGAAAGCTCCGCGCGGATCGGTACTCGATCAGGAAGTCCACCGGCTGCGATTGATTCGGAATGCCAGTGCCATCGCTGACCAACTCGAGTGTCACGTGCTGGCCCGATTTCGTCGCGATCAGGAGGTTCGACTGAGCAGACTGTTTGGTGATGGGCTTGACATAGACATACTCGGGCTCACCCTCGTTGTGCTCGGCCTTGAACTCACCCGGACTGCCCAGAATGACGGATGTCACCTCCTCCGGCATACGGATTGTCGACTCAAACTCCGGCCGCAGATGCAGGACCGTGATCTCTCTCGGGTTGATCGTGACTGTGGCGACACGCGCTCCAACCGTCGCGTCCGTCGCGCTGAGGCCCAGTGGAATCAAAAGTGAGATGGGAATGAACCAGCGAAGCTTCATGGCGTTGACCTCCTCGGCGGCCTCACGGCCGCATATTTGCGAATCATGAACTGCCGCCGGACCGCCAGCACGTAGGCCACAACATCTGGGTTGTGATAGTTCAATTGCTCCCTGGCGATACCATGGTCGCCCGCGTAGTAGGCTGCAGCGACCAGGCGCAGATCCCCGTGAAACTCCCACATCAACGCCGTCACGTAGCGCGTGCCCGCGGCGATGTTCTGTTCCACGTCGAAGGGGTTGAAGGCGCCGAAGCGGCGAGCTGTCGCCGGCATGAGCTGCATCAGCCCCATTGCTCCCTTGCCCGAGACCGCACGCGGATTCCAACGTGATTCAACGTCGATCAGTGCGGCGACCAAGTCGGGTGAGACACCATAGTGCTCCGCATATTGCCGCACGAACTGCTCCGCCGGAGCGGGATCAACTTGGGCCGGTGCAACTCGGGAGAACATCAGCAATAGCAGGAGTAGGCATCGCTTCATGAACCTGCCTCCCCAGGGAGCGTCAGGCTCCGAGCAAACCGTGCGCCATCGTCAAGCAGGCTCTTGAATCCTTCGCGGAGCAACAGATGACGCCGGTCCTTCTCCGTTTTTGCCAGGAACGGC
>Ga0181520_10006529_pt1 | contig 17779 bp, 19 predicted proteins | sample PEATcosm2014_Bin_29_FD_132451 | JGI IMG/M metagenome (GOLD analysis project Ga0181520, IMG submission 132451) | Peatland microbial communities from MTU Mesocosm Facility, Houghton, MI, USA - PEATcosm2014_Bin02_30_metaG | ecosystem: Environmental > Terrestrial > Soil > Wetlands > Peat | place... | reverse complement strand
TCAGCGAGCATTGACGACGACCGTCAATGACATCGAACGCATCGAGGCCAATAATTATTCCGGCGTCGGCATCGTCAAAATTTTCTTCCAGCCCGGTGCCGATATCCGCACCGCCAATGCGCAGGTCACCGCCATTTCGCAGACCCTGCTGCGGCAAATGCCGCCGGGGACTCTGCCGCCGCTGATCCTCAACTACAATGCTTCCACTGTTCCGATCATCCAGCTCGCGCTCTCCGGCAAGGGATTGCCGGAACAGACGCTGTTCGACCTCGGCCTTAACTTCGTGCGCGTACCGATCGTTACTGTGCCGGGGGCGGCCATGCCCTACCCGTTCGGCGGCAAGTTCCGTCAGGTGCAGATCGATGTCGACCCGGAGGCGATGCGCGCGTACGGCCTCTCCGGCCAGGACGTCGCCAATGCCTTCGCCGCGCAGAACCTGATCACGCCCGTCGGCACCGAGAAAATCGGGTCGAACGAATACCCGATCAACCTCAACAATGCCGCGCCACTGATCAAGACCATGGGCGATTTGCCGATCAAGACCGTCAACGGCGGCATGGTTTACATCCGCGATGTCGCGCATGTGCGCGACGGCAATCCGCCGCAGCAGAATATCGTGCATGTCGACGGCAACCGCTCGGTATTGATGTTCGTCTTGAAGAACGGCGCGGTGTCGACGCTCGCCATCATCGAGGGCGTCAAGCAAAAAGTGCAGGAGATGAAGCGGACCCTGCCCAGCAATCTGGTGCTGACCGCGATCGGCGATCAATCGCTGTTCATCAATGCGGCCATTGGCGGCGTCATCCGCGAAGGCGTGATCGCCGCGGCGCTCACCAGCCTGATGATACTTTTGTTCCTCGGCAGCGTCCGCTCGACGCTGATTATCGCCGTCTCGATCCCGCTCTCGGTGCTTGGCTCGATCGCCACGCTGTGGGCGCTCGGTGAAACCCTCAACATCATGACGTTGGGCGGATTGGCGCTGGCCGTGGGCATTCTGGTCGACGAAGCCACAGTGACCATCGAGAACATCAATTGGCATCTCGAACAGGGCAAGGAAGTCGAAACGGCGATTTTGGACGGCGCCGAGCAGATCGTGACGCCGGCGTTCGTGTCGCTGTTGTGCATCTGCATCGTGTTCGTGCCGATGTTCTTCCTCACCGGCGTGCCGCGCTTTCTGTTCGTACCGCTAGCGGAAGCGGTCATTTCGGCGATGGTCTGGTCGTTCATCCTCTCGCGCACGCTGGTGCCGACCATGGCGAAATACATGCTGCGCAGGCATGAAGCGCACGCCGAAGGCTACGTGCCGCCCCCTTCGCGCAATCCATTCGTGCTCGTGCAGCGCGCTTTCGAAGATCGTTTTGAGCGCGGACGGCTTGCATACCGCGAGCTCTTGATGCTGGCGCTGCAGCATCGCGCGGTCTTTGTGACCTGCTTTATGGCGTTTATCGTCGGCTCGTTTGCGCTTGCACCCTATCTCGGCCGCGACTTCTTCCCGTCCGTCGACGGCGGGCGGATTTTGCTGCATGCGCGCGTCGCCATCGGCACCCGGGTGGAAGAAACCGCGCGGCAATTTTCCGAGATCGAGAAGGTCATCCGCCAAATCATCCCGCCGAGCCAATTGGAGACTTTGGTCGACAATATTGGGTTCCCAGTGAGCGGCATCAACATGACCTACAACAACACCGGCACCATCGGCTCGCAGGACGGCGAAATCCAGATCGGCTTGACCGAGGACCATCGGCCGACCGCCGAATATGTCCGCGCGCTGCGCGAAGAGCTGCCGGCGCGGTTCCCCGGCGTCACCTTCTCGTTCCTGCCTGCCGACATCATCAGCCAGATTCTCAATTTCGGCGCGCCGGCGCCGATGGACATCGAGATTCGCGGGCCCAATCTCGATCAGGATTTCGACTATGCCCAGCTGTTGTTGCGGCGGCTGCGGCACGTTCCGGGTCTGGTCGATGCCCGCATTCAGCAATCGCTCAGCGAGCCGAGCTTCAATGTCGACGTGGACCGCACCCGCGCCCAATATGTCGGCATCACCGAGCGTGACGTTACCAACAGCATGGTGGTCAATCTCGCCGGCTCGAGCCAAGTGCAGCCGACCTACTGGCTCAATCCGGACAACGGCGTGAACTATTCGGTCGTGATGCAGACGCCGCAATATCAGGTCGACTCGCTCAACGCGCTGCAGAACCTGCCGATCACGGCGCAGGGCGCCCCGGCGCAGGTCTTGGGCGGCATCGCCGATATCAAGCGCACTGCCGTTCCGGCAGTCTACTCGCAATATAACGTGCAGCCGCTGATCCAGATCTACGGCACCACCCAAGGCCGCGACCTCGGCGCAGTCGCCGCCGACGTCCAGAAGATTTTGGACGAGACCGCCAAGGACATGCCGAAAACCGCCCAGGTCGCGATGCTCGGTCAGGTCCGCACGATGAACAGTTCCTTCAGCGGGCTGTTCTTCGGCCTGGCCGCGGCGGTGGTGCTCATTTATCTCCTCATCGTCGTCAACTTCCAATCCTGGGCCGACCCGTTCGTTATCATCACCGCACTGCCTGCGGCGCTCGCCGGCATTGTCTGGATGTTGTTTGCCACGGGCACCACACTGTCGGTGCCGGCTCTAACGGGCGCCATCATGTGCATGGGGGTGGCGACCGCCAACAGCGTCCTGGTCATCAGCTTCGCCAAGGAGAAGCTTGACGAGCACGGCGACGCGGTCGCCGCCGCCATCGAGGCCGGCTTTGTCCGCCTGCGGCCGGTGCTGATGACGGCTTTGGCCATGATCATCGGCATGTTACCGATGGCGCTTGGCCTCGGCGAAGGCGGCGAGCAAAATGCCCCGCTCGGCCGTGCCGTCATCGGCGGCCTTTGTTTTGCTACCATCGCAACTCTGATATTCGTGCCGGTCGTGTTCAGCATTATTCATCAACGTCGCGGCGCCGTGGGCGCGCGCGCGACCGGAGAAGTGCATGCAGCCTGAGTCCCCCCCGCCGGCCGCACCGGTTTCTCGCCGCGGGCTCTATATCGCGGGCTTTTCGGCGCTGGCGATTGCGCTTCTGATCGTCGTCTTCGGTATCACGACGCGCAAGGTCGCCGACGCCAAGCTGCAGGAATGGACGGAAAAGCAGGCGGTGCCCGTGGTCGCGGTGGCGCTCCCCGATACGCGCAGCAAGCCGACGACGCTGACGCTGCCAGGCCGGCTCGAAGCCTTTGTGCAGGCGCAGATGTTCGCGCGCGTAAGCGGCTATGTGAAGGACTGGAAGTACGATATCGGCTCCCGCGTCAAAGCCGGCACTCTGCTCGCCGAGATCGATGCACCGGACCTCGACCAGCAGATCATGCAGGCGGAAGCCAACTTGGCCAGCGCGCAGGCCAATTCGGTCTTGTCGGACGCGACGCTGGTCCGCGGCCAGTCGCTGATCAAAACCCTCGCCATATCGCAGCAGGATCTCGACCAGCGTTCGGCGGACGCCTCCAACAAGCAGGGGCTAGTCCGGGCCGCGCAGGCTAATCTCGATCGGCTGCGGGTGCTCGAGCAATACAAGCACGTAGCGGCGCCGTTTGACGGGCTGGTTACGGCGCGCAACACCGACGTTGGCATGCTGATCAATGCCGGCGCCGGCGGCCCGCCAATGTTCGTCGTTTCGGAAATCAGCAAGCTGCGCGTCTACGTCAACGTGCCGCAAAACTACGTGCCGAGTATCCCGGTCGGCACCACGGCGAAGCTTTCGGTGCCAGAATATCCGGGTCGGACCTTTCCGGCGACGGTGGCGGCGTCGGCGCAATCGGTCGACGTCGCATCGAACTCTACTCGTGTCCAGCTGGTCGTCGACAATTCCCGCGGCGAGCTGATGACCGGCGATTTCACCACCGTCACCTTCGATCTGGCGCATCCTGACGTGGCCATCAACGTGCCGGCGAGCGCGCTCATCTTCAATAAAAGCGGGCTGCACGTCGCCATCGTCGATCGCGAAGGTAAAATCGTCTTGGAAGAAGTGACGATCACGCGCGATCTCGGCAACGAGGTCGAAATCGGTTCCGGGATCGCCCCGGACGACCGTGTGGTGGCAAATCCGCCCGACGGCATTGCATCCGGCGACAAAGTGCACATCGCCGGCGCGCCGGGAAAACCGGGCGAACCGGAGACCGCCGAGGCGAAATAGCGATTGGGCCGTCGAGGTTAGCCCATCGGCCTTAAGCCGCCGCGGTAGCGCTTGTAATTGCGGACATAGAACTCGGCGCCGGCCGAAATCGCGACCGCGGCGGCATCGTCGAGGGTGCGGATGGCGCGCGCGGGCGACCCAACGATTAGCGACTTCTCCGGAAACGATTTGCCTTCGGTGACGAGCGCGCCGGCGCCGACCAGCGAGCCGGCACCGATGGTCGCGCCGTTAAGCACGATGGCGCCCATCCCGACCAGCGCGTTGGCGCCGATAGTGCAGCCGTGCAGCACCACATTGTGGCCAATCACGCAGTTCGGCCCGATGGTCAGCGGAAAACCCATGTCGGTGTGCAGGGTACAATTATCCTGAATTTGCGAGCGCTCGCCGAGCTCGATCCATTCGTTGTCGCCGCGCAGCACGGCGCCGAACCAGACGCTGCAATCGGCCTTGAGCCGCACTTTGCCGATGACGGCCGCGCTCGGCGCCACCCAATAGCGGCTCCCTTCCGGCAACTCCGGTGCCTGTCCGTCAAGTTCATATATCATCTAGAAGGCTCGGCGTTTTGATGCTGCTTTTCCTGGCGAAAACCGGCGGCAGCATTCGCCGGCCCGCTCCCGCGGAACCAGGCGGAAACTTCAACGGACGTGCGTATCAGGCGTTCAGCAGCGCTTGCAACGCCATCACCACGACCGTGCCGGACATCAGGCTCCACAGTCCGGCAATCACGGTCGCCAGCATCACGAATTCGGCGCCGCGCTGTTCCAACCGGCGGCCGCGCAAGGTGTTGCGCATGATGATGAACGGGGCGGAGAAGACGAGGAGCGGCACAGCCGCCACACGCGCCGGCGTCGGTCCGATTTCAAGAAGGCGGAAACTTGGGAAATGCATGCCGAAGACGCGATAGCCGCTGGCGCACAACCCTGCCACGGCAAAGCCGATGGCGACCGCGAACAGGGATTCGACGACGTCGGGCGGGATCACCCATTGCAGGCCTTCGTGCATATGCAAACGCGCCCCTCGATTTCCGAAAGACACCTTGCAGAGCCGGCGCCGCGCCGCCACGTCTTGCTTAAGAAAGGGTTAATACGGGGGCGCTAGTGGAGCGCGCTCGTGTAGCGGATTTGACATTCGCTATTCGCTTGGCCGCCGGACCACCGGCGCCGTGGCATACTTGCCGTTGATTCGAACGTTAACCGGCACGCCGACCAACACAGCGATCAATGACGGCGCAAGCGCTGCCACGATACCAACTCCGCCGCAGATCGCGCGGCCTGTTGCCGGCGATGATTGCGTTTGCCGTCGTTGTCGCCGCCGGCATTACCTTTGTCTCCTACGTACTGTGGCCGACTTGGCCGAAGACGCCGGTTGCGCTCGATGCACCGTCGATCCCGGTGACGGTGGCGGGCGTATTGTTCAATCTGCCGTCGGCCGCGATCCGCGCTCCAATCCAGCGGCACCCCGGCGCGCATGAACGCGTCGATTTGGTCTTCCTCTGGCCGTCGCTGATGCCACCGGCAGCGGATAGCGAACCGGCCATCGATGACGACGGCGCGGTGCCGGCGCTGCGGACCGATGATCGACTATTTGTCACTATCGCCGGCCTCGGCGCAGTGCTGCCGCCGCTTGAGCGGCTGCACACCATCTATCCCCGTTATGCGGAGGCGCTGGCCAAGTCCGGACCGCAGGGGATCGCCATCCTGCCGTTTCGCGCCGGCACGCCCTACGAAGGCGAGGATCTCGTTTATTCCGTCGACAAGCCCGAGCTGTTCTTTGTGCGGTGCTCGCGGCCAGCACGTATGGTGCCGGGCACCTGCATTTACGAAATGTTGGCCGATACCGCCGAGATCACGCTGCGCTTTCCGCGCGATTGGCTAACCGATTGGCGTGATGTCGCCGACGGGTTCGATCGGCTGACCGCGCGGCTGCACACCTTGCGCCGCTAGGCGGCGCGTCACTCGAGGTCGCTGCCCAGTATGGCCATTTGGAAATTGTAGGAGCGCTCGTCGTCCTCGTCGTCAACGAACAGCACGCCGACGAATTCTTCGCCGACATAGACTTCGGCGGAATCGTCCTTCTTCGGCCGCGGCACGACACGAATGCGCGGATTGCCGAACAGCTTCTTGAGATAGGCGTCGAGTTTCTTGACTTCCTGTACGTCCACGCGCGTCTCCTAAAAACCGTCCCCGGATAGCACGTGGTGGCGGTCGCGATCAAATCTCGTCGTGGAGCATCTGATCCATGAAACGCGACGGCTCGGGGCACCCGGCAACGCCGACGACCTTAGCGGGAACACCGGCCACGGTCACATTGTTGGGCACGGGTTTGAGCACGACCGAGCCGGCGGCAATGCGGGCGCAATATCCCACCTCGATGGTGCCCAGGATCTTGGCCCCGGCGCCAATCATGACGCCGTAGCGAATTTTGGGGTGGCGGTCCTCGGCCTGTTTGCCGGTGCCGCCGAGCGTAACGTCGTGCAGCATCGATACGTCATTGTCGATCTCCGCGGTCTCGCCGACCACAAGGCCGGTGGCGTGATCGAGGAAGATGCCGCGGCCAATTTTTGCCGCGGGGTGGATGTCGCATTGGAACACCGACGAGGAACGGCTTTGCAGGTATAGCGCAAAATCGCGGCGGCCCTTGCCCCACAGCCAGTGCGCCAAGCGGTGGGCTTGGATGGCGTGAAAGCCTTTGTAATAGAGCACCGGCTCCAGCAGCCGGTACGTTGCCGGATCGCGATCGACGGTAGCGACAAGGTCGGCCCGGAAATTCTCTCCGATCGACGGCGTGTCTTTTAACGCGTCCGCATAGGCCTGCCGGATCAACTCGCCGGACACCGCCGCATGGTCGAGCCGACCGGCCAGCCGGTAGACAACGGCGCCTTCAAGGGTGTCGTGGTGCAAGACGGTCGAATAGATGAAAGTCGCGAGTTCCGGTTCGCGCCGGACGACGTCCTCAGCCTCGCGGCGGATGCGGGCCCAAACCGGATCAACCTTGTCGAGGGCTGGTTTCGTGCGCTGTTGTGCCATGGAAGTGCCTTCTCGGAGCAAAATCGTTCTAGCACAAGTGGGGTGGCGTGGGCAGGGCGGCTAGGAGACCGGCAGATTAGGCTAATGGCTGATAAAGACGGCCTCTGGCCGACATAGACAGCCAATGGCCGACATTTCTCAGGGCCGCCGGGCCAGGAAATCAAGCACTCCAGCCTTAAAGACCTTGTCGCCGACGGCCAGCATGTGGTCGCGGCCGGAGATGATAAGCGATTCGCCTTCCGGTATCAGCGCCGCGAGTTTTTCCGGCGAACCGGCGATGAGGTCGTCGCTGCCGGCGGCAACCAGAACCGGCATGGTCAAACGGCCGAGTTCGTCGACCGACAGGCTTTGGCGTGAACCGCGGATGCAGGCGGCAAGAGCCCGCAGGTCCGAGTGCGTCTGCTCGGCGAAGGCGCGAAACGTCCGGCCGACGGCATCGGTAACATCGGCGCGCGTCGGCGCCTCAAGTGCCAGCGCAATTCCCTGCGGCAGCCCCGCCCCCTCAACCAGATGAATTCCGATGCCGCCGAGGATGGCGGCGCGCACGTGCTGCGGATGCGCGATTGCCAATAGCGCGGTAATACGCCCGCCGAGCGAATAGCCCATGACGTCGGCGCGCGGCAGGTTGAGGTGGTCGAGCAACGCGCGGACGTCTTCGGCCATGATGGCGCTGTGATAATCGGCTGGATCGTAAAGCTTGGTCGAAGCGCCGTGGCCGCGATTGTCCAGCGCGATCACGCGGCGGCCAGCGCGCGTCAGGGTCGACACCCAGCCCGGATAGACCCAGTTGACCTCCTTGGTGGAGGCAAAGCCGTGCACCAGCACAATCGGGTCGCCCTCGCCTTCGTCGAGGAAAGCGATCTCTACTTCGCCACGGGAAAAACTCGGCATGGAACGACCATAAACGATCCGCGCCGACCCGCACAAAGGGCGAGTTGATGCCGACGTTCGACCGGCCACCGCCGTCGGGCGCGCCTTGACCGTTTACGTGTGGTTGCGTAGCGTCCACCAAAACCAAGCGCCCGCAAACATCAAGAACCAACGGGATTCCACGACTTGGTCTGGCGGGCGCGACCAAATTCAACTCTGGGAGGACAAAATGGAGTCCAGTCGAAAGTTTTTTATGTTGAGCATCCTCGGTATGGCCGTGTTGTTGAGCCTGCTCGGCGCGCAAACGGCAGCCGCGCAGATGACGGTGACCAGCGGGGAAATCGCCGACGGTTCGGTGGGTAAAAATGAGCAGGTCGCCAATGTCTTCGGCTGCAAGGGCGACAATATTTCCCCGTCGCTGAAATGGACCGGCGCCCCGAGCGACACCAAGAGCTTCGCCATTAACCTCTACGACCCTGACGCGCCGACCGGTTCAGGCTTCTGGCACTGGGTCGTGTTCAATATTCCGCCATCGGTCACATCGTTGCCGAAAGACGCGGGCGACGTCAAAAAGAAGCTCATGCCCGCGGGCGTTATCCAGAGCCGCACGGACTATGGCGTCGATGGCTATGGCGGCATGTGTCCGCCGCAAGGCGCCCCGCCACACCGCTACATATTGACCGTCTATGCGGTCGACGAAGACAAGCTGCAGTTCGCCAAAGATGACCAAGTATCGGCGGCGGTCGTCGGCTTCGAATTGCACTTCCATTCGAAGGCTAAAGGCACGTTGAACTGGACCTACAGCCGCTGACCGTTTCCGCGACCTATCCGTAACCAGACAAAGACACGCGCTTAAAAGCTATCACCAAGGGAGGACGTACCATGGCAATCACGCGACGCTCGTTCGGGCTGGCTGCGGCCGGCGCTGCACTACTTCCGGTCTTGCCGTCGGCGGCCAAAGAGGCGCCGGCCGGTGCCCAAGCGCCCGGCGTTTATCGCCTCAAAGTCGGCGACTACGAGGTCACGGTGCTCAACGACGGCTCTGCCGCACTGCCGACCAAATTCTTCTCTGGCGACGCCGAAGGCGCCGCCAAGCTCTTGGAACAGTCGTTCGTCGCATCGAAGGATACGGCGCCGACGACCTTCAACGAATGGCTCATCAACACCGGCGATAAGCTTGTCCTGGTCGATACCGGATATTCGAACGCCGCCGGGCCCGCCGCGGGCAAGCTGCCGAAGGCTCTTGCCGCCGCGGGCGTCAACCCAGCCGACATCGACGCCGTTGTCATCACCCACATCCACCCGGATCACTGCCTCGGGCTACTGACCACGGAAAAGCAGATCGCATTTCCCAACGCCACCGTGCACGTCAATGGCGAGGAACTGGCGTGGTGGCTGGAAGGCGACATGAAGATTCCGGAAGGCAAGCCGTTCTTTAAGGAGCTCTTCGAGGGCGGGCGCGCTGCGTTCAAGCCCTACGTCGATGCCAAGAAGGTGCAGACTTTCAAAGATGGTGCCGAACTCGCGCCGGGCGTGTGGGCGATCACAGCTCCGGGCCACACCGTCGGCCACACCATGGTGCGGATCGCAAATGGCAAAGACCAGTTGCTGATCTGGACCGACATCGTCCACGCCACGGCATTGCAATTCGCCGAACCTGACCGGTCCATCGCTTACGACCTTGAACCGCCGAAGGCGATCGCGACCCGCAAGAAGGTCATGGATATGGCATCGACCGATCGTTTGCTGATCGCCGGCACCCACATTGGCTTCCCTGGCGTCGGACATGTCGCCAAGGCGTCGACTGGCTATGCGTTCGTCCCGGTGTCGTATAACGCAAACCTGTAAGGGCGACGGTATCTCATCGAACTGGCGGCGCGGCGGCGAGATTTCGCTTCCGCGCCGTTCGTGAACGAGCGCGCCACGACGCTCCAAGGAGGTTTTGCGATGCTGCGGCTGTCTCTCGTCGCTCTATGCGGGGCGCTGCTCGTTTTGCACGGCGGTACGGCGCGCGCGCAGCTTTCCGACGACGTCGTGAAAATCGGCGTTCTCACCGACATGTCGGGCCCCTCGAAGGACGCTGACGGCCCAGGTTCGGTAACCGCGGCGCAAATGGCGATCGACGATTTCGGCGGCACGGTTTTGGGCAAGCCGATCCAGCTCATTTCTGCCGATCACCAGATCAAGCCCGATATCGCCGCCGGCATCGCGCGCGAATGGTACGACCGCAGTCAGGTCGATTTGATCGTCGACGTGCCGGTCTCCGCGGTCGGGTTGGCCGTGCAGACCGTCGCCAACGACCGCAAAAAGCTATTGATCGTGCACTCGACCGGCACCGCCGATTTCCACGGCAAATTCTGCACGCCTTATGCGCTGCAGTGGGTGTTCGACACCCACGCGCTCGCGGTCGGCACCGCCCAAGAAGTCACCAAGCGCGGCGGCGACACCTGGTTTTTCATCACCGCCGATTATGCCTTCGGCCATGCGCTCGAACGCGACGCCTCGGCCGTGGTCGTGCAAAACGGCGGCAAGGTGCTCGGCTCGGTATCGCACCCGTTCGCCACGGCCGACCTGTCGTCCTTCGTGCTGCAGGCGCAAGCCTCGAAGGCAAAGATCATCGGCATCGCCAGCGGGCCGCCCGACAATATCAACAACATCAAGGTCGGCGGCGAATTCGGCGTCTTCCAAGGCGGCCAACAAATGGCCGGCCTTTTGATCCTGATTTCCGACATTCATGCGCTGGGCCTGAAGGCAGCGCAGGGGCTCGTGCTCACCACCTCGTTCTACTGGGACATGGACGACCAAACCCGCGCTTGGTCAAAGCGTTTCTTCGCCAAGACGGACCGGATGCCGTCGATGTGGCAAGCCGGCGTCTATTCCTCGATCATCAGCTATCTCAACGCAGTGAAGGCGGCCGGCACCGACGATCCGCTCAAAGTCACCGCCAAGATGCGCGAGACCCCGATCAACGATTTCTTCGCCCGCAACGGCAAGCTGCGCGAAGACGGCTTGATGGTGCACGACCTGATCCTGGTGCAGGTGAAGCGGCCGGAAGAATCGAAATATCCGTGGGATTACTACCAAATCCTCACGCATATCCCCGGCGATCAAGCCTTCGGTCCACCCAATCCGGCCTGCTCGCTGGTCAAGCAGTGACGGCGCGCGTTCGATCGTGGCGGCGCAGGCTGACGCAGCGCGAGCGGATGTAGAGTTGGGCGCCGCGGCCGCGCGTGCGGTCGCGGCCAACTTCGACCTGAAGAGGCTGTCCGCCGACTTTCTCGACGACCCCTACCCGACTTACCGCGCGCTCCGGCTATTCGATCCGCTGCACCGCATGCCGGACGGCTCGTATTTTCTGTCGCGCTATGACGATTGCCTCGCGGTCTATCGCGGAGCCGAAATCTGGAGCTCCGACAAGAAGCTCGATTTCCGGCCGAACTTCGCCGACAGCCCGCTCTACGAGCATCACACCACAAGCCTGGTCTTTAACGATCCGCCCTATCACACGCGGGTGCGCAGGCTTCTCGCACCCGCTTTTACGCCACGCGCCCTGTCGGCGCTGCAGGACCGTATCGAAGCGCTCGTCGACCGGCTGCTGCAGGCCGCCGCCGACAAGGGCGAGATCGATCTGATCGCGGATTTCGCTTCGGCTATTCCAGTGCAGCTCATCGGCGACATGCTTGGCATTCCGCCGGATGAGCGCGCGCCGCTGCGCGGCTGGTCGCTCGCCATCCTTGGCGCACTCGAACCGGTGCTAAGCCCGCAGCAATTCACGGGCGGCGCGAGCGCCGTACCCGAATTCAAGGACTATCTGAACGCCATAATCGGCGAACGGCTGCACAACCGGCTCAACGACCCGGCGGAAATTCTTTCTAAACTGATCGAAGCCAGCGAATTCGCGTCCGCCGGCGAGGGCGAGAAGCTCTCCAAGCTTGAGCTCATTCACAACTGCATCTTCCTCCTGAACGCCGGCCATGAAACCACTACCAATCTGATCGGTAACGCGGTCGATCTGCTCATCCGCCATCCTGACGCCATGGCCGATTTGCGGGCGCATCCCGACGCGATGGAAACCGCGGTCGAAGAGTTTTTGCGGATGGAGAGTTCCAATCAGCTCGGCAATCGCCGCGCCGTCAAAGACACGACCCTTGGCGGCATCGCGATGCAAGCCGGCACCTATGTGCATATCGGCATCGGCGCCGCCAACCGCGACCCGGCGCAATTTCGCGATCCGGAACGCTTGAATATCCGGCGCGAGCCGAACCGGCATTTGGCATTCGGCAACGGCATCCACACCTGCGCCGGCATGTCGCTCGCGCGCATGGAAGCACAAGTCGCGCTCGGCCGCTTGCTCAAGCGGTTTTCCCGCATCGAGCCGGCCGGAACGCCGGTGCGCGGCGGGCGGGCGCGTTTCCGCGGCTTTACCTCTTATCCGGTGCGGCTCGCGGCTTAGGCCGCCGTGAACGTCGTGCAAGGCTGTACGTCCCGCAAAGCTGTCGCGGATTTGAAGGCCGCCGCAGGCTATTGTCGCGTTCCGAGACCGAACGACTTTTCGAGAAAAATCCCGAGATAAATTCCATGACCCCCATCAAGCTTTTACTCGCACCGATAAGGCGTATCGTCAGCTTTCCGCTATTTCAGCTTGCCGTAGCGGTGGCGGTCATTCTGTGGCTGCAGGCTGCGCCGGACAATAGCGCGCTCGGGCAAATCTATAACGGGCTCGACCGGCTGGTGGATTTTTCCGTGCAGCGATGCGCGGCGCTCTTTGACGTCCGATCTTTCACCAAATCGTGGCTCACGACCTGCTTCTGGATCGCCTATGTCTATCTGGCCGGCCTTTTGATCCTGTACGTCCTCAAGGTCATTGTCCTCGGCTTGGTCGATTTCGCCGCGCGTCACAATTTCCTTTACCTGCGCCACGCCGTCGCGCGCGAGCGCGGCATCGAGGCCTATTGGGCCTGGCTGCCGTTGGAGAGCATCCGCCCGGCGTCCATCCCACAGGAGCGATGGGAGGAAACGTACGCCTGGCCGCCCGACAACAAGCCGCCCTATCCACCGCGGATCTATCAGTTCATGCGCGCCGTAGCGATCTACGTCGTTGCGGTCGCCATCATCGCCGTCCTGCTGCAAGAGCTCACGCCGTTTGCGGCCGTGAACTGGCTCGGCGCGATGGCAAAGAAGCTCGTGACCGGCGGATGACCGACCTGCTGGCAATTGGCGAGCTTGGCCGCTATGGTGCGGCCCGGCAAAACGGGCGCGAGCATGAGCGAGACGATCGTTCCGCACTTCCACAACGATGTCGGCGTTCCAGTCATCGAGATCGGCGCCAGGGAATTCATGTGCGTCGGCGCCATGCCGCCGTTCGATCACCCGCACGTCTTTTGCGATATGGGCGACGAAGTCGAATACGTGTGCCCCTATTGCTCGACGCTCTACCGGCACAATCCCGGGCTGGCGCCGAGCGCGGCGCTGCCGTCGGAATGCGAATTGCACGACATTTGAGCCTTCGCGGGAGGGCGCGCCCTGACGTCCGCGGGTAACGTCGTCGTTGCGGGGGCCGGCATCGGCGGATTGACCGCCGCGCTCGCGCTTCGCCGCAACGGCTTTCGCGTCATCGTTCTGGAACAGGCGCCGCGGCTTGAAGAAACCGGCGCCGGCATTCAGCTCTCGCCCAATGCCTCGCGCCTTCTCATCGAGCTTGGGCTCGAAGAGCGGCTGCGTGCGGTCGCCGTCGAACCTGCGGCGCTTCGCGTTCTCAACGCCGCGAGCGGCCGTGAAATCGTGCGCATGCCGCTTGCCGGTGCGGCACTGCACTACGGCGCACCCTATTGGATGATCCATCGCGGCGATCTGCAGGAAGTGCTGGCGGAAGCGGTGGCGCGAGACGTCGACATCACGATCCGGCTCGGCGTGCGCGTTGAGGATTTCGAAACGCATGCCAACGGCCTGAGCATCTCTACCCGCGGCGGCGTGATGAGCGAGCCCGCCACGGCGCTGTTGGCGGCCGACGGCTTGTGGTCGACGCTGCGCCAATGCCTCGGCCACCGCGAGCCGCCGCGCTTTACCGGGCGGATCGCTTGGCGCGCCCTTATTCAGGCCCGCGACGTCATCCCTGAATTCCGCGAGCCGGTCGTGCACCTGTGGCTCGGCCGCGAGGCGCATCTCGTGCATTACCCGGTGAAGGCCGGCGCGATGATCAATGTCGTCCTCATCACCGCCGATGCGGGCAAGGGCGTAAACCCGACTGCGCAGCCAAGCGCTGGCGCTGTTCCACCGCTCGCCGCGGATGCATGGGCGATCCCGGCGCGCGCGCTCATCGGCCGCTGCGAGAACTGGCTGCAATGGGGCCTCTACGACCGCCGACCGATCCGGCGCTGGTCGCGGGGGCCAGTGGCGCTCCTAGGCGACGCCGCGCATCCGATGCTGCCGTTTTTGGCGCAAGGCGCCGCAATGGCGATCGAGGATGCCGCGGTCGCGGCGCGATGTCTGGCCCGCACACCAGACGATCCGACCGGGGCCTTGCGCACGTACTGCGCGATCAGGCGCGGACGCACGCGCCGCGTGCAGCGCGCCGCGGCGCGCAACGGCACGCGCTATCACATGAGCGGCGCCGGCGCCTTCGCGCGCGATACGTTTATGCGCGCGGCCGGCGGTGAGCGCCTGTTGCAAAACTACAATTGGATTTACGATTGGCGCCCGCCGGCTATCTGAGCAGGATGCGCCGGTGTAACCCGGCATCTATTCGCGGAGTGGCGCGCTCGGAGAGATTCGAACTCCCGACCCTCAGATTCGAAGTCTGATGCTCTATCCAGCTGAGCTACGAGCGCTTTAATGCATGATCCGGAAAAGTGGACGCCGGCTTTCCGAAAAGATCATGCATCACCAAAAACTTAGAGCGTCAATCGATTCCATCTGAAGCGATTGCGCTCTAGGCCGCACAATAGCCGCTTCCGGGTTCCATTGAAAACGACCGTCTCCGGCGGCAAATGCCCGTCATTTGGCGAGGGACTTCGCCATGCAGTCGCGGCATGGCGGACACCTGGTCGCGATCGCCGTTGGAACGATAAGGGCCGCCGACCGTTGCGTGCTGAATGCCCTCACGGGAGGTTCGAACCATGGACGATCATCACTATCCGCGCCGTTATCGCGATCTCGACGCTCCGCGGTCCGCGTATTACGCCGAAGAGCGTGCCCTGAGCCGGGGCGCGGTTGCTTGGACCGCCATGGCCTTGTGTCTGGCCATCATCCTTGCCATTGCGTTCGGCATCGGCCATGAGCCAAAACGGCGGCTGGCCGCGAACGATCAGACCTCGCCCATTGCGCAAAAGCTGACGCCGCCTGCGCCGTCGGCGGCTGCCCTGCAGCGGCCTTAAGTTTCTTCGTCTGCGCGTGATGTTATCGGAAAACCGGTATCCACTTTTCCGGATCATGCGCTAACAACAACGGGTGGGAGCGCCGAAACGGCCTCGGTCGATGCGGGGCCGTTTCCTTGCGGCCTGATGCAAAATCATTGCCTCGATATTATTGCTCAAACTACGGATCGATCGGCACGCGATAGCCGTTGGCGAGCCGATTTGTTTCGTTGGCCATACCGACCACGGCCAGCAGCTCGCCGAACATGGCTTCGCTCATGCCGGCCCTGCGCGCGGCGGCGCCGTGGCTCGCGATGCAATAGCCGCAGCCATTGGTGACGCTGACCGCGAGATAAACCACCTCCTTGGTGACGGCGTCGAGCGCACCCGGTGCCATGACCTCCTTGATGCTCTCCCAGGTGCGCTTGAGCGTCGGCGGATCGTGCGCGAGGTATTTCCAGAAATTGTTGACGACTTTGATCTGCCGCGACTGCTTGATGTCATCGAACACCGCGCGGACTTCCGCCGTGGCGGCGGCGTATTCGATCGGCTTGAGCGAAGCCATGCGGCGTCCTCCCGTTTCTGTGTGGCCGCACGCATTGTGGCCGGACGCCCGAGTGGGCACAATCGGCCGCGGGCCAGCGGGAAGAGCCATGCCGAAGACACCGGATTATTTTGCGGGCAAGACCATCGTCATTACCGGGGCGGGCAGCGGCATCGGCCGCGCCACCGCGCTCGTCTTCGCCCGCGAAGGGGGCCAATGTCGTCTGCGCCGACATCAATGAAAAAAGCGCCGGCGAGACCGCGCTTGCCGTCAACGGCAAGGGCAGCCAGGCGCTGGCCGTCAAAGCCGACGTCACCAAGCGCCGCGAGGTCGACGCCTTGACCGAGCGCGCCATCGCCGCTTTCGGCAGCGTCCAGTTTCTGTTCAATTCGGCCGGCTCGGCCGTTCGCCGCGCCAAATTTCTCGACATCGACGATGCGCTGATGGAGCAGACCTTCGCGCTCAACGTCAACGGCACGCTTTACGCCATGCAGGCGCTGCTGCCGCACATGCTCGCCAACAAGCTCGGCGTCATCGTCGGCGAGCATGCAGAACCGGCGCGGCGGCCCGGGCTCTTCGATCCATTATGCCGCCGCCAAGGGCGCGGTGGTGACCATGACGATGTGGGTGGCGCGCGAGTTTGCCACCCAGGGCATCCGCGCCATTTCGATTTCGCCGGGCCCGGTGAAAACCGCCTTCCAGGCCGCGGCCGGCACTTCGCCGGACCTCGTCAAGCAATTCGTCGACGACGTGCCGATGCAGCGCTTCGGCGAGCCGGAGGAGATCGGCGAACTCGTGTTGTTTCTCTGCTCCGACGCCTGCACCTACATGACGGCGGATACGGTGTATGTGAACGGCGGCGGCGGTTATCGGTGACGGGCGGATCGGCTTTGACGAAGGCCCTTGAGCCGGGCCGGCAGATATGGACAAATCGCGCCGCTTGCCCGCCCCCCAAAGCCACCGCCCTACCCCAACACGAGGATTGACCATGGTTCGTTTTGCCGCCGCTTTATTGCTGCTGGTTACGCCTGCCGCCGGCGCATCCGTGCAAGTGCCGGTTCCCTCCCACTGGAAGGACGCGCAGGGCTCGGAGGTGGCGTTCTTCACAAAGGACGCCAAGGGCGCGCTGACCGGCAAGTTCGTCTCGCACACGCCCGGCTTCGCCTGCGCCAATTTCCCGTTCGATCTGAGCGGTCGCGCGCACGGGCACCATGTGCAGTTCAGTGTCGTGTGGAAGAACGGACTACAGGATTGCAAAGGGCACACATCCTACGCCGGCAGCGTCGCCGGCAAATCGTTGCATGTGTGGTGGGTAACGACCTCCGGCGGCAAGAAAACCCGCGGCGCCGATACATTCGTCGCGCAATAGTCGCGGCGAAGTTACTCGGCGGCATCGGGCGTGGCGCGCGGTTGCCAATTGACCAGCGCCACGCCGGCGACGCAAACCGCCATGCCGAACAGCGCGAGCGGCGCCATCCGCTCGCCGAACAGCGCCCAGGCCATCAGCGCCGTGGTCGGCGGGGTGAGATAAAGCAGGCTCACGACGCGGGTCGCCGCCGCGCGACGGATCAGAAAATAAAACAGCCAGATGGCGCCGAACGACAGCACCAGCACGAGATAGCCGACGGCGAGCACGAATTGCGGCGTCCAGTCGATGACGCGCGTCTCGAAGGCGAACGCACCGGCGCCGAACACAAGCCCGGCCGCCACATACTGGATAAGCAGCGCCGGCCGCCAGTCCACGCCGCCGCCATAGTGCTTCTGATAGAGCGTGCCGCCGGTGATGCCGAAAAGCGCCACGGTCGCCGCCAGCCAGGCGAACGG
>Ga0181520_10006528_pt1 | contig 17779 bp, 19 predicted proteins | sample PEATcosm2014_Bin_29_FD_132451 | JGI IMG/M metagenome (GOLD analysis project Ga0181520, IMG submission 132451) | Peatland microbial communities from MTU Mesocosm Facility, Houghton, MI, USA - PEATcosm2014_Bin02_30_metaG | ecosystem: Environmental > Terrestrial > Soil > Wetlands > Peat | place... | reverse complement strand
TGGCAGGCACATGGCTTTCATTTCCAAAGACATGGAGTTAATAAAAACTTTTCAAAATTGTCTTGGCATAAAAGTTAAAATCGCAAAAAAACAAAGTGGTTTTAAAAAAGACAGTTTTGGCTATTGGGTGCAGTTTGGCGATGTTAATTTTTACAAATTTTTAAATTCTATAGGTTTGACTTTCGCCAAATCCAAAACTATGGGTAAATTAAAAATTCCTGATAAACATTTTTTTGACTTTTTAAGAGGTAGCTTTGACGGGGATGGGACTTTTTATTCTTATTGGGACAAACGATGGGCTTCCAGCTTTATGTTTTATTTGGTTTTTATTTCAGCAAGTTTAAAGCATGTAGAATGGATTCGCGGAGAAATTAATAAATTGTTGGCGGTGAAAGGGCATGTTAGTCGTTTTGCTCACGCCAAAGCATTCCAATTAAGATACGCAAAGAGAGAAAGTAAAATAATTTTTAAAAAAATGTATTATACTCCAAATATTCCGAGGCTTGAAAGGAAATACAAAAAAGTATATACTGCATTAGCAATTGATAAGAAGAATCCATAAAATTTGCCCGGGTGGCGGAACTGGCAATACGCACTACCTTGAGGTGGTAGCGCCCGCAAGGGCATGCAGGTTCGACTCCTGTCCCGGGCACCATTCGACTCGTCACCTTGGGGTGACTCGCTCACGGCCTTTGGCCACGAGCTTGAAAAACTTTTTATGTTAAACATCCCCATAATTTTAGGCTCGGTGCGCGAGGGCAGGAAAAGCGAGGCGCCGGCCAGGTATATAGTAGATAGGGTTAAGGCCGCCGGGCATGAAACCCGGCTGGTGGATTTTAAAGAAATGCCTTTGCCGTTTTACGACGCGCCTACGGTCCCTGTGGTTTATTTTAAGTCGCAATACCCGAATGCCAACGCGCAAAAGTGGAGTGAAATCGCGCGCGCGGCGGACGCGTTTATTATCGTGAGCCCCGAATACAATCATGGCTACTCGGCGGTTTTAAAAAATGCTTTGGACTGGGGCTATTTGGAATTTGAAAAAAAGCCGTTTGGTTTGGTTGGTGTCTCTAATGGGAAAGTGGCGGGCGCGCGCATGATTGAACAGCTAAGGCCGGTTATAGAAAACTTCGGCGCTGTGGCCATGCGGGAAACCGTCATGATCGGTCCGGTGGAAAAATATTTTGCCGATGACGGAAAAATGATAAGTTCTGAGTTGGATAAAAAAATGGACGGATTGTTAAAAAGTTTGGTTTGGTGGGCAGAGATTTTAAGAGACCGCAGACACGCGGATAAAAAATGATAACGCGGATTTTAAAACACCCGGAAATCCCGGGTATTTTTATCTGCGAAATCCGCGTCTATCTGCGTATCCGCGGTCTATACCACTTTCCACTTGCCCGCATCGTCCCTCATCAGTTTCCCGGCCACGGAAAAGCCCGCCGCCAGCTTGTGGCCGCCGCCGCCGAATATGTGGGCGATTTTGGAAACATCAATATTTTTAAAAGTATCACTACGCAAGCTCCCTTTTATAACCCCGCCGTCCTGGCGCAAAAACATCGCGAATTTGGCTTCGGGCATGGTGTTTAAAGTTTCCACAAACCCTTCAAAGGCGGCCTGCGGCAAGCTTTTAAATTCCGCCAAATCTTTTTCCGTCATCACCGAATAAATAATTTTATTTTTTTCGTCGTAATAGGAATTTTCCATTGCCCTGCCCCAGGCTTTTAAAATTTGGGGCGATTTGCTTTTATAAGCCTGTTTGATAATTTTGTGGGATTGCGCGCCTTTGCGAAGCAGTTGCCCCGCGGCCGTAAGCGTGGAGCTTTGGGTATTTGAATGCATAAATCCGCCGGTGTCGGTAATAATTCCGGTAAGCAAACAGGTGGCAACGTCTTTGGTTATGGGCCATTTGTTAAAGTTAAAAAAATCGTAAACCAGTTCGGCAACGGAAGATTTTTTTGAATCCACAACATTAACATGGCCAAAGTTGGTATTGTCGGGATGATGATCAAAGTTGAGGATTTGAAGATTTAAGACTTTAGATTTTAGATTTAAAATCTTCTCGGAACCGGTTCGCGACAGTTCGGAACAGCCAAAAGTGATAATTAGATCGAAATTGCCGTGAGAAATATCGTCCGTAATTTTTTTCGCCCCGGGTAAAAAACTTAAATTCGGCGGCACGCCTTTTTTGATGGCGTAAGTTACATTCTTGCCCATTTTTTCAAGCTGGTTTCCCATGGCCAAAAGCGCTCCCCCGTCGTCGCCGTCCATGCGCTCGTGCATGGTTAGGAGGACATTTTGGGAGCGGTCGATTAATTGTTTGGCTTGTAGAAATTCTTTATTCATCGTTTTTGTGGTAGTAGGTTAAAAGGCGCGGCGGCCGGTACGGGCTTGGGTTTTTAGTTTTAAGGCGCCCTATTACCTACAACTTGAAACTATACCGGTCGCTACGCCCTAAAACATATTACCGTTCATCGTGTATCTTTTTCAGAACTTCATCGATATGCTGTGCATACCGTGGCGTGGTGTCCAAGTGAAAGCTGATGCGCGGGATTATTTTAGTGTGAAAATGTTTATTAACTTCGCCCTGGAGGTCATAAATATTTTTGGCAAGAAAGTTTAATATTTTTTCGTCCAAAGATGGAGCAGTCCGGAGCTTTTTATCAGTCTGCGACAAACTTTTTTCCCCTCTCCCCCTGGGAGAGGGTGCCCCAAGCTCGCCTTGGGTAGGGTGAGGGTCGGGATCAAATATAGAAATCCAAATTTTGGCATACTTCATGTCCTTGCTGGTCCCCACCTTAGTAATAGTAACCAACCCTTTTTGCCAATCCAAATACTCATGCAAAACCGGCCCTAATTCATGTTCTATTAGGGAATTAACTTTGGCAATGCGGTTGGTGTCTTTTTTAACTACTTTGTGCATAAATTTAAACTTTTGTTTGGCGTCATTCTGAGGCAGTAGCATCCGACCGAAGAATCTCTATCCCCAGATGAGATCCTTCACCCGCAAATTATTGCCGATGGCGGGTTCAGGATGACGCCACGAAGGCGATTGCTAAATTTATTATATCAGCTAAATAGTATAGTCAATTTTTGCGGTTTGGGCAAGAGCCGATGGTAAATTCCGGCTTATTGACTATTTTTTTGTTCAGCGTTATAGTTAGTTGTTCGGTCGGGTACGCCCAATGTCCGGACGTAGTTAAATTCAATTTAGGAGGATGTCATGGGTACGCCTAATGACGTCGTTGGACTTGACCGCCTTGTGAGGGTAATCACCAGCACAATGGCGGACGCTTATCATTACGAAGATAACTGGCCGGTTCACTGCCTGGCCATGCTCGAAAACGTAGGGCGTGAGTTTAAGCCTCTTTTGAAGACTTTCGGCCGTCCCCTGGCGAAGGAATTGGATATCGCGATGATTCCAGGTGTCTCGGGGATTGTAATCACGGAATGGACGTACCGCTTCCCGGACAAACCCAAATACGTTGTCTGTTTTGGTTCAATTGGGTTAGGAGTCCCCGGCGGCTGGATACTGGTTCGCAAACCGGACAACGAGGTCTTCCTCGATGAGCCGCGCATGTTGGCCGAGGCTATCGGTAACGGCATCGGTGGCATCGGGGGCGCACAAATGTTCATTGGCGCGTGCGCATACGCGGTGCAAGAGCTCTTCCGGAAACGGCGGGAGCAACTGGATGATCTCGAACAAGGCTGTCTGCTTCGGCGAATGTCCGAGGCAGCTGATCATTCCAGGTGGTCGGACACCAAGAAGTTCATCGACGGCCTCGTGCGCTAGAACTGCTTTAAGCCGGGATCCCCGCGGGTCCCGGCTCTAACTTTGCCTAAATAAAAAGCAGACCACCCTCCTTCACTGAAGTTTCGGAGAGCAAGCGGGCCTGGGATAGGAATCTGGATCCCGGATATTTTTTACAAACTGATGTGACCTGATGTTGTAAAAAATTCCGGGATGACACAACTTGAGTTCAGTGTTAATTCAGCGTACCTATCACCCCTCGACTTTGCTCGGGGTGACCCTGAGCATTGCCGAACGGGTCAGCGACCGTTCAGCGGAATAGGAATTACAAAGTCTTCTGCTTTATCTTCTCATCAAAGCACTCCAAAACATCCCCGACCAGAATTTTAACCGGGGTTTTTATTTTTAGGCCGAATTCTTCGCCGGCTGATATGGATTTGGCCGCGACTTTGCTTTGCTGGAGTTCGGTAATGTCGCCACGGCCGAGTTCAACATCATTGCGCCAAATATTAATGTGGCCTGTCTTTTTTAGCAAACCTTCTTCAACTTTTCCGCCCACAATCATCTGCCCTTTTTCCGTCATAAAAATCGCCAAAACTTTGGCTCTGCCCAAAACAAATTTTTCCAGCTCCGGCGTGAACATTTTTATAACCGCCGAGGTCACGTCTTCCAAAAGTTCATAAATGACATCATAGGTATCCACTACAACTTTTTTTTGTTTGGCCAGGTTAATGGCTTTGGGGTTGGTTTTGGTGCGGAAGCCGATGACCACGGCTTTGGAACTGCCGGCCAGCAAAACATCCGACTCGTTAATTTCCCCGACCCCGTCGCTAAGGATGTTAATTTTAACCTCGTCATTTTTTAATTTGGCAATGGATTGTTTAATGGCCTCCAGGGAGCCGGCCACGTCCGTTTTGATTATCAAATTTAAAGTTTTATTCGCCACATCGCCGACAATGGCCTGTTTGCCGGAGAGCTTATGGCTGTGGTTTTTTCTTTGGACCAACACGGCAATGGTTTTGGCTTCGTCCAGCGTGGCGGTGGTCTGTAAAATATCGCCGGCCTGGGGAACTTCGCTAAGCCCCGAAATTTGCGCGGCAGTGGAAGGAGTCGCTTCTTTTAGCTTGCGTCCCGTTTCGTCTTCCAAACTCCTGATTCTGCCAAAAGCCGCTCCGGCGGCAAAAATGTCGCCGACTTTAAGCGTGCCGTTTTGCACCATAACCGTGGCTGTGGCGCCTTTACCCTGGCTGACTCTGCTTTCTATAATTGTACCGATGGTCTTGCCGTGCGGATTGGCGCGCAAATTTTCCAGTTCCGCGGTCAGTAAAATCATTTCCAAAAGCTGGTCTATGCCTTTATTTTGTTTGGCGGAAATTTCACAGGCAATAACCTTGCCGCCCCATTCTTCGGTTAATACGCCCTGGCCGGCCAATTCCTGTTTGACTCTCATAACGTTGGCATCGGGTTTGTCTATTTTGTTGATGGCCACTATCATCGGAGTGTTGGTAAATTTGGCGCGATTTATGACTTCCAAAGTTTGCGGCCTTACGCCGTCATCCGCGGCCACTACCAAAACAATAATGTCCGTAACGTTGGCACCGCGGGAGCGCATTTCACTAAAGGCTTCGTGGCCCGGAGTATCCAAAAAAGTTATCCATTTGTCATTTTTCTTTACCTTGTAAGCGCCGATGTGCTGGGTAATGCCGCCGCTTTCGCCTTCGGCAACTTTGGTTTTGCGGATTGTATCAAGCAGTGTGGTTTTGCCATGGTCAACGTGACCCATAATTGCCACAATCGGCGGCCGCGGTTTTAAGTTTTCTTCTTTTTCCGATTTTAAAACTTCGTTTAAAAATCCCAAACCGTATTCCGACACGGTTTGGTCAGCCTCGGTTTCCACTTCAAAGCCCAAATCCTGCGCCACAATTGAGGCGGTGTCAAAATCCACTTCCTCATTTATGGAAGCCATCACGCCGTTGTTGATTAATACCGTAATAACTTTGGTTACCGGCAATTTTAACAGGTCGGCAAAATCGCGCACTTTTATAAACGAAGGCAGTTTAACTTTTTTGATTTCTACCGGTCCGGTGCCCGCGGATTTTACCGGTTGTCCAAAAGCTTCCAAAAGTTTTCTCGCCACATAGTTGTCAACTTTATTTGCCTTAGGCGAAATAAAATAACCCTTCTCCTTGGCTTTGAGACGGACATCCTGGACGGACATATTTAATTGTGATGAGAGGGATGAAAGGTTCATGTTTTATTCCTCTCCTTTTTAAGGAGAGGCTAGGTGAGGTTATTTTAAGTTTAGCTTATTGATTATACCCGTAAATCCTAATAAAATCAAGCTGTTTTATCAGCGCGGTTAAATTAAAAGCAGGCCCGTGGCCTGCCCTTTGATTGGCGTGTCGATAATTAGGCACACAACATCTGTGTTATCTGATTTTAATCTGTGTATCTGTGATCTAAAAAGTCCTGTTTTTCCCCACGATCATTTTTAATCTTTGGGGGATTATTTCTACGGTAGAGGGAAACTTGGCCACAACGCGGCCAAGCATGGTGAGGTTGGTGCCGCGGGGTTCCAGGAACTGGATTTTTTTGCACTTGATGACTGTGGTGTTGGGGACTTTTTCCAAACAGCCTTCGGAAATTGCGTTGCGGTATTTTAAAATTTGTAGTTTACCCAGGCGCTCCAAAATCAGCAAATCTAAATTGCCGTCCGTGGGGTTGGCGATTTTTTCTCCCTGGCAGGAGGTGGAGCGGATATTGGCAACTAGCCCGCCAAGGCCGTTTATAGTAACGTTGTAGGAATCATCCACGCGGATGGTAAAACTTTTAGATTCCGACGATAGAAGCTTTAAACTTTGCCACATGGAAGCATTTTTGATGTTGTGGGACATTACGCCGAACTCTAAAAAGCTGATAAAATAATTGCCGGCGATTTTTGCCAAATCGATTTTTTCTATGCGCCTTGCGGCAATGGTTTTGGCTCCCAAAAATACATTCCCGATTCCCAAAATTTTTGCCAGATTGGAGTTTTCGTCAAAAGGAATAAAGCCCAAAGTAAAATCGCGGCCCTTTAGCGCGGCCAGCATCAGGTTAAAAGTGTCGTCGCTGCCGCAGGCCACCAAAGTGTTTGCTCCGCGCTGGCTGGCCGTATCAACCAAATCCTGCACGCTTCTTAAAGGCGTAACGCGCGAAGCTTCTCCGGCAATTTTAAATTCAGCAAAAAGGCCCAAAGCCTGCGTCTGGAGCTTTTCAAATTTTTCCATGGGCAAATTGTGCTGGTCGAGGATATAGTAGTGCATTATTGTAGAAAGTTATAAGTTGTGGCAGCCGGTTTGGTCATAAGTAATAAGGCGTAGGTCAGCCCAGCCCCTACTACCAAAAACTTATTACTATACTGGCCGCCAAACCTTATAACTTATTACTACTCTTCAGGTTCAATCGTCGGCTCGGCTTTGTGGTTTTTGCCGTTGGTAACGACGGAACCGTTGCTTCCCATCACGCACTTTCCCGAAAATTGCGCTCCGTCTTCCACTCTTAACACCGTGCAAACAATATCCCCTACCAGTTTAGCCGTGCTTTGTAAAATTAAGTGTCCCGATATTTTTAAATTACCCTGGATTTCGCCGCCCACCACGGCATTGCCCGCCAAAATGTCGGCCGCGATTTTGGCTCCGGGAATAACAAACACGCTCTGGCTGGTTTTAACCTTGCCGCTGACCTGGCCTTCTATTTTGATGTTGCCCTCGCTGTTTAAATCGCCCTGAATTTTTACCGACGGCCCCACTACGGTTTCGGCCGGACTGTTCAGGTTTTCTTCCAAAATTTTGTCCATAAAAAGTTTTGTTCCGCTGATTTTACAGCTTAGTTAATGGTTGAACTCCGTATTTTTGTGTAGGTTTTATTAAAATTTCAAATAAACTTTTAATTTTTGAAATTTGATATTTGGAATTTGTTATTTATCATTTGCTTTTTGTACTGCCTGCTGTTCTTCTTCCGTCAGTTTAATTTCGCATTTTCCCCTGTCAATTTTTTTTGTATAAATCCGATTTTGTTCGCGCCCGTACATTGAGGTAATAAGTATGCCGGTGTTATGTTCATCCAGCAAAGCCAGAGAGAAACTAAAATTTCCGCCGCCGTCGTTAAAGGGATTAAAACGGACCAGCCCGACTTTTTGCACGGCAAAGGTCACCTTTTCTTTTAACTCGGCCAATGCCTTTTCCAAAGCCGCCGTCTGCTCGCGGTCGTTTTGCAATTCCTGCCCAAGAGAGTAAATCACGCTTTCCAAACTCAAGGCTTTGGAGCCGGCAAAAAAAGTCTTTTTAAGCCTTTTTATGAAAAAAATTTGCCATGCGCAATAACCGCTTAAAATAAGGGCTAAAGCGGCTAAAATTAAGGTGATTGTTGGTAGTTGTGAAGTCATTGCCAGACTATTGTAGCACTACTTGAGGCTTGCGTTCAAATGGGGAATAATATAAAATATCCTTATCCTTAATCCATTATCCTTTACCCGTTGATCCCTACCCTTTTGGTAAAGGATTATGGATAAAAGATGAAAGATAATTTTTTATGTCCAAGAAGCATAAAAGAAGCGATTATCAAATTCCTCAGGTTTCCGCGGGCGCAGTGTCTCACGCCGCCGAATACCGGATTATTAAAATGGATTTGATTAAAGTGGTAATTTTAAACCTCGTTTATTTGGCGGTTATTTTGTCTTTATATTTTGGCAACCTGCACAGCCATTTTTTGGATAACTGGTTTGCTAAGGTATTGCATTTCTGATTTAGAACCTATTTTAAAAATCCTTCGGGCTGCAATTCCAGGATTTTGGCGTTTTGGCCTTAAAAATTTTTCCGCTTAGCTTCGGCTAAGCGTCAAAATTTGTTAAGGGCCAATTCGCTCAAAATCCTGTAATTTCGCCTACAAATTATTTTTAAAATAGGTTCTTAGTTATAAGTTATAGGTTGTAGCGGCCGGTACAGTAGTAAGTAATAAGGAGTAAGGCGCCTAAAGACCTAAAACCTATTACAATACTGGCCGCTACAACTAACAACCTTTTACCATTCCCGTGCTTCTTAGGCACGGGATTTATCATATATGATATAAAGTGGATAAATTTGGTTGACTGTGGGTTAAAATACTGCTAAACTAGTAATACTTATATCATATACGACAACATTATGACAAAAGACCAACAGCGCATTGGACAGTTTATAGCGGAAGTTCGCGAATTAAAAGGTTTTAACCAAACGGAATTTGCCAGAGCCCTTAAGACTAGTCAATCCGCCGTGGCCAGAATGGAAAGCGGCCAGCAAAATCTGACTACGGAGATGCTGGCTAAAATAAGTAGCGTATTAAACCAGGAAATTATCACCCTGGCGGACAAGTCCGTAAATTTTAAAATAGAAGGCGGTAAAAAGCTTTCCGGTAAAGTTGCGGTTAACACTTCCAAGAACGCGGCCGTGGCTTTGTTGTGCGCTTCTTTGCTAAATGAAGGCAAAACTTTATTTAAGAATGTTCCGAAAATTGAGGAGGTTTACCGGATTATAGAGGTTTTAATCAGCTTGGGAGTTTCCGTAAAATGGCAGGGCGCGGATGTGGAAATTTTGCCCGGCAAAAAAATCGCCGTAAATAAAATAAATAAAGACGCGGCGGTTAAAACCAGAAGCGTGCTAATGCTTTTGGGGCCTTTAGCCCATCTGCTGCCGGTTTTTAATTTGCCTTTGGCCGGCGGCTGTAAACTTGGCGAGCGCACGGTGCGGCCGCATTTGTTTGCTCTGGAAAAATTGGGAATTAATATTAAAACTTTCCACGACCATTACGCCGTATCATCGGTTAAGCTGAAGCCGGCTGAAGTAGTCCTCTACGAAATGGGCGACACAGTAACGGAAAACGCGCTTATGGCCGCGGCAAAGTTAAATGGAGTGACTACAATAAAGCTGGCCTCATCCAACTATATGGTGCAGGACTTGTGCCATTTTTTGCAAAGTTTAGGCGTAAAAATAGATGGTGTAGGAACTTCCACTCTAAAAGTCCACGGCAAACCGCATATAAATCAAAAAGCAACTTTTTATTTGAGCGAAGATCCTATAGAAGCCATGCTGTTTTTGTCTTTGGCCGCCACGACCAATTCCGCCATAACCATTGAGCGCTGTCCTATAGATTTTTTGGAGTTGGAACTCTTAAAGTTAGAAAAGATGGGATTTAAATATCAAATTATTAAACGCTACAAAAGCCACAACGGCATAACCAATTTGGTGGATATCAAAACTTTTCCTTCTAAATTGATTGCGCTGGAGGAAAAAATCCACCCGCTCACCTCGTCCGCTGGAATTAATATAGATAACCTGCCGTTTTTTGTGCCCATAGCCACCCAGGCCAAAGGCACCACGCTGATTCACGACTGGGTTTACGAAAATCGTGCTATTTACTATTTGGAATTAAACAAACTCCGCGCCAACATTATTTTGGCCGATGCCCATCGCGTTTATGTGGACGGCCCCACAGAACTTAAGGCCGGTGAAGTCATCTGTCCGCCCGCCTTGCGCCCTGCCGCCATAATTTTAATCGCTATGCTGGCGGCTAAAGGTACCTCCATCCTCCGTAACGTCTACTCCATCAACCGCGGTTACGAAAACCTCGTCTCCCGCCTCCAAAAGCTCGGCGCGAAGATTGAAATGATACATAGTATGTAGACAAGCGCAGCATTTCCCTCCCTGACCCCATTTTTTAGGGGAGGGTGAAAGAACCAGCAAACTGATCAAAAGCCCCGCACCGTGATCGGTGCGGGGCTTGATTTAAGTATTATTATCTGGCCAAAGCAAGCACGCCGGAAATTTTATGCGGATTTTTGTACACTAGTTTTTTTGCCTGGTTTAAAAATTTACTGGCTTCCAAAATTTCCACCAATACGGGGTTATTTTTTTTATCAAAATGTACAATCATATTGCCAATTTCCTGGGCATAATCAATCGGCTCCCTGCCGGTTTCCCAGGCAAGAATATCCGCTTCCGGCTCATATGAAATTTTAACCTTAATTTTTTTCATAAATATTGTTTAACTCTGCCGGGGTAGAAAGTAATAACTTTGATATTCCCCGACTCGTGTTTATATACTACCCGCAAAACGTGGCTTCTGTCAATTTTTTTCTGAGCGATCAGCAAAGGTAAGCGGGAAGAATCAACCAGATCCGGACTATCCACAGTATCCAAAACCTTCCTTTTGGAAATACCAAATTTGTGGCGTTTTAGAACCTTGAATTTTTCCGTTGCGTGTTTAGTAAAAAACACCATAATAGTTATTTAGCTTTTTTATTTTTTACCTGTCTATCTAAACGAATTTGCCCAGATATAGATGGGGACTGTTTGTCCAATAACTCTCGTAAAGCATGCCTTATTAGTTCAGACCGGGTAAAACCATGTTTTTGTCTATAACTTTCCAAGTAATCCATAATCTGCGGAGGCAAAGAAACCGTCATAGTTTGCGTCGTGCGCATATATTTATATGTTACTAATGAGTATGACTTAATAATACTTGTTGTTACCGGGTTTGTCAAATATTCGTTTTCCCTCCCCTTGAGGGGGAGGGTTAGGGAGGGGTGACACGAGCCCTAAAAGATTATTTTTTATTTTATTTCAACCGACTTTGCCCCAATCCAAGAAAGCTCATAAGCCTGCCGCATGGCATCGGCGATGGCTTTACTTTCGATAATAACCGACATATTTTCCGCGTAATTTAAAAAAGTGACCTTGTTATTGTAGATATTTACTTCAATTTTTGGATCAAATTTCTCTTTAGGAATAATCACTGTTTGCGAAAGCTCTTTTTGGTCCAAATATTTATGTTTGGTGTCCCATTTTGATCCCCGGCCCGCAATCCTGCGCGCGTGAATTCCCAAAGCCACGCGTTTTTTTATGTAATCCGGGTCAACATCAGCCCGTCCTTCAAAATAGGCGTTGGTATTCCATTCCAAAATTTCATTTGGCTTTTCTATTAGAGTATCATCGTAAATTTTTTGCACCGCATGCTCGCCTTCGTAAAAAGTAATTTTGGGTTTAGTATCTTGTTTATTGTAAATAGCCTCAAGTTCGGGTAATGCTTGTTTAATTCCGGTTTCAATTTCTTTAATAAGGGTTAAAAGCCGTTCAGGAGGTTCTGCTAGAAAACGAGTCTTGCCTTTTATTTTGGTTTTGGCAATTATTCCCCGGTTTACCAAATAAGATAAGACTGAATAACCCGTCGTTCGTTTAATCCCCGCTTTTGCCGCAATATCCTGCGCGCTCGCTTGTCCGCTTTCTAAAGCCGCCAAATAAATTTTGGATTCATTCTGCGAAAAGCCTAATTTTTGTAGTAGTTGATTTATTTGCATATAAATGACGAAAAATTTGTCGTCTAAAATTTATCAAATTTCTTAATTAAAATATAGCAAACGTAAAAAAGCTCGTCAATATATGACGAGTTTTATTGACATTAATATTATTTTGTGGCATTCTTCCCTGTTCACCATCCAGGACTTCGGTCGCGGCAAGGATGGTGAGAAGGAGGAATAATGCTGATCAAATTGCACCAGCCTAGCCGGGCAGCTTGGAAGCTCAGACTGCCATTTTGGGTAATCTTAACGATTTACTTCTGGCATCTTTTAGCCACGAAGAAGTTTTGTAACTGGAATTTGGCGATCCGTTACTACAAAGAGTCCAATGCCAGCCTGGGGTTTTGGAGGGAAAACGAATGGTTTGAAATCTGCTCTGTCGAGGGTTCTTTTGAGCAGATTTGGAACAAGCTTGATGGGCTTTGGAGGGAGAAATACGAGTGTGAAGCGTGGCTGGGCATCCTTCAATGTGGATGTAGCGAACGCTCCCCCTATATTACCACCGAAGAGCCAACCAAGCCTACAGAGGAGCGATGCGAAGATTGTGGAAAATACCACCAAACGATATCACGGGAGCAAGATGAGTTTTACGCTTGTCCAGTCCACCGATATTTTTTTGAACGGTGGCCTTCTGCTAAACCGTTATACTCAGGCAGAGGAAACCGCCCGCAGGTGACAGGCTTCACCCCTTATGATGCGGAGGACATACTGAAAGAAGGATTAAAAACTGACAGTTTAGACGGGGATAGGCGACTTGAGTTAGCGCGGGCTATAGCCAAAAGCGAACTGTGTAGCTTTTGCTTTCTGATGCGGCGCAATATTCCTAGCGATGTCAGGGAAGTATTGGCAAGAGGAGTCAGGCGGTATCGGCACGCTTGCAGCTTGCTGGAAGACTACCGCAACGCCAGAATCGACTTGTCTCTCCAGGTTATAACCCGCATGGAGCGACTCACTAAGTTTTGGAGCATGGCTTTTTGGACAATCCGTTTTTTTCTTGTCGCCGGTCTGGTTGCAATCTGGAGTTGGCGCACCCCGGATTGGAGAACGTCTTTGGTTTTGACGACTATGGTCGCCGGAATATGGACCATTCTTCGGATCAAGGAGTGGCTGGAATGAGCCACTTGGGTAAAAGAGCGCATTGCACTAGCGCGCACCTTACCCATCTTTCTAAGTTTATGATTTGTCGTAGATTTGGAAAGATACATCAAAAGCCAATAAATTGGCAAACTACACAACGTGGTTTTGTGCTAAAATAAAGACAGACAAATATCATGACCGAAATAAACACAAATTTAGGTTTATCATCAGCTGAAGCTGCAAATAGATTGCGGCAGTATGGGTATAATGAAATTGCCGAGAGCAAGAGGCTTTCCGGGCTTTTGGCTTTTTTGTTAAGGTTCAGAAATCCTTTGGTGCTGATATTGGTTTTTGCCGCAACTATTTCGGCCGTGACCGGGGATCCGGTTAGCGCGCTGATTATTATTAGCATAGTTTTGCTGTCGGTAGTTTTGGATTTTTTTAATACTTACAAATCGGAAAAAGCCGCGGAAGAGTTAAAAGAAAAGGTGATGATTACCGCCGAGGTTATAAGGGATGGCAAGGTGACTCCCCTGCCTTTGCGTATGATTGTGCCCGGCGATGTTGTAGAACTGGAAGCCGGCGACGTGATTCCGGCGGACGGCAAAATAATCAGCGCCAAAGATTTGTTTTTAAACGAATCTTCACTGACCGGCGAATCTTTTCCGGCGGAAAAACAGGAAGGTTTGCCGATTTATTTGGGCACCAACGTGGTTACCGGCACAGGTCGGATGCTGGTGGAAGTTACGGGCAAAAAAACCAAGTTCAGTAAAATCGCGGAAAGCATAGAGGCTCCGGAAAACCCCACGGATTTTGACCGCAGTATAAAAGACTTTAGCTATTTAATAATGAAGATAACTTTTATTTTGGTTATCTTTATTTTTTTAGTTAATGCGATATTAAAAGGCAGCGGCTACATTTTAGAATCGTTTTTGTTTGCCGCGGCATTGGCCGTGGGACTGACGCCGGAGTTGCTTCCGATGATAATCACCTTGAACCTTTCCAAAGGCTCGCTGGCCATGTCCAAGCACGGCGTGATTGTCAAAAAACTTTCATCCATCCAAAACTTTGGCGCCATGGATGTGCTTTGCACCGATAAAACCGGAACATTAACCGAAGACAAAATCGCGTTGGTAAAATACGTGGATGCGGACGGCAAAGAAGACGAAAATATTTTTAAATACGCTTACATTTCCAGCAGTTTTCGCAGCGGGTTCAAAAATCCGCTGGATCAGGCCGTAAAAGATTATAAAAAGTTTGAGATTGGCGATTATAAAAAGATTGACGAAATTCCGTTTGATTACCAGCGCAAGCGCGATTCCATAATTGTTAAAACAGCCGGCGGCTTTGAGCTAATTTCCAAAGGCGCGCCCGAGGAAATGTTTGAGACTTGCAGTTTTTACGGTTCTGCCGCAAAAAAGCTCACCCCAAGCGTCGCTAAAAAATTGGAAAAAGAATATCAATCTTTAAGTGCGGACGGTTTCAGGGTTTTGGCGGTAGCCCATAAGTCTTTGCCGGAAAAAAAGGCTTACGAAAAAGAGGATGAAAAAGATTTGGCCATTTTAGGTTTTATCGCTTTTTTGGACCCGCCTAAAAAGAGCGTCAGCGAGACCCTGCAAACTTTGGAAAACTATGGCATTGCCATAAAAATTATTACCGGCGACAACGAAATTATTACCCAAAAAATCGCCCAAGAAATTAATTTGAAAGTTTTGGGCGTATTGACAGGCGCGGAAATACAAAAATTAAGCGAACGCCAACTGGCCATAGACGTGGAAGAAACTACGATTTTTGCGCGCGTGGCGCCGGAGCAAAAAAAGCGGATTATTTTGGCTTTGCAAAAAAACAAGCACGTGGTCGGGTTTATGGGCGACGGCATAAATGACGCGCCGTCGTTGAAAGCCGCGGATGTGGGCATTTCCGTGAACAACGCAGTGGATGTGGCCAAAGAATCAGCCGACCTGATTTTACTCCATAAGAGCTTAAAAGAGCTTATTAACGGCGTAATTCAGGGCCGCAAAACTTTTGCCAACACTTTAAAATATTTGATGATGGGTTTGAGCTCCAATTTTGGCAATATGTTTTCTATGGCCGCGGCATCAATGTTTTTCCCGTTTTTGCCGATGTTACCCGCGCAGATTTTGTTGAATAATTTATTGTATGACGGTTCCCAATTTGTCATTCCGCTGGACAATGTTGATGAAGAAGCTGTTGCCAAGCCTCGGCAAATGAAAATCCATTTTTTGCGGAGGTTTATGGTTGTGTTTGGAATTTTAAGTTCGGTGTTTGATTTTTTAACCTTTTTTGTTTTATCGTTTGTCTTCCACTATACCAATCATTATTTTCAAACCGGCTGGTTTGTAACTTCGTTTGCCACGCAAATTTTGGTGGTGTTCATTATCCGCACCAAGCGCGTACCGTTTTACAAGAGCAAGCCGGCCCGCTCTTTAATAATTTCCGTATTCAGCTTTTTGGCCATTGCCCTGGCTTTGGCTTTGGGCCCGGTAAAAAATATCTTCGGCTTTGCCCCGCTTTCCATAGCCATGATATTTTCCGCCCTGCTCATTACCCTGCTCTATTTAGTCTGTATAGAATTTGCCAAGCGGAAATTTTACCAGTACATTTCCGAATAATTTTTTCATCCCTCCATGCGCATATTCGTACGAATATGCGCATGGAAAAAATAAGCCCCGCATGGGGCTTATTTGCAGTTAGGATATAGAAATTTGCAGTTCGGCGTTTAGGGCTTTACTGACTTTTTTTAGGAAATTAATACTGGGGTTGTATGAGCCTTGTTCCAATCTCGAGACTGCTGATTGCTTGGTGCCAATTTTTTTTGCCAGTTGCGCCTGGGTCATTTTTTGTTCCAGGCGCTTTTTTATGAGCATTCTCACCAATTCAAACTCCGGGCCTAAATCATCGTAGGCTTTTTTAAATTCAGGATCTTTTAGTAATTGTTTTTTGAAGGCCTCAAATGATCTCATAAATAAAGTATAACTTATATGTTATATTGTGTCAAGGCGTTCAATTTTTTTAAGGCTTGTTTTAATTCTTTTTGAGGTATTTTTTGTTGCTTTTTAACAAAATCATGCAACAGATAGGCGGAATTTTTATCAAAAGTATAAAAAATGCGAATTTCTTGTCTGCCTTTAATTTTTAGCTCAAATAGATCTTTTGTCACCTTTTTGCTATGGGGAAAAGTGAGTGTGTGCCCAAAGGTTTCAAGAAGTTCAATGGTCCTTGCCACTTTAGCCCTTGCTTCCGCTTGCAGCGCTTGAGTAAATTTTTCAATCTCGGCATTTGTATAAACTTGCATATTTAAAAACCATTAACTGTCGGTAGTTAAATAGTATACAATCGTTCACTTTGTGTCAATGTGGATAACTCGAGACTTTTTTAGTTTTTAGCAACTTTAATTTTTTTGCTCTCGGCCACTTTTTTATTTCCGCTTCGCGCTTTAAAGTTTTTCCCCACGATCGGAATTTTTCACTATAAACAATCTTCCCGCCGCCGTGCGCCGCCACATATTTGGACCCTTTTCCGGAATTATGTTTTCTTTCTCGTTCAATCAAATTATTCGTACTCCCCGAATAAAGCGTCCCGTTTTTACATTTTAGGATGTAGAAATAAAACATTTATTTATACCGCCTCTTCAGCTAACAAGATTTTTTGAATTTTTTCTAATACACTGCCGGCAAGTTCTCGAATTCCTGATGAATCATTCGCCTCATATTTATTTGCAATACTTGATATAAAATTTTTGTATTCATCTATTGCAGCTTGTCTATTTTTTTTAAGATCAAATATCAGACGGTTGCCATTATATACATCTCGTGCCTGGTCTTCTTCCATATCGTCGATGTCGTCTAAAATTTCACCCAAAATATCATAGTCAGTTTGAACAGGCGTAGAAGAGCATACTTCGCCGGCTTGAACAAATTTAGCCAAATGCCTTTGCAAACGAACGTCGCAACTCTTTAAAAAATAAAAATTTTTGATTTCAACGGAGTCAGGAGTGTCACCTTTCCGCATTTGTTGCTCAACTTTTTCATAAGCGCGGATGTCCTGTAAAAATTGTTTTACTTGATTTTCTCCAACGCCCAAATGTCGGATTAATAAAGTAACTTCGTCCCATAAAGGTGATATTTCATCTTCCTTATAATCCCAGTGCGACTCGTAATAATTGTCTATTAGAAAAATAATCAATTGAATCCTGAATAAAGCATTCGCAACTTCTTCTGATAAAGTATCTTGAGGGAAAAAGACAAGGACTCTTTCTGTAAAAATTTTAAAGGTTTTATCTAGTGTTGCGGCAGGAATGGCGATTTTTTGTCCATGAATTTCGATAGTGGAATTTTCTTTTAACTTTTTAAACAACCTCGAATTTTCATTTTTTTGAAGCTCTTCGGATTTTGGCCCAAATGGCGGTTCTGTTTCGGCCATATATTTTTTTTAAAATTTTTTGGTGGACCTGGGGGGAATCGAACCCCCGCCTCGGCAACTCGCCCCGTCACTAAATGTTGGTGGACCTAGCGAGAATCGAACTCGCGTCCCGGCAATGCGAATGCCGTGTCTTGCCACTGGAC
>Ga0181520_10006527_pt1 | contig 17781 bp, 9 predicted proteins | sample PEATcosm2014_Bin_29_FD_132451 | JGI IMG/M metagenome (GOLD analysis project Ga0181520, IMG submission 132451) | Peatland microbial communities from MTU Mesocosm Facility, Houghton, MI, USA - PEATcosm2014_Bin02_30_metaG | ecosystem: Environmental > Terrestrial > Soil > Wetlands > Peat | place... | reverse complement strand
TCACTCCGTTTGCCGGCAGGCCGGTCACGGCGGCGGAAGTGGCCGTGATATGACCCGAGTTATAGAGGTTGTATGACCCCACTCCGGTAGTGCCGAGGAAGAGATCGTACTCCGTCACACCGCCGCCGGCAGTCCAGGTGAAGGTAGCACCGGAACCCAGCACGCTACCCGGCTTGGGAGACGTGAGCGCGGCGGGAACCGGTGCTGAAGCGCCAATGGTGTATGTAGCCGAAGCCACCGCGCTGGGCGTCGAGTAGCCAGGAGCTACGGCGATGGCTTTTACCGTCTCCGAGTCAGAGACAGTAATCGAATTCACGGCTCCCTGGCTATTTGGTGGCATCGGAGTTACCGGGTATTCCTGCGTCGTACCGGTGATCGGGTAAGTTGGCGTAGATCCGTCGGTGGTGTAATAGATCGTCGCGTACGGATAAGTAGTTGTGTTAAGCGTTACCGTTTGCGCCGAGCTATACGACCCGGCCCCCGGGGTGAAGGTCGGCGGAACCACGACCGAACCCGGCACCGTAACGATAACCGGAGTGCTCGCGGTCTGGCCGTAGGCGTTTGTGGAGTAGAGCGTATATTGTTGGGTCGCCGCGGGGCTGATCGTCACACTCCCGCTGCCGGACGTAAGACGAACCGGACCAATCATGTCAATGTAATCGTAGGAGTCGCCGCTTACGTTGTAACTGAAAGTAACCGGAGATCCTGAGCTTACGCTCGGCGCCGACGCGGTGAAGCTGTTGATCACCGGTAGGGCTCCGGTAGGCGCTGTCGCAGAATCCCAGCCAGGAAATTCCGGAGTCATTTGTACAACTTCGAAGTTTGACGATGCGATACTGTTCAAATTGGTCAAATCAGTGTCGTTCCAGCGCGGATCGGTCGCCCCCTGAATATAGAAATAGCCGCCATTGTCCGCCAGGATCATCCCATACTGCTTCAGCGCGGTAAGGATGACCTGATTGGTCGCGGAGTAGCCGGAGATGTCAAAGCTGGCTTTCAATCGAATCCGCATGCCCATCACGTTCGACACACCCCAGTCGGTACCCGCGGCATGGGTGGCTGGATCCACAAAGTACCCGCCATTGGCATCGTTTTTTGTGTGTTCCATGGTAAAGCGAATGGCGTGATGGATCGCACCGGAAGCCACTTCGTCGTAGCGCACCAGCCCTGGAAAAATCGGCAGTCCGGCCGCATCCGCAGAAGTCCAGCCATAAGGGCGCGACTCATAGTTCTTCATGTCCCAGATCGTCTCGCTCGAAGCATTCCAAAGGCCGTTGCAGCGGTTCGTGTTGAACGTCTCGTAGAGCCAGCATTGTGCGCGGTCAAGCACCAGCGCGTGAGCATCGCCGTTGTAAGTATCCGGCCAGCCTGAGCAGTCGGCTGGAGCGCCTTCGATGGGAACAACATCCCCCGCAGGATACGGTGCCACAAGCACATCGCTTTCGCTCGCGTAGTCGATTACATTGATTGGCACTGAGGGGGTCTGAGTGGAGTCCACAACAATGTAGGGAATGCCACCGTCATCGACTGAGGACCCAAAATTGACATGCAGGTGTAATCCGGCAAACCCGGCCGCAGAGGTGATCGTCGCAGAATTTGGGTCAACGGTAGCCGATGCAATGTTGGTATTCCAGGCATTGGTCGATGGAAAAGGAACAAATCCATTCAGATTTCCACTGCCTGATCCAGAGACACCAAGTTGCATGCCGGAGCACGTCTGGCCGTGAACGGAAACGGCCGTGGACAGAATCGCAAACACAACGATTATTTGGGTTTGGATCTTCATCTTACCGGTGACTACCATAGGTTCTCCTCGACATCGCAGTGACTTCAGCCTTCGGTCAGACAGGCTGATATTGAGTATTAGGAGCAAACCAATTGTAAGAGTGTTTCGCAGCAGGAAGATTACTTTTAACACTTTCGTCTAAACTTTGGTTTACCAGCCGGCAATCTCCAAAAACTTGGCTTCTGCAATCTGGGAAGCCGCCATAGCAACCATCCATGTCGTCGCTTCAAAGCATTGACCGCCGTTTCATTCTCGACTGCGAGGCCAATTTACGGTGCGGTAGCTCTTGGTTGGCTTGCGGAGAACTGTGCCATGAACTGCGCGGCGTCGACGACGATTGCCGGAGAATTGCCGGCGATGTAGTAACGGACCGTGGTGCGGCGGGAAGCAGGGCGCCCAGGTCTCGAGAGCGAGATCGGGGCGCCCACGCAGAATGTGCTATTGCCGTGCAGAAACGTTGGCGGCAATTTCCGTTGTAGGCACCGTGGCCAGTACTTCGGTCTCGGCGGGCAACGCCGTGGGCAGCGGACTTTCGAGAGCCAGCTTGAGCACCTCATCCATCTGGTCCACAAAGTGCAGCTTCATGGATTTCTTGATGTTGTCCGGTAGCTCGGCTACATCCTTTTCGTTGGCGCGGGGCAGAATGGTTTCAAAGATGCCGGCCCTTAGAGCAGCGAGTAGTTTTTCTTTCAGTCCGCCGATGGCCAGCACCTTGCCGCGCAGCGTGATTTCGCCAGTCATGGCGATGTCGCGCCGGACCGGAATCTTGGCCAGCGCACTGGCCATTGCCGTGGCTATGGTGATTCCGGCCGAGGGGCCGTCCTTGGGAATCGCGCCTTCCGGCACGTGCAGGTGCAGGTCCACGTTGCGATAAAACTCGCGCGTCAACCCCAGCGCCTGCGCCTTGCCGCGGATATAGCTCAGCGCAGCCTGTGCCGACTCCTGCATCACGTCGCCCAGTTGCCCGGTGATGGTCAGCTTGCCCTTGCCATCCAGCACCTGAACCTCGGTGGTCAGAATGCTGCCGCCCACTTCGGTCCACGCCAGACCCGTCACCAGGCCGACCTCGCTCTTCTCATGCACTTCGGAGTCGCGGAACCGGGCCACCCCCAGAAACTCGTGGATGTTTTCCGCCGTAATCTCTTCCTTGTGCTTGTCGCCGCCCTTTACCACGCGGCGAGCCACCTTCCGGCACACGTTCCCGATTTCCCGTTCCAGGTTGCGCACTCCGGCTTCCCGCGTATAGTAGCGAATAATCTCCAGAATCGCGTCGTCGCTGAAGACGATATTTTTTTCGCTCAGGCCGGTCTGCTCGCGCTGCTTCTTCACCAGATATTGCCGCGCGATCTCCAGCTTTTCCTGCTCCGTGTAGCCTTGCAGGCGAAGAACCTCCATGCGGTCCTGCAAAGCGGCCGGAATGGTGTGCATCACGTTGGCTGTGGCCACAAACAGCACCTGTGACAGGTCATAGTCCACGTCCAGATAGTGGTCCTGGAAGGTGGTGTTCTGCTCCGGGTCCAGCACTTCCAGCAGAGCGGAGGCTGGGTCGCCGCGGAAGTCCGAGGCCATCTTATCCACCTCGTCCAGTAGGAAGACTGGGTTGCGGGTTCCGGCCCGCTTCATATGCTGGATGATCTGGCCGGGCAGCGCGCCGATGTAAGTACGGCGATGTCCGCGAATCTCGGCCTCGTCGCGCACCCCGCCCAGAGAGAGCCGGACGAACTTGCGTCCCGTGGCTTTGGCGATGGACATGCCCAGCGACGTTTTACCCACCCCCGGAGGCCCGGCAAAGCAGAGAATCGAGCCCTTCGGATTCTTGACCAATTGCCGCACGGCGAGAAACTCAAGAATCCGGTCCTTGATTTTCTCCAGGCCGTAATGATCTTCGTTCAGCACCTTCTCTGCGTAGTCGATGGACCGGGTTTCCTTCGAGCGCTTCTTCCACGGCACGGCCAGCAGCCAGTCGATGTAGTTGCGGCTCACGGTCGATTCGGCTGACATGGGCGGCATCGCTTCCAGCTTCTTCAGTTCCTGAATGGCCTTGTCCAGCACTTCCTTGGGCATGCCGGCGGCTTCAATCTTCTTGCGCAGTTCGTCGAACTCGCTCTTTTCGCCGCGGCCCAGTTCCTTCTGGATGGCCTTGATCTTTTCGTTCAGGTAATACTCTTTTTGTGCCCGTTCCATCTGCCGCTTCACGCGCGACTGAATGTTGCGGTCCAGATCCAGTTTCTCAATCTCGATATCCAGCACATCCGCGATGCGCGCAAGCCGCGCCGCCGGGTCGAAGATGGCCAGCAGTTCCTGCTTTTCTTCAATGCCCAACTGCAAATTCGCGGCGATGGTGTCGCTCAGCTTGGCCGGTTCGTCCATGCGCACCGTGGCGATGATGGTCTCGTAGTTCAGCGACTGTTGCAGTTTCACATACTGCTCAAACAGGCCGGTTACGCGCGTCATCAGTTGTTCCACGGCCGGAGTCATCTCAAATTGCGTCTTGCCGGTGCGCACCGTAGCCACAAAGAAGCCGTCGCGATCGTTCACCTCGGTCGATTTGGCGCGCTCCACGCCCTCCACCAGCACCTTGATATTGCCGTCGGGCATCTTCACGCTTTGCACGATGTTGCAGATCGAGCCAACCTGGTAAATCTCCTTGGCCTTGGGCTCGTCGATCGAGGCGTCGTGCTGCGTGGCAAGAAAAATCTTGCGGTCGCCGTTCAGTGCCTCTTCCAGGGCACGCACGCTGGACTCGCGACCCACCACGAAGGGCGTCATCATGTAAGGAAAAATCACCATGTCCCGGATGGGCATCATGGGCAGTTTGCGCGCTTCGGTTTTTTCGCGGGATGCAGTCATAGGGTCCTCATGTATATTGGACGCGCGAAGACAGCTCCGGCTGCGGGGCTGGTTGAACGGCTCCTGTTGAAATTGTACAGCGGAACGGCTTGTGGCGAGGTGCTGAGGCTGAGGCGGCCCAGGTCTCAATGCTGCGGCAGACACCTGGGCCTAAGGGTTGGTTACCGGTTGCAAGCTGGCTCTTTTTCGCGGCGCGAAGCCGACAAGCCAGTCTTGGTTACTCGCGCTCAAGAACGATGAGATCGATGGTGTCGGTGGGGAGCGGATGGGATAACTTCAGGCTGTCGCCGCTCAAGGATTTTTCCTCAACCAGTTCCAGGTTCTGAGTCTTGCTGATCCGGTAACGCTTCAGGTGGAACGCGGATTTGTCCCAGGGCAGGTTGTTGATCGCAAGACGGTAGCCTGCGTTGTCGCGATAGACGATGCCTGTGCGTGGCGCAAGAAACTTGTCTTTCGGTGCGTCGGGCGCCGGCGGTGGAGTATTGAGTACACCCGCAGGCACCGGCGTTTCCTTCTCTCTGAAACCTGCGGGAATGGCGTAATTGCTTATAAAAACCTGAATAATCTTGCCATTTGCAGAGCGGCCCGCAAGTGCGGCCAGACCAAAAGTGTCAGCACCCGCAACCGCGAACCGCTGCGGTGTGTCCAACATCCTTCCCATGGCCTTGAAGGTGTAGGCAGGCTTGAAATACTGCCCTTGCAAGTCGAAAAGTCCCATCCAGGCCGCATCGCCGCGATAAAACATCGCGTGATCCAGCGGAGCGTCCTGCAGATAGCTGAGAACTGCGCCAATGAAGGCCGCGTTATGTGTGCCTTGCAGCTCGTCTTTTTCCTTGTCGGTAAAGTCGGCGCTCAAGTTCCATTCCGAGAGAATACTCTCCGCTTTGGGAAATCCATGTGTATCGAGGACACCGCGAATCTCCCGCGCCAGCCGAACGGCATCATAGGGATCGGCGCTCGAGTTGGCGTAGGTATGCCAGGAGTAAAAATCGAGCGGCAGTTTGTGCGCAGCGCAGTAGTCGATGAAACCCTCGCGGTAAGCCCCATTGTCTGAAGGGTTCGCAATGGCATCGCCGCCCACTTTAAGCGTCGGATCGACAGACTTCAAGGCCAGTGCCGTCTTTTCGTAAAGAGAGTAGAACTGCTGCGGAGTGCCAGTCCAGAATATCTCCCCCGGCTCATTCCAGAACTCCCAGTAGCGAACCTTATAGTGGAATCCATTGGCCCAGCCCTGGTTGTAATGCATGGCGATGTGTTTTACCACGCTGGCAAATTTGTCGAAATCGGCCGGCGGGTTGACGTTGGCGCCCCAACTGCGGCCGATGCGGTAATAGACTTCTGCGCCGCTCCTGTGAATGGCCGCCAGCATTGTATCGGTCGCGCCAAAGTTGTAGCTTTCGGGCTTTTCCGGATCTGCATTTTCGTCGGGAAAGATGACAGAAGCGTTGCCCGCCTTTACCACGCCGGCGCGCTGGGCTGAGTCGGGAATCAGCCAGGTCAATGGGCCATTTTTGTAATCGAACTTGGCATCCACATCGGTGGGGCCCATCACATCGTGGGTGCGAACCTGACTGACGCGCAGCTCTTTGTATTGTTGCACCAGGCCGGGAAGCCCGGTCATTACCGGCGCAGGCATACCGTTCATGCCTTGAAACGAATGGATCTCGCCGATTACTTTGCCGGCGTCCACTTGCAAGGAGCGGAAACCGTTAGTTGCCGGAACTTGCGCCGATGCCGCGGAGCAAGAAATCAAGAGCAGGAGAAAAAAACGTGACAAACCTTTCATGCGTGAGACTCCTCCGCGGTGCGGGCAACGCGAAACGCGATCGCGCAACCTCAGCATGGAAGTCTAAAGCATTTCTCCTTTTGTTGTATGCAGGGGTCGTAGCAGCCGGGTGGCAATTTCATGAAGAAATTGCCGCTCCGCACACAGTAGCAACGGCTAAATCCAAAGGAAAATGCGGTAGCATGAGGCTGTATAGGCGCTCACTTGCCGTGTGAGTGCTAACCTGCCTTTTCCAGCAGGCACAGTGACAGATCGCGCCGCTCTACCATATCGCTGGTGATTTCCAGGTCGCGGACTCTCTTGTTGTTGGGCAGGTTGTACATCAGATCCAACATCAGCTCTTCGAGGATCATGCGCAGTCCGCGCGCGCCAACCTTGCGTGCCATGGCCTCGCGGGCCACGGCGCAGGTGGCCTCCTGCGTAAAGTGCAGGCGTACATTCTCATACTCGAACAAGCGCTGGTACTGCTTGAGGATGGCGTTGCGGGGCTTGGTCAGAATCTCGATCAGCGCGGCTTCGTCCAGCTCGTCCAGGATGCCCATCACCGGCAAGCGTCCCACAAACTCGGGAATTAACCCATACTTGATCAGGTCCTGCGGCTCGGTCTTGCGCAGCAACTCGGTGTCGCGATGCGAACGGGCAGAGGCTTCGGCTTCGGTCTCTGTGGCCTTGAAGCCCAGCGCCTTCTTGCCCACGCGGCGTCCCACCACGCGCTCCAGTCCCACAAACGCTCCACCGCAGATGAAGAGAATGTTGGTCGTATCCACGGCGGTGAACTCCTGGTGCGGGTGCTTGCGTCCGCCCTGCGGCGGCACATTGGCCACCGTGCCCTCCAGAATCTTCAGCAGTGCCTGTTGAACGCCCTCGCCGGAAACATCGCGCGTAATGGAAGGGTTCTCGTCTTTGCGACCGATTTTGTCGATCTCGTCGATATAAATGATGCCTTGCTGGGCGCGGGTCACGTCGCCGTCAGCCGCCTGCAGCAGCTTGAGGATGATGTTCTCAACGTCCTCGCCTACGTAGCCGGCTTCGGTCAGCGTGGTCGCGTCAACGATCGCGAAGGGAACATCGAGCATCTTGGCCAGCGTATGCGCCAGCAGCGTCTTGCCTGATCCGGTCGGCCCGATCAGCAGAATGTTGCTCTTTGCCAACTCAACTTCATTGTTGCGCACGCGGTTCATCTGGATGCGCTTGTAGTGGTTGTAGACCGCCACGGCGAGCTTCTTCTTGGTCTGGTCCTGGCCGATCACGTAGTCGTCCAGAAAGCTCTTCACCTCCTGCGGCTTGGGCAGGTGGCCGGCGGTGGTCGCGGGGCTGGTTTCGCCCCGGTCGTCCTCCAGAATCGAGTTGCAGACGGCCACGCACTCGTCGCAGATATACGCGCGAGGGTAGTCGCTGGGCGACGAGATCAGCTTGCCCACGGCGTCCTGCGATTTGTGGCAGAACGAGCAGCGCAGTGCTTCTTCGGGTCCCGTGCGCGTTTTCATGTTCCTGCTCCCTTTGGACGAGCTTGTTCAGTTTCCCCAAACGCGAACCGGCCGGCTTACTTCACTTTGAAGTGGGTGGCCGGTCGATAATTTCGTCAACGATGCCGTATTCCTTGGCCTGCTGCGAGTTCATGATGAAGTCCCGCTCCACGTCCCGTTCGATGCGGTCCAGCGGCTGCCCCGTATGCTTGGCCATCAGATTGTTGGTGATCTCGCGGATGCGCAGAATCTCTCGCGCATGAATGTCGATGTCCGTGGCCTGACCGCTCAGCCCGCCCATTGACGGCTGATGGATGAGAATCCTCGAGTTGGGCAGCGCGAACCGCTTGCCTTTGGTGCCCGCCAGCAGCAGAAACGCGCCCATGCTGGCCGCCTGGCCAATGCAGTAGGTCACCACGTTGTTCTTGATGAACTGCATGGTGTCGTAGATGGCCAGGCCCGCGGTGATCGAGCCGCCGGGCGAGTTAATGTACAGTTGAACGTCCTTCTCCGGATCCTCGCCGGAGAGGAACAGCAGTTGCGCCACAATCAGGTTGGCCACCTGGTCGTCGATGGGCGTGCCAAGAAAGATGATGTTATCGCGAAGCAGACGGGAGTAAATGTCGTAGGCGCGCTCGCCTCGACTCGTCTGCTCAACCACCATGGGAACCAATGCCATTGAGTGTTCTTCCCGCTCTTCCGTTAGGGCTTCTTGCCCTGGTTCTCTTGTGTCCGCGCGATCCGGTGGTGCCTGGACCGCGTGGCGCCTTCTGTCCCGTTGCCGCCCCTACGCGGGCAGCCGTTCATACAGCAAACTCGCGGTTTTCTCGCGCCGCAGCTGTTCCCGGATTCTAGCCAGCCCGCCGTCCTCAGTCAAACGCGCTCGCAATGCCTCTACCGGCTCCCCGGACTGAAGAGCGGCTAACTGCACCTCGCGGTCCAGTTCCTCGTCACTAACCGTAATGTTTTCCTCATGGGCGATGCGGTCCAGCAGAATGAAGGTTTTCACCTCGGCAATGGCGCTCGGCCGCTGCGCCGCGCGCAGCCGCGCAAAGTCCAGCTTGCGCATCTGCTCGGTATCCATCCCCTGTGCCGCCAGGGCGCGCAATCCGCGCTCCAGCCGCGTGTCAATCTGCTCCTGCACCAGCGACTCCGGAACCGGGAACGGGTACTTCTCGGTCAGTGCAGCAAACAACCGGTCCTTGGTCTCGCCTTCCACGCTGCGTCGCTTGCGGTTGCTCATGTGCTCGCGGACGCGGGCTTCCAGGTCCACAAAGCTCTCATAGTTGCCCAGTTCCTTGGCAAAGTCGTCGTCCAACTCCGGCAGGGTGCGCTTCTTGATGGCCTTCACTTCCAAGTCGTAGGCCACCGTCTTGCCGGCCAGCTTGGCATCGCCGTAATCGGCGGGATAGATGACCTCGGCTTTCAACTCCTGCCCAGGCTTTGCGCCGCGCAGAACCGTGGTAAATGCCTCCACCGTATCCTTGCCACCGACCTCCACCAGCGTTTCATCCCCTGCGACCGGGGCTGCGTCGGCCTCGCCTTCAATCTGGCCTTTGTAGCTGATCTGCGCCCAATCGCCGTCCACCAACGCGCGTTCTTCTTCAACCGGCTCGATTACGGCGCGCGACTCGCGCAGTTCCGCCATCTCAAGCCGGAACTCTTCCTCAGTAATCTCCACAGCCGGCTTTTCCACCGTCACGCTCTGGTAGCCGTCGATGGAGAATGCCGGCACAAACTCAAATACCGCCTTCACGTGCAGTGGCGCGCCGTCTTCGACAGTCAACTCGGTCACCTGCGGCTGTCCCACGGGGGCCACGCCCAGGTCATGCACTGCCTTGTTGAACCGCTCAGGCAGCAGGCCGTCAATTACGTCCTTGCGAATCTCGGTGGCAAAACGCCGCTTGATCACCGTCTCCGGCACCTTGCCGGCCCGGAATCCGGGGATTTTTGCATATTTCCTGTAGTTGCGGATCACATTGCCATAGGCCTTCGAGACCTCTTCGGCGGGAATGTCCAGCACCAGTTCGCGCGTGCAGTCCGGGTTGAGCACCGGGCCTTGTGGATGCTCATGGCTGTGCTCATGATCGTGGTCATGGCCGTGATCGTGGCCTTCGTGCCCGTTGTCGGGAATGCCCTCCTGCGTGGCCGCGGCCGCGTCAGGTTGGGGCGTGTTTTCGAGGGTGTCGGTAGAACTCAACGTTTTGCCTTCCAGGCGCACTACGCGCCGAACAAACCACTACTACAGACTGTCACTTCTGACAGCAAATCCGGTTGCCACTTTAGGGGGATTTCCGGCTACAAGCTGCTTAGTCCAGACCGAAATCCACCTATTCCGTATACAAAGTGCTGCTCTTTACTCCTGCTTAAGGCCAAACCAGCACCGCGTGGCCGGGGAATCCCTCATCTCATGTTAAGAGGGTTTGCCAGAAGGGTCAAACCACCAGGCAAGCTGTTTTCAGCGGAGGGACCCGGAAAGGAACCGTTTGCAACATCAAGCGCATAATGTGTGGATTGAAGTTTCACCTCTCGGAATGGATGGCGAAGTCCCAAATCCACTCCTGAGATAGGGGGATGGAGCGAAATGATGCGGAACGATGACCGCGAAATGGTCTATTGGGGCGGAAATACCGTCCCGGTGCAAGATGAGTCGCAGGGAATGACAGGACGGACGCGGACAGGCGTCGGTCCCGGCTTTGCCAGGGCCGTGGCACGGCTTTTCCGTGTATCCATGGTGCTGCCGCTGCTAATGCTACCCGCAATCCGCCTTTATGCTGACAATCCGGTTCCAGTTGTGTTTACCCAGTCCGCGTCAAGCGTCGCGGTCTTCGATTTCATCGAAGTTTCCGCCAAGGTTGCGGCGCCTGTGGTGCAAAATCCCTTCACGGATGCGTCGATTTCAGGAGATTTTGAACAGACGGGTTCCGCGGAACGAGTCGCCGTGGAGGGATTCTGCGATTCGGCCGATGGCAGCGTCTACCGGATTCGCTTCATGCCGTCGATTGGTGGCACGTACACATTTCACATAACCTTCAAGGCTGGCGCCGTCACCCAGACCTACTCCGGCACGTTCACGGCTCAAGACGAGCACCGGCGCGGCCCGCTCCGGATCGACCCCGCCTATCCCTGGCATTTCATCTGGGAAGGAACGGGCGAGCATTACTTCTTTAACGGAACGACCGCATATTGGCTGATGGGTTGGCGCAATGAGCGGACCATTCAATACAGCATCGACCGCCTTGCCAGATTGAAGGTAAACCGCATGCGTGTGGCTCTTGCCGGACGAACCTATCTCTATTATGGCGAACCCGTGATGAGTGAAGAGAAATGGACGGTCTTTCTAACCCCGTGGCCATCGCAGGCGCCCGAGGACGTCTATCACCCGGGGTTTGATTATGCGCGCTTCAACGTACCCTACTGGCAGAAGTTCGACCGCATGCTTCGCTATGCCAGGGAGCGCGGCGTGGTGATCTCGGTGGTTCTCGACATGGGAGATGGCCGCGTCCATACGGTGGCAGGCAGCGAAGATGAACATCGCTACATCCGCTACGCGGTCGCGCGCCTGGCCGGTTTCTCCAACATTACCTGGGACCTTGGTGACGACCTCGACGGTTTCCGTGATGAAAAATGGACCCACGAGACCGGCATGATGATCGTGCAATTGGATCCGTATCATCACCTGGCCACCAGCCATCCAGCGAAAACAATGGCTCATCAAGACCGCGCATCGAGCTGGTTTGGTTTCACCTCCTATCAGGAATGGTCCCGTAAGCAGCATGACGTGATGCTTGAGTCCCGTAAGTTGCAGGAACAGGCGGGGCGAATCATTCCGCAGACCAATGAAGAGTATGGCTACGAGGATCATTATCCCGGCTGGGCCGCCGCCGGTTCCGAGTCGGCCGATGTGCTGCGCAGAACGGCATGGGATATCTACATGGCCGGCGGATACCAGACTGCGGGAGAAAGCACTCGCCGCGGAACCAACATCTGGCCGGATACGGGTGGGGGCTGGATGAACGGCCGCGGCGACGATACCCAGACCATGTTCCTGGGCTACGGCCATATTGTGGATTTCTTCACCAGCTTTGAGTGGTGGAAGACGAATCCTCACGATGAGCTTGTGGATAATGGAAACTATTGTCTTGCCGATCCCGGCAATCTCTACGCGGTTTACCTCCCGCACTTTGCAAAAGTGACTGTCCGGCTGGCGCCTGGGACATACCGCGCAGAATGGTTCAACCCGAATAGCGGAGAGAAGATCCCCCTGGAGGAGGATGTGAAAGGTCCATCCTGGACCTCGCCGGATCCTCCTGACGACAACAATTGGCGCAGTGCCGACGACTGGGCGCTCCTGCTGCGAAAAGAATAACGCTGATGGAATCCAGGCGGGAGGATCGTTGCGGCACTGCCCGGAGAGCACCGCGTAAGGCGCATTAGTGCTCGTCGTCCCGCGGTTTGCGCACGTAAGGCAGGAACCGCGGGTGGGCCGCGCCGCAATGAGAGTAGTGCTCACGGGCCTCGTTCAGGCTGAGGGTGCCGTTCACCGTCAGGCGAACATCGGCTGCGTCGTCGTCTTCCTGCCCGTCGTCCTCCCACCAGCAAACCGGGCACAACCCCATGGCGTCCGGCGCCTCCAGCGTCTTATACCCGCAGCACGGACAGCGAAATCGAGTTCGCACCAAAGTCTCCACGGGTAGTCTGACGAGAATCGGGGTGGCCGGGTTTACGCCGAGGAAAACCTGTGCTCTTCACAGGAGTAGAATTTCGCCCCAGGAGGCAGAGACTTTATATGCCGCGTCTGAGTGCTTGTTTTGTTTTACCATTGAGGAGCATATTACTGATTGCATTGATGATAACCGTGCCGGTCGCTGTCGGGTTGGCTCAAACTTCGCAAACCACGCCGGCCCCGGTGCGGGTGGCCATTGTGGGGCTTGTGCACAACCACGTGGCCGGGTTTTTGGCGCAGTTGCCAAAGCACCACGACGTGGAACTGGTGGGCATTGAGGAACCGGACATGGCTCTGGCTCTTCAATATGAAAGGAAGTACTCCCTCCCTCACAACCTGTTCTTTACCCGGACAGAGGCCATGATCGAAGCGCGCCATCCGCAGGCGCTGCTGGTATATACCTCGATAGCCGACCATCGCAAGGTCATCGAGATCGGGGCCCGCTATGGCATTGCGGTGATGGTGGAGAAGCCGCTGACCATCTCGCTCGACGACGCGCTGGCTATCCGCCGGTTGTCACGCGAACACCACATCCCCGTGCTCGTGAACTATGAGACCACGTGGTACTCGAGCAATGCCGCTGCCTATGACGAAGTGGAACAAGGCCGTCTGGGCGCGATTCGGCGGGTGGTTGTTCACGACGGCCACCAGGGACCCAAGGAGATCGGGGTTACGCCGGAATTCCTGAGTTGGCTCACCGATCCTGCCGGGAATGGCGCCGGCGCCCTGTACGACTTTGGCTGCTATGGCGTGGACCTGATGACCTGGCTGATGCACGGCGAAACACCGCTCTCGGTGACTGCGGTGGTCAATCATGACAAGCCCGAGGTATATCCCAAAGTCGATGATGACGCCACCATCGTACTGGCCTATCCCCATGCGCAGGCGGTGATTCAACCCTCGTGGAACTGGCCCTTCAGTCGCAAGGACATGGAGGTCTACGGCGCAACCGGCTACGCCATTACCGTAGGTTCGGATCGCCTGCGCCTGCGCCATGAGCACGACGCGGAAGAGCAACTTACGACTCCCGCCCCGCTCACTCCGCCGCAATCTGACTCGCTGAGTTATCTGACTGCCGTGCTGCGCGGCCAGTTGGAACCCAAAGGCGACCTCACCTCGCTCGACACGAATATTGTGGTCATGCAGATTCTGGACGCGGCAAGGGAGTCAGCACGGACCGGTAAAACCGTCCGCCTGACAAAACTGGAGAAATAAGGCTGAACGGGTTGAGGAAACAGGGGATTTTAAAAGGGCGCGACTGCTTCCAAGGCCGGATGCCCGGTGCCCCAGGTCTCGTTCTTGAGATTTGGGGCACCGGGCACGATGGATAAGACTACGGCACGAACACATGCACCCGCACGTGCCATTTGGTGCTTTGCCCGGGCTTCAGCGTAACCATTCCCGTATCGGTCTTTCCCCACTCCTTGCCGAACGGGTCGACGAGGTTGTACTGGTGCTCCACGGCCACAAAGTTCTTCGTTGGCGGCGCGTAGGCTTGAATGGTCTTGATCTGCGGCGAAAGGCCGATGATGTCCACGCCGTAGTGAGCGGCCGGGTCAATCACCTGCACCGTCGCTTCGTGATTCACCCACTCGATATGGTTCCAGTTCCCATCGAAGAAGCTATCTCCCAGCGCCGTTCCACCGGCTGCGCGAAGATCGAACTTGGTTCCCTCCACGGGTAGAATCCTGCCCGTCGGAAACACGTTATCGAGGTTGTCCACTTCGGCCACCTGTGAGGCGGGAACGCGTAATCTGACCTGGGTCCGGTCGCCGGAGGGCAGATTGAAGTAGGGGTGCCAGGCAATGGAAATCGGCGTATCCTCGCTGCCCACGTTGCGAGCCACGATGCTGGCGTCCACGGCCTCGGCGGTCAACGTGATGGTAATGTCCAGGTCGGTTTTTGAAGGCCAGTGGCCGCCGAAATCCCCGGCATGGATCACGCCCGTGACCTCTTCCCCGCCGGGAATTTTCTTCACGTGGATGTCGTCAGTCTTGGCCTTCAGAATAAGCCCGTGAATCGCGTGGCGCTCGGCGCCGGGAAGTGTGCCGACATTGTTGGCCGGCAAGTTGAGCGTATGGCCCTCCCACGCAGCGGTGATGGTTTTGCCGTCGGCCGAAAGTTTGCCGCGGATCCGGTTGGGATAGGGAACCAGAAACGCGGCGCCCAGCCGGAAACTCAGATCCCCGTTTTCATCGTCGTCCACATCGAGCATCTTTTTCGCGCCGGCCAGATCCGGTGAGGCCAGCACATCCACGTTGCCCTTGCCGGGGAAGTTGGCGGTGATCTGCAAAACTTCCATGCCGCGGCCGGGCAACACGGTGACGCTCGTGAACTCCGGTTTGGTGGTGCTGGTCGCTGAGCGGGTGAGCGTGACGATCTTCTGTCCGCCGATCTCGGTGACAGCCTGTGCCAGGCCGTGCGGAAGAAGCGAGCCCGCCATCAAAGCCGGCAAGGCAACAGGGAACATGGCAAGTGCGTGATCCAATATTTTCATCTCAAACCATCCCTCGGGGTGCATTCGGATTTTCCGGAACCGGCTCCCTGACGGGGTCGATTTGAGCGTCGTCTGAAAGCGTATTCCGGGAGCGGTGTCATTCTACGCCAACCCGGCCCTAGCAGGCTCTCTCAGCTTTGGCGACGAAGCGGGCGCGCTTTCGGAATCGCTGGGAAATCCCGCTCGTAGCCTCGCAATCATGACGTGAGGAGATCTGCGAAGAGGCAAAAACATAACATCAAGCCCCACGCCACGCAAGGTGAGCGCGGCGTGAGGCCTTCGGGTTCGTCACTGTTCGGTGTAGGTGTAGTCGGTATACTGCCAAGCCTGATCGATATACGACCAAAGCCGTGCGTAGACGGTTGCCCCGCTCTCCGGCAGGCCGCTCACGGAAACGGAAGTGGCCGCGATATGGCCTGAGTTATAGAGGTTGTACGAGCCCACTCCGGTGGTGCCGAGGAAGAGGTCGTACTGCGTGACACCTGTGCCGGGCGTCCACGCGAAGGCTACGGGTGATCCAGACGGCAGAACGCCGCCCGGTGCGGGCGTGGTGAGCACCGCCTGTGCGGGCGTGCCCGATGCGGTGTAGGTATAGTCGGCATAATGCCAGGTTCCGCTGAGGTACCACCAGAACCGTGCGTAAATGGTTCCTCCACTCGCTGGCAGGCTGGATACGGAAACGGAAGTGGCCGCGGTATGGCCTGAGTTATAGACGTTATACGAGCCCAACCCGGTGGTGCCGAGGAAGAGGTCAAACTGCGTGGCCCCGCCGGGCGTCCACGAGAAGGTTGCGCTGGTGCCGGTGAGCACGGTGCCGGGTGCGGGACTGCTGAGAGCCGCGGGAACCGGCGTTCCCGATTCGATGTAAGTGTAGTCAATATACTGCCAGGCTCCGCCGAGATACGACCAGAGCCGTGCGTAGATCGTCACCCCGTTTTCCGGCAGGCTTGACACGGTGGCGGAAGTGGCCGTGATATGACCCGCGTCATAAATGTCGTACGAGCCTACGCCTGTGGTGCCGAGGAAGAGATCGTACTGCGTGGCGCCGGTGCCGGGTGTCCACGTAAAGGTCGCGCTGGGACCCAGCACGGTGCCCGGCGTGGGAGACGTGAGCACCGAGGGTCCTGATGCGGTGTAAGTGTAGTCGGTATACAGCCACACTCCGCTGATGCACGACCAAAGCCGTGCGTAGACGGTTCCTGCATTCGTTGGCAGGCCGGTCGCGGCGGCGCTGGTGGTCGTGATATGACCTGAGTTAAAGAGGTTGCTCGAGCCCAACCCGGTGGTGCCCAGGTACAGCGCGTACTGCGTCGGACCGGTGCCGGTCGTCCACGTAAAGGTTGCGCTTGTGCCAGCAAGCTGGCTGCCCGGCGCGGGGGTTGAGAGCACCGCCTGCGCGGGTGTTCCCGATTCGGTGTAGGTGTAGTCGGTATACTGCCAGGTTCCGCTGAGGTAGGACCAGAGCCGTGCGTAGATCGTCACCCCATTCGTCGGCAGGCTGGGTACCGTGGCGCTAGTGGTGGTGATATGGCCCGAGCTGTAGATGTCGCTCGATCCCCCTCCGTTGGTACCCAGATAGAGGGCATACTGCGTGACAGCGATGCCTGCCGTCCACGTAAATGTGGTGCTCGATCCGGTAAGTACGGTTCCCGGTGCGGGCATGGAGAGCACCGCCTTTGTAGGTGTGCCATATGCGGTATAAGTGTAGTCAGTGTACAGCCAGACTGTGTTGATGCATGACCAGAGCCGGGCGTAGATTGTCTCAGCATTTGCGGGCAGGCCGGTTACCGCGGCGGAAGTGGCCGTGATATGCCCTGAGTTATAGATGTCGCTCGACCCCGCTCCGGTTGAGCCAAGGTAGAGTGCATACTGCGTTGGACCGCCGCCGGTCGTCCATGTAAAGGTAACGCTGGTACCGGAAAGCTGGCCGCCCGGCGAGGGGGTCGAGAGTACCGCCTGCGCGGGCGTGCCTGATTCGGTGAAGGTGTAGTCGGTATACTGCCAGGTTCCGTTGAGGTAGGACCAGAGTCGTGCGTAGATCATCACCCCGTTGGTTGGCACGTTGGTCAAGGCGGCGGAAGTGGCCGCGATATGCCCCGAGTTATAGATGTTGCTCGATCCTGCTCCGTTGGTCCCGAGAAAAAGGTTGTACTGCGTGACACCGGTGCCGGATGACCACGTGAAGGTCACGCTTGAACCTGTCAGCACACTTCCTGATGCGGGATAGGTGAGCGCCGCTGCCTGGTCTACGGTCAGTGTCACGTTCGCTTGCGCCGTCAAATTCACCGATGAGTTCAGAGCGAGAGTCGCGGTCAATATCTCGCTCGATGTGCCAGAGGGCACGAGCAGATTGTTGAAGGCGGCCAACCCCGACGAGAGACTTGCCGACGTTGTTCCGCTCAACGGCACGGGGCTGCCGGAGATTGACACTGTGCCTGTGGCTGCCGTGAAGAGCGCGCCGCTTTCAGTCAACTGTACCACCGGCTCGGGCGATATCACCTGGCCTGCGGTCGTGCTCGATGGGGGCTCGGTAGAGAAGGCCAGCGCGTAGTTAGTCTGCACCGCGCCGGCATCCACGCAGGGGGTTGAGCTGTAGGTGGTGGTGCGCGGGAAGCCGCGCTGGTCGGCGGTCATGCCGGCTGCGTTGGCGGTTGTTCCCGCGCAGAGGGC
>Ga0181520_10006525_pt1 | contig 17782 bp, 9 predicted proteins | sample PEATcosm2014_Bin_29_FD_132451 | JGI IMG/M metagenome (GOLD analysis project Ga0181520, IMG submission 132451) | Peatland microbial communities from MTU Mesocosm Facility, Houghton, MI, USA - PEATcosm2014_Bin02_30_metaG | ecosystem: Environmental > Terrestrial > Soil > Wetlands > Peat | place... | reverse complement strand
GTCGCGCCGGCCAATCAGGACATCCCCAGCTTTGAATTTGAAGGCGGCAAAACGGTGAACGCGGAGAGCGACCCCGTGCAGCTCTACAAAGGCTATTTGGAATACATATTGCGGTCCAAGTGGAACAAGCCCGACAACATGGAAGACGACAGTTATGTGGCCGAAGTGCAGGTCAGCGTGGACAAGGCGGGCAACCTGGGCGGCATGGTCTGGCAGAAGGGCAGTGGCAACGACAAGTGGGACCAGAGCGTCAAAGAGGTGTTCAAAGTGGTGCAAAGCATTGACCGCCGGCCACCCACGAATTTTCCGTCCCAGGTGACCGTCCGTTTTGACGTGCAGGAAGAAACCGAACCGGTGATGACCCAATGAGCCTTAAAAAAACCACCAAGCGCGGTCATGGCACCATGACCGAACTGAACATCACGCCCTTGCTGGACCTGGTGTTCGTGCTGCTGGTCATTTTCATCATCACCACGCCGCAATTGGTGAACAATCTGGAGATGACCCTGCCGTCGGGCAAGCCGCCGCCGCCGAACAAGGAGAAGCCCAAGATCACGCGGATCGAGGTGAGCGCGAACAGCCAGATCACGCTGAATGGACAAGTGGTGACGGTGGCGCAGTTGAAGGAGCGGCTGGCCGCGCTGAAGGCGGACAATCCGGATCTGCCGGTGGTGGTCAAGGGCTCGGACGAAGTAGAATATCAGGGCATGGTGGCCGTGCTGGATACCCTCCAGACGCTCGACATCACCAAAGTCGGCCTGGCCACCCAATAAGTTCCCAAGGTAAAAACGGCGCCTGCCGGTCAACGTCAGCGCGCTCGCGCGGATTTTTACGCCGGCTCCGGTCACGAGGTTTTTTTTGCGCCCGTGGATGCCTTTCAGTTTTGCCTTCAGTTTTGCGGTGACTATTTTAAGAATTCCAGCAAAATTATCCAACCGATGAAAACGCGCACTTTATTTGCTTTGCTGTTGCTCAATGCCTTAGGCGCTTCGGGTGCTGAGGTTCCGTTGTTTACCCTGGCCAAGCCGATGCAGGGCACCGCCTCGCGCGACGGATTTTCGCATGGGAATACCTACCCGACCATTGCGCTGCCTTTTCCCATGAATACTTGGGGACCCTATACCGAGCCGCAGGACAACTCTTTTTTTTATCAGTACCAGCACCACCGGATTTATGGCATCCGGCAATCGCACGAGCCCAGCGTATGGATTCGGGAACATGCCGCGTTTTCGCTGATGCCGGTTTCTGGCAGGCTGGTGGTCACGGAAAACGACCGGGTTTCGGCGTTCCAGCATGAGACTGAAATTGCGCAGCCGGGTTATTACAAGGTGCATCTGGACACCTGGAACGCAACGGCCGAGGTGACGCCAACGGAACGCGCCGCGCGGTTCCGGTTCACCTTTGAACAGCCGGCCGATGCCTACATTGTGCTGGATGTCTTCAAAAGCCAAAAGCCGGTTTACGTGGAAGTGATTCCTTCGGAAAACAAAATAGTCGGGGTGGCGCGCGACAACAGCGGCGCGGTGCCGGATAATTATGGAAATTATTTTACAATCGTTTTCGACCGGCCCTTTACCACGAACGGAGTCTGGTCTGACGACGCGATTCAAGCGGGCGCAACCCGGCTGGACGGCCAGCATGTGGGCGCGTATCTAAAATTTGACACGCGCACCAACCCGGTTGTGGAATGCAAGGTCGCCTCCTCCTTCATCAGCCTGGAACAGGCCGGGCGCAACCTGCAACGGGAAATTGGGAACGCGGATTTTGACACGATCCGGCATCGCGCTGAGGACGCGTGGAACGCGGCCCTGGGCCGGGTCATCGTCAAAGGGGGTTCGGAAGAACAGCAGCGGACGTTCTACAGCGCGTTGTACCGGAGCATTTTGTTCCCGCACCGGATCTACGAATTTGATGCCACCAACCAGCCGGTTTATGCCAGCCCCAATGACGGCAAAATACACCCGGGAGTCATGTACACGGATTCGGGCTACTGGGACACGTTCCGCGCCGCGCATCCGCTGTATAATTTGCTGTATCCTGAAATCAGCGCGGAGATATTACAGGGAGTGATCAACACCTACAATGAAAGCGGCTTTCTGCCCGCCTGGCCCAGTCCCGGCAACCGGCAGGCGATGATCGGCAATCACGCCTTTTCGCTGCTGGCGGATGGCTGGACAAAGGGGGTGACCAATTTTGATTTGCAGACGGCGGTGGCGGCGATGGTTCACGACGCGCATCATGGCGGATTTTTTGGCATGGGGCGCAGTGATTCGGATTATTACGACAAGCTGGGCTACATCCCTTACACGAATGTGCTCGCTGGCACCGCCCGGACCCTGGAATATGCGTATGATGACTTCTGCGCGGCCACCCTGGCCCGTGCGGCCGGCCGGCCGGTGGACGAAGCGGCGTTTTTAAAAAGCGCCATGAATTATACGAACGTCTTTGACTCCGCGACCGGGATGATGCGCGGCCGGAAAGAAGACGGTTCCTGGTATGAACCGTTTGATCCCATCGAGTGGGGCGGCCCCTTCATCGAGGGGAATTCCTGGCAGTGGACCTGGAGCGTCATGCAGGACATTCCGGGCCTGGTGCAATTGATGGGCGGCGACGCGGCCTTTGCCAGCAAACTCGATGCGATGTTCAACGCGGGCGCCGCCGTCAAGGTTGGCACTTACCACACCATGATTCACGAGATGAACGAGATGGTCGCCCAAAATTTTGGGCAATATGCGCACGGCAACGAACCCGTTCACCATGTGATCTATCTGTATGACTATGCCGGCCAGCCCTGGAAGACGCAGGTGCGCATCCGGGAGGTCATGGAGGAGCTTTACCAGTCCACTCCCGACGGTTTGTCGGGCGATGAAGACACCGGGCAGATGTCCGCCTGGTATGTATTGAGCGCTTTGGGAATCTATCCGGCCTGCCCCGGCGATCCGGTTTACCTGATTGGCAGCCCGGTGTTTGACCAGGCAACTATCAAGCTTCGCAACGGAAAAACCTTCACCATCACGGCGCAAGACAACGGCCCGCAGGAATATTACATTGACGGCGCAAAATTAAACGGAGAACCGTTTAATAAAGTTTTCATCACGCATGACCAAATCCTTAACGGAGGCGGGCTGTGGTTTCAAATGGCATCATTCCCCAATTATCAATGGGCGGTGGGGCCTGAAAGCCGGCCGCCTTCGCCGCTGGCCAGTTTTAAGTAAATATTCAGGTCGGGAGCGGCGCCACCCCAAACCTTTAACAGAGTCCGGAGCACCTGATCGCAATTGATTGCCAGTTGCCATCGGATTGAACCCCGCTTTACGCTTCCAGCTTTACAGCACTTTTGAATAAACGTGACGGGGGGGTAATTCACGGCCATCCATCCGCATGGCCAGGTTCGCCGTTTCGCGATGCTCGGTCGCCCCGCCCCGGAATTGAAGCTGGCTAAAGTTCTGGTTGGAACTCCAGCGTTTGGCAACGTGATAAAGCAGGCAAACATTCCCCAGGGAGTTCAGCAGGCGGTTCTCCGCCTGCACCACCCGCACATCAACACAGAGCGTATCCCGCACCCGGCGTGCCAGGAAAGTGCCGATGGGCCGCGGGCCGTCAAACAGCGTGGATGACAAATCCAGTTCAAATCCAAAAGCCGAATCTACCCGCCAGTAGTCGCGCAATTCCTCGGGCGGCATCAGCCGGTAAGGTGCGATCAGCTCAAAGACAGTTTCTGGCGCATGCTGCCGGATGGATTCGGTTCGCCAGCCGGACGGAATTTTTGATTTGTATTTTTCAAACGCCTCAACCGTGCGCGTCCACGATTGCTGGGCCGGCACTTCAAAAAATCGTTCCGAGCGCAACCGGATAAATCCCTGCCTGACCAGAAGTTCAATCCATTCGCTGTTACTCGACAGCAGCTCCCCATATTGGACCGATTCCATCCCGGCCAGCCGGGCGCACTGCGAAACCTGCTCGATGAGCCGTGCGCACACTTCCTCCCGGATTATCCCCGGGGAACAGGCAAGCTGGAAACAACCGACTTTGCCTTCCGTCCACCAGATGGCAGCCCCGACAAAACGCACCACCGGACGGCTGCGCACCGCAACCAACATGCGCGCCTGCGGGCGTAACCGGTGGTTGCGAAACAAATAAACGGCCCGGTCAAGCTCGGCGGGCGCCGGTTCACGGATTGCCAAATCAGCAAGGTTCGACTCTTTCATATCGGCACTTTTTCAGGGCGGGAAGGCGCCGTTGTTTGTCGTCATGGGTTCTCCAATTAAAGTGCGGCATCGGTTGCCTGCGTGCAATTCCTTCTTTCGCAATTTTTTTTGCGGCCTTGCCCAAGTTTGTGCTTGCGCGACCTTCACCCTTCCGCATATAGCTTGCCCGGAAATTCGTTCCCGTTTGCCCGTCCCGCGGATTTTATTTGTCAAATTATGTCGCCCCGCTTGTTGTTGATCGAATTGGAAGCCGCTGACTGGAAAGTGTTCCATCCGTTGATGGATGCGGGAGAAATGCCCGCCTTCAACCGGCTGGTGGACCAGGGGGCTTCCGGCGAATTGCTGGCGCCGCAGCCCCTCGTGCCGGCCCTGCTGTCCACCTCTCTGATGACCGGGAAACGTGCCTGGCAGCATGGTATATGTCATGCCTCCGAAGTGGCGTCGGACGACCGCCAATTAGTCGCCATCACCGCCGCCCGGCGGCGTTCGTCCACCCTGTGGCAGATGTTGGCGCACGAAGGCAAACAATGCCTGATCATTGGCTGGCCCGCGACCCACGGAGAAAAGACCGGCAACTCGGTAATCATATCCGACCGCTTTCCGTATCCGACCGCTGGGCCTGGCATCAAGCCCTGGCCGGCGGCGGCGCCCGGGACCTATTGGCCGGAGGATATCGGCAGGAAACTCGATGCCCAACGAGTCAGCCCGGAAGATATTGGAGCCAATGTTATTTCCCAGTATATCCCGGACTGGCGCAAAATTGATCAAAAGCGTGACCATCGAATCGGCCAGTTGCGCCTGTTTCTGGCGGCCGACTATTCCTATCAAACTGCGGCTCTGGCCCTGCTGAAAGAGACAAAATGGGACTTCGCCGCCCTCCGGTTCCCGGCCCTGGCCCCCATCAGCCGCTTGTTCCTCTCCCACCATCTTTCATTACCCGGCGGAAGCAACCAGGAAGAAGTTCAACTCTATCACCACGTCATCCGCGCAAGCTGCCGCATCCTGGACGAGATGATCCGCCAACTGGTCAAACGCGCCGGGCCAGAAACCACGGTGATGATTGTTTCGGGACACGGTGTGCGCACCCAGGCCATCCCGCCCGGCGGTTTTCCAGCCAGCGACAAGGAGTCATGGAAATCTCCCTACGGCATTTTTCTGGCCTCCGGGCCTCAATTTGCTCCGGACGCATTGCTGCATGGCGCCGGCGTTCTGGATGTTGCGCCCACGGTGTTAACCTGGTTCGGGCTGCCCATCGGCGAGGACATGGAAGGACGGGTATTGATGGAGAGCTTTGTTGAAATTCCCAAGGTTTCCCGCGTGGATTCCTGGGAAAAATGGATGGGCATTTCACCGCCGCCCGCCGGGGAAAACGCCACTGCCGCCGCCAACCCGGTACTCGCCGGCTGGCGGCGCGAATCGGACTGGAACTTTGTGCAATCCTGCCTGGACGCCGCGCGTTATTCGGAAGCCTTGCCGGTGTTGGACCGGTTGTTTCGCGAATTCCCCGAACGCGTGGAGCTTGGGCACGCCTTGTTCCAATGCCAGATGTCGCTAGGCCGCCTGACCGAGGCCGCCGACACGCTCGAGGTCGCGCTGGAGTCTCTGCCTCCTGGTATTGCCTCCTTGTTGCCACGGGCCGAGCTGGCCCTGGCTCAACGCAACTCAAACCTGGCCCGTTCACTGGTCAGTGAGGCCCTGAAGCTCAATCCGACCAATCCACTGGCCCTGCGCAAACTTGGGCTGTTGCTGCTGCGATTGCGGGAATGGGATGAACTCGCCCGCATCGCCAAACAAGCCCTGGCCTTGAACGAGCAGGATGCCATCGCCTGGCTGGGATTGGCGGCGGCGCAACTGCGAAAAGGGAACGCCGTGGAAGCCGCGGAATCAGCCGCGCGGGCAATTGGCCTGAAGTTTTTTCTCCCGGACGCACATTTCGTGCTGGCCCGGGCGCTGGTGGCACAAGGAAAATGGCAGGAGGCCACGGAGGCGGTGCAGACCCTGCGCAAACTCCAGCCGGACAACCGGGTGGCCGCCGCCTATTCCCGGCGGTTGCCCCGGCAGGACGATTCGCCTGCCGGTGGTTAAATCCGCCGGCTTTCAACCGGTTTTCCACTTTATAGCATTTTAATTAAAACTGTGGCCGATTTTTGCCGGGCGCGTTGAGGTTCTGATGACCTCATGGACTGCGGCGGGAAGCGAAGCGCCACGCCGCTTTCGTGCGGGCGAACGCTTTAATTAGTTCGTTAAAACGCCGTGCGGGCGAAAGCGGTGTCGCCGCTGCCACCGCCATCTCCAAGACGCTGGCGCGAATGACAGCAGCCCCGCGTGCGCGGAGCGTCCTGGAGTGCGGCGGCCCTCCGCCGCTTTGGCTGGACGCACGCGCTCAACCCGGCGGTAGAAAAACCTGTCAGCGGTTTCTTTTGCAGCGTCGCTGCGTTTCCCACCAACGGTTGGCGTATTTCAAAGGCCGGGCATCAATCCTGCAGTTCGGGGCCGACGCCTTTGCTGTAATTTTCCAAATTCTTCACCACGGTTGTCTTGATTTCTCCATTGGCCACGGCGGCCGCCTTTTGCTCAGTGGCCACGGCTTCGTTGGTTTTGCCGTTGAGGAATTGCACGCGGGCCAAAACGTCCAGCGTGTAGGCATTGGTGCCGTCAACCGTTTCAAAGGCGTGCCGGGCAATGGTTTCAGCCAAAGTCAGGATTTCCCTGGTCGCGCCCTTCCGGGAGGAAAGCTCCCAGGCAACATTGCTTTGGAGCGCCGCGTCGTCCTTGTGCTTCGTATAGAGAGTCGTGGCAAGCTTGGCGGCGGATGAATAGTCCTGGCGACCAAGGAAGATTTCGATTCGGATCGGGTCCAGTTGGTCGCGGTCTCCTTCGGGTTCGGCCTGTTCTATCTCGTTGAGCAAAGTCTCGGCAGCATCCCAGTTTTTATTGTTCAATGCCCCGATGAATTTCATCTGCCGTGCCTGGCGCGCCTTCTGTTCCGGTTGATCTTTTTCAAATTCCCGGGCAAAGGCGGCCGCATCAAATTTATCCGCCAAAACGTCTTCCAAAATGGCATCCTTCAAATCCAGCGGATGGCCAATCCACGCAATCTTGCCTTGATGATTGATCAAGAAGGCGGTGGGGATGCCATTCATGTCGGCGGCTTTCAGCCAGGTGACAAGCATGGCGCCGCCGGCCTCCTTGCGCTTGTCATCGAGCGTCACCCGGTAAGTCATGTTAGCTCCCATTTTTTTTACAAAGCCAGCCACCTTGTCGCCGTCATCTTCCTGGCAGTCCTGGCCAATGACAATGAGGTTTCTGTCCTTGAACTTTTCCCAGATTTCATTGAGGTGCGGAATGGAGGCTTTGCACGGCACGCACCATGTGGCCCAAAACTCAACGATATAAACGTGATTGGAGTCAAAGCCGGCAACGGGTTCGCCCTGGACCCACTTGCCCACCTGCAACGCCGGCGCAGGATCGCCGATCTTGAGCGAGGCAGCCTGGGCGGGCACGGAAGCGACGGCGGCCGTGGCCATCAACGCGATGATGCGAATCAGAAAAGACGTTTTCATGGTGGTATGTCCAGTTGCTTTGAAATATCAACGCCAGCAAGGTGGAGTTTTCTATTGGGACTTTTCCCCGTGACCGGCACGGACGCAATCATTGCACTGCGCCGCCTGTTTTCAAGTTCATTGTTTCACGATGTGTTTCTTCGTTCCCGCGCTGTTTAACTTTTTTAACTTTATTAAAATGATTCTCCAGAATGCTTCGCGCGGGCGGCGCGGTATGGGGCCGGGACATTGGACGTGGATTGGTGGCCGGGGAAAAAGCGCCAGAGGGCTGGACGCACCAAAATGCTGCCTTGCCGCGCGCTGCTGTTGCCCGTTTTGTGGCTGCATGTTTTTTGAAAATGCTCTAGGGTCTGTTAACACTAATTGACAATTGAGGGGATTGAGGCATTCTTGTTGGGCATGGAGCTAACCGAGACTCAGTTTCAACGCATTGCAGATTGCCTGCCACGCCAACGCGGCAACGTCGGCATCACCAATTTGCAATTGCTTAACGCGTTGCTGTACGTAGTTGAGAATGGCTGCAAATGGCGCGGCTTGCCGAAGTATTTTGGCAATTGGCATACGATCTATACGCGGATGAATCGCTGGAGCAAAGCCGGCGTCTTGGATCGGGTTTTTGCCCGGCTGCAAGAGGAACAAATCTTGGCCATTCACATCGAACACGTGTGCTTGGACAGTACGACCATCAAAGTACACCCCGACGGTACCGGGGCGCTAAAAAAAACGGCCCCCAGGCCATGGGCCGTTCCCGGGGCGGATGCACCACCAAAATTCATCTGGTTGCCGCGAATGATCGGTGTGCGTTGATGCTGAAACTATCGCCAGGCCAGGCGGGGGACGCACCCCAAGGACGTGAATTGCTGGAAGCCGGCGGCCCGGCACCACCCGATTGCCTGTTGCTCATGGACGGCGCCTACGAAGGTGATGAAACCCTAAGACTGGCACGTCAATTGGGCTACACGCCGATTGTGCCGCCCAATCCAAACCGCTTGCACCCTTGGGAATTGGACCGCGTTGCCTATCGTCGCCGAAACGAAATTGAACGCCTCTTTCGACGACTCAAGAGCTATCGCCGGGTGTTCAGCCGCTTTGACAAGCTCGATGTCCTTTTTACAGGATTTATCGTCTTGGCGCTCATTGCCGAAGCTTTACGTGTTAGTGTTAACAGGCCCTAGCCGGGGACACGCATTCGCCGTTTTGGCCCGCCTGCCTTAAGCCGTATGCGCGTAAGTGTCAAACAGGCTGCGGACGATGAGCGCCTTTTCAAACTCCGCGCGGGAAATACTTTTGGCCGGCGTCACGTCAATTTCCAGCGGCGTGCGTGAATCGAGATGCACAAAGTTGTCCGAGTAACGGGCATCCATTTCCGCCAGACTTAACCAGGCCCACAGCGCCGGCCTGGCCGACGAGACGGTCACGCGAAAACCGGATTTTGTTTCCGCCACTTCGGTTTTCAAAACGGGATCAACCAGGTCAAGTTCTTTGGGCCGCGCGAACATAACCAGATTGCGCGACACCTCGCGACCACCGATACCCAGCGTGAGCCAGACGAGCAGATTGTTTTGGCCATGCTGCTGGGCCAATGACTGTAGATCAAGCGTTTGGACAAGCTGGCTTTTCCGCGGCGCGACCTCCGCCGCGACCGTGCCGTCATGGAGCAGAGTCCCTTGCAGATCGGTGACGCGCCATCCGAGCTGGCCGCGCGCTTGGACAGGCAAATCTGAGGTCAGAAAAACCGCCACGGATTTTGTCTTTTCGTCTTCCAGCCCGGAAATCAGCGCCGGCGCGTAAAAATGCCGCGCGGCGTAGTGCAGCGCTTTCCAACGGCCGTAATAATCCACCGACGCCCAACTGGCGACCGGCCAGCAATCGTTGTATTGCCAGAAGAGGCACCCCATGGATTGCGGCATGTGCTGGCGCCAGTATTCCGCCCCCAATTTGACCCCGTAAGCCTGCACGAGCTGGCTGACCCAGAGCGTGCTGTCGAAATCTTTCCCGGCCCGAAAATAATTTCCGGTCATGTTCTTGATCCGGTCGTTGCCCAGCGGACAGCGCTGATGCCATTTCATGATGTCGGTCATGGTCGAGGCGCGGTCTTCGGCGTTGGTGTAGGCGTAAACCGTGCGTGGTTCGGGATAGGATTGATAGCCAAACTCACTCATGAATCCGCTCAGTTCACGGTACGCTTCAAACGTGCGTGCGCCCCACCATACCTCCCAGTAATGCACATCGCCGCAATCCGGGCTCCCGGAAACGTAGCTCGCCTGCGGCGCGCAGGACTTCACCTCATCCGCCAGGGCGTGCTTGAACAAACTTTCATAGCCGTCCCGGCCCATCGAGAACACCGACCAGTCGTCCTTCACCAGCAGGCTGATCTCATTGTTGCCGCACCAGACCGCGATGCACGGATGATGCCGCAGACGTTTGAGATTGTCGCGCGCCTCGTGGCGGACGTTGTCAACAAACGCCGCATCGAAAGCCGGATAACTGGCGCAGGCAAATTTGAAATCCACCCAGATGCAAATTCCCATTTCGTCGCACGCGTCATACAACGCATCTTCCTCGTAATAACCGCCGCCCCAGAACCGCAGCATGTTCATGTTCACGGCCACGGCATCGGCGACATATTCCCGCAAGCGCGCGGGCGTGACGCGGTTGCTGAAAGCATCCGCTGGAATCCAGTTCGCCCCTTTCGCAAAAAATTCCACGCCGTTGGCGGCAAAACGCAAAGGTTTGTCTTTTTCTGGTTCGACGATTTGCAATGTGCGCAAACCGATGCGTTTGGCAACCGAGTCGAGCCGGCTGCCGTCGGGGCCGAGCAGATCCACGCGCACCTCGTAAAGTGGTTGCCCGCCCATGCCGTTGGGCCACCAAAGTTTCGGATGCTTGATCAACAATTCGCCCTCGCCTTTGCCGTCCGTCAGTTGGATCGCCTGGCTGCCAACGGTCTTGCCGTTCTGCCTGACCGTGATTATTGCGCGCAAGGCGCTGTCGGCGACATCTTGCGACGCCACTTTGACCGTGAGTCCAACGCCGTTATTCAGCGAATGATCTTGCAGCACCAACACGTCCTCCAGCCGGGCCTCGTCCACGGCTTCGAGGGAAATGTTCCGCCAGATGCCGCTGGTGATGAGCGTCGGCGCCCAGTCCCAGCCAAACTGACACGGCTGCTTGCGAAGCCATGCCCGGCCCGTAACCCCTTTGTTTTCCGTGCGTTTATCCTCGAGCGCCTTGACGAATGCCGCCGGTGAGCTGATGACAATTTCGATTTGATTTTCGCCGGCTTTCAGGCCCGGCTTCACGTCAAATTCCCAGGTGCGAAACATGTTGTCGGTTGTTCCAATCTCCTGGCCGTTGACGCGGATTGCCGCCAGTGTGTCCAGGCCTTCGCAGCGCAACCGCACGTGCCGGTGGGAAAGCAGTTCGGCATTCACGTCAAATGTGCGCCGATAAACCCAGTCCGTTTCGCCAACCCACTGCGCCAGTTTTTCGTTGTCGCGGTAAAAGGGATCGGAAATTTTTCCGGCCGCGAGCAAATCGGTGTGAATACAGCCCGGCACCTGCGCGGGAATCCAATCTTGGGTTCCGGCCTTGGCCACCTGCCAGCTTCCGTTCAGCGAAACGCAGCGGAGATTCTCCTTGGCGGCGCGGGCCATGCGCGGCAGCAACGCGCCGCCCAGGCAGAGCGTCGCGGTGGCCGCGGCGGAGGCCGAGAGAAATTGCCGGCGCGACAGTTGGTTTGCGGTGGAGGAGGGAGAGTTCATGATATAACGGTTGCTGGTACAAAGACAATTTAGGACAATCAAGGACAATCAAGGACAACTTAGGACAATTTAGGACATTCCACCGGGCTTTGTCGACGGTCGCAGGTGCCAAAAGTGCGGGGCAGGCGTGCCAACCGTAACTTCCTTCCGGCCTTGATTTTGCATTCAGCGACAGGCTTGGCGCTGGTGGACGATCCTTTTCGCCGCCCGCATCAATCTGTTCGTGACTTGCCTGCGCTCTAAAATCCCTTCAAAATTATCGAAAGTCTGAAATCAGCCGGAACAAATGAAAAGAATCGTGCCGCCCGGTGCGGCTGAATAACAATGTTAAGGCGGCATCAAACGTACAACGACAATCGAATATGATAATAAGAAGAAAAATACTTGTCGGCATCATCTCATTCATGGCTGTTTTTGGAGTCGGACTTTTTGTTTGGGCGCAGCAACCATCACAATTCACGATCGCCGTTACTGGCCAGTCAGGATTGGCATTTACTGGCGTTATCAAAACGGACAGCACTGTACTGTCAGTCTCAGGCCTGGTGCCGGCGAATTATGTCGTCACTGGACGCTCAGTTGATTGCCGTTTCCAGAAGCAGCAAGCCGGAGGCGCACTGGGTGTTTGTTTGAGAATGAAACACCTGGATGGGACCTGCGCGGTCGCCACTTCCGAGTCGGGCAGGGGAGTCTGTGCATTTTTGAGCCTGCACAGGGGTGGCTGTTATACATTTTGAAGCCGCCGCCATCTAAGCCGGTTGGCGCGGTCAGTCCCGCTTCGTGGTCCGCGTTTTTTGGTCCGGCAAGGCCCATCCAGGAATGGAGGCGAGTGTTGGAATCGAACGATTTACGCCTTGTTTGCAGGGTAACATTACACTACTTCCTCACGATTTCAAGATAGTCCATGACCAGTTGGTTTAACTTGTCTTAACTCCGTTACTGGAGGTTTTTACGGAAAGTTTTGGAGGCTAAAGCCTTGAATTCTCGTGGGATATCAGGCGCGGCAAGTCGAGTGGCGCTACTGTCCTGCCAGAATTTATGGATGATCTTTTTCGCAGGCGGCCAGTTCAGCGCCCAGCTTTCAAGCCTCCATTTTTTGCCTCGCTGCGGGCAATTACGGTGGGTTGACGGAATGAATTCGCGGGGCGCATAATTGACGTTGAAGGAAATTTTATGAATACCCTGACTAATCAGATCAGATTTTTTACCCGTGCCCAAATTCCTGTCCCCGGCTCCTGCTTCAGCGGAACCAGGCGGATTTCACTGATCAAACTTTTTGCCCATGGCTGCCGTCGTTCAGCGCTGGCGTTGGCGCTCTCGGCCGGCGTTCTCTGCCTCACACCTGCCGCCCGGTCAGAACTCAGCCTCAATCTTGACCTTTATAAAAGCTTCTATCCTCCCTCGGGCCAGACGAACTGGTATGCCTGGGCAAGTCTTAATACCACCAACACGATTGCCACCTATTACCAGCTTTACTCGACGCACTCGAACATCTTGGACAGCATTTCCGCCGGGGGCACGACTTCCACCAGCTATTTCAACGACTTCAACAGCCTGCTCGCTGAGATCACCAACGGCAACTGGACGTTGGTTCTCAACGTGGGCGATCCGTCGCAACAGACCTATACGTTTCACGTCACGGCCAGCGGCCTTTCGGACAGCACCTTTCCCGCCTTTCAGATCACCAATCCGGCTTACCACGAGCACATTGCCGATGCCGGGTTGACTTATACTTGGTCCGGACCTACGAACTGGCCAAACCTCTATGTAAACGTCCACGATGACCAGTATAATTTCTACCAGGCAAACACCCTGGCCCCGGACGCCACGAGCTGGAACGGAAACATCTCCCTGGATTTAAGCCTTGTAAATTACACGTTCAATCTTGATTACAATACGAATGCCTCCGCCTGTATGGCGTTTTCCACCCCCGTCACGGCTGGCAGCCAGCCGCTTCCGGACTGGACGACGATAACGACGCTGCACCTGGATGAGAATGTGGACTTTTTCCTGAATCCCGTCTCTGCCTCCGGGCACACAAACGTGGCGCACTACACTTTCGACAACAGCGGGTATCTGGGGCAGGATTCCACCGCCAACCATAATGACATTTATTGCGGCAGCGGCTGGGGCGCCGGCCCATCGCACCAGTTCGTCACGGACGCCGTGGCCGGCGGCGGCGCGGTGCAGTTTTTTGGCTACAGCAGCATGACGCCCTGCGACCAAAGCTTTACTGCCTGGACGAACGTTTTTGTCGGCAGTTTCTCCCTGTCCGCCTGGGTCAAAACCGCCACCGTCGTGGGCGGCGACTCTGACGGCTTGAACGACAACAGCGGACAAAGCGTCATCTATCTGAACAACAGTTACAACAACGGCGGCGGCGTCATTCCGCTGGGCCTCACGGGTTCCAAGGCGGCATTCTACACCGGCGGTTACTACGGCTCCGATGACACCCTGCATTCCGCACATGGCGTCACCACCGGCAACTATGTGCATCTGGTGGTGACTCGCGACCAGAACACCGGTCAAAAGAGCCTCTACGTCAACGGGGTGCTGGATGCGTCAGACTACGGAAACGCAGGCATATTGAATGGGCTTTCGGACTACGCCTCGATCGGGGGGTCCGGGGGTTCCCCCTACGTCGGCGAGCTGGATGACGTGCAGATTTATGCGGGCGTGCTGGCTTCAAACGAAGTGGCCTATCTCTACACCAATCCCGGCCTTATCGTGGCCGACACTACCGGTGTTCCCAACGATTTTAACACCGCCCTGGGCACCGGCAGCCTTGTTTGGACCACCAGCGGCGACTCCGATTGGTTCATTGAAACCACCAATACTTATAATGGCGCGCCCGCCGCCGCCCAAAGCGGCAGCGTGACTGGCAGCCAGGCCACCACCCTTTCTGTCACCGTCACCGGGCCGGGAACGCTCACCTATTTCTGGTCCAGCATCGCCAACGATCCGAATGGCGGCTTCTACTATGAATTCGACATTGATGATAGTTACCAGAACGACATGGGGGGCGACAACGATTGGTCTCAAGACGGACCTTATGCCATTGGTGCCGGCACGCACACGTTAAGTTGGACCATTTATGCCAACGGCGATACCGATCCTACTCAGGCCGGGTTCCTGGACGATGTTTCCTACGTTGTCAACACGGCCCCGGTCATCACGTTGGACCCTTTCGACCAGACCAATTATCCCGGCTATAATGTCGCCTTGCTGGCCGGCGCCACGAGCTCCGCCGGCTCCACCATCAGTTGGCAGTGGTATTTGGCCGGCAACCCCGCGCCCATTCCCAACGCCACGAACGCACTCTACATTCCCACCAATTCCGGCACGCCGGCGGTGGCGGGAAGTTACTATGCCATGGCGGGCACTCCCGGCGGCTCGGCCACCACCACCACCGCTTCCGTGAGCTTCGTCAGCGCGCCGCTTCCCCCGGGCTGGGCGCACGCCTTGAAATCTCCCTTCTCCGCCATGGACGCTACAACTTTCACCAAGGATTATTACCTCGGTTGCGCGGTGGATGCGGCGGGCGACCTTTACGCCGCCGCCGAGTATGTTGGGGTAATGGGGGTTCTCACCAATGGCTATTATGAGAATGTTCTTGCCTCGATTGGGACCAATGGCGACGCCGCGCTGGTCAAACATGACGCCAATGGCAATGCGATCTGGGGCGTGGGCCTGACCAATAACGATGCCTCCAGCTACAGCTACGGTGAATGTGTGGCGCCCGCTCCCGGAAATGGAGCTTACCTGCTCTCGGTTCTCTCCGGCACCAATTGGCTGGGCACGAACAAGTTTGTGGATGTCGCCGGCGGCTCACTTTTGCTTTCCCGTTTTGACGCCAGCGGAAGCAACGTGTGGTCAAGGCTCCTCGCCGGCACCAACTCTGTCAGCGCCGACTACAACCAGCTCGTTTCCGACGCGACCGGCAATGTTACCTTGGTCGGCAACATGTCTGGAACGGTCAGCGTGGGCGGCACAAATCTCGCGGCTCCTTCCGGGGGCGGCTTTATCGTGCAATACGATACCAACGGCGCGGTTCGCTGGGCGGAAACCATTCCGGTCTATGTTTACAATCTGGCTTATGGCAACGGGCTGCTCTTCGTGGCTTTGCAGTCGGGGGTGGCTTCGGGCGTCCCCTATGCGAGCATCGGCAGCCTGTCCAATGCCACCGACCGTGCGTGGTCGGTTGCCTGCCTCAATGCCGCCACCGGCCAGGCCCTTTGGCTCCGCGCCGTCGGCGAACCCTTCGGCGCCAACTACAGCGGAATCCTGAATGACATCCCGTTGGTCTCAACCTGTGGAACCAACGTGTTCCTCACCGCCAATGCCTTTGGCCCCTCCGTCGTGTTCGGCGGCATTTCGGTCCCCCTGCCGGCTGGACGCGGCCAGTATTTCGCGCGTTATGACACCAACGGCAACCCCCAAACGGCCACCATCTTTGGCAGCCCCACGACCATGATTTGGGCCTCCGCCGCCAACGCCTCAGGGGTGTATGTCTGTGGCGATTTCGACGATTATTCCCAGTTTGGAAACGACGTCATCGCGGCCCCGGTGTATGGGCCAAGCTCCCTTGACTTTTCAATTAACGGATTCAGCTTCGTTTATTTTACCCAGCCCTTTGTCGCCAAGTTTGACCGCAACGGCAATCCGCTCTGGGCGCGCAATGGAGTGTCATCCGATGAGGCCAACTTCCGCGGCCTCGCCACCACCTCGGACGGGGTCTGGGCCGCTGGTTTCCTGAAGGTCACCGACTTTTCCAGTCCCGCGCAATTCGGCACGAATTATGTCTTTAGCGACATTTACGTGCCCGGCGGCGGGGGCCTCGTCACCGTCTACTTCAACGAGGCTGGCATGATCGCCAAAATCGCCGAGCAAACGGTGCCGGCGAACCCGGTGACGCTCATCAATCCACAAACCACCGGCGCAAACTTTCAGTTTCAATTCCTTTCGCAGTCCAGCTTCACGCACTCGGTCCAATACCGCACCAATCTGGTTTCTGGATTGGATTGGCAGACGTATTCAAATGTCACGGGTGACGGCTCGTTGAAGACCGTGTCCATTCCGTTGTCCCTCTTAAGTCCGGGCCAGCAGGGATTTGTCCGCGTCTCGACGCAGTAAACGTGCGGGAAATTGCTCCAGCTACGGTGAAAACAATAGCCGGAATTGTTTGCTGAAGGCAGCTTAACCTTCTGCGCTCGCTCCTCAATGGTGCTGACCTTCTGGCTTTCCCGACTACAAGAACTATTATGGAAGTATTGTGATACTATTTCCAAACCACCCCATTACTTGCTGAACGATTTATTTACTGGAGTTTTTCTGGAGGTTGATCCGGAAAAATCGCGCACATATCTGGTGACCTTTAGGACTTTACTGGCTTGCATACTGGGGATTAATTAAATCTAAAAAAGGCCGTCTGGCGGTCTCCGCCCCGATCAATTCGTAACGCCATACCACAACCGGAAAAATTGCGGAGCAAATCGGACCGGGAAAAGTGCCTGATAAACTGAATTTGCTTCAAAATTTTGCAGCACGTTCACGGCGGCGGGACTGGTATTTGACCAGTTCAACAAATCGCCGGAGCTTTGAAATTGCGCGGTGACGCTGCCGGGTGGGTTGCGCAGCAGGTATTTAAGTGAGAATTGACTGGGGAAAAACAACGATCCGACTACCGTGGTATTCGTCGCATCGGCGACCAAGGGGTTCCCGCCCACGGCAAATTCCAAAAGGTTGGGCACGCCGTCGCCGTCCGGATCGGCGCTCATGCTGGCGATCGAAGGGTTTGAAATATTCGTGCCGAACCAGCTTGCGGCCCAGTTGTTGTAAAGCGCGGTCTGCGAAAGCACGCTGTTGGTGTACAGCCAGACGGCGTGCTGACCGGAGCCAACGTTCGTCACCGTGAGCCAGTTGTTGGACAACGTACCGGAAACCAGGTTGCCATCCATCAGCGCGGTGGGATTGGTGGCCCCGAGCGTGGGCAGCATGACGGTGGCGGTGACGTTGCCGGGAATGTTTAGCAAAAGTTGAAATTGTCCCGGCGCGTTGCTAACTTGGATGGAGACCGGCCCGCGAATGGTCGGAATCGTGCCCTGCAAATAGGACAATGTCTGGCCCAGTTGCGGCTGGATGAGAATCTGGCCATATCCGGCGGTGAGCGGGCGCAGCCCCAGCACATAACGCGGGATGAGGTTGCCGGCCGCCGCGCCCCAGGCATGGTTCCAATCCTCATTGGCCTTGT
>Ga0181520_10006520_pt1 | contig 17788 bp, 12 predicted proteins | sample PEATcosm2014_Bin_29_FD_132451 | JGI IMG/M metagenome (GOLD analysis project Ga0181520, IMG submission 132451) | Peatland microbial communities from MTU Mesocosm Facility, Houghton, MI, USA - PEATcosm2014_Bin02_30_metaG | ecosystem: Environmental > Terrestrial > Soil > Wetlands > Peat | place... | reverse complement strand
TGGATCACTGTCATTTTTAATACCCCGACTGGGCAGTGTGAAAGTAACGACTATATGAACCACCGAGACTATTATGTGATGAAAGATACCTCTTTTAGTTTTCCTGATACTAAATAATGTTAGGTTGACCATTTCGTGATGATAATTTTCATATAAAGTCTTTATTATATCTAAAAATGAAATAATGGCAAATTGAGTCCGGATTGGTTTAGAAAAATTCACGCCAAACACAACAAAAAAGCATGAATATTTTTTCTTTGCATTCTCAAATTTTTTGTAATGAGTGACAAATACAACATTGGTCGATTGCTCTCAAGACTCTTCGATGTATTTCTTTTTCAATCGATGAAACTCTTTAACGAGAGTTAACATGCTAGATTCTTTTGTAGGATCCTTCATCTTATCCATCACTTGGGTGACAACACTATGATGCTGTTCATCATAGATCGTAAAAAGTGTCTCAACGATAGTCTGAAAATTGCCATCGTCAGCAGGTTTAATGGCGTCGAGATAACGTTTCCGTTCAGGTAAACCAAGATACAATGTGGGATAACCGGAACGTTCGAGGACGAAATTCATAAGCGCTCTTCCCACTCTCCCATTCCCATCAACAAACGGATGAATCAGTTCAAAGCGTGTATGCAGCACAACCGCGCGTTCGAACGGGTGCATTTTTTTCCCATTAGCCCGGTCCCACGCGATCAACTCCTGCATCTTATCCGGTACCAAAATGGCAGGTGGTGGCTCATAATCGACTTTCTCGATACTAACCTGAATTTGCCGGTAATCACCTGGAGTATACATCAGGTTTTCCAAGAGGATAGCATTAATCTTCCGGATCAGTTTCTCTGAAATATCCCCTTTGTATGTTACCAGGTAGTCGCGGAGTCTTACAAAATTCAGGATCTCGTAGACTTCGGACACTTTCTTTCCCGCCGGGGAAATATCATGTTCAAGGAGTTCCTGTGCTTCTTCAGGAGAGATGGTATTTCCCTCTATGGCGGTAGTTCCCTGAATATACCGGACAAAGACAGATTGGAAATACCGGTCACTTTCGTCAGGGTAGAGTTCACGAAACTCATTAAAAAAATAGGCGAGATTCTCTATTCTCCTTACTGACGGCTCATTGAGATGGATCGTTTTGTAAAGATTGACCTGGTAATCTTCAAATTTTGTTAACTTGAGGGAGGTAAATTCAGCTAATTTTGTTGCAAACGTTGTATTATCGATTTTATCCAGTCTGCCTACGTAAAGAGCCACAGGTAGAGATTTCGCGTTAACTTTAAGGTTTTCTCTGAAATAGAGATACCTATGCCCTTTAATACTCTTTATCTCAAGTTTAATCATAGTAATAGTATGATTATTAGTTTTGGGCGAATATGATAAAAAGGTGATTATCGAGTTAACTTTTCCACCCACTCACCGTTTGAAAAGAGTTAATGCTGTCTGCACAGCCCTTTCCAATTACTAACATCTACCAAATTTAGTTGGTCAACAGATCCGCCTTAGCCTTTCAAATTCCCGTTTTAATGAAATTTTTTTATGACGATACCGGCACAATCACCCCGATGTTGGTAAGCGAGTACGACCGGCCCGCCACAGAATCCTTGCGATACCCGAATTCCCGGAGGGAATGGTTTATGCACCATTCGATCCGGACAATCCGACTATTTTTAACGGCGGGATTTTCATCAATATAATCCAAAATCTTTGTCGTCGAGACCCTATACGGCATTCTCCCGTGAGGATCCTGGCTCTTTTGTTCAAGAAGGTACTGTTTGATAATCGGGAAAATAAGGAGATAATCCCAACCGTCCGCGATTCCGGGCCTGTTCATTGCTTGCATATCTCTTCACAAATCCAATAATTTTTCCGGTCAGTTCACCGCATTCTGGGTCGCTGAAAGAGTCTTTGCTATAGTGTTGTAGACAGAATGGACGTAATCACCAAGAGTGAGAGAAACCTGCATCGTATTCGCATCGAAATCCCAGATTATAACCTGGCGATCTACCGGGATTGCCCCGGTATAGGGTACAATAGTGATTCGCTGCCCCTCCCGGATAAATGCATAGGTCGTAAGCTGGGCGCCATCCCGGACGCGAAAAACTGAAAACGGGTAATACCCGACGATCATCGTAGACTGCGGGTAATAATCGCATCCCTGGATAAGCGTACTGCAGGCGAGCACTTCAAAATTTGATTTGGAGGTTCCTGCGGCGCCAGCAAGATTGTTATTGATAATCCCGTGTATTTGCACTGGTGAACCTGTTGCCGGTGAAGTCTCGCTATATGCTGATGCATTCCAGACAATACAGCCGGGATAATGGGCAACCGGTATTGCGGCTGCGGTTGGCATCGTTAATACAATGTAATCCCCGTAAGTGGCATTCGTACCGCACCCCAGTCCCGCAGCAGCGGTTAAAATATCATCGCCTATTTTTACCGTTGGATTGCTGCCGCTAATGGCAAACCCGATATCAGCATAGCTTTTGACAAAAATACAAAGACCATAGGATCCGGTAGCATAGTTGGGGAAATATCCCGATAAAAACGCAATCGTACCGGGAGATACCGGTGTGACCCAAGGTACGGTGAAAGTAACTTTTGTTACTTGCTGCCCACCCATCACAATTTGTGAGACTGCCGCTATTTTAGCTGAGGTTCCGCCAATCCCCCCGGTATTCGGGAATACGACTGAAATATACGTATCCCCGGAAATCGGTAATGCCCAGTTCCAGCCTTCGAGATAGAGATACGTTCCATCCTCACTATAGACATATCCCATCGTCTTATAGGTGATATAGGAGGCGTTGGTGAACGAGGATTTTGCATTGATAAACGGGGTAACGGCAGCAATACTCGCCGACGTCATCAACCCGGTAATTGCATCCTGACCCTGCACGGTAACTTTCGTAAACAAATTTGTTTTGTTGGTAGAGTCCTCAAACTGCACAGCATCCATATTATTGGTAAATACCCTGACGGCAGTAGGTTCCCTCAGATCACTGGAAAAATCCAGGCGGGGTATATTGACAATTAAACAGGTATCATTTGCAAGAGGGATTGCAGCAGCATTCGCAAGAGTCGCGGTGATCGTAGTAGCCGTATTTGCTGTGATCTGCCCCCATGCAAGAACTCCGCTCCTGTTCTGATCGGAAGAGCCCCCTATACGACAATAGGTGGTGGGGAATAAGAGCCATCGCCCGATCAGTGCTCCCGCAGTAAGGCCGGCAGAGGTGAGGGTAACGGTGCCCGATCCATCAAAGGTTGCATACAGGAACACCATCGTTTCCATGCGTGTCCGCCAGTCGAAATCCACGGCTGCCATAAGCTGGGAGAACGCGGTATATTGATCGGTACTTGTTAATGCCATCTGCATTTTCAGACCTGATTTGTCGATGGCCCCACCCCGGTATCCACCAATGAAATCCGGTTCTCCTGACTGAAGAGCAACGATATCCGTAACAATCTGGCCCGGTGTTTGGCCGGTCACGGTTGCCGGGGTAGCGATATTCCAGTCCTGGAGTTTGTAAATATCAGAATCGGCCTGGCAGTGATAAATCGCCCGTTGTTTTGCGGCTCCCGGTTGGCTCTTGAGTTCTTTTGTTGCGACCGTGATCTTCCCGGACCAGATCACATCAAACCCTGCAACCACCGCGATGTTCTTGTACGTGCCTACGGAATTGGACTCAAAAAGGTCGATCTCGTTTGCGGTCGCATTCCCGCCATTCACAATATCAAAGGTTGCCCTGCCGGCTTTAGTGATCGCACCCTCCATCCATAGGTTCTGGAAGAAGAGGTTACACGCCGCAGTCGGCCCCCGGCAGATACAGGTCGATTTCGGCAAGGCTTGCGTGGATCGTTCATACACGAAAAGGGAAATATTACCATACGCAGAATTTTTCGAGGGTTGAGCGTAGTCTCCGGTCTGAACAATAATCTGGTTATTTTCCGTGAGCGTGGTCCATCCAGAACCGCCGGAATCATTGACGCTGAGCGTAACAGAAACCGGGCCGTTTGAGAGGTTTCGGAGGGGGAGGATTGGATTTTGAAGGGTGCTCCCCATCCATGCTGCAAATTGGCCCGATCCCGATCCGACAGTATAGGTAACAGCCGTCCCACCCGGAGTGAGGGAGAGGGTAATTGCTGTCGTCGTGACTGATTTGACATAATACGCAGTACTCAACGAGTTAAGCCCCGTGGGAAGTGTACCGGATGCAGCGAGCATTACGGTATCATTTACCGCAAAATTGAGGTTTGCATTGGTGATACGGAGATTCGTGCCAGAGCCGTCGGTTGTAAAAAAAGATCCGCTATCCGTCCACCATCGCCATTGATTGATGACGCCATTCGTAGTCGAGCTCTGGTCGAGAAGCCGGACATTCACCGTGCTTGCAGGCTCCCCGTAGATAGTCCGGGGCATGCTGTCAAATGCTACCGTAATCGCCATTATGTCGCCGCCACGAATTGTAAGATAATATTATAGGAGATTGTTGCTCCATAGCCGCCCTGTTCTCCGAGCGTGAGGTTGAGGAAACTGGCATATTGCGTTGTTCCGGCAACCGGCCACGTCAGAATAATAGGTTCAGTTTCAAGCCGGTAGAGAGCAAGGAGTTTTTCCGCGTTTGTAGTCGGAGAATTCCAGTTGAGAGATCCCCAGCCGTCCTTGAACTGTCCGCGAAGCGTGAACTGGTCTGTGCAGAATTTCAGGTCGGCAAGCATGCTTTGTTCGTTGCCATTGATGTCGTATGGTGCCTGGAGGATAGCAACGTCATTAACCAGAACGAACTGCGGACCATCGCCTTCAAAGAACGTGCCATTGAGGTTCACGGAGACCGTACCGGTCTGGTTTGAGAGGGTGCAGACATACGTCACAGTTTAAGCCCCCGGCCCTGCTGCCGCATCTGCTGCATGAACCAGTTGAAAAGATCCTGGTCAGATTTGAAGGTGCCCTGGTAATAGAAATTGTAGGTGTTTCCTCCGCCGCCGGTGTTTACCTGGCCATTTGTTCCACTGTACGTTTCTCCCTTGTGCACTACGGCAAGACCGGTCTGCATGACAGCGCCCCCGGAATCGAGCGACGGGAGGTTTACACCGAGTTTGCTGAGACCGTTTGCAATGAATGAGACCCCGGCACTTGCGAGATTAGTGAGCGTCGTCCAGGCATCACCGACGAGGTTAGCGATGAAGTTTATCGTGAGCGAAGTGTTTTGCGGGGTGACAAGGCCGAAGATCCATTGCAGGATGGTTGAGCCCAGCGACGCGATACCGCTCAAAAACCCGGTGATCGCAGAACCGATATTGATCAAAACCGCTATCGCGCTGTTCACTACTTTGCCCCCAGCACCCCAGATCCACTGGCCGACCGACCAGAGCCAGCCACCGACACCTTGCAGGATTCCGATAGTGAAATTGAGTGCACCTTTGAGGGGACTGTTAGGACTGGCGAGCCATGCGATTACCAGTGACGTGAGCCATCCGGCTGGTCCGAGGAGGGCCATACTGACTAGGAAGGCAATCGCTCCCTGGCCACTCAAATTCTTGGTAAATCCCCGGAACGCGAGAATCATCTGGTACATGAAATTTACCAGTTCGATAAAATACGGCATTAAGGGCATAAGGATAATATCGACGAGGAATCCGAGCAGTTTCCCCATAATCCCCAGAACCGAGTTGAGGATTTTGGAATTGCCGACCGCAAGAGCCAGTAATCCGACACCGACTCCTAATACTGCGGTGAGGGGCGTGATCGCCTTTGTCAAAGTCTCAAAGACCGATCCGATATCTTTGCCTTTCATAACGTCAGACGTCGCGGAACCAATGGCACTACTCAGCGATTTGGATTTGTCACCGGTGCCTTTGGCAAGCTCATCCATAACCTTCTTGCCCTGTACGTCTACGATGACTTTTACATTATAGTCTGGCACTCTTTACGAATCTGGAGATGAATCATAATATAGGGGAATGTGGTGCTGTTGCATTGGCGGTTGATTGGAGGATTTCAAAGAAGTGAAAATTATGAATTATTGCTTATTCCTTTAATAACAAAAAAGAAATGAGAGAGAAATGAATAATCCTTCATGAATCAAATTGATGAGAGAAAAAAACTGATTACTGAATATAGAAAAGATGTTTTGCCTAGCGTAATTTGCGGAGCTCAACTAATTAAAAGCAATTCTCAAAAGATGATCAATATAGGAAAAGAACTAACAGAAGAGATGGAGGATCTAATCGAAATAACAAAAATCAAATCAAAGAGTTTGGAGGATCATGAAGAGATTTTATTAAAATCGGATGAAAAAACTTGGACCACTTTTCTTGCCGATTCTAATGATGATTACGATTTACCAAAAAAACTCTATCAACTTAATTCCGAGTTGGAAGTTCAAATTTTATCACCAGTGGCGATGGTTGCAGCCAGCGGAAGTACGATGACTGACACATCAAGTAATGTTTACAATACCATTTTTTCAATAGTAGCAGATGCAAAGCAATTGCCAATAGAAGATGTTTCTTCGCAATATTATGATAAAAGTATTTTAGGAAACAAAAATACAATCCGATTTTGTTTAGGAAAAATATTGCCAAATTACTTAAATGAATTTAATGATGTTATTCGAGATTGGGAAAGTAAAAATTTTAGAGATATGAAATGTTTAATCGGTTTACGGATGATTATTTTCGAAAAACTTTTTGGACTAAAATGTGAAAATAAAAAATATAAAACCACAAACTGGTATAATAACAAACTTTTGATGAATCCTAACGTAAATGGGGAAGGAAACGATTACTATAACAAAATACTCTATTTTATTATAGGTAATAAAGATCCAAGTAAATTCCCACCTTCGTTAATAATTCAAATTGTTGACCTTGCGAACAAATTATCAAATTTGCAAGAAGAATTAAGCAAATTTGGAAAAATCAGAGAACAACAAACTTCTAATATCGATGTTGAGCTAATTTTTCTGCATACGATTTCATTCACGGCAGAAGTAATTAAAATTAGAGAGGTTATTAATAAATAAATGTTAACCGGAATTGATGTTTATGTCGTTAATAATAATTTTAAATCTATTATTTAATCGATGCTTGATTTAATAAGAATTTAAACCCACTATGAGAGTGTGGACGTGGAGATATTTGAATCGTTAATGAAAATGTCAATATTTCTTAACTCCTCATCAATTTTATTAGTTATTTCCATAAAACCATCCTTATTCTGACGTTCGATTGAGACTAATTCCTGTCTAATGTCCTGAATATTTATATTCGTTATTTTTTCTTTGCCTTTTTGCCGAAGCCTCTTTGAACAATTGATCATAATATCAACCAGTTCCGATGCTATAGCGGGGTAGAGTCGGATCGATACTCTCGATGCTACTCCAATGCCTGAGAGTCCCCAGGAATCATCATATTTTAGTGATAATTCTGCGATTTCGCTATAATAGGAAATTATCAAGCTCTTTATTGGTAAAATATTACAATCTTTTGGAGACCGCGATATATACATGAAAAGATGATCTAAACCACGATCACTGTGAGCTTTGTTTTTTAGAGTTATCTCATGAATTTGCAAATGATTGATGAGTAAACTTCTTATCATCCACATTCGAAGTTTTTCATTAAAATCTTTTTTAAAGGATTCAATCATTAATTCTTCTATCTTATGGTTTAAGTTAAAAAAGATATAATTAAACTCTTCGGTTTGTACACGCCCTGCTAATTTTACAAAAAATGATAATTTGGCAAAGAATCGCTCAAGGAGTGTGTCATCAAAATACACCAGATCTTTCTCCTTTTCTGACATGGCATTTATATCTGGTGCATTATCATCGTAATAAAACGAATTTGCTCCTGAGGGTAAAAGAGAAAATTCTGTATCAATGATTTTTTCTAAAGCGGATAGATAATTTCTAATCGATCTATAATATTTTCTATCGATAATCTCTTTTCCAATATCTTCGAGATCCTTCTCAACAGCTTCTATCGCATGATCACATTTAAGGTTATATAGATATTCTGTAACTTTGACCAAATAATTTACATATTCATTTAAGAACCGTTCATTATTTTGAACCAAAATTTCAATCAATATCTGGTCATAAATTCTTAAAAAATAGTTTTGTAAAGCGATTGTGTCTCCCCAAATATATCGATAACCTTGATCCGTTGGCAAGTTGTTCAATCTCTTGAGATATACAAAATTAAAATTGGCAAAGACTCGGAGGCAAGAAACAAAAGAAAAATAATCATTTTTACGGATTGAACGAATAGTTATTTGTTCGAGTTCGATAAAGGGATCATTTAATGCGGCGATATATGGATATCGACGTTCTTCTCGACGAATAATTACTTCATCGAACGTAGACGGGATGTTTTTTCCGATGTTATTAATTATTGAAATTGGCTGAATCCCTCGAATTATAAATAAGAGATAAACTAATAATAAAATCAAACAAATAAGAAGAATCCCATTAGATATAATAAGGAATTTTGAAGAATCTATTACTATATTATTAGGGAAGGATGCAACCAATATATTTGAAATTATTCCAAAGACATAGTAACCAAAAAAACTTATGAAATCTTTTGATTTAATATAATAAATCAAAATTTTGGGATTTAAATCGGAAACTAACTGAAATCCAAATATTGTAAAAGATAGCGTTATCGCCAAGATTGTTGCCAGGATTTGGGCATTTGTTAATAGTATTTGAACGTTATTTTGTAGCCCCGCCGTAATCGGGGTTGGGGATAAATAAGAGTCAATAATTAACAGAAGGGTTAATCCCCAGAGAATATAAATTATGTAATTCTCAAGGTTTTTTAGGAAAAAGCGTTTGAGCAGACTAAACATTTCCATTATAATTCAAAGTTTATCGTTGGCATGATAAAGGTTTTTAATGTCTTCAGAAAAGAGCTCTGTTAATTTGGTGAGGGATCGAGAATTTTTTCAGACATTGGAAATTGATTATCTCATAACAATGTAACAGGGTCACAGTCCTGCATTTCTCACCTGTTTGTTATGGCGTTCTGTCAGCGCAGCTATCATAAATCCTTCCTCAAAAGGATCGATATGACCTAACTTGTTGGGCATTTTTCCGGTAATGACACAGAGTTCAGCTAATGCCTGCCCTCTGGGACTCTTTGCGAAAGGCAACGGCCGCAGCCTGTGCCTCCTGGATTGCCGCTTGGGCTTTCTTGAACACGATCTCGGCTTCCCCGGTATGCTCATCAAAATACCGCCACGAAGCCGCGTCATTGTAAGGCGGAAGACAAACCACGGCCAGGATCTCGTACAGGGTTTCGTCACTGTCATCCGAGAATCCTGGCATCTGTTCGATATCAGATTTTGCCGGAGTACCGGCTTTTATGGCATCAAGATCGATGTCCTTGTATTTCGAGGCCAAACCGGTGACGAGTTTCCGGACTTTACGCGGGAATGCAGGCCGGATTTTTATCTCCTTTCCGTTATGCTCAATGGTGATACATTTTTCACCGGAAGACCGGATCAGGTCTTCCATAGCGCTGTTTTTGAGGTCGGTTTGTCGGTCGAGCTCGTCCTTCTTGGCCAGTTCTGCGGTTACGTCCATCGAGTCACTATTCAGAATTGGGCGATAATATAGGGGCATCTAGGAAAATCGGATGAAGTGGGAATCTGAGACGATAATGACAAAACTTTTATCTGAATAGACTTACAGTATTGTAAGTGTTTACAGTCTTTTAAGTGCTGTAACGGATCCAGAGAGATCATTTCAGTCTCGATGTGGTCAATTGCGGCATAATTTCTCTGTGAATATTCTGATGAAACGTGCAGTATATGAGGAGGATTAATATGGGCGAAATTGCAAGCAAGAGAATCCCTGTAACCGAAGAGATTTGGGAATCTCTTTCGGATCTCAAGAGACCGGGGCAAACGTACGATGGCCTTTTGTCAGAGATGATTGCCATAAAACAGGAACATGATTTCCTGACTCATCTCGAAGAGGTGAAGAAAACGGGCGAATTTATGACATTGGATGAAGTTGCCAAGGAACTCAAAATCAAGAGAAAGAAATGAAAAATATTCTGTTGATGATTTTTTTCGGTTAAAAAATACGGTAAAAGATCTTATACTGGTGGCATTAATTTGAAAGTACTGACGGCGAAAAGCGTAACGAAAACGCTCTCCAAGTATCCCGAAAAGATCCAGGAACAGATCTTCAACCATTTGGTATTATTGGAAGACCCGTATCTCGCCCCGGATATAGAGTGTTTGTACCCACCCAAGCAAGTATATCGGATGCATGTGGGACGAACGTATACCATCATTTTCGAAATTCACAAAGAGTCTGACACCGTGTTTGTGCTCGATCTATTGCCTATCGGAAAAGCACACAAGAGGTATGGCCGCTACTTCTGAAAAAAAGATTAGTTCCCGTTCTTCCGGAACAGGACAATAACACCGCACAGGCCGAGTGCACCGATGACGGGCACTGCATCGAGGCCGGTCTTTGGTGTAGGTGTATTGGTCGGCAGAGGCGGTATTGTAGTCGATGGAGTGGCAGGCTGGTTAACCGTCGACGGCTGGGTCGGCATTACGGTCGGATGAGCTGCTGTTGGCATCTGGGTCGGACTTCCTGCTGCCGGGGTGGTACTGGGGCCGGTATACCCGGTGGAAGTTCCACTGGCACCGGAGCCGCTACACCAGTAGCAGGTCCCGGCACTGTGCGGACCAGAACCGGATGGCGTTGGTGTCGGGGCCTGCGTTATCGTAATTATAACGCTTACGGATTGCCCATCTATCGTGGCATTAACGACTGCCGTCCCTGGCGTCCCCGAAGAAAAGGTAGTTTGGCTTATGCCGTTTGCAGTCGTCCCAGTCGAGGGATTGACACTACCGGGGCCGCTCACGACTGTAAAAGATACCGGAATGCTATTCGCGACAAATACCCCACCTGTTGAGGTATCGGAACCTGCCGAATTGAATGTCAGGTTCGCAACAATGTCAGACGTCTGTGCTGTTGTGATGCTCGTCGGGGAACCAGTCACCCCAAGCACGAGCCATGGCTGGTACGCCGCATCCTGAACATACGCTTCCGGATCGGCATTTGTGCCCCACCAGTTGTACGTCGCATTGAGAGTACCTTCGACGCCAACGACCGGGGTACTACCTGTTTTCGTATCTCCAGCATTAACGACCGGAACACTTCCGGTGTTATCGAAAATCCGATCGAAATTAATGTTACCGCTTTCGGAATAGATTGCACTTCCGCCGTCTGGAGCCGAGCAGCCGGTGATAGTCGACGATGTAACATTTACTGTGTTCGCAAAAATCGCTCCCCCGAGGTCATTGCTCGCCTTGCAGTTGGCAATAGTTGACGAGGTCAAGGTTACAGAACCAGACGAAAAGATGGCGCCACCGGGGCCATAACTCACCGTGCAGTTGGCAATGGTTGACGAGGTCAAGGTTACAGCACCCGCCGAGTCGATGGCGCCCCCGGGGCCATTACTTGCAGTGCAGTTGGTAATTGTTGACGAGGTCAAGGTTACAGCACCCGCCGAGTCGATGGCACCTCCAGAGGCTATAGTCTTACAATTAGTAATGGTTGACTGGCTTATCGTTACGCTACTTCCAGACGAAAAGATGGCGCCACCGGGTTCAGCAGCAGTGCAGTTGGTAATTGTTGACGAGGTCAAGGTTACAGAACCAGACGAATACATGGCACCCCCCGGGCTATTACTCGCAGTGCAGTTGGTAATTGTTGACGAGGTCAAGGTTACAGAACCAGACGAATACATGGCGCCACCGGGTTCAGCAGCAGTGCAGTTGGCGATAGTGGACGAGCTTACCACTACGTTACCGTCAGTATTGATGGCGCCACCGGTGGCTCCAGCAGTGCAGTTGGCAATGGTCGTTGAAGACTGCAGTGTTACCGTACCAGAAGTGTTGATGGCACCTCCGGTGGAGGTAGTCTTACAATTGGTAATGGTTGACTGGCTTATCGTTACGTTATTACCAGAAGATTCAATGGCGCCCCCGGGGCCATTTGCCGTACAATTGGTGATGGTCGATGAGGTCAAGGTTACAGAACCAGAAGAGACGATAGCGCCACCGGTGGCTCCAGCAGTGCAGTTGGTAATTTTTGACGAGCTTACCGTTACCGAGGAGCCCGTTGAATAAATAGCACCGCCGCCGGCGGGAGCCTGGCAGTTGGTAATGGTGGACGAGGTGACTGATACGGCTCCCGATCCAGAGATCGCGCCGCCATAGATTGCCGAGCACCCGGAGAAGGTGGACGAGGTGATGGTGCCGGCGCCATAGATCGCGCCGCCGCTGCCGCCTTCGACTGCCGTGCACCCGGTGAACGTGGAGGAGGTAATGGAAGTGATGGTGCCGTCGTTATTGATCGCGCCGCCGTTGCCGCCTTCGACTGCTGTGCATCCGGTGAACGTGGAGGAGGTAATGGAAGTGACGGTGCCGTCGATGTTAAAGATCGCACCGCCATCGGTTGCCGTGCACCCGGTGAACGTGGAGTTGGTAATGGAAGTGATAGTGCCGCCACCATTGTTGACAATTGCCCCGCCTTCGTGAGTTGCCGTGCATCCAGTGAACGTGGAGTTGGCGATACCGGTGATGGTGCCGCCATAGTTATAGATCGCGCCGCCGCCAATACCATCGCTTACCATGCAGTCTGAGAAGGAGGAGTTGGTGATCGTCAGGGTACCGGTGTTCCAGATCGCGCCGCCGCCAATACCACCGCTTACCATGCAGTCTGAGAAGGAGGAGTTGGTGATCGTCAGGATGCCGCCGTTATTGATCGCGCCGCCGCTGCCGCCGCTATTTCCGTTCTCCAGCGTCAGGTTGTCGATGGCAAGGGGAACCCCGGAATTAACCACGAAGATCCCAGAATCACTACCCGCCCCATTGATTGTTGGGATGCCGCCAGCTGACAGTGACTCAATAAGGGTATTATTGTATATGGTGACCGGTGAATTCTGGTAATATGTTCCCGGGTTCAGGATCAGCGTTCCCCCGGCACCCAATGCACCGAGCATACTCTGGTTGATCATGTCGGTCCCGGGACCGATGGTGACCGTATTTCCAGCCGATACTGGTGCCACAACAATACCCAGCGCAATAATCAACAACGATGCAAGAACCAGACTATACCGTTTTAAACCCATCTTAACCACCAACTCCATCGTATGAACAAACGACCCGGAGTTACAAGTATTTAGACGAAATTGAGAGATGCCCAATTTCAAATAAACCTGTACATCTTAGTTATTATACACTCGACAGGACGATATATAGAAGTTTTTATATAATGTTTTTCACAGGTTGTTAAGGTTAATAAACATTTTAGGAATTGGCGTACACGATAGTCTGCCCCTCACCGGAGAATTCAGGCGTCCACCAGTCGTTTTCCGGGAGCTCGCCCGGGATGCTAAATAAAATCACTATCTGGAAAACATCTTCACGCTGTTGTGGGAGGCAAATACTCCCAAACAATAAGGCACGCTCGAAAAAAGATTAGTTCCCGTTCTTCCGGAACAGGACAATAACACCGCACAGGCCGATTGCTCCGATGACCGGTACCGCATCGATCCCGGATTTAGGTGTATTGGTCGGCAGTGGCGGTATTGTAGTCGATGCTAGAGCAGGCTGGTTAACCGTTGGCGGCTGGGTCGGCATCACAGTCGGATGAGCTGCTGTTGGCATCTGGGTCGGACTTCCTGCCGCCGGGGTGGTACTGGGACCGGTATACCCAGTGGAAGTTCCGGTATTACCGGTATTTTCCCAATAGACGGTGCCGGCACTGTGTGAATGGGATGTGGGGGCAGCGCCGGTGATACCGATTGCCACGGAGACAGGATAGCCATCAACGGTTGCGTCGACTGTTGCCGTCCCATCTCCCGTGGGAGTAAACGTGGTCTGCGACAACCCGGAAGTGGTTACACTCTGGGAGGGATTGACCCCGCCTGGCCCGGAAATTACACTAAAAGATACGGGGATACCGTCAGGAACGACACTCCCGGGCACGTAGGTGTTGTCCCCGTTTGAATCGTAGATAAGGCTTGCCTGGACCGTGGAGGTCTGGAGGGGATAGTAGGTGATGGCTGCCGGTGTGGCGGTGACATTCAGTACCAGCCACGGGTTATACACAACGCCGGTGCTTACAAAGCTGGAGACGTTGCTGTTGGTCCCCCACCAGTTGTCCGTTGCAATCATTGCCGCATATGTACCAGAAACACCGGAAGATGCAGTACCGGCATTGTGCGAATTCTGGGAGGCACCGGGAGACCCGAAAAATTCACCCTGAACTACCGCCGTGGTGGTGTTATCGTTGATAAGCCGGGAGAACTGGATTGTACCACCCGAAGCAAAGACAGCACCGCCATGACTCTGGGCCCCTCCTGCCGAGCAGTCAATAATGGTCGTTTGGTTCAATACTGCCAAACCCTTGGAAAAGATGGCCCCACCGTCACTATCTGCTCCTATTACCGAGCAATTGGTAATGGTCGTTTGGTTCACTACTGCTTCATTATCTGCATATATGGCACCGCCAAGACCCATACCATTTCCTGCCGCGCAGTTAGTAAATGTGGATGAAGTTACTGTAAGGTAGCCACCCGGTCCCTCCTCATGTCGTGCGTTAATTGCACCGCCATAGGCATAGTTATTCAAATCTGTGCAGTTAGTAAACGTAGACGAACTCACGGCCAAATTACCATTCTGCACGAAAACGGCGCCACCATCCCAACCACCGTAGCAGTTAGTGAATGTAGCATTGGTCACCGTTGCGTAAGCTACCGGGGATGTCACTCCGGGAGAGGGAGCGGTCTCTTCTTCAGTGGATTGTACAAAAATGGCGCCACCCCAGCCATTGGGACTTGCTATCCCGCAGTTGGTGAAGGTGGACCCGGAAACGTTCAGGCCATCTGTAGCATAAATTGCTCCGCCGGCGTTGTTAGTGTAACCCTCTTCCCCTCCGGTAGTATATGCCGGGCAATTGCAGCCGGAGAACGTGGACGAGGTTGCTGTTACGCTCCCCCCAGAGTAAACACCCCCACCGTTACCGCTGGTGCCTGTAGCTGAGCAGTTGGTGATCGTAGACCCGGTTATGTTTACATTTACACTTGCGCAAATTGCGCCGCCTTCTGACCCGGTCGAGCAGTTGGTGATGGTCGTCGAGTCCAATATAATATTACCCGCATAGATGGCGCCGCCATAATTATTGGAGGTGCAGTTGGAAATCTGGGATGACTGTACCGTTACTGTTTGTGCCGAAATGGCACCCCCATGGTTGTTAGTTGTATTACAGGAGATGATTGAGGAATCGGTCAACAATACCGAACTCCACGAAGAAAGTGCGCCACCACAACCTCCTGCCGCGCTGTTGGAGATAGTAGATGAACTCACATTTATCGCTTGTGCCGAAATGGCACCACCCAGACCGTTTGATGCAGTCGCATAGCAGTTAGTGATCGTGGACCCGGTTACGGTTACCATCCCGCCACCCTGGGGTCCGTCAATCGCACCGCCTCCTCCATACCCACTGGCATCGGATGCAGTGCAGTTGGTGATCGTAGACCCGCTCACGGTAAAACTCGCCGGCGAGTATATAGCGCCACCATCGGTCACGGCCGAACAGTTGGTAATCGTGGACCCGCTCACCGTTAAACTTCCCAAAGCGTAAATTGCTCCGCCACTCGATGCAGCTCTGCAGCCGGTAATGGTGGAGTCATTGAGGCTGATGGTGGTACTTGCATCGCCATAAATCGCGCCGCCAATGCTACCCGTTGATGTGCAGCCGGAAATGGTTGTGTTGGTGAGAGCGAGATTGCCGTTGGCTGAATAGACCTTGATCGCTCCGCCAGAAGGAGCCTGGCAGTTAGTGATTGTACTGGAAGTGACAGTCATGTGACCTTGAGTCCACAGTGCACCGCCCTCCTGACCTGCTGAATTACCGGAAAATTGTGAGGACGCGATGTTGATGGTCGTTTCGGGGTTGCCATAGACTGCGCCGCCATAATAGTTTCCTGTACAACCGGTGAAGATGGAGTTAGAAATGGTTGCAGTGCCGGATTGGACATTGATACCGCCGGCATTACCGCCCCCGTCGATTGTTGCATAACAATTGGTAAAGGTGGATGAACTGACGCTAATGGTGCCAGAGGCAAAGATCGTGCCACCTTGTGTTGCCTTGCAGCCAGAGAAGGCAGTGGATGTGACGGAAAGCGTACCACCCGTGGTATAGATAGCACCGCCATAAACTTGGCCCACACTGCCATCATTTGCCGTACAGTTGGTGATCACGGACGATGCTACCGTTACCGAACCAGTTTCTGCGTTAATCGCAGCGCCGTTACCGGTCGTGAAACCGTCCTGTATCGTCACATCGTTGATCGTCAGGCTGTATACGCCGGTAACGTTGAAGATCCCTTGAGTGGAACGGTTGCCTTCGATGATAGTACCCTGTGGACTGCCACTCTGGGACTCGATAATGATATTCTTGGAAACATTGATGTTTTTCTCGAAATATGTTCCCGGGGTGAGGACAATAGTGTCGCCAGACTGCACGATGCCATTATTGATTGTGGCATTGATCACACCCGTTCCCGGATTAATCGTCCATGTATTAGACGCTGACGCCGGCACCACAAAAACCAGCGCTAAAATCAACAGCGATGCAAGAACCAGACTATACCGTTTTAAACCCATCTTAGCCACCAACTCCATCAAATGAACAAACAACCCGGAGTTACAAGTATTTAGACGAAATTGAGAGATTCTCAATTTCAAATAAACCTGTACATCTTAGTTATTATACACTCGATAAGACGATATATAGAAGTTGTTATATACTGTTTTTCACAGTTTGTTAAGTTTAATATACATTTTAGGAGTTCGCGTAAACGATAGTCTGCCCCTCACCGGAGAATTCTGGCGTCCACCAGTCGTTTTCCGGGAGCCCCCCCGGGATGCTTTCAAAGTACACGTTGGTAACAGTCTGCCGGACAATAGTACCAGCCGAACCGGTAGCCACGGCTACAACGGTGAAGAGCTGAACAGTGTTGTTATCGCCCACAGTCCCGCCACCGGTGCCCGGATTAATGATCTGGTACATAAACGATGTACCGACACCGACATCGAACTTCGCGGTCTTGATTTTCACCGTGACCGAGAAACTATGCCGGGCAACATCTGCCCAGAGAATTGATCCGCCGCCATACAGTTTCACAACGTCGCTTTTGGGCGTAATCTCGATGCCCTTGAAGACGGCGCAGGGGGAAGCCGATCCGATCTGGATCGTTCCCCGGTTGCCAAAGAAAGTATCCATAAGTGGTGTTGTCATACTTTCAGGGATGTAGGACACCGGGTGAAATATAGGGACATTAAAAATTAACGTTCTCGGGAATAATTCCAGCAATTCCGGTGATCCGGTTAAAGTGATCCAGATTCCGGGTAATGATCTCACTTATACCCAGTGACCGTGCGGTTGCTGCGATAAGGCAATCATTGAATTCAATCTTTTTTCCTGCCTTTGAAAGATCGGCATATATTTTCCCACCTTCAAACGCGATAGATTCAGTCAGTTCAACAATCGCGACATGTGCAAGGAGTTCTTCAGTCTTCGTGATTGCATCGCGAAGAGGGGAAAGGGAGGCACCGGCACTCAACTCAGCGACGGTGATCACCGAAATATAACCGGTATTTCCATTGTCAAAACTCTCGAACAGGTCAAATGATCTTTGGGCGCCATTTGTCCGGAGGACATCGACACAAATGCTCGTATCA